>Ga0137373_10007095_pt1 | contig 11942 bp, 5 predicted proteins | sample SagtaG_5_FD_104912 | JGI IMG/M metagenome (GOLD analysis project Ga0137373, IMG submission 104912) | Vadose zone soil microbial communities from Sagehorn Ranch, Mendocino, California, USA - Sage1_R_80_16 metaG | ecosystem: Environmental > Terrestrial > Soil > Vadose zone | place: USA: California...
CGCCGTCGGCCGCATCGCGCGGCACTCCTGGGATCGACCGCCGAGTCAGTTTCGCGCACTGCACCTTGCCCCGTTCTGGTAATGCATACCGATGAACGCGATTGGGTGAGTGGCTCAGAAAGCAGGATCGAACTGAAACGCGTTCTGGTGGCTTACGATTTCTCGGATTACTCCGAGTTGGCGCTTAGTTATGCGTTATCGTTCGCCCAGGAGTATCAATCGGAGTTGCATTTGCTGCACGTACTGCCGCCTTTTTCGGTCGAAGAATCGGAAATCTCCTGGTACCCACTCGGCAGGGAAGGAACCTATCACAAAGCCGCGCACCGTTTGCAAAGAGCAGTTCCTCAAGAGGGGCATCTTTGGTGCGACATCAAGCACGTTGTCAGCGAGGGCCAGCCTTACCGCGAAATACTTAATTACGCGGAAAAGAACAACATTGATCTCATCTGCCTGGGGGCACATGGGGCGGGTTTCGGTATGCGGGCCCTATTCGGATCGAATGTAGATCGAGTATTACGCCAAGCTCCTTGTCCAGTATTGGTGACTCGACCGCTTAAGCCTTTGATGTCATCCCTGCGGAAAACTGAGACTCAAGTTGGCGCGTTAGCCTTGTGAAAGGTTTTGCGACCATTCCGGACGGGGCTTGAGGACGAGGTGAAAGGTTATGAGAGTTCTCCTGGCAGTTGATGGATCGCCCTGGAGCGAAGCAGCGGTTAGTGAAGTAGCGTCGCGGCCCTGGCCTTCGAACAGCAAGTTCAGGATTGTTTCTGCGTTTCAAATACCGCTGAGTCCGACTCCTGAGGCGGGGGCCATCCAGCCGGAATACTATGATGAAACGGAGCGAGCCGTGCGAGAGCAGGCACAGAAAGTCGTCGATGTAGCCTCCACAAGACTGAAGAAGGCCTTTACTCTAGCGATGAATGTTACCGGCCAGGTACTTGCCGGGCCACCACAGTCCGCAATTATCGAAGAAGCTGAACTCTGGAAAGCCGACCTGATTGTCGTGGGCTCTCATGGCTATGGCACGTGGCATCGGCTTGTGCTGGAATCAGTTTCGCAGGCTGTCGTGTTACTTGCGAAGTGTTCAGTTGAGGTCGTTCGTCGTAGCGATGAGAGCAGGGAGGTGAAGGCAGCTTAGTGGCAAAGGTGCTAAGAAGCGAACATACAGCACAGCCGGTTCTGGGCGTGGGCCAAGCGCCAGCAGCAGAGGTACTGGAACGCGAAAAATGCGTGATCCAAACTCCACTAAAGCGGTAGAGCCGAAATCGAATTGGCTCCCAATCGGTCCCCCACCCAGATTCAAAAAGCTCGAAATTTTGGGCTCATTACGACACTTTCAATAAATTCTGCCTGTTCTCAAGGATTCCTCAAGGTTTTCTCAAGTCCCCTAAATAAAGTGTAGGCGTCGGCTACTGCTTATCGATGCCGCATGAGGCCACTAACTCTGCATAGCATTTGCGGCACGGTCGTTCGGCGCGTCCATGCTGCGAATTTCGTCGCCGTTTATGGGAGCGCTACAATGAAATCGAATGTTAAAACAGTAAACCCGCGAAAGGTCTATTGGCGTTCGCAAAACAATCCTCGAACAAAAAGACAAAATACAGACCACAGAGCTTCGCTACTTGCAAAAATCATTTCCTGTCGCGCGCTAAACTCCTTCAGCGTGCTAATCGCACTCCTGTGCTACATCGCTATCCTGGCTTTTGCCCTTGTAACGGGACCGACTGTTCATGCTTCGGATCCGACTGCGGGAACGATCACGCCAGGTTCCACGCCGCTCAGCTGGCATGGAACGGCCATTGGCGGCGGCGCCCTGAATGCCCCGCTTGTCCTAAGCGGTGAAGACCTTTGCGAAGAAGGAGTCACCTGCGACACGTTTTACCTGACACTGTCGGGCACTCCAGCCGACTGGGTGGGCAAACAGGTCCATGTCACGATCAGTTGGCTAAGCCCAACCACCGATTACGACCTCTACGTTCACAAAGATTCCTTAGATGGGCCGGAAGTCGCCAGCTCAGGCCGCGGTGCTACATCGCCGACTGGGCCTCTGACCCAGGAAGATGTCGACCTCGATCCTGACAATCCGGACCAGGGGACCGGTGTTTACGCATTTCACGTCGTCTATTACGCGGCGACAGCGGCTGATCAGTACACCGGTACAGCCACGGTAGTGAATAAAGCCGTGCCATCGCCAACCCCGACGCCGAGTCCTACTGTGACTCCAACACCCTCGACTGAACCGGCTCCCAGATTTTCCACTTACGCTGCACCCGGTGGTTTGGGCAACGACGCCGGCGAGCCGACCGTGGGTATCAACTTCAAAAATAACAACGTCATGTATCTCGCCGGCAAGCAGACGCTGCGCGCTGTCTTCGACGACAGCGCTTCGCCAGCCCAAGTAGCGTGGTCTGATAAGAGTTACCTGACGACCAGCATCAGCACCAACGATCCGATCCTCTTCACAGACAGCAAGACGGGACGCACGTTTGTTTCGCAGCTCGTCGTCGGTACCAAACAAAGCTTGAGCGCCTATACCGATGACGACGGCGACACCTGGAAGCCAAGCCAGGGATCAGGGATCAATACCGGCGTGGACCACCAGACCATCGGCGGCGGCCCATTTGGATCGACCGCATCTCCTATCGGCTCCTACCAACACGCTGTCTACTACGCCGCGCAGGACATCGCGCTGGCGGAGTTTGCCATGAGCCTGGATGGCGGCCAGACGTATGGCCCCGGTGTGCCGATGTACAACCTGACGCAATGCGGCGGTATTCATGGCCACATCAAAGTCGCGGCCGACGGCACGATTTACGTTCCCAATGCCTCTTGCTTCAGCGAAGAGAGAGGACAGGATGAGCAAGGTGTGGCCGTTTCAGAGGACAACGGCCTTACCTGGGCAATTCGTACTGTGCCTGGGAGCCATATAAGTTCCTGGGATCCGTCGGTTAGCGCGGGCGAAGACGGCACAATCTACTTCGGCTACGCGGATGCAGACCAGACACCGCGTGTTGCTGTTTCGCATGACAAAGGCGTCACCTGGGTGAACGATCAGCCGGTTAACGGAGCGTTCGCCATCAAGACGCTGGCCTTTCCGGCGATCGTTGCGGGCGACAGCGACCGCGCGGCTTATGCTTTCCTCGCGACCACAGATGCCGGCATTGCGATGGGCAGCGGCACGTCCTTCAGGGGCACCTGGCATCTTTTTGTTGCGACGACGTATGACAGCGGCGGATCCTGGGTCACGACGGACGTGACTCCGACAGATCCGGTACAGCGCGGTAATTTGTGCGATGCCGGACTGAGTTGTCCCTCTGATCCAATTGACACACGCAACCTGTTGGATTTCATGGATGTTCAGATTGATAACAAAGGCCGCATTGTGGTGGCCTATGCCGATGGCTGCACCAGCCCCGATTGCATCGCGGGCGTCGACCGCACGGGTCCAAACGGTACACCCGATGGTCGCGTTGACAGTTTCGATAACGACGGCGCTTCGAAAGCGACCATTGCGCGGCAGTCTGGCGCCAAGCCACTCTTTAAAGCATTTGACCCGCCCATTCCGTCCGCTCCGGCGGCGCCGCAACTGATCGCGGGCACGAATGGACAATCAGCCTTCCTTACGTGGTCCACTCCGGACGACGGAGGCTCAGTCATCACCGGGTACAAGGTTTATCGTGGGGTCGGCACCGGAACGGAAGCGCTTCTCGCCAGCGTCGGGCCGGACACAAATTCATATACGGATGCTGCAAACGGCTCGAACCTCTTCTATCGCGTTAGCGCCGTAAATGCTATCGGCGAGGGCGCCCGATCAGTAAAAGTCACGCCTGCCGTGCTCGAGAGCGCCTGCCGGCTACCGGGCATCACGGTCGGCGTCGACGAATTGGACAATGCGCCAAACACACCGCTGGTCCCGCAAGTCGATTTGAGAAGACTCTACGTGGCCGAGCCTTATTCCGGCGGAGCAAACAAGCTTGTCTTCACACTGCAGCTTGCATCGGGTGGCGCGTTACCGCCGAATAGCCAGTGGTACATCATCTGGAATCGTCTGACTCCGGATGCCAACCACGACCGCAACTACCTAGCCGCAAAGTCCGACGCACTCGGTAATCTCACCTTCGAGTATGGGCGCGTGAGTTACCCGCTGGTCTATCTCGATCCCCAGCCGAATCAAGGCAACATTCCGACCAGGTTTGGCGCCGCTGAAGGCAGCTACGATCCCGTGAAGGGAATCATCACGATCAGCGTCACTAACGACAAGGTTGATAACGTGAGCGCAAATCAGCAACTGCTGAGCATGGAAGCCCGTAGCTTTCTCGGGCGCAACGATGGGTTGCCGATTAACCAAAACGCCTCGTCGGATTTCGCCACGGCAGCCAGCTATACGCTTGTTGGCAACGAGTCGTGCAACCTGCCACCCGCAGCGCCGACGAACCTCACCGCTACCAGTCAGCAAACGGGCCAGCCGAGAGGTGAGATCACGCTGGGTTGGAGTGACAACTCAAACAACGAGACGAGCTTTTCCATTGAACGCTCTACCTCGCTTAACTCAGGCTTTGTTGAGGTGGCCACGGTTGGGGCCAACACGGTCACTTACACTGATCGGAATCTAGCGCGTAAAACGACCTATTACTATCGGGTTCGCGCGCTGAAGGGGACGGCGAAGTCAGGCTACTCAAACATCGCGGGGGCGCGAACGAAGTAACCGGACAAGAGCCAGGTGCGACTGGGACGCCGACCCAGTCGCACCTCCCAAGCGGTAGACCTCGGTTAAACGATGTGAGTAGGGTTCAAGGGATTCATAACCCCAAGGTCGGCGGTTCGATCCCGCCCCCCGCTACCAACTTCTCTTCCTTTGTCAATAACTTACGAACACTTGCTCACCTCAGACCGTTTTTGTTTTGCCGAGATTTTGCCGAGAATGGAAAACTTCTGACGCACATTTATCACCAGGCTTGCGTCCGCTCTCAATGAAATCAATAATTTACGATTGCTCATACTGAAACCTTGGGAGTAATGCGCCCACGCTACGTGCGCCTTCGCATACTCTGCACATACGGATGTGGCTTCGGCACGCCATAGCCACAGCGCGAAAGGTGCGCACACCTGAAGAAAGCGCGATGCGCAGCCATCTTCTGAGTTTGAAGCGTTCTCGCGTGGCCGTATCCAATGCATCAACGGTGACGAGGTATATAGGGTTGGCACTGCACCCTTTTGTTGGGGGGTTCTAAAATCAACATGTGATCGAATTCTTGACTTATAACTTGTTCGCACTAGAGTTTGACTCGGAAACCGCAATTCGATGATTTCGTGCGTCGGATCGGGATACCTTGACGAAGCTGGCGAACTCCGCGAAGACTGAAATAATTCCGCCCGGCAGATATGACGATCGCCACAGGTACAAAACTCGGCCGATATGAAATCCGCTCGCAACTCGGCGCGGGTGGAATGGGTGAAGTGTATCGAGCGCGCGACACGGAACTGGGTCGCGATGTCGCGGTGAAAGTTCTACCTTCCAGTTTCTCTGCCGATACTGATCGCCTGCACCGCTTCCGACAAGAAGCTTGTGCCGCCGGAGCCCTCAATCACCCAAACATTCTTTCAATTTATGACGTCGGCAACCATGAGAACTCGCCTTACGTCGTTTCAGAACTCTTAGAGGGCAAAACGCTCCGCAAGAGGATAGCGGGCACTCCGTTGGCCCAAAGACGCGCCGTTGATTATGCGCTACAGATCGCTCAAGGTCTGGCGGCCGCGCACGAGAAAGGAATTGTGCATCGCGACCTGAAGCCCGACAACATCTTCATCACTAAGGACGGTCGCGCGAAGATTTTGGACTTTGGCTTAGCCAAGTTAATTGAACTCGGCAGCGAGGTGCAAACAGACGTACCGACTCGCCGCATCGATACCAGTCCCGGTGTAGTTGTCGGCACGATCGGCTACATGTCCCCTGAGCAGTTGAAAGGCCGTCCGGTTGATCAGCGTTCAGATATTTTCGCGTTTGGCGCAATTCTCTACGAAATGCTCTCAGGTCGACGTGCCTTTCACGGCGAGTCTGCTGCAGACACAATGAGCGCCATCTTGAAAGAAGATCCGCCTGAACTGTCCCAAACTAATAAAAGTGTTTCACCAGCTTTGGAGCGTTTGGTGAATCACTGCTTGGAGAAGAATCCGGAAGGGCGTTTTCACTCAGCTCGTGATCTCGTATTTGCACTTGAAGCCTTATCAGTATCGGCATCGAGCAACTCGCCGACCGTCTCCGGAACTCCAGCATCGACATCGCCAACATCAAGCGCCGAATACATCTTTACTGGAATCAAGCGTCACAAGCTTGCCACAGTCATAGTCGTGGCGGCGCTTGTTCTGGGAAGCGTCGCGCTCGCTGTTTATTTGCACGCACGCAGCACCGAGATCGCCATCGATTCGATCGCCGTCTTGCCGTTCGTAAATCAAAATCGCGACCCGGACACCGAGTATCTTTCCGACGGCTTAACCGAAAGCATTACAAACAGTCTGTCACAGCTTTCGAATTTGCGGGTGATCCCCAGTCCGTCTGTCTCTCGTTATAAAACAAATGAGATCGACGCAATCGCGGCGGGCAAAGACTTGGGCGTGCGTGCGATCGTAACAGGCAGAATTCTGCAACGCGGAGACAATCTGACGCTGAACGTTGCGCTCATCGACGTGCGCGACAACAAACAGCTCTGGGGAGAGCAGTACAATCGGAAAATAGCTGACGCGCTCAGTGTGCAGCAGCAGATTTCGCGCGAGATTTCCGAGCGTCTTCGCACCAGGCTGAGCGGTGAAGAACAAAAGCAGTTGAAGAAACGAGAAACCAGTAATCCCGAAGCTTATCAGGCCTATTTAAGAGGTCGTTATTACTGGAACAAGCGGACTGCGGACAACCTCAAGAAAGCGATGGAGCAGTTTCAGCAGGCGGTGGACAGGGACCCGAATTACGCTCTAGCGTATGTCGGACTTGCCGATTGCTACATATTGCTTGTCGAATACGCAGGGGCCTCTTCAAGTGACAACATACCGAAGGCCATGGCTTTCGCAGAGCGTGCTCTCCATCTCGACCCCTCACTGGGGGAAGCCCACGCGTCGGTTGGTTGGTCTTATTCCTTTTTATGGCAATGGGAAAAAGCGGAGAGCGAGTTCAAACGGGCGATTGAGCTAAATCCGAACTATCCCACAGCGCATCAATGGTACAGTCTGTTCCTTCGTGACCAGGGCCGATTTGATGAGGCAATGTTCGAGATCAAACGCGCTCAAGAGCTCGATCCTCTTTCCCTCATTATCGGACAGAGCGTTGCTCAGAGTTATCTCCTGCTAAAAGAAGACGTCATTCGTGCACTCGAAGAAGCCAGAAGAGTCGTCGACCTGGATCCAAATTATCCAAGAGGTCTTGAGGTACTCGGTTGGATTTATCTCAAGCAAGGGCGCAACTCTGAAGCAATCGCAGAATTACAGAAAGCTGTAGCCGCTGGTGGGGATCGCAGGATTTTCAGCAGTCTCGGATACGCTCTGGCAATTTCCGGCAAAAAGGCGGAGGCCTTGAGGCTCCTCACAGAGATCAAAGGGAAATACGAAAGACACGAAGCGCTGGGGAAGGACGTGGCTGGCGTTTACGCTGGGCTCCGGGACAGGGACCAAGTTTTTGTCTGGCTTGAAAAAGACTTTCAAGCGCGCGTCGGTTCGTTGTCCAGAATCAGATGGGAGTTGCCTTTCGAATCCGTGCGCCGTGACCCGCGTTGCGTCGATCTGCTGCGTCGCATGGGCCTGCAGCCCTGAAGTTTGACAAATGGTCCATGATAATGAGAGCTTGGGAGCACTGCACCCACGCTCCGCCTGCCCTGCCGCAGTGATAGGTAGATCGAACTCTTGAATTGAATCCACTAACTTCGTCGCCGAACTATTAAATAAGAGGACAAACACCCAGTTTAATAAGATTGATTTCCGTGATTCGCAGATTCTCGTAAATTCAATCGCGAAACGCACCGCCGCCCTTTACCGATAGCAACTAGGTGAGCACAACTGCTATCGACTATTCGATCCTCATCCGTTTGATCAAATCAAGAAAACGCGGTTCGGACCGTAACTGGTCCCATTGAGGCTCAACTTTCAAAAACACCATTCACACATCTCTTTCGGAAAAACCCTTTTCGAGGTAATCAAGTGCGCTCTCTCGCTCGCCCACCGTGTTATGGGCCAAGGCCGCTCACCCCAAATTCCCGTCTCCAATTTGTGTCCAGAGTTAACAGCATGGAACGGTAAAGAATCGGAAAGAAAGGGAACGGATGGGAAATGCTCGACAATTCTTGGTGGCTGCAACCATATAAAAGGCAAAGACTTAAGTTTTTGCCGGGATGGTGATTCATAACCCCAAGGTCGGGAGTTCGAGTCTCCCCCCGCTACCAGCAACCTCAATCTTGAAATGGCTTACTGATACCGAGCAAACAAGGCTCGATGCCTTGCGCGGAAAAGATGTTGACAGAAACCTGAGTACTTATCAGAGATTCCTAAAGAGCTTGGTCCGCTCCAGTCAGCTGCAACTGGCGATCAACTGACACCATTTAGATTTTGGATTGACTGGGCTCAACAGTTGACCCGTCCCCTGACGCCGCTAACTGCGGCGGAGACGCGGTCCCAGTAAAAGAGATGAACGTAAATAAGCAAACAAGTAACTATTGACAAATACATTAAAACATGAAAGATATGGCGCGCTGTTTTTTTTCAAGCCTCGGATCTACAATCTCTGCAGGTTCAACCCTCACGGGCGCACCCGCCCTGAATGCAAGATCCTCGGCAGTACAATCCTAACCACCGATCCTGTGGCATTCTGACCTCGACGGATTGTCGCACCCTTAGGAGGCAAACCATGGCAAAAGAAGTTGGTAAACTAACTCTCACTATCTCTCCAGAAGCCTTACGCTCAATCATCGAAGGGGGTCGTCTCTTGGAGTTGGCTGACACCATAGCTACTGAAGCGGCTGCGCAAATCTCCGCTCAGCTTATCGATCAAGTCGCTGCTGGCGCACTGAAGGGCGATTTGGCCAAAACCGGCAGTGGTGCGAGCGTTTCATTCATCTTCGATGGCGGCGACTTCGGAACTGTGCCACCGCGTCCGCATTGGGGCGTTGTTAATCTCGACCAGTTTCGCGCCGGCGGTCTCCGCCGGTTCGCGACCGCAGCCGCGGGTGGTCAAGCCGAGTAAACTCAGCTAAAAATCTGCAGATTTGTTGAGTTCCTTTTCTAAGCTGCTTTCGCTCGAGCGAGGGCCGGTTCAGTTTAGAGTTCAAGCCTGACTCCCTACGTCGGGGAGCGAATTTCCAGGGCAGGATCTCAAACTGTACCCAACTCGCTCGTCGAGAGGTGTGCACATGAAGGGCCCTGTAGAGTTGGGCCGAGTAGGAGTGCGTATGGAATTCTCGACTGAAACCGGCGAGCCCGGATCAGCAACCTTAATGTTGCATCTTCTCGGCCGCTGCAATCTGACGTGTCTTCACTGTTACATGGGAGGTTCGCCCTCTCGCCGTGAGCAACTGCCGCTGCAACCTGTGCTTGACGCTATCGCCGAATGTGAACATTTGGGTATTGGCGCGCTCTACCTTACGGGCGGCGAGCCGCTTCTTTACCCCGACTTCGAGAAAGTTCTGCAAGCGGCTGAGAGGGTGCGCGGGCTTAAAGTTACAGTTTGTACAAACGGTACCCTGGTCAAGGAGCATCACATTGCCCTCTTGAAGAACGCGAATGCCCAGGTAAACATAAGTGTCGATGGCGAAGCCGAATTCCACGATCGCTTTCGCAATCATGCCGGTGCGTTTAGCGCGACTGAGCGGAGTATGCGGAACATCGTGGAAGCCGGTATTCCCGTCACGATTGTCTCGACCATTTCTCAAGGCAACCTCCATTCATTGGCGTGGCTTGTGGAATGGGCGGCCCTGGCCGGCGCTTTTGAGTTTCGTGTGCAGCCCCTCCTCAAGCTTGGCCGGGGTACGGACATCGCTGATCAGTGCCTTACGACTCAGCAGTCGAATCGAATGCTTCTTCAGCTTTCCGACCTTGCCAACACGTATCGTTCCAGAGGCTTACGCTGCAGCGTAATTGGTGTCAGCCGAAGGTTCCTACTTGCACATCCATGCGGCGCATATGTCTGCAATGGAGCTGGCTGCCATCGACGTGTATCCCAGGAAATCAAGAAACTGGTGGTCCGTGAAGACGGTACCGTGCTTCCAGAGATAACCAACTTGAATCACGAGTTCGCGTTGGGGAAGATCGACGACGGTTCGCTATCACTAATGGTAGAGCGTTACTTCGAGGACAGCTACGCGAGATTTGACCAGCTTTGCCGTTCAATTTACACCGAGGTCCTACCAAACTGGGAACCAGCGATTGTTCCATGGGATCAGATCGTTGCTGAGCGTAGCCATAGTTGGCGCCCTCGCCCGAGAACCGCTGAAGCCATTCCTGGTTGTGGCGACTGTTCTTTGACGGCGGCCTCGCCCTGCGCGACTGTGCGAGCCTCGCGGTAGTTAGGTGCAGATAGAACACAGGGAAACAAATGGCGTTCCAACGCACTCCGAGTTGGACCAAATCATTACCGGTAGCTTATGCCAATTGGCGCGCGGATATGTTGACGGAAATTGAAAAAGTTAGGGTTGATGACTTGGAAGCGGCGTCGGAAGAATTGAAGGAACCTGAAGGTTGCACAGAGAATTTCAAAATAGGTTTTACCCACGTCTTCAATGAGACTCTCGATCCACCACAGCCCCACTCGCGCCAACCAGGAAATCAAAATCCGCGCCGCGATCGGCCTGCATTACGTGGTCATGGTACAGCCGGTAATAGCCTCGCTCAGAAGAAGGCGCGGGTGCTTTCCACGCTGCCCGTCGTCGCTCGATCTCAGAGGCAGGAACATCCAGATGAAGCCGGCGACTAGCCACGTCCAACTCGATCATATCCCCCTCCTGAACGAGGGCGAGCAAACCACCCGCTGCTGCTTCAGGCGCCACATGTAGCACCACGGTGCCGTATGCAGTACCGCTCATCCGCGCATCGGAAATGCGCACCATGTCGGTGATTCCTTTTTTCAAGAGCCTGGATGGCAGAGGCATGTTGCCCACTTCGGGCATTCCCGGATAGCCGCGTGGCCCGCAATTCTTCAGCACCAGTATGCAGCTTTCATCAACATCAAGATCGGGATCATCAATGCGCGAGTGCAGCTCTTCGATTGATGCGAACACCACCGCTCGGCCCCGATGGTTCATCAATGCCGGCGTGGCTGCCGTTGGCTTGATAACCGCTCCGTTCGGACATAGGTTGCCGTGCAAGACAGCAATGCCACCATCCGGCATCAGTGGCTCGCTAAACAGTCTAATGACATCGCGATTGTGACAGGACGCATCGCTGATATTTTCGCTGATCGTCCGTCCATTTACAGTCAGGGCCTCGCGATGGATCAGAGGGCCCATTTCGCGCATTACCGCGGGCACGCCACCAGCGTAATAGAAGTCTTCCATCAGATATTTTCCCGCCGGCATCAGATTAACCAGGCAGGGAACATCGCGCCCCAGACGATCCCAATCGTCCAAAGTGAGACAGACTCCGATTCGTCCGGCAATTGCCAGTAAATGGATCACCGCGTTAGTGGATCCGCCGATTGCGCCAACCACGCGGATGGCGTTTTCGAAAGCCGCGCACGTCAGAATCTTCGACATGCGCAGATCTTCATGGACCATCGCAACGGCGCGCCGGCCGGCCATGTGGGCCAGCGTGTAACGATGCGAGTCCACTGCCGGAATAGCCGCATTCGTCGGCAATCCGATACCCAGAGCTTCAACCACACTGGCCATCGTCGAAGCAGTGCCCATAGTCATACAATGACCCGCCGAGCGATTCATGCAGCCTTCCGCTTCCAGAAAATCACATTCGCTCATCGC
>Ga0137373_10007101_pt1 | contig 11936 bp, 11 predicted proteins | sample SagtaG_5_FD_104912 | JGI IMG/M metagenome (GOLD analysis project Ga0137373, IMG submission 104912) | Vadose zone soil microbial communities from Sagehorn Ranch, Mendocino, California, USA - Sage1_R_80_16 metaG | ecosystem: Environmental > Terrestrial > Soil > Vadose zone | place: USA...
GCCATGGCTCGCGTCGAGCGGCTTGAGTATCACCGGATAGCCGATCTCCTGGACAATCTCCTTCGCGCGGTCAATGCTGCGCGCGACATCGCCGGTAGGAACGGGAAGCCCGATATTGCCGAGCACACGCTTGGTGTCGTCCTTGTCCTGCGCGATCTCCACGCCGATTGCGCTTGTGTAGTCCGACAGGGTGGCCTGGATGCGGCGCAGATTCTTTCCAAGTCCGAGCTGAACCAGCGAGTAATTGTTGAGCCGGCGGACGGGAATGCCTCGCCGCTTAGCTTCCTCGACGATTGCCGCCGTCGATGGACCAAGGCGCACGCTCTCATAGAGCGAAACCAGCTCCGCGACGATCTTTCCAACGTCAACGGGTGAGCCGCCGATGCACGCGCGTACGATCCGCACCGCGTCACGCATGCCCTGAAGGCCGACTTCCTCTTCTTCATACGCGACGATTACCCACCAGACGCCCGGATCGCCGGACTCGACGACTCTGCCGAAGCTGACGTCGTTGTGCGCGAGTGCCTGGAGCTCGAGCGCGACATGCTCGAGGATGTGTGGGAGATGGGTGCCTTCCTCAAGACGCTCGATGAACCCGCCGGGGGTGCCTCGCGTACACGGATGATTCTGAAGAGACGGAATCGCTTCCTGGAGGCGGACATTGAATCCGGGGATCTCCGCGGACGTTACGGTCTCCAGCGTACCGAGCCGGACGTCGCACGCGATTACAGGAGCGAGTCTCCAATAGTTGGGTCCGCGAAGCGCGCGGATGCGCGAGACTTGCAGCTCATTTGGATCAATGCTGAGTGCCTGCGAGGAGAAGGATTCCGCAGGCTTTCGGATATCCACCGTCGTGGATTGTAGTGAAGCGCTGGACATTCAGAAGTTGTCTCGGATTGCCCTGCTGGTAGAGCAACAGGTGAGCCATCGGGGGTTCGCTTTCCCCCCTAAAAAGGGGGGAGATTTCGACCCTTAACCCTGGCGGTAGCCTGATCGTTAGCCTAGCGTAGGGGTTGCGGTCATCCTTCGACTGCTCTTACGCCACTTCCAAATTCCGCCAATGCTGCTTGTTCTCGCCCTCGTCAGCTCGCTTGGAAACTCCGAGCCACGATCGACTGCCAATCCTCCCGACTCGGTCGTTCACGACTCCATATACTCGCTGGCCGTGAAGCCGGCGGATTATCCGAAGAATTCTTTCGTCTGGCTCTTGGATGAGGGAGTCTACACCGTGGAGCCGGATGGCCGAGGCCGCACGACGATTCGGCAAGTGGTGCAGATGCTCAAAGCCACAGGCGCGCAGCAATACCGCGAGCAGCGACTCTCATACGATCCGACTCACCAGCGCCTGACTGTCAACTGGATGCGCGTCGTCAAGCCTACGGGCGAAATGATAAGCGCGGCTCCCACGCAGATCCAGGAATCGGACGTCGCGGCGTCGATGGGCACTCCCGTCTACACGTCGACCAAGGTGCGCCGCATGTCGCTCACTGGCCTCGACTCCGGCACGGTGCTCGACTACAGCTATTCCATCGACGAGACCGATCCGGTGATGCCGGGGAATTTCATTTATGGCTGGCGCGTGACGACAGGGGTTCCCGTCATGCGTTCGCTGCTGGTGCTCGACGTGCCGCGGGATTTTCATCCACGGATCGTGGAAAACCATCTGACGTTCGCGCGAACGGAGCAGACCAGCGGCGGGCGCACCATGTACAAATGGGCGCTCGACAAAGTGATGCCGCCCAAGGTGGAGATGTTTGCGCCGGACACATCGATCAAGGTGATGACGGTCTCGATCTCGCCGCCGTTCGGATGGGATGCGATAGGAAAGTGGTATGCCCCGATCGCCGAGTCACATTACGCGATCAATCCCGCGATATCCGAGAAGATCCATCAGGTCGTCGCCGGCGCGAAGAACCTCGACGACTCCGTGAAGTCCATCCACAAATGGGTCGCGTCCGACATCCGGTACGTTGCCATCGAGCTGGGGCGCGGCGGTTACGTGCCGCGCAACGCCGCCACCGTGGCGCAAAGCGGTTTTGGCGACTGCAAGGACAAGACGATGCTGTTCCTCGCGGCGCTTCGCTCGATCGGCGTGAAGGGATATCCGGTCGTCCTGAACCTGATGAGCAAGGTGGATGAAAAGCTGCCGAACGTGAGTGCGTTCAATCACATGATCGCGGCTGTCGAGGACCGAAATGGTCTCGTGTTCACAGATCTTACCGCTTCCGATCTGCCGTACGGCAAGCTGGGCCCGACCGAGCAGGGAAAGTTCGCGCTTCTTGTGCGCGGTGGGGGCGGGGACACGATCCATCTGCCCGGAGACTCCGCGCACAATCCGGCCGAAGACGTGCGCATTGTCGGGACCATCGCGGCCGACGGCGGCTTCAGCGGTTACATGACCCAGACCGCGAGAGGGATGAGCAGCGGAATGGCGGCCATGCTCGCCGCGCACCCACCCGATTCCGCGATGAAGGCAGTTCTGGCCCGTAGCCTCGCGTCTTCCGTTTTCGACGGAGCCGAGGGCGACAGCCTGAGCGTCGCGACGGAGGATTCGGCCAAGGCGTTCACAATTCACCTCAGGATCAAGGGGACGCGAGTTACATCTGAGGCCGGAACTCTGCAGCTCCTCACGAGCCCGATAAAACCTCTGGGAGCTCCGGCTAGAATGGCGGCGGACCTGGAGCGTGCCGACAAACGCACGCTGCCGATCGATCTCGCGAAACTCTCGCCGGGCCTGGCAAGCCACTATGAAGCCGATCTTACCCTGCCGGCCGGATGGCATGTGATCCTGCCAAAAAACACCTCGGTTACCGGACTCGCTGGCAACTTCGCCGTGACCTACGAGCAGGTCGGGAACGAGCTGCGAATAACCCGGGTGATGTCCGGAGGAAAGGGCATTATCGGTCCGGAACGGATTGGCGACGTCATCAGCGCGCTCAAGGTAGTATCCTCGGCGACGGCGCGCACCATCGCCATCCAGACGCAGTGACGCGAGTGGCTGGGCGCTACTCTTCCGCCATAAACGGATACCTGTAATCCAACGGCGGAGAAAAAGTCTCCTTGATCGACCGGGCACTTATCCATCGCACGAGATTGAGCTTCGATCCGGCCTTGTCGTTCGTTCCCGACGATCTCGCTCCGCCAAATGGCTGCTGTCCCACTACCGCGCCCGTCGGCTTGTCGTTGATGTAGAAATTTCCGGCGGCGTTGCGCAGCGCCATCGACGCTGTTCGAACCGCCTGCCGGTCGCGCGAGAAAATCGCGCCGGTCAGCGCGTAGGGTGAGGTGCGGTCCACGGTTGCCAGCGTCTCCTCGAATTTCTCGTCCGGATACACGTGCGCGGTCACGACTGGTCCGAAGATTTCCTCGCACAACAGCTTGTATCCGGGATCCTCGGTCTCGACAAGCGTAGGCTCGATGAAGTAGCCGTCGTCGCCACGAGCGACACCGCCGGAGAGAATGCGTGCGTTCGACCGGCCGTGCTCCAGATACTCGGAGATCTTCCCGAAGGCCTTCTTGTCGATCACCGCGCCCATGAAGTTCCGGAAATCTGTGACGTCGCCCATTCGAATGTCCTTCATGATCGCGACGGTTCGGTCCCGAACTTCCGGCCAGATCGATTTCGGAACGTACACCCGGCTCGCCGCCGAGCACTTCTGCCCCTGGTACTCGAATCCTCCACGGGCGATGGCGACCGAGAGTGCGACGGGATCGGCGGAAGAATGCGCGACGATGAAATCCTTCCCCCCTGTCTCGCCGACGATCCGAGGGTACGAGCGATAGCTCGCCATGCTGCTTCCGATCGTCTTCCACATGTCGTTGAAGACGCCGGTGCTGCCGGTGAAGTGAACTCCGGCGAGATCGCGATTCCGGAGAGCGACCTTTGATATCATTGCTGCATCGCCCGGAACGAAGTTGATCACTCCGGGTGGGAGACCAGCGTCCTCGAGAAGCTTCATCAGATAATACGCCGAGAGAATTGCGCTCGATGCCGGCTTCCACACGACGGTGTTGCCCATCAGTGCCGGCGCCGTCGGCAGATTTCCCGCGATCGACGTGAAGTTGAACGGAGTCACCGCGTAGACGAATCCTTCGAGCGGACGGTAGTCGAGCTGATTCCACATCGTCCGGTCGCTCAGCGGCTGCTCGTCGTACAGCTCCTGTGCGTACGAGGGATTGAACCGCCAGAAGTCGATGAGCTCACACGCGGAGTCGATCTCCGCCTGATACGCCGTCTTCGACTGGCCGAGCATCGTTGCCGCGTTGATCGTCGCTCTCCACGTCGTCGCGAGCAGCTCGGCGGCTTTCAGGAAAATGGCGGCGCGGTCTTCCCACGCCCAATTCGCCCAATCCTTGGCCGCGCGACCGGCGGCCTCGATCGCTTTAGCTACGTGCGCCGCGTCCGCCTTGTGCCAGTCGCCGAGCACGTGCCGGTGGCTGTGCGGCATCACCGACTGCGCGAGCTCGCCGGTTCTGATCTCCTCGCCGCCGATGACGAGCGGGATGTCGATGCGCTCGGCGGCCATCGACTTCAAGCGATCCTTGAGTGACGCGCGCTCGGGAGATCCCGGCGCATAGCTCTTCACCGGCTCGTTCACCGGTTTCGGTACGCGTCTGGTACCGGTGAAGTTTGATCGCTGATCAAGGTGGCCAACGGGCGACGCCCGATCACCGTCGGTCCGGGCATCGGACGCGGGCCGCGCTCGCGCCGGGGGAGTGCGTGTTGGAGCGGACATTTTGAACCTGGTTTTGGCTTTCGGTCGAACGAAACATACTCGGAAGTCACTGATTTCGGGGAGCGGCATCTCAGTCTTTCGGCCGCATGGCCGTGCGCCTGCGTCCCTGGATTTTCGCGCGATATCGGCGGTAGCTTGGTTGGCGAGTTCCACGCTACGGCTGGTACAACACTCCTGTCGCTACCCTCATGCTCGCACAAACGAGGAACCTTCCCAGGGTGGACCAATGACACGCATCTCGCTGGCGCTTCTTTCGCTCGCGTTTGTATCAGCTTGTCACTCACTCACGCCGCTCCCGGTGCCGTCTTCCTCCCGGGGAATCGAAGGGTATCCGATATCCCTGCAAGTCACTACCAGAAAGAACACCCGTCGCGTTCTGCATTATCCCCAGGTGATTGGCGACTCGCTTGTAGGTTTCCGGACGAAAGACACTACCGACACGAACGGTCGTATCGCTATTCCGATCTCGGAAGTGGCAAGCGTTGCCGACCGGAAATTCAGCGGAGCCCGCACGGGTTTTGCGATTTTCTCGGGAGTGCTTGCCGCCACTTTCGTCGTGGGGCTGATTGCCGCGATTCAGATTCAGAACAACTTGAGTCACAAAGCCTGAGAATGCCCCGCTTCCTCGGCGCTCATACCATAGACAACGGCGGCATTCACATGGCCGTCCGCCGAGCCGCGAACTCAGGGATGACGGCGATGCAGCTGTTCACCGCGATTCCCAAGTTCTACGGCGATAAATCGACCATCAAGCCGGAGCGGGTCGTCCGCTTCAAGGAAGCGCTTAAGGGCACGAAGATCCGGCCGGAGAACATCGTCGTTCACGCGGCGTACGTGCTCAGCGTCGCGACGCCGGACGACGAAAAGTGGGCGCGGGCGAGCGCTGGCCTCACGAAGGAGCTCGAGAGGTCCAGCGCCCTCGGAGTCGGAGCGATCTGTTTCCATTCCGGATCGGCCGGTACGAGCGACCGGTCCGCGTCGGCCAAGCGGATCGCCAAGGCGATCGTCACCGCGCTCAAGACGCACGACACGCCTACCCGCATCCTTATCGAGAACACCGCTGGCGCGGGGAAGACGATGGGCAAGACCGCGCAGGAGATCGGTGAGATTCTCTCCTACGTACCAAAGCAGCTACGCGCGAGGACCGGCTACGGACTGGACACGTGCCACCTGTTTTCGTCCGGCTACGCGATCCACGAATCGCGCCCCCAGTTCACCGCGATCCTCGATGAGTTCGAGAAGGAAGCCGGAGAGCCGCCGTCCTTTTTCCACTTGAACGACAGCGAAGGCGAGCTCGGCTCGAACCGCGACCGGCACGTCCTCATAGGGGACGGGCAGATCGGGAAGGAGCCGTTCAGGTGGCTGATGAAGGACCCGCGGAGCAATGGAATTCCGCTGATTCTCGAGACGCCGCAGCAGAATTTCGACGTCGGAGACGACGACGATTCACCCGACCCGTACGACGTGAAAATGATGAAATTGCTGCAATCCTAGAGGAGAAACGGGCAGGGAAACGCTTTTTCCCTCTGAAAACCGACTGTCGGAGCGGCAGCAGGTCCCGACCGCAAACGCGATTCTCCCTATGAGAATCTGCGGTTTCTCCTATGAGAAATGTTGAATTTCCCTATTGCGCGGACGACAGGAGCGTCTAGCTTACTGCGCAGCGGGACAGCTTTTTCACTCTGTGAACCGCGTCGATCACTTACCAGGAGACAAGATGGCCGCAAAGAAAAAAGCAAAGAAGGGAAAGGCAGCCAAGAAGTCATCCTCGAAAGGGAGGAAGAGCGCGAGGAAGGCGAGCCGCAAGTCTTCGGGCAAGAAGCGGAAACCGAACGCCGCTTTCATGGCTCCAATGACGCCGAGCTCGCAACTCAGCAACGTCGTCGGCTCGAGCCCGCTCCCACGCACTGAAGTCACGAAGAAGCTCTGGGGTTACATCAAGCGGAGAGGTCTCCAGGACAGCAAGAACCGCCGCATGATCAACGCCGACGAGAATCTCCGCCCGATTTTCGGTGGGAAAGGCCAGGTCTCGATGTTCGAGATGACGCGCCTCGTCAACAAGCATCTGCGGAGCGCCTGAGTCTACTTGGCAACCGCATCGAACAAGGGGCGCGCTCAAAAGGCGCGCCCTTTTTCTCGGCAGTCATCACGCGCGGTGGCGTTCTGGGAGAACTTCAAGTCCATCCTCGGCGCGCTCGTCGTCTTCCTCGTGCTGCGCGCGTTTTTCGTCGAGGCGTACCGCATTCCCTCGGGGAGCATGATTCCAAGCCTGCTCGTGGGCGACTGGCTGTTCGTTAACAAGCTCATTTACGGCCCACACGTTCCGTTCACGAGCAAGAATCTTCCGGGATACGCCGAGCCCAAGAGAGGACACGTCGTCGTCTTCGAATCACCGACGCAGGTGGATCAGCCGGACGACCCCAATCCAACGCTCGTCAAACGGCTAGTCGGTGAGCCGGGCGATACGCTGTACATGCGGAAGGGAATTCTCTATCTGAACGGAATCGCGCAGCGTCAGGGGTTCGGCGTTCTTCCACCGGTCGATTCCGCCGCCGGCAGTGAAACCAGTCCGCTCTTCGACTGGCAGAAGCAGGCCGCTCTCAAATCTTCGCGATTCGGCGCCGCTCCGGCGCAGCCGACGCACGATGATTGGGGGCCGATCGTCGTTCCTGCACGGCATTTCTTCATGATGGGCGACAACCGGTACAACTCGAAGGACAGCCGCTATTGGGGATTCGTTCCGCGCGCGAACGTGCGTGGCCGGCCGCTCTTCATTTATTACTCGTACAACGCCGATGACAGCGATCGTCCGCTGCCGTTCATAACAGACATCCGATGGAGCAGGATCGGCCACTGGGTGCGGTGAACGAACTGAGAGCGTTACCGTGCTGAGGTCGCTCATGTGCCGATCAAGTTGTTTTTCAGTGACTTTTCGCGTGATCGACCAATCTGTATTCTGGTCATTGGAAGTGCCGGATCCGATCTAATTTCTCTCATGCTGACAGCACACGAGGCGGCGGTACAGGGAAGACGATTCGCGCGCGGCGAGTGGGATCTCGAGGAGCCGGAAGCGTTCCGGAAGATCGCCAAGTCGCCCGTCGAGCTCGCGGCGATCACGGGTGTGCTCATCCGTCTCTTCCGCGCCGTCATCCTCACACACGGGCCCGTAAACAGCTCGCTTTATCTGGGCTCTGCCTTCGCCGTCGGCGCCATCTTCCTTCTCACGATGGCCACGCTTCACCTGGGGCGGTTTCCGATCAGGGAGTGGCCGTGGCGGGCGGCGCTCTTCGCGGTCACCGAGACGGCAGCTGAAATGGCGACCAGTCTCGGATTGATTGCGATGCACCGCGAGCCCTGGGGAACGGTGCGCGCCGAGTTCCAGGATTGGCAGCCGATGGCGACCGGCGTGCTTTTCTGGAGGCTCATCGCGATCACGCTCTTTGCGCTCCTCCTCGGATCCACCGTCCACTTTGTCCGCACGAAGCTGCTCCCCGGTCAGGACGACGGCGACGCCGACTTCGTCGAGCGAAGAAAGCAGCGCCTTCTCTGACCGCCGGGTGATTATGTTTCGTGGGTAAACCCGAAACATTCAGAGGATTCACTGATGTACGATGAACGACTTGTTACGCCGATGCGCCAGGAGCTGACACGGCTCGGCATCAGCGAGATGCGAACGCCGGATGAAGTCAACGCGAAGCTCGGCAGCGCCCAGGGAACCACCCTCGTAGTGGTGAACAGCGTCTGCGGATGCGCCGCGCGAAATGCCCGCCCCGCCGTCGCGAAAGCGCTCGAGCACAAAACCCAACCCGACGCGCTAACGACGGTATTTGCCGGCCAGGACAAGGAAGCGGTTCAACGCGCGCGCCAGTTCTTTCCCGGCTACGCGCCTTCCTCGCCGCAGATCGCGCTGCTCAAGGACGGCGATCTTGTTTTCATGCTTGAGCGCCATCAGATCGAAGGGCGCACCGCCGACGACATCGCGAAGGATATTACCGCGGCATTCGATAAGTACTGCGCTGCAGGAGTTGCGGCTTAAGAAGGCTCTGTCGGGTCAGCCCCGGTAGGTAACCCAGCGGCCGAGTTCTCTGAACGTCGGCCGTTTTCCGTACATGAGAAGTCCGATGCGGTAGATGCGTGACGCGATCCACACGGTCAACACGCACGATGCCGCAAGAATTCCGAGACTGAGCGCAAGCTCCCACGGCGCGATGGCCGTTACTGCCATGCGAAGCGGCATGATGATCGGCGCCGAGAAGGGAAGGAGCGAAAGTACCTCCGCGAGCCGACCGGTTGGGTTCAGGAGCACCGGACTCACGAATATCACGCTGCTGACGTTCAGCAGGATCACCGGTGTCGCAGCCTGTTTCGCTTCCTGCTCCGTATTCACGGATGACCCCACCGCCGCGAAGAGCGAAGAGTAGAAGATGAATCCGAGCAGGAAGAAGAGCAGAAAGAGAATCGCGACGCCGATTGTTATCGACGGAAAGGCGAACGGCGCCGCCGGAACGCCGAGCCGCGCCATGATCGGCGCGCGCAGCTTGAACATCAGATATGATACGATCACCCAGATGATCTGCTGCGAGAGTCCGACGGCACCGACGCCGAGAACCTTTCCGCCAAGGAGAGTGTTCGTGGATACGCTCGACATCACGACTTCCGCGACGCGGCTGGTCTTCTCCTCGAGCACACCGCCCATCACGTTCTGTCCGTAAAGCATGATCGAGGTGTAGAGCAGCAGGGCGATCACGTAACCGAAGATCACGCTAGCCATTCCCGAGCCTCCGCGGCCCCGCTCGGTGATTCGCTCCGTCGACAGTTGCAGCGGAATGAATGTCAGGTCGCGTGTCTTCGCCGCGTCTATTCCGGCGGCCTCGAGGCGCATCGACAGCACGGTTTCCTTCACCGACCGCTGGAGGCGCTCCATGTCGGGAATCGACGTGGCGCTCTTTCCCGCATAACGGACCGCTTCTCCGTCCACGGTGCGCTGGTCAACGACGACATATCCGTTGTGCTCCTTTCGCATGACTTCACGCGTGGCCGTCGATTCCGCTTGCGCCAACGCGGACGGATCGATTGTTCGTACCGTCGGACGCGGACCGCCAACAACGGGAGCGTTGGCCATTCTCTCTCGGCCGGCAGGTGCGCCGGCGATTACGTCGGCCAACCGGTTTCCGAAACCCTTCTTCGTCACGTCGAGTATGACGGTATCGTAAATCGCAGACCCGGCACGGCTTTTGGCGGCGATGTAGGTGGGGATGATGATGATCGCGCCGAGGAAGACCGGGCCGAGCAGCGTTGAAATGAGGAACCATTTCGACCTGACACGCTCGACATATTCGCGCTTGATGACCGCCCAGAGCTTAGCCATGTCCGCTCATCCCCTCTTCGACGCCGAGATTGTCGGCGCCGACTTTTTCCAGGAAAATCTGATGCAGCGAGGGCTGAACCATCTCGAACCGGCGCACACTGGCACCAGAGGCGACCACTCTCCGGAGCAGCTCCTGCGGGTCCGCGCCGGGCGCCATCTCGACATCGAAGTAGCGGTTGGAGTCGTCCGCGCGGCTCACGAGCGTACGGTCGGCGAGAATGGGTTGGATCGTTCTCGCGTCGTCGGTGACGGCGAGCGCGATGTTCTTCGTCCCATGCTCCTCCTTCACCGCTGTCACCGTCCCGTCGAGAACTTTCTCCCCGTGCGCGATGATGCACACCGAGTCGCAGATGCGCTCGGCGTTGTCCATCAAATGCGTGCTGAAGATCACAGTTTTGCCGCGATGTTTCAGGTCGACGATCGTGTCCTTGAGCGCCTGCGCGTTGATCGGGTCGAGTCCGCTGAACGGCTCGTCGAGAATCACGAGATCGGGGTCGTGCAGCAGCGTACCGATGAACTGCACCTTCTGCTGCATTCCGCGCGAGAGCTCGTCGAGCTTCGAAGCGCCCCAGTCCTTTTCGGGGGTCTTCAGACTCAAGCGCTCCAGCCATTCGTCGATCCGCGCGTCGGCAGTCTTCGGTGGCACGCCCTTCAGCTCGGCAAGAAATCTCAGCACGCGCTTCACCTGCATCTTACGATAGAGGCCGCGCTCCTCCGGCAGATACCCGATGCGGTTCGTGATGTGCGAGTTGGTGGACGGCTCGCCGAACAGCCGGATCATTCCCTCGTCGGGCGCGATGATGTTGAGAATCATCCGGATCGTCGTCGTCTTGCCGGCGCCGTTCGGGCCGAGAAGGCCGTAAACGCTTCCCGCCGGGACCTGCAGCGAGAGATCGCGCACCGCGGTATGTCCCGAGAAGCGCTTGGTGACGTGCTGGATGTCGATCGTCGGGCTTGTCATGTGCAGCGGGAGAGGGCAGGTGGTACTATTTGAGCCGCGTTGAAATATACGATTTCCGCCATGACTTCACTTTCCCTCACAACGGCGCCCAAGCGGACATGAGTCCGGCGGCGGTCGGCGTCATTGCCGCGCTGTTTCTTTTGGTGGCGATGCTCTATTCGTCCGTCGGGCACGCGGGCGCCTCCGCGTACCTCGGCGTGATGGCGCTTTACGGGCTGAGCCCGGCGGTGATGAAGCCCACCGCGCTCGCCCTGAACGTTCTCGTCGCGATCGTCGCGACGGCGAAGTTCTATCGCGCGGGGCGGTTTTCGTTCGAGCTATTCTGGCCGTTCGCGATTACGTCCATTCCTGCCGCATTTGTGGGCGGTGCGCTCAGTCTTCCGACGAAATGGTATGATTGGCTCGTCGGCATTGTCCTGCTGTATGCCGCGGTTTGGATGTTTCGCTCGGCGCGCACCGCGGCGAAAACGCTCATTCATCCGCCCCCTCTCGCGGCAGCGCTCATCGCCGGGCTTCTGATCGGATTTCTTTCCGGGCTCACCGGAGTTGGCGGAGGAATTTTTCTGAGCCCTCTCCTCCTTATGATGGGCTGGGCGGAGACGCGCGCGACGTCGGCGGTCGCGGCGGCTTTCATTCTCGTGAATTCGGTCGCCGGATTGCTAGGGCACGTTTCGAGCATAAGGGCCTTGCCGCCTTCGATTCCGTTCTGGGCGATCGCGGTTGTGATCGGCGGGTGGGTCGGCGCGGAGTACGGCAGCAAGCGGCTGGCGACGCCGGCGCTTCGTCAACTGCTGTCACTCGTGCTTGTCGTCGCCGGCTTCAAACTGATCCTGTCATGAAACTTTCCCGGCTGTCATCAGGGTTCCTGGGA
>Ga0137373_10007102_pt1 | contig 11935 bp, 4 predicted proteins | sample SagtaG_5_FD_104912 | JGI IMG/M metagenome (GOLD analysis project Ga0137373, IMG submission 104912) | Vadose zone soil microbial communities from Sagehorn Ranch, Mendocino, California, USA - Sage1_R_80_16 metaG | ecosystem: Environmental > Terrestrial > Soil > Vadose zone | place: USA: California...
GCTTTTGGAAACCAGCGGACACGACCAACGTGGTCACGGCTGGAGTCATCGAATCGGTGACGAACTTCTACGCCTATGCTGGCAACACTCCTCCAGTCGGGGCGTTGTCGGTCACGATTTTTCCGGTGGCGCTGAGGACGGGGACCAACCGCGGGCAATGGCGGTTGCGCGAGGTGTCGGGCGCCGACTGGTATGATGGCGGAGTGGTGTTGTCGAACCTGGCGGCAGGCTCGTACATCGTCGAGTTCAAGGCGGTGGAAGGCTTCGTCACACCGGCTCCCCGGGCGTTGGCGGTGGTGGCTCATGGCAGCGTCACCTACGAAGCAACTTATGCGATCGAAATTGCGTCTCCCGGGACCGGACCCAGTGAGCTGCCGAGTTTCAGCGCGATTACCAACGGCTTGACGGTGGGCTTGCCGTACGCGTTCAACGGCCAGTTGGTGTCCGACGCCGGTTATGGAAGCGGCTTCGTCGTGAGGCGGCGCACGGTCTTGACGGCAGCGCACGTCATTTTCGATGCCGTCTCCTTGAGCTACGTGTCAAACGTGCGGTGGTTCTTCCAACGGCATCGGGGCGAGTACGAACCGCCGGCGCAGACACCGCGCGGGTCCATTACGTTTGCAGGTTACGCCGCGTCCCGCACCAACGATCTCCTCGTGCGCGGGCTCGATCCCGACGAGTCTTCGGTGGAGTCGCAAAACCTGGACGTGGCGGCGCTGTATTTTTTCGAAGACGCGGGTCGTGGCGGCTACGGCGGCTTTCTCACTTCCGACAGCAACAACGACTGGCTGGCAGGACCGGCGTTGAAGATGCTCATCGGGTATCCTGTCGAGAATGTGCCGGAAGAAAGCCGCGGCCGGATGCATCAAGTGGTCCCGGACTTCTACACCTTCGAACGGGTGGAGAATGAGCTTTATCAGACGTCAGACATCAAAGGTTTTTCGGGAATCAGCGGTGGACCGCTGTGCGTGCAGGCCACGAACAGCCTCGGCCAGCTGTTCTTCTTTCCTGCCGGTGTGTATTTGGGAGGCTCAGGGCTGACAATTGTTAGAGCAATCGATTTCGACGTCGTGAATTTGATCAACCAAGCGGAGCGTTCGGGAAACGCAGGCCGAAATTTCGCAGGCGGTGGGATCATCACCGTTCTCTCCAGTCGCACCGCCGACGGACTGAACCCGGGCACTCTGACGATGCTTCTCGGCCCGCCGGCGGCTCTCCGAAGGGGTGGCAGCTGGCGCGTCTCTCCGACGAATTATGGGGAACAAATGGACCTCGGCAGCTTAACGAATTACACCAATGTTTCTGCCACGATCGAAATCCGGAGTACGAATCTTACGTTGGAAATACGCGAGCTTCCTGGCTTCATTTCGCCGACGAATCAAACCGTTGTGGTCTCGGAAAACGAGAAGGTGACGCTGCACCTCGCTTACTCAGTCGTCCCGCCACTGATGGTCATTGACCGGTGGTCAGGCCTGGGCATTTGGGGAACGCCGGCCACGACCTATCGGCTGGAGATTTCGCCTCGACCGTGGCGTGCAGACGATTGGTCCTCACTGATGACGTTGACGTTGAGCGAGGGAACCAACTGGCTTTCCAACACTCTCCCCGATCAAGCGCAGACCGCCGTCACCAACCGCTTCTATCGCGCTCTCTGGATTTCAGAATGAATCCGCCGACGCTCTCAGGACGCTCGTTTCGCTTAGGAGTTAGAAAATGGCGGAGGGCGCAACGTAGCGCAGATCCCCGTGTGCGCCTCGGTTGACCCGTGGCTTCAAGGACGGGAAGCGTTTGGACTGCGAGAGCCCGTACCAGTTCAGCGTCGCATCCTGGTGTCGCCAGCGCCGGCGGGCGCGGCTGGAGATCTGCCGGCGTTGACGGCCGTGAAGGGTCCAGCTGCGGAGCAGCGAAAGAAAGTAGCCCACGGCGCGAGCCGTGGGGAAAAGGAGCCAAAGAGCAGGAGCCGCGGAGCGGCGAAAGAATTGCTAGCCTTGTTTCTGTCGCCCCTGCCTGGGCTTCCCCTCCATTGCGCCACCTCCCACGGCTCAGCGGACTACTCTCTGACGCCTCTCTGTGGCTTAAATCTTGCGTCGTTGAGGGAAAAACACCTGAGATGATCCAGGGACGCGGTGGAACGCGTCCCTACCGCGCGTTTTTCCGAGCAACCTGGGCTTGCCGGCGCGGAGGTTTTTTGCAACGCTCACCGCGCGCAACCCAGACATTTCCCGCTATGCCGGTCCCACTCAGGCGACGGATCGTTGAACACTGGCGCCGAGGCCTTGTCGGCGCGACGTTGACCGTCGCTTTGGCCCTGGTGCTCTGGAGCCCGCGCCTGGCCCCCGACTCCGATGAGCTGAGCTTCCTCGACAAGCTCAGTTTCGATTGGCTCTTTGCCCTGCGACCAACCACTCGGGCATCGGAGGTTTGTATCATCGAGATGGACCAAAAGTCTTATCGAAGCCTCGACCAGGATCCGACGGGCAATTGGGACCGGGCCCTGCACGCGCGAATGCTGCGGAAACTCACGCGCGACGGGGCGAAGGTCGTGGTGTTCGATGTGTTCTTCGATACCGGGGGCAAGCGGGATTCGGATTTGGAATTTGCCGAGGCGATGCGCGCCCATGGCAAGACGGCCATCGTGGCCGATTACGTTCGACTGGAGCGGGCGAAAATTGTCGGGTATGAACCGGTGTTTCCCATCGAACCATTGAGAGGAGCGGCGGCCGGCATCGGCCTGGTCAGCCTCCCCAAGGACACGGATGGCGCGGTCCGCCGCCATTGCCTGGAAGCGGAGGCTCCCGAGAGCCTGGCCTGGGTGGCCGCGCGGCTGGCGGGAGCCCGGCTGCCCGCGGAAGCCGACCGGTCGGATCTCCGATGGTTCAATTACTATGGGCCGGCGCGATCCGCGCTGCCCAGGATGGGGTATGGCGACGCGCTCGAGCAACCCGCAGGCTATTTTCGCGACCAAATTGTCTTCATCGGCGGCGCGCCGCGCATCAAGAAACCTGGCCAACAGTCCGACCTCTTTCGCACACCCCACACCCGCTGGGGCGGGGAGGAAGCTTCCGGCGTGGATCTGCTGGCGCTGAATTTCCTTAACCTCCTGCGCGAGGATGGGCTGACGCGCGTCCGGGCGCGGACGGATTTGATGCTGATCGTCGGCCTGGGGCTGGTCACCGGTCTTGGCTTCGTCCTCCTCCGCCCTCTGCCTTTGGCGGCCGTGGCATTGGCCTTGGCCGCGGGAGTGACGGGAGTGGCGTTCGCCCTCTTTGCCTTCGGCCATGTCTGGTTTTCCTGGCTCTTCCTCGCGGCGGTTGAGATTCCTTGCGCGTGGATCTGGTCGGCCGCGACGCGGCCCGGAGCAAGCACGGGCTCCGCCACGACGGACCCCGCTTCCGTGGTGCTGGAGGGCGCGATCCCGAAGCGGATGACCGTGGACCGCCGGCTGCCGGCGTTGCCGAAGCCCGTGGCTCGCCTCCCGGATCATGATTTGTTGCGTTGCATCGGCCACGGCGCTTATGGGGAAGTGTGGCTGGCCAGAAACGCCATCGGGATTCTGCACGCGGTCAAAATCATTCATCGACGCGCCTTCGACAGTCCGGATCCGTATGATCGGGAATTCCGTGGCATTGCGAAGTTCATGCCGATCTCGCGCTCGCATCCCGGTTTTGTGCACGTGCTCCACGTCGGCCGGGATGATGCCGCCGGCTATTTCTATTACGTGATGGAAATTGCCGATGATGCGATGCTGGGCCAGGAGATCGACGTCGAGGTTTATTCGCCCAAGAACCTTTCCCGTGAACTGCGCAAGCGCCGGCGGCTCCGGCCGGAGGAGTGTCTGCACCTGGGAGTGTGCCTGGCCGACGCGTTGCAGCACCTCCATGAAGCACAACTGATCCATCGGGACATCAAGCCGTCCAACATCATCTTCGTCCAGGGCGTCCCGAAGCTGGCGGACATCGGTTTGGTCACGCACGTCGCCGCGGATCCGAAAGACATGTCCTATCTCGGCACGAGAGGTTACATCGCTCCAGAAGGGCCCGGAACGCCGCTGGCCGACATCTATAGTCTGGGCAAGGTGCTGTATGAGGCCTGCACGGGGCTGGACCGCGAGCAATTTCCATCGCTGCCGACGACCTTGCTGGAAAACCCCAGCGGCCTCTTTACGCAACTCAACCAGGCCGTGCTCAAGGCCTGCGAGCCCCAGCCGGGCCAGCGCTATCAATCGGCCGCGGATTTACGAAAGGCCCTCGAGGCGGTGCGCGCCCAGGTGGCCGTTTAGACCTCGACCGACTGCCCCGGGCCGGGCTGGAGAATCTTCATCTTCGGATGCCGCGCGTGGAGTTGTTCCGCGAACCAGGCGCGCGACTCGGCTTCGCCATGGCCCAGGAGGACGGCGCGTGGGCCAACTTCGCCGACGAATTCCAACAACTCATCGCGGTTGGCATGGGCGGTCAGGTCGAAATCCAGGACTTCACAACGCTTGGTGACTTCTCCGGCGCTGCCGCTGAAGACAAACTTCTCGCCCGGGCGGGCGGCTTTGAGACGGCCGCCGGGAGTGTCGGGGTCGGCATAGCCGACGAAAAAGATGGCCTGCCGCTCGTCGCCGATGAGGCGCGCCGCCAGGTCGTGCGCGGCGGTGTGTTCACTCATCATCCCGGCGGTCAGGACGAAGATGCGACCGCCGCTCATCTTCATCCTTTCGGCCTGACCTTTTTCGAGCACGACCAGGTTGAGGGCTTCGGTCAGGCGCAGACTTTGGAGTTGGCGATGGGCGCGGTGGGCCTCGAGGTCGTAGATCTCTGTGAAGACCCGTCCCAGTCCGCCGATGTAGATCGGCTGCGACTTCAGCTTGCCCGAGCGGATCAGCAGCGCCAGCAGGGCCAGGATTTCCTGGGTCCGTCCGAGGGCAAAGGTCGGGATGAGCACGCAACCTTTTCGGTCCAGCACGCGATGGAGCTCGCGGGTGAGACGCTCGATTTCCGCCTCGCGGCTGAACCCGTGGGGAACCGAGCGGTTGCCCCGGGTGGTTTCCATGATCAGCACATCGGCCTGGACGTCTTCGAACCGCGCTCCCTTGAGGATCGTCTGGTCGCGGAAGGAAACATCCCCGGTGTAGAAGAGGGTTTCCGTTTTGCCGCGCACCAGGATGCCGGCCGAACCGAGGGCATGGCCGGCGTCGTAGAATTCGAGCGTGGGCGAGGGGAACCCGGCGCGGACCTTGTGATGGGCGGCCCAATCGATTTCGCGATTGTACTTGTAGCCTTGGAAGAGGGGGGCGATGTCGTCCAATTCGTCGTGCGAGTACAACGGGTATTCCTTGATGCCCATCTCGTCCCGCTGACGCTTCATGACGTTGACCGAATTGTGCAGGACCCGTTCGACCAGGAAATAACTCAGCTCGGTGAGCAGGACGTGGGCGCGCGGAAAGTGGCGCACGGCGATGGGCAACGACCCCACGTGATCGTGATGGCAATGCGAGACGGCAATGGCGTCGACTTCCTCTTTGACGATGAGTGGATAAAGCGGCAGGCTCTCGCGTCCCTCACGCTTGGGATGGGTGCCGGCATCCATCAACAAGCGGTGGCCGTCGATTTCGACAAACCACGCGCTGGCGCCGATGGCCGTGTCCGGATTCAGGTTGACGATGCGCATGGGTGGAGCTTAGTCGGACTTCACGGAATTTGAAACCAGGAATGAAGGCGGATCGATCCCGCCCGATTATTCCCGGTCCACAGAATTTCCGTGTGACGCGGCGCCGAAATTATTTTGAAGATTTCTTTTTCGACTTCGTCTCTGACCAATGGCGTAGGACCGCGAGAGGAAAGGAGCAATGGTTGTCGGGCTTTTGGGGAGCAACAAGGGGGTTGCGAGGTTGTTTGGGTAGGCGGGCGTCTTGATGATGCCCGCCTTTTTTTTGGCAAAGATCCGGCAAGAAAGAGCGGGAGCAACGGGCGGGTCAAGGGTTGCTGGTGATCCGGGACCAGTCGTGGCCCATGGCCGCGGCGTATTTGGCGAAGCATTTCTCGTTCTGGATGAGAACGGCCCGCACGACGCTGGAATCATCGGCGCGTCCCAGGTTGGGGATCAGGTCGGGGATGACGTCCACTTTCTTGTGCGCGTAGGTCAGGGCGAAGACGGCCTGGGCCACCGCGTAATACGGCAGGTCTTTGTAGGCTCCATCGGCCGAATCCTCTACTGCATCCGCCAGGAATTCGAGCTGATCCACCAGGTGCGGAAATTTCGGTGCGTGAATTTGCGTGAACTCAACTTTCCAAAGGGGCACCTGTCTCAACACATATTCGACCACCCGGGGTGTGACCAGGGACGCCCCGTGATTGACGTATTCGGCAAACTCAGACATGGCCCGACTCTAACAGTGAGGACGCGACGAAGTAAACCGCAAAGAAAACCGGACCGATGAAACTTGCGCATCTTCGAACCGCTCGGACCGCGGGCCATCCCGGCCCGCAGCGGAGATGCCGGGTTGCTCCACGCCGCCGGTCCTGGCCACACGCTGCGGACGGGGACCGTCCGCGCGCCAGGCGCTTCACTTTTCTCCCGACTGATCGGAGAGATTCCGCAGATACTGCTCGACGAGCGGACCGTATTCCTGGGGGTACTTCTCGGATTGCGATTGTTGCAGCGCGGCCCGATCCCGGTTCGGCAGCCGGGTGAAGGAACTGCTGCCTGCGGTTGCCTGGCGCGGGCCATCGGCGCCGCCGGCTCCCGTCCGGTTGCCGTTGCCGTTGCCTTGCGGGCTGGGCTGGCCCTGACCTTCGCCTTGAGCGTCGGCTTGCGCCTGGCCTTGGCCTTTGCCTTGTCCTTTGCCTTTGGCCTGGCCTTGTCCCTGGCCTTGTCCTGGCTGGGCCATGGCGGCTTCCGATCCCACGCCCGCCTGGGCCAGGGCCAACGCGGCTTGAGCTTGAGCAAGCGCTTGCGCCGCGTCGGTCGCGTCTTGTTGGGCGGGCGCATTCTGGCCGGCGGCCGCTTCCGCGCTGCCCTGGGCGCTCGAGCTTTGGGCAGACTGCAAGGCGGATTGAGCGCCGGCCGGCATCTGGCCGAGCGCGCCGGCGGTGATCGGGCCGATGGCGTTGTTGGCATTTTGCAGCGCGGCCGCGGCGGCTTGCAGGGCAGAACTCGGCGCGCTTTGCTGCGCGCTGAGTAGATTCTCGGCCGCCTTTTGCACGTCGGACTGGTCTTTGGAAAGTTTGGCCAAAGCAGGGGACGCCTGGGTCGGACCCGGTTGGCCCGGCTGGCCTGGCTGACCCGGCTGGCCCGGCTGGCCTGGTTGGCTTTGTTGCTGGGCTTGCTGGAGAGCGCTCTGGGTCGCCTTCATCGAACCGATCGCGCGAGGCAGATCGCTGCGCGCCAATTCTTGCGCGGCTTGACCCGCCGCCTGTTCGGCTGGCGCGATCACTTTTGGGTCTTTGGCATCCTGCCGGAGTTCGTGCAAGGCGCGGGCGATTTCCTGCTGCTGCTTTTGCAGCAACTCGACCAGGCCGGGCGGCGCTTGTTGTAACTGTTGCAGCGCTTCGTTGACCTGCTTCTGGGCTTCCTCGATTCTCTTTTGCGCTTCGGCCAGGGCGTCGGCATTTTGGGACGGCGGAAGGCCGAGCAGGTCGCGCAGTTCGTTAATCCTGTTTTCGAATTCTTTCTTGGCCAGATAAAGCTCGGTGAGCGCCTCGCTTTGTTTCGGCTGGGCGGTGTTGGGCGCGGGCTTGTCGAGTTCCGTCTTCGCGTCGTTCATCTGGTTTTTGGCGCTGGCCAGATGGGAGGAGGCCGCGGGCACGAGCGCGGAGGATTCCTGCTGCAGCGCGCCGGTCGCCTGGCCGAGTTTGTCCTGCCGGGCGGACAGTTCCCTTACCAGCTCGAGTTCGGGCTGGGGTTTGACGGCCTGTTTGGCCGTGCCGAGCTGGACGTTCTGTTGCTCTTCGATGATGGCGACGAGCTTCTTCAACATCTCTTCGATCTGCGCGAGGTCCTTCTGCGCCTGCTCGAGTTTGGCGATGTCTTGCGCCAATTGCTGATCGGCCTTTTGCAAGGCGTCGAGGGCGGCCTGCTGGGCGGGGGCGTTGTTTTGTTGTTGGGCGAGTGAATTCTGGGACTTCTGCATCTGGTTGGCGGCTTCGCCGATGGACTGGGCGGCTTGGGGTGAGGGGCTGGCCGCCTTGGCCTGGAGCTCCTGAGCCTTGTCCTTCAACTCACCCTGCTTGGGCGCCTTGGTGGGAAGCTGCAGCCGGTCGGCGGCGGCGGTTTCCTGTTTGTGTTCTTCCTGCTTCCTGATGAGCTCGCGCAATTGTTCCTGCAACTCCTTCAGCGCCGCGAGGGCGTCTTCGGGCTTGGCTTGGAGTTCCTCGGCCCTGGCCAGTTGTTCTTCGAGGGCGTGCCGGGCGGCCTGCATTTGGGTGAGCGCTTCCTCCTGTTTGGGCAAGGCTTTCTCGACGCGCTTTTTCCCATCCTCGGCCGAGCTGAGGTGGCCTCGGGCATCCTGCATCCTGTCCGTGGCCGACTTGAGGTTTTCCGCGGCGATGGGGGCGATACTGTCGATGTCGCGCCGGATCAGGTCGGTGTCGTCGACGACAACGGCTTGCTCGGTGGCGCGCTTTTCGGCCTCGTCTTTCTTTTGGGTCTTGCGGGTGTCGGCGGTGACCTTCTTTTGCGCGTCGATGGCGCGATCGAGTTCGAGGAGGGCCTGCTTGAGGGCATCGACCGCGTCGGGCGACAGGATGAGGAGCCGGGCGATTTCGCGAAGCTGATCGCGGGCTTTCTTTTCATTGCCGATGGCGGAGAGGAGCTTGAGCTTGTCTTCCGTCAATTCGTCGTTGGCGGCTTCGAGCGCGGGGGTGAGGCCGCCCTCCCTGGCTTGTTGCAGCGCGGCTTTGGGACGCGCGGCGGTCGGGCCATCGGTGATGTCCTTGGCGAGCCTTTCCAGCTTGGCCAGGATGGCCGCGACTTCCTCTTTCAGCGGATTCTGTTCGGACTGCTGGTAGCGCAGGCTGATTTTCTGATTCTCATCAAAGGCACTAAAACTGGTCTTGCCCTCGGTCGATTTGGCGAGTCCCACGCCCAGCCACATGTTGGCGGACTGCCGGCTGGCCAGCTCTTTCAGTCGCAGCGAGATTTCGTAAAGGGCCTGCTCGCGCTGATACTCGAGCACCAACTGCTGCAACTGCACGACAATCGATTTCTGGCCGGCGTAAGCTTCGATGGCCGTTTTGGCAGCGGTGGCCGGGTCGGTGGCAGCCTGCGCTTGCTGGAGGTAGTCGAGCACCTTGGCCATGTCTTTCTCGGACAATTTGTCGAGCACGCCACGAATGGCGCGGAGGACTTTCACGTCCTCGCCGGAGATGCCATTGCGGTCGAACTCGCCGATGATGACCTCGAGTTGGTCGCCGACCCGCTTGGTGGTGGCCTTGATTTGTTGTTGTTTGAGGAGTTCCTGCCGCAGGTTGGTGTCAGCCGCGTTGGGCGTGGTCTCCGCCCCGCCGAGGGTGGAGCGGGGCCAACTCAGCAGCACGACGACACCCAGGACAAGAGCAAGACGGCTTCGCATAAGGCTGGTTGAATTGACATCGGCGCGACCCGCCTCGGTCCGCCCGGAAGGTCAGGCCCGGCAAAGAGTCGGCCAGGCGCGGGGCATATTCAAATGAAAATTGGTAAAGAAGCCATGAGGTCGACCTCCTCATTGCGTCCATTGCTGTTGCGACGCAGGGCCGTCCACACCCCAGTTCGAAAAACGGACTTCGAGCAATGTGCCGGAGAGGTTCCGGTTGTTGAACCAGGCCCGGCGATAGCCTGGCGGCAGGACGTCCAGGGAATCCGGATATGTCGGGTCACCGGGCAGGACGACCACCTGCTGATCGCAATCTTTCGGAGGCCGCGGCGGCAGAATAATCCCCGAGGGAAATTCGCGCACGCGCAGCGCGCTCGGGGTGCCCAACACGACCACGTTATTGCCGAACACGGCGTGGTGGATGTCGGAGTAGAACAAGCCCCGGTCCAGGCTCGCTGGGCGCGGGGCCCAATCGACATAGCGGATGATGTTGTTCAGCGCAGTCACGTTTGTGATGGAGCCACTCGTGCCTGGGGCACTGGTGTCCCACGCGCCAAAGCCCCACCCGCCAGTGCCAACCAGGGCGATGTCGTTGCCCGAGCAGGTAATCGAGTCGAATTGGGCACTCGGGTGGCTCAGGACAAATACTCCGCTATTGACGTTCACGAACTGGTTGCTGCGGATCAGCACCGGTCCGACGTTGTCGACGTTGTTGGTATCTGGCTCGAAGTAGACGCCCCTGTCACAGTCCTCCACCCGGCAGTTCTCCAGGTGAATCGCAGAGATCCCGTCCGAAATAAGGAAGTGAGACTTTACGCCCGCAACCGTGCAGCGGCGAACGACGGCGTTGGTCAGGCGGGTGGGGGAAGCGGTTAACAGGGCCACCGTCGTCAGGCCGTCGGTATTGTTCGGTGCTGGCTCGGTCAGAATGCAGTCCTCAATCAGCACGTTCCCGAAGTTGCTAATCGTTCCGTACGAACCCTGACTTGGGACGATGTACATGGGGGAACATTCCCGCCCCGCCTTGGTCCCGAATCCGATGATCTTCAGATGCGTGAATTTCAAGTTGCTTCCAGCCGCGTTAATCGCGCCGACCATGCCTTGGGTGTCCGAAGCCCATCCTGTGTCGGTCGCCCGGTCGAACGCCCTGAGAATCGTATAAAATGCTCCCCAGTTCAGCGTGTTGCGGGCGGTGGGAAGTCGCATGGCCACGGGCACCGACCCGTTCTGCAAGGTCACTTCGCTCAGACTATAATAATCCACGGCTGCTTCCCTGGCCGTGAGCCGGATCAATAATTGGTCGGTGACGATGGCGTTGGTCGACTCGAGGGTGCCGAAGGTGTTTGTTTGCCAACCTTTCCCCGTGCGGTTCTGACGCACAAATGGAACGTCGTAATACGCGTGGGTCGTCTCATCCCGAGCTTGGATCCGGTAATCGGCGGCGGGCCCGAGTCGACCGGAGGCGATGCTTTCGCAGTTCCATTGCAAGTTGAGTTGGCTGATGGCCGTGCCAGGCGCCAGCGGTAGGAGGATCTGAACCTGGTTCTCCGGTCCGCTGGCCCACGCGGTCGACGTGTCGCCGTCCACCGCCCGCAGGATCGAGTGAGCCGAGTCCAGCCGGCTCTCGCCACCGCCAGGAATGGTCGCCGCCGGTAGACTGACCGCTGCGCCCGCGACTTCGATCTCCGCCAGGCCGTAGAAATCAATTCCCGGTGCACGACGATCGAGTTCAAGCGTGAGCTCGTCAGTCACCGCTCCGACGTTTACGACGTCAACCTGCCCGGTGCTGGTCAACGAGGCGCAGTTCGTCACGTAACTGTTATTAGTCCATTGCCGCGTGCAGAGACTGAATTCCGCCGCGCGACCGGACCGCCAGAGGTTTGCGCCGGGAATCGGGCCATTGTTCCAGCGCAGTGTGATCCGGTCCACGCGGGCGGTCGTGGCCAGGGGAATGCGGATCCAAATCGGCGCGCCGCGGGCATACTTGGGGTTGTTGGTCGCATTGCAATCGAGGAGCATGTTGTGAACTTCGAATCCGTCGCAAAAGGCGAAGCCGTGCAACATCCCAAAGATGACCTCCTCGCCCCACGGATCCCAAATATCCACGAGTTTCAAGGTCGTTTGCCCAGGTCCCTCAAACCCGGACCCGACGTGTTTACATCCGGGATTGGCGGTCGAACGTTCCAGGTACTTCCATCCCGTGGTCTGATACTCCCCCGGTCCATAGAAGAAGCAGTCGTAGAGGTTGTTTGTTTTCCAGATTGCGTCCAGCGCGCTGGCTGTCCCGGCCGCCCAGGCCTGGGCCGGACTTGTGCCGTTCTGCGGCGCGACCGAACCGCCGCCGGGCGAGAGCCAGTGCGGCACGACGACGCTCAACACCAC
>Ga0137373_10007107_pt1 | contig 11932 bp, 10 predicted proteins | sample SagtaG_5_FD_104912 | JGI IMG/M metagenome (GOLD analysis project Ga0137373, IMG submission 104912) | Vadose zone soil microbial communities from Sagehorn Ranch, Mendocino, California, USA - Sage1_R_80_16 metaG | ecosystem: Environmental > Terrestrial > Soil > Vadose zone | place: USA...
GATCATGCTCGTGCTCGACGAGGCGACCTCGTCGGTCGACACGGAGACCGAGCACCTCATCCAGGACGCGCTGCAGAAGCTCATGGTCGGGCGGACCTCGATCATCATCGCCCACCGGCTGTCGACGATCCAGAACGTCGACCGGATCATCGTGCTGCACAAAGGTCGCGTCGCGGAGGTCGGCACGCATCGCGAGCTGCTCACGCAGCAGGGCGTCTACCACCGCCTCTACGAGCTGCAATATCGCGCGCACGAGACAGAGTCCCCAATGAAATCGGCCTAGCTCCGAAGCACCCTGGCACTAAAGGTCGCGGAGCCGAACTAATGGGTGCCACTGACGGTTAGGAAACTCGCCGTTTCAGCATGCCGGCGGGCGACGTCGGCATGTCATGGCGGCGGACCGAGCCCGGCGAAACCATCATTCTGGGATACAGACTCCGTGGACCCGTCGGACCGCCCCGCAGAGGACTGCAAAACCTTCGTCGCGGGTTCAATTCCCCCCGTCGCCTCCGTGCATCGTTAGGACAAGGGTCTGAGGCTGTAGGACGAGAGTCTGCGCGCCAGTCGGCGGTGGAGGGGCTCGGGGCTCGAGAGCCGCTAGCTAGCCGGAGCGGACGATGCGTCGTGTCTTCGCAGCGAATTACTAGGCCAGCCGCGCGCCGAGAAGCGGCGCGATCGCGGGCTGCGCCCGGAATCGCTCGGCCAGCTCGGTCGGAAGCGATGCCGCCATCTCCTGGAGGATCTGAACTGCCTCGGCGTTCAAGGCGGCCTTCCGTGACGGCTCGATCGCGGCCCGCGATGCAAGAATCCGCCACAGAACTCGTTTCTCACCGCCCCGCCGCGCGACCTCCTCGGCGCGATCAAGGGTCTCCCGCGCACGGTGGGTGTCACCCGCCATAAGGAACGCCTGCGCCCCTTGCCACTCGAGGTCGGCGAGTCCGTCGATCGTCGCTCGCGCGCGCGCGCGCGCGACTGCCTCCGTCGCGAGGGCGGCTGCCCGGCCCGCGTCTCCGCGCCCGAGAGCTACCTCGATCTCCGCGAGCGCCACGCGCGGCTCGATGCGGGAAGCCCACGCCACGCGGCGGTCGCGGATTTGCCGCTTCGCCTCACCGACGAGTCGCTCCGCTTCATCGAGCGCGCCGCGCACCGTGGCGCAACGTCCCAGTTCCGCGAGCGGGATAGGCCGCCAGCTCGGAAGACGTTGGTCCGCGATGATGGCGGCCTCGCGCGCGAGCTGCTCCGCGCGCTCGGCCTCACCGATCTCCGCGTATGTCGCTCCGAGGTACGCGCTCCAGACCTGCGCGGCGACGTAGCCGCCACTCGCGGCAAGGGATCGCGCCTCCTCCCCCGCGGCGATGGCAGGGCCGAGCTCCCCCCGCCTGAAGTGAGCGTCTGCCGCCACGCTCAGTGCGTAGGCGCGGCCCCACACGTTCCCGATCTCGGTCGCAGTCCGGCAAGCCTCGGTGGCGAGGGCGATGGCCTGCTCGTACCGACCGAGGTACATGCAGAGCGTCGCATGCGTCGACGCGTTGTCGGCCCGCATGACGTCGTTACCGAGCGCGGCGAAGATGTCGGCCGCTTCGCGCACGGCCGTGCCGGCGCGATCCATGTCCCCGAGATCCGCGTACACGCGGCTGAGGTCATTTAGCGTCAAGGCCAGCTGCTCGCGGAGCGCTTCGGCGCGCGCGATCGCGATCGACTCCTCGCCGGCTTCGCGCGCCGCCTCGAGACGGCCCAACCACCAGTAGAGGATGACCTGGTTCCAGCGAACACGCGCAATGAGTTCGCGTGCAGATCCGGTCCGTGCGACCCGCAGCGCGCGTTCGAGGAGTGCCTCGCCTAACGCCTCATCGTGGAGTGCGGTCGCCGTCGTGCGCAGGGTCGCCTGCCCGACGAGGCCCTCGACCTGGATCGCGATGTCGCCGTGCTCCGCGCCGAGGCGCTCCATCTGCTCGTAACTCGCGAGGGCGTCCTCGTGCCGTGTTGCGAGATCGAGGACGCGGCCTCGGCTCGCGTGTATCCGGGCGAGCTCGTGCACGTCGGCGCGCGTCCCAGCGGCGGCGGAAAGGGCGTTCCCGTAGTGCGTCTCCGCGTCATCGAGGAGGTGCAGGCTTGCCGCGCGGTCCGCGGCGCGGACGGTCCAACGCAAGGCCCACTGGGCGCGCGCCTGCACGACGTCGTCGGCCATGGCGAGCTCGCGCGACAGGGCGAGCGCGCGCATCGCGTGGAACGCGAGGATCTCACTGAACTCCTCGACGCGGTCGCCGACCTGATTTTCGAGGATACGACCAATGCGATCGTGCAGGTCCGCGCGCTCCGCTTTCGGGAGCGTGTCGTAGGCGACGTCGCGCACGAGAAGGTGCTTGAACCGCATGCCCATCCCGGCATCGCGGACGAAGAACGCCTTCCGTACGAGCGTCTCGGGAGTCGTCCCGACCTGTCCGGGGAGGAGCGCCAGAAGCAGGCGCAGATCGAACTGCTCGCCGAGCACGCTCGCGGCGTGCAGTACCCGCTTCTCGCCGGGTGCGAGCGTGTCGATACGTGCGGCGAGGAGCGCCTCGATGGTCTCGGGAACCCGAATGCTCGCCGGAGTTGCGGTGCCATACGTCGCCATGTCGTCCATCAGCGCGCGCGCAAGCTGCTCACAGAACAGCGGGTTCCCCTCGGATCGGCGCGCGATCTCGCCGCCGAAACCGTGCGCGGCCGGGGCGCGTGTCAGGATCTCGTTCACGAGGACGTCGGTATCGCGTCGCGACAGGGGTTCGAGGGAGACCACGAGCGCGTTCTCGCGACCCGCGGCCCAGCTCGGATGCAGGTCGATGAGCTCTCGGCGCGCCATGCAGAGAAAGAGAAGGGGCACGTCGACCAGCTCGTCTATGACCTGATGGATCGCGTCGATCACCACAGCGTCCGCCCACTGCACGTCGTCGATCGTGACGACTGTCGGTGTCCGCTCGGCGACCGCGGCGAGAAGGCGTCGGAAGGCGGTCGCGATCTCGGCTCCGACGCGCTCCGGGGGTACATCGCGCATGGCCTTGGCGGGATGGTCCAAGCCGAGGAGCACCTTCAGCGGTACTTCGATGACGGCGCGCGTGTCCTCGGGGAGGAGGTTCTTGAGACGCGCGAGCAGCTTCGCAACCGCCTCATCGCGTCCGTCGCCGAGCTCGATCCGCGCGTCGTCGCGCACGACATCGATCAACGGCCAATACGCGACGCCGGCGCCGTATGGCAAGCACCGTCCGCGGAGCGAGCGCACGCCGACGTCCTTCGCCAGCCGCGCAATCGCTTCGTCGACGAGACGGGACTTCCCGATGCCGGCGCTCCCGAGGACCGTGACGAGCCACGCGCGGTGCTCGGCACGTACGGCCGCGAACGCCTTCAGGAGCGCGGCGAGCTCTCGCTCGCGCCCGACGAGCGACAGGCGCTCTGTGCTCGTTCTCTCCGGGACTGCCGTCCGGGCGCCCGTCGCACGGAACGCGACGATCGGCTGGCTCTTACCTTTCGCCACCAGGGGTGGTCGAAGCTCCTGTTCGATCGCATCGCGGGTCAGCTCCGCGGTGAGCTCCCCGATGACCACCTCACCAGCATCGGCGCCCTGCTGCAAGCGCGCCGCGACGTTCACGACGTCGCCGGTCACGAGGAACTGGTCGTCGCGTCCGGACCCAGCCACCGCGCGGCCGGTGTTGACTCCCACGCGGACGTCCAGCTTGAAACCATTGCCGCGCCCGACCTCGGCCACCGCATCACGCATCGCAAGTCCGGCACGTACGGCACGCTCGGCGTCGTCCTCGTGGACACGCGGGACGCCGAAAACGACCATGACGGCGTCTCCTATGAACTTCTCGACGGTTCCGCCATGAGCTTCAGCGATCTCGCTCATGCGCGCGAAATACCGAGCCATGAGCGCCCGGACGACTTCGGGATCCCGTTCCTCACCGAGCGCGGTCGATCCCACGATGTCCGCAAACAGCACGCTCACGAGCTTTCGTTCTTCGCCCATGTCGCCTGTCGCGAGGGTAGGCGTACCGAACGACAGTTGCATCGCCAGCGATTGTCGAACCGCGAGCCCTCTGGCGTTCACGGGCGATAGGAGTTACGGCCCGTTTCTCGGGGACGTTCGCGCAGGACACGCGCGTGGATGGCCGACTCCCGATGAGCTGCCCAACCGACCCACACGTTCTTGCGTGAGGCAGAGGTCGACAAGACTCTCGCTGCGGCGTTGGGCAGCGGTTTTGGAGCGCAGCGTGAAATCAAACCGACCAGACTGCCGCCACGCGGTCGTGGACAGCTGAGCCAGTGGACAAGACACCTGAAGAGTGGCTCGCAGACCTCGGGCCGAGCGACTGTAGTAGCGTTCGGGAGCAATGACCGCCGAGCCGGATCTTGCCGAGCACCTCCGCCGCCTTGAGGCGGAGCTCGTGAGTCCGGACGTCTGGCGGTCGCGAGTTGCGCTCGAGGCGCGCATGACCCCGGACTTCGTCGAGTTCGCCTCCGCCGGCCGCGTGTACGACCGGGCGGCGCTCGTCGAGGAACTCCTCGGCAAGGAGCCGCCGCCGATTGGCGTGGAGGACTTCACCGTCCGAGAGCTGGCGCCCGCGGTCGCTCTCGTCACGTACCGGTCTGTGATCGACCGGCGTGCCGGCGACCCTCCCACCATCGCCCTGCGCTCCTCCATATGGCGCCGCGAGGACGGGCGCTGGCGGATGACATTCCACCATTGGACGCCGGCCGGCTGATCTCTGGGCACGCGTGTCACGGTCGTCTATCCGTAGATCAGCCAGGAGTTCGCGCGTCGGTCGTTGAAGCCAGACCCGCTAATCCACGTGGACGTCGCGGGACAGGCTATTGCCTGTTCGCCCGTCCCCTTTCGATATCGTCACTAAATGGTGTCCTATTAATGAGGGTTTGGGCAGTCGTCCGAGGGTGATTCATTCAGGAGTCCCGCTCTTGTTGTTTCCGGGTGCGGTACTGAACGAGCTTCAGTACCGCGCCCACGAAGCCGAATCTCCAATGGGATCGGCGTAGGGCCGACCGCCCGGCGAGGACACGGACGGGCGGGCGGGCGCGACGACCAATGCGGCTGATCAGCGATCGGACCTTCGAGCGCGCGCGATCGAACGCGGAGACGATCGAGGACCTGCGTCTCGAGCCCTGCCAATTCACCCAAGGCTCCGCTCGGGACACGACGTTCAGGCGGATCGAGCTCGTCGATTGCCGCTGCTGGGCGGCGCATCTCTTTGACCCTGTCCTCGAGGACTGCACGGTCACCGGCCTTCGGATGAGCCTCGGGCCTGGCGGCGGCCGAACCCAGCCACTCTTCGTCTGGGGCGGCTGGGCGAAGCACCTCACGCTCAGCGGACGGATCGGCGGCCTCGTTTGGAATCCGCCCGTGGACTGGCGGGCCGAGTGGGACCTCGCCGGGCTCCAGGCCGTGCGACGGGCCTACGTGGACGTCGACTGGGCGCTCGACATCAGGAACGCCGAGTTCACCGCGGTGCCCGGGTTCCGCTTCGGGCCGCCCGGGCGCCTCATCCGTCGTGACGAGGAGACCCAGCCGCTCGTGACCCGCAAGAAGGCGGACACGGGCTCATGGCGTGAGCGCGGAGGGGATATCGGGGTGTGGCGGATCGCGCTCGATGACCTCCTCGCCCATCCGTGGCCGGACGAGATCGTCCTCGTGCCGCAAGCCACGGGGCCGAGGCGCGCCGACCAGCTCCGAGCGATACAACGGCTGCGCGACCTTCGGGTCGCCGAGTAGACCGGGCTCACGAGGCCGAGGTCGACCGGCTGGAGACGATCGGCGCTCACGCCGCGGTGTCCTCGATGAGCGACAGGATGTTTCCCGCCGGATCCTTGAACCAGGCGACGGGGCGGATCTCCGGCCGGCGGTGGATGCCCTTCGCGTCGGTCTTCAACGCTCCCTCGTACCGTTCGAATCGCACGCCGCGCTTCACAAGCTCGTCGACCGCCCGCTCGATGTCGGCGACGATGAAGTTGAGGATCGTGAAGGTGGCCGGCGTGTGGTCGGGCTTCGGGTAGATCAGGATCTTCGCGCCGCCGGCGAGGTGGAGCTCGAGCCCCGAAGGAAGGTCGGCGCCCTTGACCCCAAGGGGCGCATCGGCCAGCTCGAGGCCGAGCGTCCGCCCGTAGAACTCCCGGGCGCGTCCGAGGTCATCCACCGCGAAACCGCTGAACGCCTGCGCGTCTTTGAACATCGCAGTCCTCCTTGCGCGGGTCGTGCCGCTTTGCGCGTGGGGTAACGTCAGCATGATGCGCTGGGGAAGGGGCCGATCGACGTTCGGGCTGCTGGCCGCCCTCGTCCTGGCCGCGAGCTGCGCCGGGCCCACGACCGCTTCGCCGGCGGCGAGCCCCAGGCCGAGCGGCAGCCCAGCCGCGAGCCCGGGCACCTTCGCCGCCGACCGGATCCAGATCCTCCACACGAACGACATCCACGGCCACCTCGACGTCACGGCCACCGTGCAGGGCGGCGGTGCCGGCACGTTCGATCAGGGCGGGCTCGTGGCGATGGCGGCGCAGATCGAGAAGCTCCGCGCTCGCGCGCCGCAGCGGACCCTGCTCGTGGACGCCGGCGACGCGTGGCAGGGGACGTACATCTCCAATGAGAACAAGGGCCAGGCGATCACCCAGATCATGTCGCTGCTCCGGTACGACGCCCAGACCGTCGGCAACCACGACCTCGACTGGGGCCAGGACGTCCTGCGGCAGCGGACGGCCGAAGCCAGCTTCCCGTTCCTCTGCGCGAACTGCGCCGACCGCGCCGGGGCCGTCCCCAGCTACCTCAAGCCGTACGTGGTGAAGGATCTCGGCATCGTGCGCGTCGCGATGATCGGCCTCATCCTGCCGGACGCGGCATCGATCATCAAAGCGTCGAGCGTCGAAGGGCTGCACTTCCTGCCGCTCGCCCCGACCGTCCAGCGGTACCTGCCGGAGATGAAGCAGAACGCCGACCTGCTCGTCGCGATCACGCATGTGGGCGTCGATGGTGATCGCGACCTTGCGACCGCGGCGCCCGACCTCGACGTGATCGTCGGCGGCCACTCCCATACCGCGCTGCGCGCCGCCGTGACCGTCGGCAAAACGATCATCGTGCAGACCGGCGCCTACGCGGCGAACCTCGGCGACCTCGAGCTGGCCATCGATCCCGCGACGAAGAAGGTGTCGGCGGCGCCGACGCGCTCCAACGAGCTGCTCGCGGTCGCATCATCGAATACGCCGCAGACCGATACGGTGCGGCGCGTGGCGCAGATCGTGGACGATCGGCGCGCGGCGGGCAAGAAGTACACGGAGCGGATCGTCGGCCGAGTCGCCGCGCCGCTCGACAACCCGCGTCAGGAGTGCGGGCTCGGCAACATGATCACGGACGGCCTCCTCGAGTACGGGCGGCAACAGAACTGGAAGAGCGACGTCGCCTTCTACAACATGGCCGGCGTGCGCGCGCCGCTGCCCGCCGGTGACATCACGTATGGCCAGCTCTACCAGGTGCTGCCGTTCACGAACGTCGTGGTGAACGTCGACATGAAGGGCAGCACCCTGCGGAGCGTCTTCGAGGCCGCGTCGGGGTCCGCCGGCCGGCTCCACGTCGCGGGCGCGATCTTCGCGTACCGGTTCGCGAACCCGCCCGGTCAGCGGCTCCTCTCCGTGAGCGTCGGCGGGAAGCCGCTCGACGATCTCCGGATCTACCACGTCGTCACGATCGACTACCTGCTGACCGGCGGGGACGGGCACAACGAATTCAAGGACGGGACGAACGTCATCTTCGGCGATATCGAGGTCGACGCGGTCTCGGCATACATGACCGCCCACTCGCCCCTCGACCCCAAGGTCGAGGGTCGGATCGTCCAGCAATAGCGATCGCGCTGCGCTCGCTCGCGGAGCAGGTGGCCCGCGAGGCCGGCGCGGTGCTCCGCGACCGCGCGCGCTCCGCTCCGACGGGGGTCGGCACGAAGTCCAGCGACACCGATCCGGTGACCGACGCGGATCGCGCCGCCGAGTCGCTCATCGTGGACCGGCTGAAGGCGGCGCGGCCGGGCGACGCGATCGTCGCCGAGGAGAGCGCGTCCGTCGTTCAGGCCGCCGGCGAGCGGCCCGACGCGTCGATCACCTGGTACGTGGACCCGCTTGACGGGACGACGAACTACCTCTACGGCCTGCCCCACTGGGCAGTGAGCGTCGCCTGCGCGGACGCGACCGGCACGCTCGCCGGGGTCGTGTACGACGTCCTCCGCGACGAGTGCTTCTCCGCCGAACGCGGCGGTGGGGCATCGTGTAACGGGCGGAGCCTCGCGGTGCGGCCGGGCGGCGACCTGGCGACGGCCCTCGTGGCGACCGGCTTCAGCTACGGCGCGGCCGAACGCGCGGCGCAGGCCGAGGTGGCGGCACGCGTCATCGGCCGCGTCCGGGATCTGCGCCGCGCGGGCTCGGCGACGCTCGATCTCGCATGGGTCGCGGCCGGCCGCCTCGACGCGTACTTCGAGGTGGCCCGTGCCCCGTGGGACTGGGCCGCGGGCGCGCTGCTCGTCCGCGAGGCCGGGGGCCGGATCAGCTGGACCGAACACGACGAGATCGTCGCGTCGGGCCCGGCGGTCCACGCCGCGCTGCTCGCGCTGCTCCGGGACGCGCACGAATTTCACGGGTAGACTGAGGTCGAAATGGCGATCGATCAGAAGGACGCACCGGACCGGCCGCACCCGATCGATTTCGAAGCAGACGTGATCCAGCGCCGTCCGCTCACGACCCAGACGGGCATGGGCGGGAACGAGCCGAAGCTCTTCTCGGGCATCCTCGCCGACGACGACAACATCGTCTTCACGACGGTGAACCGCCTCGTGAACTGGGCCCGTTCGCGCAGCCCCTGGCCGCTCGGCTACGGCCTCGCGTGCTGCGCGATCGAGATGATGGCGAGCGCGGCGTCGCACCACGACCTGGCCCGGTTCGGAGCTGAGGTCTTCCGCTCGAGCCCGCGTCAGGCCGACGTGATGATCGTGGCCGGCACGGTGACCCACAAGATGGCCCCGCGGCTGCGTCGGCTGTACGAGCAGATGCCCGAGCCGAAGTGGGTCATCGCGATGGGCAACTGCGCCAGCTCCGGCGGCGAGTTCTGGGACAGCTATTCGACGCTCCAGGGCGTCGACACGGTCGTCCCGGTCGACGTCTACGTCCCCGGGTGCCCGCCGCGGCCGGAGGCACTCACCGAAGGCGTCCTGCGGCTGCGCGAAAAGATCGCGAAGGGCGGTTAGCTTCCCTCTGGGCGTCGAGACACGCGTCGACCCGGAGCGGCAGGCGATCGAGGAAGGCGCGCAGGTCCGGCTGCCGGTCATCGAGAGCGACGAGGGCCTCGAGACCGAAGAGCTCATCCTCAACATGGGACCGCAGCATCCCTCCACCCACGGCGTGCTCCGTCTCGTGCTGAAGCTGCAGGGCGAGAAGGTCATCGAGTGCATCCCGGTCATGGGCTACCTGCATCGCGGACTCGAGAAGATCTTCGAATGGCGGACGTTCCATCAGGGGATCCGCTACGCGGACCAGGCGGACTACGTCTCGAACATGCTCCAGGAGCACGCGTACGCCGGAGCGATGGAGGCGATCGCCGGGATCGACGTCCCGCCGCGGGCGGAATACATCCGCGTCATCGTCGACGAGCTGTCCCGCTGCACGTCGCACCTCATCTGGCTCGGGACGTACGGCCTCGACGTCGGTGCGACGACGCCGCTGCTCTATTGCTTCCGCGACCGCGAGGAGATCCTCGACATGTTCGAGGAGCTCTGCGGCTCACGGATGAACTTCAATTACTTCCGGCCGGGGGGCGTGCTCTACGACTTCCCGCCCGGGATGCTGACGAAGCTCGAGCGCTTCCTCGACCGCTACGCCCAGCACATCGAGCGCGACTACGTCGAGCTGTTCGAGACGAACGAGATCTTCCTCGAGCGCACGATCGGCGTCGGCGTCATCCCGGCCGACGTGGCGAAGGGCTTCGGCCTCACCGGCCCGATGCTCCGCGCGTCGGGGATCCCGTGGGACCTGCGGATCGACCGGCCCTACTCGATCTACCCGGAGCTCAAGAGCATGCAGCCGGTCGTCTACCCGGAGGGGGACGCGTACGCGCGCTACAAGGTCCGCCTCGGCGAGATGCGGCGCTCGATCGAGATCGTCCGCGAGTGCATCGACCGGCTGCCGGGCGGGCCGGTCCGGGCCCGGCTCGGGCACGTCTGGAAGTGCCCGAAGGGCGAGGCCTATTACACGGTCGAGAGCGCGAAGGGCGAGGTCGGCATCTACATGATCAGCGCGGGCGGGTCGGCGACCAACCCGTTCCGGGCGAAGATGCGCGGGCCCTCGTTCCTCAATCTGCAGATCCTTCCGTGGCTCCTTCGAGGCCGGCTCGTCGCGGACGTCGTCGCGATCCTTGGGTCGATCGACATCGTTCTCGGCGACGTCGACCGGTGAGGATGGCCGGCGAGTGAGGGGCATCCTCGGCGGGATGCGCCGCACGCTGAGCCACCTCGTGCGGCGCGAGACCGTGACGCGCAAGTACCCGTATGAGAAGCGCGAGCTGCCCGAGCGCAGCCGCGGGCTCATCGCGCTCCTGCTCGAGCCCGAGACGAGCATCTTCAAATGCGAGTCGTGCCTCATGTGCGAGAAGGCCTGCCCGCCGCGCGCGATCTCGATCTCGTACACCTTCCGCAACACCTTCCGCAAACGGCCGCCGATCGCGCCGCGGGCCTCCTACTACCGGATCCGCATGGTCGGGACGGCGCCGTACGGGGACCGCCGGCCGCTCTCGACCGCCGTCGTCACCGTGCCAGCCGAGGAGGAGCGCGATCTCGACCTCGCGCCGGTCGAGCGGATCCTCCGCGACACGCCGGAGGGCGCCGACCGGCTCACCCGCGTCCTCTACACGACCCATCAGGCGTACGGCTACCTGCCCTGGACCGCGGCCCAGCGCATCGCCGACGCGTTCGGTCTGCCGATGACCCACCTCTACACGACCGCCTCGCTGCTCTCGAACTTCCGCGGCGCGCCGCGCGGTCGCGGCACGCCGGTGCCGCGGGGCGGCCGGCGCTACACCGGCAATCTCGGCATCGCCGGTGCGTGGCCCGAGGCGAGCCCCGCGCCGGCGCACGACACGCTGCGCGAGGACGAGGTGCGGCACCCGCTGGAGCCCGCGTTTGCCGACTAGCACCGCCTACCGGCTGCTCGACACCGAGCTGCGGGGCGCGTACGAGCGCGACCGCGCTCGGGCGATGGATCCGGCGCAGCTCATCGCGCTCATCGAGGCCTCGGGTCTGCGCGGCCGCGGAGGCGCGGGGTTCCCGCTCGCGCGCAAGCTCGCCACCGCGCGTGCCGCGGCGGCGGGCGGCAGCGCGTTCATCGTCGCGAACGCGTACGACGCCGACCCGGGAAGCCCGCTCTCGCGCACGCTCCTGCTCCGGCGGCCCGAGCTCGTCATCGAGGGGCTCGCGATCGCGGCCGCGGCGATCGGGGCGACGAGGGCCTTCCTCTACCTGCATCCCGAGGCCGCGGCGGCGCGGCGCGCGGCCGAGCGCGCCCTCGAAGAGCGGCGCGCCGGGCTCGGTGATCTGCGGGTCGAGATCGCGCTCGGTCCCGGGGGGTTCATCGGCGGAGAGGAATCCGCGCTCCTCGCGGTCCTCGAGTCGCGGCGCGCGATGGCCCGCCAGCGCCCGCCGTATCCGGGATCCAGGGCCTGCAGCTGCGTCCGACCGTCGTCGCGAGCGGGGAGACGCTCGCCGCGCTGCCGCTCATCCTTCGCGACGGCGCGGACGCGTTCCGGCGGGCCGGGACGAGCACCTCACCCGGCACGAAGCTCGTTTCCGTGACGGGTGCGGTGCGTTCGGCCGGCGTGTACGAGGTCGCGTTCGGCACTCCGCTCGGCGAGATCATCGAGCGCGCCGGTGGC
>Ga0137373_10007111_pt1 | contig 11927 bp, 6 predicted proteins | sample SagtaG_5_FD_104912 | JGI IMG/M metagenome (GOLD analysis project Ga0137373, IMG submission 104912) | Vadose zone soil microbial communities from Sagehorn Ranch, Mendocino, California, USA - Sage1_R_80_16 metaG | ecosystem: Environmental > Terrestrial > Soil > Vadose zone | place: USA: California...
GCTTCCGCTCGAGAGGCAGCGGCTCATTGCCCTCATCCAGCACTTCGAGATTCGGGCGCGGACGACGGGCCGAGGACGATCGGGAGAGCGTGACGCGGAGATCAATGGGGATTAGCGAGGCGGGGCGTCCCTCGGGCGCTTGCCCGGGTCCTCCTCTACTACTATAGTTGTTGGTACAACCGAGTTCGTGGCGATTTAAGGCAACTTGCGGCCACGTTAAACAATCCGCTAAAGCGCTCGCCTGGCGCCCAACGCGGGCATTTTTTGTATTCATGAGCAAACTGAACGCGATAGACCGATCGACCGATGTCTGATTCACCACCGAAGACCAAGTCCCGCTACCTCGAGGAGATCGGGAAGCGGGTGCTCGTTTATGACGGGGCGATGGGAACGAACATCCAGCGCCGCAACCTCACGCCTGACGATTTCGGTGGAAAGGCGCTCGAGGGCTGCAACGACAACCTCGTGCGCACGCGCCCCGACGTAATCCAGTCGATTCATGAGTCCTTTCTCGCCGTCGGCTGCGACGTCGTGGAGACGTGCACATTCCAATCGACGCCGCGCCGCCTCCACGAATGGGGACTCGGCGAATACGTCGAGGCGATCAATGTCGGCGCGGCAAAGCTCGCCCGCGCCGCGTGCGACAAGTTCTCGACCAGCGACAAGCCGAGATTCGTCGCCGGCTCGATGGGCCCGACGGGAATGCTGCCGTCGAGCTCCGACCCCGTTCTCTCGCAGGTCACCTTCGAAGAGCTGAGCGAGAACTTCTACACGCAGGCGAAATATCTCGTCGAGGGCGGCGTCGACGTTCTTCTCATCGAGACGTCGCAGGACATCCTCGAGGTGAAAGCAGCCGTCGCCGGAATCGAGCGTCTATTCAGTGAGATCGGCCGCCGCGTCCCGCTCCAGGCCCAGGTGACGCTCGACGTCAGCGGACGCATGCTGCTCGGAACCGACATCGCGAGCGCGATGACTACTCTCGAAGCGCTGAAAGTTGACGTGATCGGGCTCAACTGCTCGACGGGCCCGGAGCACATGCGCGAGCCGGTCAGGTATCTCGCCGAGCATGCATCGCTTCCGTTGTCGGTAATTCCAAACGCAGGCCTGCCGCTCAACACCGGCGTCGGCGAGGCGGTGTATCCGCTCGAGCCCAAGCCGATGGCGGATGCGCTCTCGGAGTTCGTGCGCGACTTCGGCGTGCGAATCGTCGGCGGATGCTGCGGCACCACGCCGGAGCATCTCGAGGCGATCGTCGGCGCGGTGCACAAAGCAGAGCATCAGGCGCACCCATCGACCAAGACCGTCGGTCACGTTCCCCGCGTAAGCTCGGCGATGCGCGCGATCACGCTGCACCAGGATCCGCCGCCGCTTCTCGTCGGTGAGCGCGTGAACTCGCAGGGATCGCGGAAGGTGAAGCGGCTTCTTCTCGCCGACGACTATGAAGCAATTCTCGAAGTGGCGCGCGATCAGGTGGACTCGGGCGCGCACGTGCTCGACGTGTGCGTCGCGCTTACGGAGCGCGCCGACGAGGCCGAGCAGATGTCGAAGGTCGTGAAGCTCCTCTCGATGAGCGTCGAGACGCCTCTCGTAATCGACTCGACCGAAGCGAACGTGATCGAGGCCGCGCTCGAGCACATACCGGGACGCGGAATCGTCAACTCCATCAACATGGAGAACGGCAGGAAACGCATCGACGCTGTCGTGCCTCTGGTTAAGAAGCACGGCGCTGCCGTCATCGCGCTGACGATTGACGAGATCGGAATGGCGAAGACCCGCGAGCGAAAGCTCGAGGTTGCCAAAAAGATCTATGACATCGTCGTCGGCGAGTACGGACTTTCTCCGGAAGACATCATCTATGACGCGCTGACATTCACGCTCGCCACCGGCGACGCCGAATGGATCGACTCCGGCGCGGAAACCATCGAGGGCATCCGTCTCATCAAGCGTGAGCTGCCCGGAGTCTCGACGATTCTTGGCGTGTCCAATGTGAGCTTCGGCCTGACGCCGGAGGCCCGCGGAGTTCTCAATTCCGTTTTCCTGCACCACTGCGTGCAGGCGGGTCTCGACGCAGCGATCGTAAATCCCGCGCATATTAGACCGTATGCCGAGATATCGGCGGAGGAGCGCGCGCTCGCCGACGATCTCGTCTTCAACAAGCGAGCGGACGCGCTTCAGCGTTTCATCGAGTACTTCTCGAAGACGGGCGCGGGATCTACAGAAGCAGCGGCGGAGAAGGAAGATCCGACGGCGGGAATGACGCCCGACCAGCGGATTCACTGGATGATCCTCCACCGCAAGAAGGAAGGAATCGAGGCGCATCTCGACGTCGCGGGGGTGCGCGAGAATCCCGTTCGTGTCCTCAACGAAGTGCTTCTCCCGGCGATGAAGGAAGTCGGCGACAAGTTCGGCGCGGGTGAGCTCATTCTTCCGTTCGTTCTTCAGTCCGCGGAAGCGATGAAGAAGGCGGTGAAGCATCTCGAGCAGTTCCTCGAGAAAGCCGAGGGCTACACGAAGGGCAAAGTCGTTCTCGCCACCGTGTACGGAGACGTGCACGACATCGGGAAGTCGCTCGTCAACACGATTCTCTCGAACAACGGCTACACTGTTTTCGACCTCGGCAAGCAGGTGCCGGTTAACACGATTCTCGACAAGGCCGTCGAAGTCGGAGCGGACGCGATCGTACTGAGCGCGCTGCTTGTTTCGACTTCGAAGCAGATGCCCCTCTGCGTGCAGGAGCTCGACAAGCGGGACATGAAAATCCCGGTGCTCATCGGCGGCGCCGCGATCAATCGCCGTTTCGGCCGTCGAGCTCTGTTTGTCGAAGCCGAGCGCGCCTACAACTCCGGCGTGTTCTACTGCAAGGACGCGTTCGAGGGACTGGAGACGATGGACAAGCTTCAGGACTCCGAACATCGGAATGCGTTCGTCGAGGCAAATCTGGAGGCGGCGCGCAACGACATTTTTCTCAATACCGGTGTCGGAAAGGACATCGCCGCCGGTACTACCGATGAAACACGCAGCGACGTCGCCGCCGACAATCCGGTTCCGACCCCACCGTTCTGGGGGACGCGCGTCCTTCGGGACATTCCGCTCGACGAAGTGTTCGACCTTCTCGATCTCGACGAGCTCTATCGTCTCCAATGGGGCGCACGGGGTTCCGGCGCGCAGTACAAGGCGACGGTGAAGAACGAGTTCGAGCCCGTTCTCGGCCGCCTCAAGGAAGACGCGAAGAAGAACGGCTGGCTCAAGCCGCAGGTAGCGTACGGATATTTTCCGGCGCAGTCGCAGGGAAATGAGGTGATCGTCTACGATCCGGCCGCGTATTCCAGCAGTGCCGGCTCACTCCGCGAGATCGCGCGCTTTCGCTTCCCGAGAATGGTCGGGCGCGAGCGGCTCTGTCTCGCCGATTACGTTCGCAGCGTCGGCTCAGATGCGGTAGATGTTCTTCCGCTTCAGATCGTCACGGTCGGTGAAGAGCCGAGCAAAAAGTTCGAGACGCTTCAGTCGGCGAACGAATACGGCGAAGCGTTCTACGTCCACGGGCTAGGCGTCGAGACGGCGGAGGCGCTCGCGGAGTGGTCGCACCGGCGAATCAAAAGCGAGCTCGGACTGGAAAGCGGGAAGCGCTATTCGTGGGGATACGGCGCGTGTCCCGATCTCGAAGATCACGCCATCGTGTTCAAGCTGCTGCCGGCCGACGCCCTCGGAATGGAATTGACGGAATCGTTCCAGCTGACTCCCGAGCAGTCCACGGCGGCAGTCGTTATCCATCATCCGGAAGCAAAGTACTACGCCGTTCGCGGAACTACCGATGGCGCCGGCATTCCCGTCGCGGGAAAGAAATCGGAGGCGGCCGTTGCCTGACAATCCGCTCGTACAGCGTCTCCTGGATCCGCTCCAGGTCATCGTCTTCGACGGCGCGATGGGAACGATGCTCTACAACAAGGGCGTGTTCATCAATCAGTGCTATGACGAGCTCGCTCTGCGCTCGCCCGATCTCATCCGCGAAGTTCACCGCGCATATCGAAAGGCGGGCGCTGAAGTTCTCGAGACGAACAGCTTCGGTGCAAACCGGTACAAGCTCGCGCAGTATGGTCTCGACAAGCAGGTCGCCGAAATCAACCGCGCCGCCGCGAAGCTCGCGCGCGAAGTCGCCGAAGACGACCTGCTCGTCGCGGGCGCGGCGGGTCCGCTCGGCGTCCGCTTGGAGCCGCTTGGTCCGACCTCGCTCACCGAAGCGCGGGCGGCGTTCGCCGAGCAGTTGAAAGCGCTGCGCGAAGGAGGCGCTGACGTATTCATTCTCGAGACGTTCTCCGACTTGCGCGAGATCGAGCAGGCGATTCTCGCCGCGCGAGACGTTGCGCCCGAAGTGCCCGTCATCGCGCAGATGACGATCGGCGCCGATTGCCTGACGCCTTTCGGTGACAGCGTCGAGGATGTCGCCCGCGCGCTGGACTCTTTCGGCGCCGACATCATCGGTCTCAACTGCTCGGTCGGGCCGCAGACGATTCTCGAGGCGATCGAGAAGATGAGCCACGTAACGCGACGGAAGCTCAGCGCACAGCCCAATGCGGGAATGCCCCGCGACGTCGGCGGGCGCAGCATGTACATGGCGAGCCCGGAATACATGGCGACTTACGCCCACCATTTGGTGCAGGGGGGTGCGAAGATCGTCGGCGGCTGCTGCGGAACCACCCCTGAGCACATCGCCGCGATCGTCGAAGGCGTCCGCCCGCTCTCGCCGAGACTGCCTCGCGTTCCGATGAAAGAGCGCCGCCAATCTCACGCGGAAGCTCCGAAGGAGGATTTAGGGCGCGAGCCCATGCCGCTCGCCGAGCGCTCCAAGTGGGGCGGAAAGATCGCCCGCGGCGAGTTCGTGACGTCGGTCGAGATCGTTCCGCCACGCGGCGTGGACGCGTCGAAGATGCTTGCCGACACCGTCGCGCTGCGCGATGCGGGCGTCGATGCGGTGAACGTTCCGGACGGGCCGCGCGCGCAGAGCAGAATGGGCGCGCTGCTGACCGGACTCTTGATCGAGCAGCAGGTTGGAATCGAGACGGTGATTCACTATTGCTGCCGCGACAGAAATCTGCTCGGAATGCTCAGCGATCTCCTGGGCGCCTCGGCGGTCGGCCTGCGCAACCTCCTGATCATCACCGGTGATCCGCCGAAGATGGGGCCGTATCCGAGCGCGACCGGTGTTTTCGACATCGACGCGATCGGACTCACGAATCTCGTGCGCAATCTCAATCACGGTCTCGATCCGGGCGGGAACGCGATCGGGGAGCCGACGAAGTTCACCATCGGAGTCGGAGTGAATCCTGCGGCGATCGATCCGAAGCACGAGCTGAAGCGATTCGAGTGGAAAGTCGACGCGGGCGCCGAGTACGCGATCACGCAGCCGGTGTTCGACGTCGAGCAGCTGGAGAAATTCCTCGGAACGATAGACCACGTCAGGATTCCGATCGTGGCGGGGATCTGGCCGCTCGTCTCGCTGCGCAACGCAGAGTTTCTGGCGAACGAGGTTCCCGGTGTGGTAGTTCCGCGGGCGATCATCGAGCGGATGGGAGCGGCGAGCAACAAGTCGAAGGAGGCGGGAGTCGCTGAAGGAATCGCGATCGCTAGAGAGATGCTGGAGCGGGTGAGACCGCTAGTTCAGGGAGTGCAAGTCTCGGCGCCGTTCGGGAAGGTCGAGCTGGCGCTACGGGTCTTTCGCGACGCTCTGGCACGGACGCAGACGGCGTGAACGACACTCCGCTCCGCAAGAACGTATTAGTGGCTATGCCGATACTGCTCGATTACTCGAAGCTGGATCTCGGGTAGTCAACACGCGAGGGCATAGGCGGCGACGGTACCGGTCACATATACTCGCTCACCATCCGTCGCAAACTGGGAATCGGGGAATTCACTCCCCCTCAATGTCAGAACGGTTCGCAACAACTTTCCCGTAACCTGATCCAGAATGTCAATTGCGAAATTGTTCCCGAACACCTTCCCGCCACAAACGGCGGTCCCGTGATAGCTGCCGGGCGATTTGGTTCTCCAGCGCAGTGTTCCAGTCTGGAGATCGACCGCCCAGATAAAGGTGTCGTTGGAGGCCACGTAAACTGTGTTTCCTACAACCACCGGCGAGGTGGCCGGCCCAAAGAACCCCGGATCGGCCTGAACACGCCAAACTTCCTGTCCGGTAAATCTGTCGACGGCGAAGAAAGAAGAACCCGCTTCATCGCTGACGAGGAGTAGTCGACCGGCAATCGTGGGCGCTCCACGAGCATCGTGCAACGTACCGGCGCTTTCATAGCGTAGAAGCTCTCTCCCAGAACGACGGTCCAAAGCGACGATCACCCCGGAACGATAGAGACCGTTCGAATTCAAGGAGCGGTTCAATACCGTGTAAACGGTGTCTCCGCTCACAGCGGTTCCTTCGACAATACCCAGATATTGCCAATCCGGTCCTACATCAACCGTCCAGAGAGGGTGTCCGTCGTTCAAATCGAGTGCGTAAACCCTATGGTCGCGCGTTCCGACGTACATCGCGAAGTCGTCCACGGAGCTTTCGCTCCTGTCCGTTTGAACGGGGGTCGGAAACTGCCACCGAATTACGCCCGTCGCTGCATCAAGCGAAAAAACGGCGGCAACACCTGAGACGAATATCCAGCCATTGCGAACGAGAATATTGGGAGCAACCGCGCGCGGATTTACGCCAAACCCCACCTTCGTGCGCCAGAGAATCGCCCCGCTGCGGGAATCGAAAGCCACGATATCGCGTCCCGCAGCAACAAATAAACGTCCATCGGCTACGGCGGGGATGCCGTGCCATCCACCACTGTCGGGCTCGGTGACTACCGTGCGCCAGATAAACTCCTGCTGTTTGGCACTGTCGTCAGAAAAGGGATTGTGACAGCTTGACAGGCTTGACGAGAGTATCACGCTGGGTAAGACAGCCCAGCGCGAGAAATCGCGAGAAAGGGATGAAGCGTAGGACCGCAAATTAGTGCCTTTCCGGAACGTTGAAAGCAGGAAGCGCGAATCGCAACTGGTCGAAAATCAGGTTGCTGCGCGTCTCGCCAACGTGTGAGTCGCCGTACCGAATGAAATAGAAGAGGGGCGCCCCTGTGGGCGAAGGGATCGTGGCGGGGATCTGGCCGCTCGTCTCGCTGCGCAACGCAGAATTTCTGGCGAACGAAGTTCCGGGCGTTGTCGTCCCGCCGGCGATCATCGAGCGCATGGGTGCGGCGAGGCAAGAAGTCGAAGGAGGCGGGAGTCTCCGAGGGAATCGCGATCGCGCGAGAGATGCTCGAGCGGGTGAGACCGCTCGTGCAGGGGGTTCAGGTGTCGGCGCCATTTGGAAAAGTGGAATTGGCGTTGGAGGTTTTCCGCAATACCCTTACGCCGCTCCGAGCATCGACGGAACCAAGCACCGGCCTACGTGGAACATCCGCGGTATGAAGCGGATAGCAAAACCTACCGGCTAAGACGTGGGCTAACAGGCGATAGCATATGCCGCTATCGTTCCGGTCACGTAAACTCGTTCGCCGTCCGTCGCGAACTGGGAATCAGGGAATTCTCGCCCCCGCAATGTTAGAACGGTTCTCAACAACATTCCCGTTCCCTGATCGAGAATGTCAATAGCCTGGTTGTTCCCGAACACTTTCCCGCCGCAGACGGCGGTGCCGTGATAGCTACCGGCGGACTTGGTTCTCCATCGGAGATTCCCAGTCTGGAGATCGACCGCCCAGATAAAAGTGTCGCTCGAAGCCACGTAAACAGTGTTTCCGACGGCGACCGGTGACGTGTTCGGTCCAAAGTAGCCTGGATCTCCCTGAACGCGCCAGACCTCCTGGCCGGTGAATCTGTCCACGGCAAAAAAAGAAGTACCCGCTTCATCGCTTACGACGAGCAGCCGACCGGCGATTGCGGGCGCTCCTCGAGCATCATGTTGCGTCCCGGCACTCTCGTAACGCAACAGTTCTCGCCCCGAACGCCGGTCCAAGGCGACGATCACGCCGGAACGATAGAGACCGTTCGAATTCAAGAAGCGGTTCAATACCGTGTAAACCGTGTCTCCGCTCACAGCCGTTCCTTCGACAATACCCAGATATTGCCAATCCGATCCTAAATCAACCGTCCAGAAAGGGTGTCCGTCGTTGAGATCAAGCGCGTAAACCTTGTGATTGCGGGTTCCGACGTACATCGCGAGGTCGTCCACGGAGCTTTCGCTCCTGTCCGTTTGAACGGGGGTCGGAAACTGCCAGCGGATTGCCCCTGTTGCGACATCCAGCGAAAAGACGGCGGCAACACCGGACAAAAATAACCGGCTATCTCGCACGAGAATGTTGGGAGCAACGGCGCTCGGATTCACACCGAATCCTACCCTCGTGCGCCAGAGAATCGCCCCCGTACGGGAATCAAACGCCACGATGTCGCGTCCCGCGGCGACAAAGACACGCCCATCTGCAACTGCGGGGAGACCCCCCCAACCTCCACTATCCGGCTCGGTGATTACGGTACGCCAGACAAATTCGGAAGGTTTCGCGCCGTCATCGGAAAAGGGATTATGGCAACTCGCCAGACCGGCCGAGACCATCAGGCCGGGCAAGAGCGTCAATCGCGAAAAGGCGGGAAAGATCATTTTGGCCGAACCCCGCAGATCATCTGACTGGCACTCCGAAAGCTGGAAGCGCGAAGAATTTCAGCTTATCCCTCACAAGATCGCTTCGGGTCTCTCCCACGTGTGAGTCGCCGTACCGAATGAAATAGAAGAGGGGCGCCCCTGTGGGCGAAGGGGTGTTCGGATAGTTCTGCGACGGCTGCGGGACGAGTCCGTCGCTCCATTGGCCCGGGGAAACGAAGCGCTCGTATGTCTCGTCGATCGCAAGCAGAGCACGTTGCAGATCGCCGCAGTTTGGACTGATGGGAATGAACCAGGTCCAGTGAGCACAGCTACGAATTGATACGTAAAGGTGCGTCATTTTCTTCTGAAGCTCGCGACCACCGCCAGGCGCTTCCGGATAAGTTCGGCTGTCGCCGATCAGACGTATCCACTTCCAGCGACCGTCGGCAATGTCGACGATGCCCGCCCTCTTGAAGTTTTCGGTTCGTGAGTTGAGCGCCCCTATGAACCCACTTCTGGGTTTTAGATCACGCGATGCGTCATTATTCGTATTGAGAAAGGAGAAGGTGTCAAACTGCGAAACGACGGTCTGGGCGATCTGGAGCACTACCTGGCATCCGGCACGAATGGCACAATAGATTCTCCCAGCCGCCGCATTCAATATCTTCCTCGCGCTGACGTCAGAGATGAGTGTGATGGGAACGCCCAGATGAGGCGTTCCGATGGTTATGACTCCCCCGACCGGAGAGTAAAGCGACGCATTGTACTGCCCAACTCGACGTGACACCAGCCCGCCCTGACTGTGAGCGATAAAAATGATATTGTCTCCGAGGCCACCGATCTTCGTCCTCAAGGAGTCGGCCTGTTTATCCAAACCATCGGTGGACGGCAGATCTGGGATCAACTCGTGCCCAACGGAAAAGAGAGGGGCAAGCCAACCCTCCATTCTTGTCCACGTGTCTGAGCCACTGAAAATGCCGTGCTGAAAAACGATGCTCTGCGAACCTCCATATTCCCGCGAGATGTCCTTCCTCAAAGCACCGGGCGGATTAAGCTGACCGGGATTGGGGCCTCGGCGGGCATCTGCAGTCATCACCGAGCGGGCCGCAGCCGAGTACGATGAAAACGCACTCTTCGCGGGCTTCCGTGAGCGTCGAGCCTTGTCCTTCGCGGAATTCACATTCCATCGGACATTCGTAAAATGCGTCAACACGTGCTCGTCCGTCGTCAGTCCATCAGCCCTTTCAGAGCTTACGCGATCGGACTCCGCGAGCACCCACTTCCCATTTTCCTTTCTGTACTTGTTTTGGACACGTCCGCTGCGGCGCCCGTCGGTGAATGGAGTTGTCACCTTAAGTTCCTCTGCTGTTTCTTCGAATACCCTTTCGCCAACTTTCGCGCTGTCCTTGGAAGCCAGCCCACGAGCATCCGGATCGAAGTTGATGCTCATCTGCAGAGTAGTTTCGCATCCGGGACGGCTCTCCGGGCACGCGGAGGCGACTCCGTCTGGAGTGACGGAGTTGATCAGACTGCCAGTCGTTTGAATCAACTCCTGCGCTTCGGGGACATCAACGAACTGCCCATTGGCATCAAAGTACTGTACGACGTCGTTGATAATCCGGGTCGAGGCGATCTCTCCTGCGAACTCCTCATCGCCGGTCCAGTACTGAGACAGCCTCGTGTCTCCGTAGTAGCTATAACCGCCCTCGATGTGAGCTTGCTCATTGACTCCCGGGAGAATTAATGTCGTAACCTCTTGCTCCGTCGCTGGATCAACAAACGGCTCATCTGACGTAATGGTCGTTTCCCCGGTGACCTGCACGTCCATGATCAGGTAGGTGTCCTGGAGGTTGAGCTCGCTGTCGAATAGCTCTGAGGCACGCGCGAGCGTTTCGGCCTTCGGGTTTGTGAGATCGGACCCTCCGCAAGCCAGCAGGAGCAGCACCGCGCCTATTCGAAGTCGGATGCATCTGTGAGAACGTGGTGTAGCGTTTTCGCAAGCGCATTTGAGGCGCGGGTCGGCAGGGCATTTTCTCATGACCCATCCAGAGGGGGGGAATCACACTATGGCGGCTAGCCCCCGTGGGCGCAATGCTAAAATCTCACGTCTTCTTGAAGCCGGTGGAGTGTACCGGCCAATTGCAACTGCGAAATGAGAACGACGCCGCGACGAGCTATCCGCTGACTAGCTGACCGCTACGCGCTGCAAATGATACTTACAGTTTCGCCTCGAATTCTCAGCAGCCTGTCTGCGTCGTAGTCAGCGCGCAGCTCACGACTTAAAAGCTTGCAGCGGGCAGCGGCGTCGTCCTCAGATTGCAGTTATTCGGTCGTCCTCGTCCGTGGCGGTGCGTTCTTGACGTACTTGTCCAGCCACGTCACGTACTCCCACAACAGGTGACGCGTGGTCTCGATCGCCGTGTAACCGTGCGGCTCGAGCGGCAGCTGAACGTAGCGCACGCTCCCGCCGAGTCCCTTGATCGCGGCGAAGAGGCGCTCCGAGTTGATCGGAAACGTTCCCGAGTTGTCGTCGCGCTGGCCGTGAATCAATAGCACGGGCTCGTTGATCTTGTCGGCGTAGTTGAACGGCGACATCGCATTGTACACCGCCGGCGCCTCCCAGTAATTGCGCGGCTCCGCCTGAAAGCCGAACGGCGTAAGCGTGCGATTGTACGCGCCGCTCTCCGCGATGCCCGTGCGGAAGATGTCCGAGTGGGCGAGGAGATTCACCGTCATGAATGCGCCGTACGAATGACCGCCGATGGCGAGTCGGTCGCGATCGCCGACGCCCATCTCGACGATCTTGTCCGCCGCCGCCTGCGCGTCTGCGACCAACTGCTCGACGTACGTATCGTTCGGCTCTGTTCCATTGCGGCCGATGATCGGCATCGTCGGATTGTCGAGAACGCCGTAGCCGTGCAGCAGCATCATCATGTAGTTAGCGCGTGTCGGGCGCTTGAACTCGTAAGGTGATCCGGCAATCTGCGACGCGGCGCTGTCCGACTGGAATTCCCGCGGGTACGCCCAGAAGAGAAACGGAAGCCGCCCCTTCGACTTGTCGTAACCAGCAGGGAGATACATCGTCGCCGAAAGCTTTACTCCGTCCGGACGCGAGTACGTGATGAGCTCGCTCTTCACTCCGGCGAAATAGGGCGCGGGATCGCTGAGGGTTGTGAGCTGTTTCGCGTTTCCAGCGGCGATGTCGCGAACGAAATAATTCGGCGGCTCCGTCGGAGACTCGTGGCGCGTGATGACACGCGACGCGCGATCATCGACCACGGTCAGCACGCTGTCGAACGAGGCCCCGCTCGCA
>Ga0137373_10007115_pt1 | contig 11922 bp, 11 predicted proteins | sample SagtaG_5_FD_104912 | JGI IMG/M metagenome (GOLD analysis project Ga0137373, IMG submission 104912) | Vadose zone soil microbial communities from Sagehorn Ranch, Mendocino, California, USA - Sage1_R_80_16 metaG | ecosystem: Environmental > Terrestrial > Soil > Vadose zone | place: USA...
CCTAATGCTCAGTCGCCATCGCGCCGCGCACGGCGAGCGGCAATTCCCACGCTCCGGGAACCCAGAGAACGTCGATGTCCTCGAACCGCACTCCGTGACGCACCAGCGCGTCGAGCGCACCATCCACTAAGGCGCGGGTGATGGACTCGTTGAACCTGCTGACGACAACGCCGACACGCCGGCCTTCGCCACGCGGTATGCCACGCAGCTCGGCCATTCAGGACGCGAGCAGATGGCCGAGCTTGTCGCGCTTCGTGTCGAGGTAGTCGGAATTCTCGGCCGTGGCCGGCTGAACGACCGGCACTCGTTCCTCGACGGTGAGACCGTACCCCTCGAGACCGATGAGTTTGCGCGGATTGTTGGTGAGCGGGCGGATCTTCTTCAGCTTTAGATCGAGAAGAATCTGGGCACCGATGCCGTAGTTCCTGAGGTCGGGCTTGAAGCCGAGCTGCTCGTTGGCTTCGACAGTGTCGACCCCGGTGTCCTGAAGCTCGTAGGCCTTGAGCTTGTTGAGCAGGCCAATGCCACGACCTTCCTGGTCCAGGTAGACGATCACCCCACGGCCCTCGCGAGAGATCATCTCCATCGCGGTATGCAGCTGCCATCCGCAATCGCAGCGAAGCGAGTGGAACACGTCTCCGGTGAGACATTTCGAATGCATCCGGACGAGCACACTCTCGTCGGTGTGCTCGACATCGCCGAAGACGAGCGCGATGTGCTCGTGATTGTCGACGTCGTTCTTGTAACCGATGACCCGCCAAACCCCGACTTCAGTCGGAAGCCGCGCCTCAGCTACGCGGTGAACGAGGCGCTCCGCTTGCAGACGATAGGCAACCAGCTGCGCAACTGTGATGAACGTAAGCCCGTGCTTCTCGGCGAACCGCTCGAGCTGCGGCCGCCGTGAAGTTGTTCCGTCCTCGTTGAGGACTTCGCAGACGACGCCCGCTGGATAAGCGCCACCGAGGCGGGCGAGATCGATCGCCGCTTCGGTGTGCCCGACGCGCTGGAGCACTCCTCCTTCACGCGCACGCAAGGGGAATATGTGACCCGGCCGGCGAAGATCGGCGGGGACGGTTGCCGGATCCACGGCAACCTGAATCGTCTTCGCGCGGTCTTGCGCGCTCACGCCGGTGGTCACGCCGAATCGGTGAGCAGCATCGATGCTGACCGTGAAGGCGGTGCGCAGCTCTTCGGTATTCTGCTCGCTCTGCTGCGGAAGCCGCAGCTGATCGGCTCGCTCCCCGGTGAGCGCCAGACAGATGAGCCCGCCGCCATTTCGAATCATGAAGTTGATGAGCTCGGGGGTGACGAGCGACGCCGCGCAGATGAGGTCGCCCTCGTTCTCCCGGTCTTCGTCGTCGGCCACCAGGATCATCTTCCCAACCCTGATATCCGCTATCGCCTGCTCTATCGTTCCGAATCCCATTTCAGATTTCCTTTCGATCGTTGCCTCGATCAGCCGACGTAAGGTGCAGCCAGGCGCCGAACGTACTTGCCAATGATGTCAGTCTCCACGTGCACTCTGCTGCCCGCATCGAGATCGCCGAGTGCGCTGTGGTTCAAGGTGTATTCTATGAGCGAGACTTGCAACCGGTCGCCAGTTAGTGCGTTTACGGTGAGGCTAACGCCGTCTATCGCCACGGAGCCCAATGGAACCAGCATCTCAGCCAACCCATCTGGGAGGTCGATGTCGACGAGCAAACCAGCGTCCGGTTCCCGGTTCCCATGTCCCAGTCGCGCAATTGACGCCACGACCCCGACCGCATCGACGTGACCTTGAACGATGTGGCCGCCAAGCCGTCCGTCGGCCCGGAGCGCTCGCTCGAGATTCACTCGCGTTCCCTTCCTCCAGTCGCCGATTGCGGTCCTCCCAAGCGTCGTAACGACTGCGGTTACGGCAAAGAGTCCGTCGCGCTTTGAGTGGACAACCGTCAGGCACGCACCGTTGACCGCGATACTTTCGCCGTCGGCGAGATCGGTGAAGGACGAGCGGATCACGATCTCGCGGCCTGCCGATGAATCGCTGATGCCTTCGATTGTTCCGATGTCTTCGATCAGACCTGTGAACATGCCGGAAGCGAGATAGCGTGTATGATCAGCCAGCGAGCGGCGAGTAGATCGTCATGACGTCGTCGCCGAACCGCTGAGTGCGAAGCGCGTGAAATCGCGGTGCGTGCGCGAGGTCGTGCGGTGCTATGCCGGAAAACGCGCAGAGCGACCCGGCACCGAGCACGATCGGCGCTTGAAAGATAATCATGCGGTCCACGGAATCGGCTGCCAGGAAGGATGCGGCAACGCCCGCACCTCCCTCCACTAGAAGCGACACGATGCCGCGAGCTTTGAGCTTTTGTAACGCGTCGGCAAGATCGCGTGCCGGCAATGCCTCAACGCCGGCCTTTGCCAGATCGGCGGCCAGCTTCGTCCTTGTGGTTGTAACGATGATCGTGGGGACTTCGCGTGCCGTTCGCGCAAGCGCGCTCGAGGTGCTCAGCCGCGCGTGCCGGTCGAAGACTATCCGCGCTGGTTGCGCGACCGGAGGCGGATCGATTCGCGCGGTAAGCAAAGGATCGTCGGCGATTGCAGTGGCGATGCCGATTGCGACTGCATCACTGACGGCGCGGAGGCGCTGAACTTCGGCGCGTGCCTGCGGGCCGGTGAGCCATCCACGGCTTCTCTTCGCGTCCGCGATTGCACCGTCGAGGGAAACGGCAAGCTTGAGCGTCACCCAGGGACGAGTTGATGTAAAGGCAGCCAGGAATGCGGCATTCAGCTCGTGCGCATCGAGCTCGAGAACACCGAAATCGACCTGTATCCCGCTGTCGCGAAGTTTTTGCGCCCCTCCTCCGGCTTCGGGGTTCGGGTCGCCCACCGCAGCAACGACCCTTGCAATTCCCGCCGCGATGATGGCGTTCGTGCAGGGAGGAGTACGACCGTGATGATTGCACGGCTCCAGCGTTACATAGAGAGTCGCACCCTGCGCGAGGTCGCCGGCATTGCGGAGGGCGGTGATCTCGGCGTGCGGCTCCCCGGCGCGCGCATGGTGTCCTTCGCCGACTATCTCCTCGCCACAGACGACGACCGCCCCGACCATTGGATTGGGTTTGGTTTGCCCCCAGCCGAGACGTGCGAGCTGGAGCGCGCGTGCCATGAAGCGCTCGTCGACGAACGGATCAGTCGACGATGACGTTGCCGCTCCCCGCGCGTATCTCCCCGATTGGCCATGCACCAATGCCTGCAGCATCAGCCGCGCGCACTATCAAGTCGGCGTTCTCGGGCGGCGCGATGACGACCATCCCTACCCCCATGTTGAACACGCGAAACATCTCGTCGCGCGGAACCTGGCCCGCCCTCTCGAGCTCCATGAACAGCTGAGGAACGGTCCAACTGCTCGTGTCGACAACCGCGTCGAGCGTCGGTGGCAACGCCCGGCGCAGATTGCCCGGAAGCCCGCCGCCGGTGATGTGCGCCATTGCGTGAGCCTTCTCGAACATCGGGCGAAGGAGTGCCAAATAAGAGCGGTGAACGGCGAGCAGAACATCCGCCACGGACTGATCACCGCCCGGGAATCTGTCACCAACGGCAAGCTCCATCCTCTCGAATACGATTTTTCTCGCGAGCGAGTAGCCGTTTGTGTGGAGGCCGGAGCTTGCGAGCCCGACAAGCGCGTCACCCTCAACCACTCGCTGAGGCCCGAGGATGTCGTCCTCCTCCACGGAGCCGACGATGAAGCCCGCCAGATCGTAATCCGTCGTCTCGTAGATTCCTGGCATCTCTGCCGTTTCGCCACCGATGAGTGCACAGCCGTTTTCCTGACAACCCGTCACCACACCGGCCACAACCTCCTGCGCGATTGCCGGATCGATGGCGCCGAACGCCACATAGTCGAGAAAGAAAAGCGGTGTCGCCCCCTGCACGAGAATGTCGTTCACACAATGATTGACTAGATCGTGCCCGATTGTCCCGTGGCGGCCGGCCTCTATCGCCACGCGGATCTTTGTCCCTACACCATCGGCACTCGAGACGAGCACTGGTCTTCGCATTCCTGACGGGGCTCGGAACATTCCCCCAAAACCTCCGAAACCGCCGACTACACCCTCGGTGAAGGTCGATGAAACGAGCGCGGCGATCCGCGCCTTTGCTTCGTCGGACGCGGAGATGTCCACGCCCGCACCGGCGTAGTGGAGCGCTCCGGTGCTCACGACGGGAGCTCCTCCTCGAATGTCGTCAGCTCACGCAGCTGCCGGACGCGCTGGTCAACCTCGCTGCGCGTGAGCGTCATCAGCCGCTCGGTAGAAAATTTCTCGACCGCAAACGAGCCCATCGCCGACCCATAGATTACCGCGCGGCGCATGCTGGCGTCGCTCATATCATTACATCGTGTAAGGTATCCGATGAAGCCGCCGGCGAACGAATCGCCGGCGCCGGTTGGGTCGAACACACTCTCGAGAGGATAAGCCGGCGCGAAGAAAACGCTGTCGCGACTGAACATCAGAGCGCCGTGCTCGCCCTTCTTGATGATCACATGCCTGGGGCCGAGATCCATGATCCACCTCGCGGCCTGAACCAGGTTGACTTTTTCCGAGAGCTGCCGCGCTTCGCCGTCGTTGAGAGTCACGAGATCGACCTTTCGCAGCAGCTCGAGAAGATCGGGCCGGCGGCTCTGAATCCAGAAGTTCATCGTGTCGCAGGCGACCAGCCTGGGACGCTCGACCTGGTTCAGGACATCGAGCTGCAGTCGCGGATCGATGTTGCCGAGAAAAACGAAGGGGGCCTCCCGGAACTGTTCGGGAATCTTCGGACTGAATCTCGAGAACACTCCAAGATGTGTCTCGAGCGTCTCCGCCGCGTTCAGATCGTGGTGATAGCGTCCCCTCCATCTGAACGAGGGGCCGTCGGCACGCTCGAGCCCGGCGAGGTCGACCCCGCGAGCCGCGAGCGACTCGAGCTTCTCCATCGGATAGTCAGTGCCGACGACGCCAACGAGCTGCACTGGCGTAAGAAGGCTTGCTGCCGCAGCAAAAAAAGTTGCGGATCCGCCGAGCACATCATCGGCTTTTCCGAAAGGCGTTTCGACGGAGTCCAGCGCGACTGAGCCAACGACCAGGACGGGCATGAGTTCTTTCTGAAGGGTTTACAGATCGTTACATCCGCTCAGGTGCGGTGACGCCCAGTACGGTCAGCGCATTACGTATAACCACCTGCGCTGCCCGAGCGAGCGCCAGCCTGCCCTGCATGATGTTGTCCGGCTGGCCAAGCACGTGGTGCTTGTGATACCAAAGGTGCGTCAGCCGGGCGGTCTCCGTGAGGTACGTGACGAGTCGTTGCGGCTCGAGAGCATGCGCGGCGCCCGAAACAACCGCCGGAAAATCAACGAGCGTCTTGATGAGCTGCTGCTCCTCCGGCTCGCGCAACACACCAAGGTCGACGCCGTCGGCAGCGAACGAGTCGCGACTTATCTCTCCAACGCGAAAGATTCCACACATCCGCGCGTGTGCCATCTGGACGTAATACACCGGGTTTTCTTCCGACTGCTTCACGGCGACGTCGATATCGAACACGAGTTGCGAGTCACTCTTCCGCATCAGGAAGAAGAAGCGGACGGCATCGCGTCCCACTTCGTTGATGAGGTCGCGAACCGTCACATAACTCCCCGCGCGCTTGGAGATTTTCATCTCTTCTCCACCTTTCATCACCGTCACCATCTGGTGGAGGACGTATTCGGGATAATCGGGGACGATGCCCATGCCAAGCGCCTGGAGTCCGGCTCGCACACGCGTCACGGTGCTGTGGTGGTCGGCGCCCTGCACGTCGATTGCGCGGTGGTAGCCCCGCTTCCATTTCGTGACGTGATACGCAACGTCGGGAACGAAGTAGGTGAAGTCCCCTCCCTTCTCGTCGCTCTTTCGCATCACGCGATCCTTGTCGTCTCCGTATTCGGTGGTGCGGAGGTAGAGTGCGCCGCCATCCTCGTAAGTCTTTCCGGAGCGAACGAGTGCATCGACGGTTTCGTCGACCTTGCCATCGGAGTACAACGACGACTCGAGGTAGTAGTTGTCGAAGCGCACGCCGAAGGCCTGGAGGTCGAGGTCCTGCTCCTTGCGGAGCTCGGCGATTGCGAACTGCCTCACCTCGTCCAGATCGGCCGGCGTGCCGTTCAAGTGGTGGCTCGCGAGAAATCGCTCGGCCAGCTCGACTATGTAATCCCCGTGATATCCTCCCTCGGGGATATTCCCGTTCAACCCGCGAAGCTGATCGATGCGCGCGTGGACGCTGGCGGCGAGGTTGTCGATCTGCGCGCCCGCGTCGTTGTAGTAGAACTCGCGGGTGACCGTCCACCCGGTCCACGCGAGCAGAGTCGAGATCGCATCACCCAGCGCTGCCTGGCGACCGTGGCCGACGTGCAACGGCCCCGTTGGATTCGCGGAGACGAATTCGACCATGACCGGTGCGCCAGCCGCCTCGTCACTCCTTCCATAGCTCTCGTCGGCAGAGATGATTTCTCGCAGACCTTCGGCGACGTAAGCAGGGTCGAGCCAGAAGTTCATGAACCCGGGCCCCGCGATCTCAACGCGCTCGACGCCTGCATCGGCGAGGTGCATCCGGTCACGGAGCTCAGCCGCAATCTCTGACGGGGGCTTTTTCAGCGGACGCGCGAGCGCCATCGCCAGGTTCGTCGCCCAGTCGCCAAGCGACGGATCCCGCGGGTGCTCGAGCACCGGATCGATATCTCCGGCCGCGCCAAGCTCACGCGCCGCTCTCACGAGCTCGGCGCGTATTCGATCGGGGGCACTCATTCCGACTTCTTGCTGCCTGCGGGCGGCTTGGGCGCAGCCGGCTTCGATGTGTCGGCTAATTTCGGAGCAGACTCGGCGCTTTTTGACTTTTCGCCAGGCGCGGATTCGGAGGAGGAAGTTGAAGCGGCGGCGCCACCGGACTCAGCGGCAGTCGTACTCGCGGCAGCGTCGCTCTTGGCCTTTTGCGCCGTCGCTGCATCTCGCTCCGCTTTCTTTCCATCCTTGCCGTAATCAGTGATGTAAAAACCAGATCCCTTGAACACCAGACCGGCGGTGGACATCACCTGTTGAGCGATGGCCCCGCATACAGGGCATTCGGCCTCGGACGAAGCCGTTCCGATCGAGCGAAAGAATTTCTCGAAGTCGTGTCCGTTCGGGCAGCGAAACTCGTACAGCGGCATTCTCTATTGCGACTGGAGGAAACGACGGGGCGAGCGCATCAAGTTATTGGGCTGCCGATGGCGGCTCAAGGCAACCGAGTCGGCCGTTACTGGCTCAGTCTAACTTCTGGCCCGTCCCCATTAGCGAGTTTGTGGAACGTAGATGTCCCACCGGGTCCGAAGCACTTCCGCAATCTCGCCGACAGTCGCTCTCGCGCGGACGGCATCGATGATCGGCTCGATCATCCGAGAGCGAGAGCCCACGTCATCTATGAGGCCCGCTGCTGCTCCGCCAAGTGCCTCGAGCGTCCCCTGCACCGCCGCATTGTCACGCCGCTCGCGTACCACACTCAACGACGCGATCTGGGCCGCCTCCAGTCCCGTGTAGTCGGGAGCAGGAATGTCCGGCTCCGGCGAATCGTCGGTGAACCGGTTCACCCCGACTACGATCGTCGCCCCGCTCTCGACCCGGAGCTGATGCTCGTATGCACTGCGGCCGATCTCCTCCTGGAAGAACCCTTCAGCGATTGCGGCCTCCGCACCGCCGAGCTCGTCCGAGTGGGCGATCAGCTCCAATGCCCGCGTCTCGATCTCGTCAGTCAGAGACTCCACGTAGTAGCTGCCCGCCAGGGGGTCCGCGGTGTTGGCGATTCCCGATTCATACGCGATGATCTGCTGCGTCCGCAGGGCGAGCGTCGCCGCCTCGGCAGTCGGCAACGCCAGAGCTTCGTCGTATCCGTTGGTGTGGAGCGACTGAGTCCCTCCCAGCGTTGCAGCAAGCGCCTGCACAGCAACGCGGACGACATTGTTGAGCGGCTGCTGAGCAGTGAGAGTGACGCCGCCCGTCTGAGCGTGGAATCGCATCCGGCAGCTCTGGTCCGAGGCCGAGAAGCGCTCGCGCATTATCCGGGCGTACAGTCTCCTTGCTGCACGGAACTTCGCGATCTCCTCGAATAAGTCGTTGTGGGCGGCAAAAAAGAAGGAGAGCCGTGGCGCGAAGTCGTCCACCGCGAGCCCCGCATCGATTGCACGGCTCACGTACTCGATCGTATTCGCGAGCGTGAAGGCAAGCTCCTGGATCGCAGTCGCACCCGCTTCTCTGATGTGATATCCGGAGATCGAGATGGGATTCCAGCTTGGCAGCTCCGCCGCGCAAAAGCGGAAGACGTCCGCAACGAGGCGGAGGCTCGGCTCGGGCGGATAGATGTAGGTGCCGCGCGCGATGTACTCCTTGAGGATGTCGTTCTGTATTGTTCCGCTCAGCTTCTCCCTCGGAACGCCACGCTCCTCGGCCACGACGATGTACATCGCAAGCAGAGTCGAAGCGGTAGCGTTGATTGTCATCGAGGTCGACACGGCGCCGAGATCGATCTGGTCGAAGAGCTGATGCATGTCTTCGACGGTGTCGATTGCCACACCGGCGCGCCCGACTTCGCCGGCGGCGCGCGGCGAGTCGGAATCGAGGCCCATCTGAGTAGGCAGGTCGAATGCCACCGAAAGACCGGTCTGCCCGGCGGCGAGAAGATGTCGGAAGCGTTCGTTGGTTTCACGTGCGGTGGCGAAGCCGGCGTATTGGCGCATCGTCCAGAGCCGGCCCCGATACATGTCCGGCCGGACACCGCGCGTGAACGGAAAAACTCCGGGATCGCCCAGCGCCGCCGGGTAATCGAGCGGAGGGTCAGGCGGACGATAGACGGGATCGATCGGGATTCCCGAGGGCGAGGTCTTCGCGGCGGGCTCGCCCCCGCCGGTCATCGTGCCGCTAGCGGCCGCTCTTCCTTCGCTACTTCGCCGAGCATCGCCTGCGCCATCTCGACGTCGGTCTTGCTGCCGATGTACAGCGGGGTGCGCTGGTGAAGATCGTTGGGCTGGATGTCTAGAACTCTGTTGCGGCCGTCAGTGGCTGCGCCGCCGGCCTGCTCGACGATGAAAGCGAGGGGATTCGCCTCGTACAGAAGCCGCAACTTCCCGCGGGGCGTCTTCTGATTGGATGGATACGCGAAAAGCCCGCCGCCGAGGAGGTTGCGGTGAAAGTCGGCGACGAGCGAGCCGACGTAGCGCACATTCATCGCCCCGCGCGCACCATCGAGGCCGCGATAGCGCCGCATCAGGGCGCGGACGTTGTCGTCCCACAGTCTTTCGTACGAATCATTGACTGAGAGGTAGCGGCCCGAGGAGGGAGTTCGGATGTCCTGATGAGAGAGGAGGAACTCGCCGATTGACGGATCGAGCGTAAAGCCGTGTGCGCCCTGCCCGGTGGTATAGACCAGCATCGTGCTGGAGCCGTAGATGACGTAGCCGGCTGCCACCTGCCGGCGGCCCGGCTGAAGCATGTCTTCCATCTCTCCGCGGGAGCCACGCGTGATCTTGCGTACCACTGAAAAGATTGTTCCGACGGGCACGTTGACATCGATGTTGGACGAGCCGTCGAGAGGGTCGAACAGCAGGCAGTACTTTCCGCAGCGGAATTTCTCCGGGATCGGGATAATCCCCGGCTCCTCTTCCGATGCCATCGCGCACAACCGTCCGCTGTGATCGACCGCCTTGACGATGATTTCGTTGGCGATGACGTCGAGCTTTGCCTGGACCTCGCCCTGAACGTTCATGTCTTCGGTGGCACCCAGCAAGTCGGCGAGACCCGCGCTGCGGACCTTGTTGGCGATCATCTTCGCGGCGAGCGCCATGTCGTAGAGGATGCCGGAGAGCTCCCCCGTCGCTTCGGGATGAAGCTTTTCCTGCTCGATGATGAACCGCTCGATGGTCACGACGGATGTTGCTGTATGCTTCACTTTAGACTTCCTCGACGGGAGGGACGCGACCGGCCTGGACTAACCGGCGCGCTGCGTACTTTCTCGCATCAACCTCGTAGCGGTTTCCATGGTACCCGCGGCGCAGGGTCTCCCAAATGTAACGCAGCGGAAAGGACCTGCGCTCCAGAAACTGCTCGACGTGACGGAACTCGTGCAAAACGAGCGCCGCGTCGAGCGACGTATGGGCGCCGAAGAATATCGTGCGGCGCAGCGTTATCGCCGCGACCGTGGCCTGGCCGAGCATCAAACCGCCGATCCGGGGCGGCAGCCCACCGCGCCGGAGTCGCACGCGAGTGAGCTCAGGATAATCGAGCGCCAGGCGCTCCGGGAGTCGTAGCGGCTCACCTATCAACGCCCTGCCGAAGCTGCCGAGATATCCCAACTTTGCCCCTCCGCCTCGAGTGTAATCTCGCGGCCATCGGTGCGCACAATGATGGTGCCGACTCTGTCGGTACGCACGACGCGCGCCCCCACGCGCTGGAGTGCTGCGAGCACATCGGCGCTCGGGTGGCCATAGGCATTGTCTGCGCCGACGGAGATGATTGCGGCGGATGGATGGACCGCGGCGAGAAATTCGTCGGTGCTGCTGGTGGAGCTGCCGTGATGGCCGACCTTGAGAACGTCGGCGTGGAGCTCATCCCGCGCATGATCGAGCAGCCAGTTTTCCTCGGGCGCCTCGGCGTCTCCGACGAGCAGGAAGCGAACGGCGCCGTATCGCACAAGAGCGATCGTGCTCGCCGAATTCGGATCGTCGAGCGATGCCGTCCACGCGGAATCCGGAGCGAGGAACTCTACGGCGACGCCGTCGACATCGAGCTCGTCGCCAGGATGGACGCGACGCCATTCCACTTTTTCGTCCCGCGCAACCCGGAGTGAGCGGTCGTAAACTTCGCTTCCCTGCGCAAACGCCGCATCCCAGAAGGTGCGGGGGTGGAGTGCACGGAATACGCTCGCCGCCCCTCCCACATGATCCGAATGAGCGTGAGAGAGAATGAACGCCTCGAGCATCCCGCCACGACGCATCACGTAGGGAATGACCGTCGAGCGCCCTGCATCGCCCGTCTCCCAGATGCGGCCGGCGTCGAACAGCAGCCAGTGCCCCTTGTCCGTTCGAAGCAGAATCGCGTCGCCCTGGCCCACGTCGAGCACGTGAAGCTCAACACCACCCGAGTATTGCAAATGCATCGACGGCGCCCATGCGACCAGAGCCAGCGCGGTCCCGCCGACGATGAGCGGCCTGCCGGGATATCTGGCGAGGCTCGCGATCAGCATCGCGATCACCGCGACGCCGGCCGCCACGACGGCAACAAAGGTCGGCGCGACCTGCAGTGAGCTTCCCGGAACCGCTGCGGCAACGGTAGCGATTCCGTCGAAGACAGAGATGAGTGGATGGGCAGCGGCCGCGAAGAATCTCGCGAGCGGTCGAACGGGGGCGAATACAAGCGCGAGGAAAAGCATCGGCTGGAGAAGCGTTATGACCGGACCCGCTGCGAGGTTTGCGAGAGGTGCGATAAGACTCATCCGCCCGAAATACCAGGTGACGAGCGGTGCACTGACAGCGCTCGCGACTATCGACGTAAGCAGCTCGCGGCCGACTCGGAGACGGAGGCCCGACCACCGCGCCGCGAGCACCCGCCTCGCGAGCACGCCACTCGCTATGAGCCCCGCGATTCCAGCGACGCTCAATTGATATCCGAGATCCAGGACCGTCCGCGGCACCACGAGAGGCACTGAAGCGCCGAGCGCCCACGCCGCCCACGGCGACGTGGGCCGCTGCCATAGGCGCGATAATGTTCCGGCTCCGAGCATCGCCGCGGACCGGAGAGCCGGCGGCGGCGCGCCAATGACCGCAACGTAGATCGCGAGTACGAGCAGAGAGCCGAGTGACGCGACAGACGGGGGGAGGCGCGCCAGACGGAAAAGAAGCAGTACGACGCC
>Ga0137373_10007117_pt1 | contig 11921 bp, 8 predicted proteins | sample SagtaG_5_FD_104912 | JGI IMG/M metagenome (GOLD analysis project Ga0137373, IMG submission 104912) | Vadose zone soil microbial communities from Sagehorn Ranch, Mendocino, California, USA - Sage1_R_80_16 metaG | ecosystem: Environmental > Terrestrial > Soil > Vadose zone | place: USA: California...
CTCGCCCGCCGCAGCGCGAAGGAAATCATCCCGGCGGCAGCGGTTTCCTGGGTAAAGCGATCGACCAGGATGAAGCCGCCGGTATCGCGGTTCGTATTGTAGGCGTCGAATGCGACCGGCACGGCAGTCGCGATGTTGCAGAAGCCGATTTCGTTCATGTCGAGAGTGCGCGCCGCGAGATGCGATCCACTGTCGACATCGATGCGGTACTTCAGTGCGGTGACGGTTGCCGCGACGGAACGCGGGCCGAGCTTCAACCAGTACGAGCGGCCGGGGATCAGCCCCTCCTCCTTCATCCACACGACATGCGCCGCAAACTGGTCGGCAAACTCGGCGCGCGCTTGGGGCGAGACGAGGAGGTCGCCGCGCGCGATGTCGATCTCGTCTTCCAGGGTCAGGGTGATCGCATCACCGGTCGCGGCGCGCTCCAGCCGGCCGTCAAAGGTCACCAGCTCCTTGACGCGCGATTGGCGCCCCGAGCCCATCACGACCAGCGGGTCGCCGGGCGCCACGCTGCCCGCGACAACGGTGCCGGCAAAGCCGCGGAAGTCGAGATCGGGCCGGTTGACCCATTGCACCGGAAAACGAAAGGGCTGCTCGCTTGCAGCCTCGGCGACATCGATCGTTTCGAGATAGTCGAGCAGACTCGGGCCTTCGTACCAGGGCATATGCGCCGAGCGCTCGGTCACGTTGTCGCCCTCGCGCGCCGAGATCGGAACCATCATCAGGGAGGCGAAACCGAGGTCTGCGGCAAACTCCGCATAATCCTCGGCGATGCGCTCGAACACCGCGCGGCTGTAGCCGACCAGGTCAAGCTTGTTGATCGCAAGCACCACATGGCGGATGCCGAGCAGATAGCAGACCAGCGAATGCCTGCGGGTCTGGGTCAATACCCCCTTGCGGGCATCGACCAGCAGCACCGCCAGATCGGCGGTCGAGGCGCCGGTGACCATGTTGCGGGTGTATTGCTCGTGCCCCGGCGTGTCGGCAACGATGAAGGCGCGCCGCGCCGTCGCGAAGAAACGGTAGGAGACGTCGATCGTGATGCGCTGCTGGCGCTCGTCCTCGAGCCCATCGAGCAGGAGCGAGAAATCGATGTCGCCGCCGGTCGTGCCGTAGCGTCGCGACTCGCGCTCCAGCGCCTCGAGCTGGTCCGCCAGAACCAGTTCGGCGTTGAACAGCAGGCGGCCGATCAGGGTCGATTTTCCATCGTCGACCGAACCGCAGGTCAGGAAGCGCAACAGTCCCCGGTCGCTGGTCACCGGCATCCCGACAACGTCATCGGGCATCAGAAATACCCCTCGCGCTTCTTTCGCTCCATCGATGCCTCGGCGTCGCTGTCTATCAGCCGACCCTGTCGTTCGGAGCGGCGCGACTGGCGTAATTCGGCGACGATCTCGGCAAGTGTGGTCGCCTCCGACTCGATCGCGCCGGTCAACGGGTAGCAGCCCAGCGTACGAAATCGCACCCGGCGCTGTTCGGGGGTCTCACCGGGCTCGAGCGGCAGCCGGTCGTCGTCGACCATGATCCATACCCCGCCGCGTCGCACCACCGGGCGCGGCTTGGCGAAATACAGCGGGACTACTGCGATGTTTTCCGCCTCGATGTATTGCCACACATCGAGCTCGGTCCAGTTCGACAGGGGAAACACCCTCATCGACTCGCCGGGCCGCAGCCGCGTGTTATAAAGCCGCCACAGTTCCGGCCGCTGACGCCGCGGGTCCCAGCCATGGCCGGCGGTGCGGAACGAGAAGACGCGTTCCTTGGCCCGGCTCTTCTCCTCGTCGCGCCGCGCCCCGCCGATCGCCGCGTCGAAGCCGTATTTATCGAGTGCCTCCTTCAAGGCTTCGGTCTTCATGACTTGCGTATGCAGGGCCGAGCCCGAAGCGATCGGGTCGATGCCGCGATAGAGCCCTTCTTGGTTGACATGCACGATCAGATCGAGCCCGAGGCACGCGGCGGTCGCGTCGCGAAAAGCGATCATCTCGCGGAATTTCCAGGTGGTGTCGATATGCAATAACGGAAACGGCGGCTTCGCCGGATAAAACGCCTTCAACGCCAAATGCAGCAGCACGCTCGAATCCTTGCCGATCGAATACATCAGCGCCGGATTGCGAAACTCGGCCGCCACTTCGCGCAGGATCGCGATCGATTCCGCCTCCAGGCGCCTGAGATGGGTGACCAATGTCGTGCGGTGCACTCGATCGACACTTCCTGCCGGCGGATTGCTGTTGCCGTTCGACTTGATCTGTTGGGCTTGGCTTCCGGCCGCAGGCTCGCCGGCGGCGCTGCGCGCCAGCGCCTGACGAATATTGTCGAGCAAAATTTCCTCGCTGAAGGGTTTCGCCAAATACGATACCACGCCGGCCGCAAGGGCGCGCTTGCGACCGCCTGCCGTCGGGCAACCCGTTATCAGGATGGTCGGTATCCGGCGGCCAGCTGCGACCAGCTGGCGATGCAGGGCAAACCCGCTCATTCCCGGCATCTTGCCGTCAATGATCAGACAGGACATGTGGTCCAGCTGATCCGATTCCAAAAGCTGCCTGGCCGACGCGAAAACCGCCGCGGTCAAGCCGTGCGCGGTCAAAATGCGACGCAGCGCCTCGCGCACCGGCTCATCGTCGTCCACTATCGAGATCAGCGATTCCATACACTCTCTTAAGATGGAAGGGGCCGGGCGCGGAGGCTATACGGCTCGGTCTCGTCAATCGATCAAACACCGAGACAGTAGGGTAGCAACAAGGATGAGCGGTCGTGGCCCTTTGGTTTAACGCCCATTGATTTAGAGCCCGTTGATTTAAAGGTCAGCGGAACCGCCATTGGCGACCGGCACGGTGAAACGAAAGCATGCGCCATGAGGCGCAATGGGCGAGGCTGATAATTGGCCGCCATGGGCCTCGATAATAGAGCGGCTGATTGAAAGCCCGACGCCGATCCCGTCGGGTTTCGTCGTATAAAAGCTATCGAAAATGCGATCGACTTCCGCCGGATCCAACCCGATCCCAGTGTCCTCGACCGCAATGAGGACGAACTGCCCCTCATCAATCCCCGACCGGATCGTCAGTATCCGCGGCCGATCGGTGACCTCCATCATAGCCTCGCTGGCATTGGTGACGAGGTTCACCAGAACCTGCTGCAGCTCGACCGGATCGCCCAGAGCCGGTGGCAGCGAACCGGCCAACTCGGCGTGTACCGCAACCCCTTGCCGTTCGATTGTCCCGCGCGACAGATCGAGGACATCGCCAATAACGCGGTTGATATCGAGCGGGATGTGCTGGGGCCCTTGCTTGCTCAATAAGCCCCGAATGCGGGTGATCACCTCGCCCGCACGGGTGCCGTCGGCGACGATACAGCTGGCTGCCTCGCGCGCGTCGACGACCGCGGCCGGCCGACGCGCCAACGATCGTAGGCAGGCGCTGCCATTGACGACGATTGCGGCGAGAGGTTGGTTGATCTCGTGCGCGATCGAGGCGGCGAGCTCGGCAACCGTTGCCAAGCGCATGGTACGCGCGAGGTCCGCCTCCGCGTCGTGCAATGCCTGCTCGGTGCGCTTGCGTTCGGTGAGGTCCATCACCGTGCCGATGACCTCCTTACCCCGGATTGCATTGGCATTAACTTCCCCGAGGGCGTGCACATGCTTCGTCGAGCCGTCAGTGGCGACGATCCGGACCTCGCAGGAGAAATTTGCGCTGCCTTCAATCGCTACCGCCAGCGCCGCATCGAAACGCGGGCGGTCGTCGGGATGCACCCGGTCCTTGAACAGCCGAAAAGACGGGATCGCGGCGGCACGATCCAGTCCCAGCATGTCGAACAGCTCGGCCGACCACCGCATCTCGCCGTTGGCCGGCTGTAATGTCCAACTCGCCGTCCGGCTCAGTTTTTGCCCTTGGGCGAGGAGGGTTTCACTGCGTCGCAACTCCTCTTCCGCGGCTTGGCGTTCGGCGACCTCAACCTTCAACGTGGCATTGGCATTGAGCAATTCTGCGGTGCGCTGCTCGACCGTCATTTCAAGCGAGTCGCGCGCCTGTTCGAGGGCGCGCTCGGCGCGCTTTCGCTGCGCGCTCCAGGCCAGGCTCATTACCGCACAGACGATGAACGCCGACATGAACGGCACGTCCTCCGGGAGGACCTCAAAGCCCCAGGCGGGCGGCGTGAAGAAATATTGGACGGCCACCACCGACAGAATGACCGACAGACCACCGGGGCCGGTACCGATCCAGGCGCTGGCGACCACCGCCGCGTAAAACGCGAACAGGAATACCTTGAGGCCTGCCGCTTCCAGCGCCAGCGTCAGGCAAATCGCCGCCGCGACAAAAGCTACAGCGAGGCCGTAGCGGACGACCTCACGCGGAATATCGTGTTTGCGGCCATGTCCGCTCTGCCGCTCGCCGAGCAGCTTATGCAGGTGGCGAGCGATCCGGACACCGCCCTCAGGTTCAAACGCCTCTTTGGCCGAAGTCACACGACGTTCTCGCAAATAAATCGGATTGCTCTGGCACTATCGGCTGCGGCGGCTCCGAATGCCTGGCCGTTGTCGACGGCACGTCCGGAATTTACGCAAGCCGCTATACCGTATAACTGCAACAAAAAGGATTTGGCAGCCCCGGTCAAGGGCCAGCTGTTTGGAGAATCGGCGACAAAAAGCCCAACTTGCCTATTCGACCGTGACGCTCTTCGCCAGATTCCGCGGCTGATCGACATCGGTGCCCTTGAGCACCGCGGTGTGATAGGCGAGGAGCTGGACCGGAATCGCGTACAGCAAGGGTGCAACAAACGGCGCACAATAAGGCACTGCAATGCCAAAAGCGCAGCGCCCGCCCAGCCGGGCCAGCCCGGCGGCATCCGAGACCATGACCACCCGGCCGCCACGCGCGATGACCTCCTCGACATTTGAGAGTGTCTTGTCGAACAGCCCGTCGGGGGGCGCCACGACGACGACTGGTACGTTGTCGTCGATCAGCGCGATCGGCCCGTGCTTCATCTCGCCCGCCGCATAGCCCTCGGCATGAATGTACGAGATCTCCTTCAGCTTGAGGGCCCCTTCGAGCGCCAGCGGATAGGAAGTGCCGCGGCCGAGATAAAGCACGTCGCGGGCGAGTGCGATCTCGGCGGCGATCTTCTGGATGGCCTCGTCGTGATGTAGCACCTCGCTGGCGCGCGACGGCACTTCGGCAAGCTGGCCGGCAAGCCGCCCTTCCTCTTCCGCATCGATCGTGCCGCGTGCCCGCGCCAGCGCGATCGTGAAGGCGGCGAGCACGGCAAGCTGGGTCGTGAAGGCCTTGGTCGAGGCGACGCCGATTTCCGGGCCGGCCAGGGTCGGCAGGACCACATCGGCCTCGCGCGCGATCGTGCTTTCCGGCTGATTGACCACGGCAATGATTTTCTGCCCGGCCTCGCGGCAATAGCGCAAGGCGGCGAGCGTATCGAGGGTCTCGCCCGATTGCGAAATGATGATGGCCGCGCCGTCGCGCGGCATCGCGGGCGCGCGGTAGCGGAATTCCGAGGCGATATCCGCCTCGACCGGGATGCGGGCCAAGGTTTCAAGCCAGTATTTGGCAATGAGGCCAGCGTGATGCGCGGTGCCGCAAGCGAGGAGGGTGATCTTGCCCAGATCGCTAAGAGCAAACGGGAGCTCGGGCAGATGGATCGTGCGGCTCGCCGGGTTGATCAAGGCCTGCAGCGTGTCGCCGATTACCGCCGGCTGCTCGAAGATCTCCTTCTGCATGAAATGGCGGTAATTGCCCTTGCCGATCAGCGCACCCGACAAAGCGGTCTCGCGCACCTGTCGCTCGATTGGTTGGTTGCTGCGGTCGAAGATCGCGACCTTTTGCGATGTCACGACCGCCCAGTCACCTTCCTCGAGATAGGCGATATGGCGGGTGAGCGGCGCCAAGGCCAGCGAATCCGAGCCGACGAACATCTCGCCGTCGCCATAGCCGATCGCCAGGGGGGTCCCGCGCCGGGCGCAGATCAACAGATCGTGCTGACCGGCGAACAGGAAGACCAGCGCAAAGGCGCCTTCGAGTCGTTCGAGGGTCTTCGCCACCGCCTGGGTCGGGTCGAGACCCTGCGCCAGATGATGGGTAACGAGGTTCGCCACCGCTTCGGTATCGGTGTCGGTCTGAAACGAATAACCGAGCCCGATCAGCTCTTTCTTCAGCGTCTGGAAATTCTCGATGATGCCGTTATGCACCACCGCGACACGATCGGTGGCGATCGGATGGGCGTTCTTCTCGTTCGGCTGGCCGTGCGTCGCCCAGCGCGTATGGCCGATGCCGATGGTGCCCTGCACCGGCTCGCGCTCCAGCCGGGCCACAAGATTGGCAAGCTTGCCTTCGGCGCGGCGGCGCTCGATCCGGCCGTTGATCAAGGTCGCGATGCCCGCCGAATCGTAGCCACGGTATTCGAGCCGTTTGAGGCCGCCGATCAGCTCAGGCGCAACCGGTTTTTTGGCGATGATCCCGATGATGCCGCACATCAGCGATGCTTCCCTCGCAGCTGCTCCCGGAGCTGGGACGCTCGTCCCGGCTTGTCGACCTGGCGGGCCCGCGCGATCGTCAGCGCATCGGCCGGCACGTCGCCCGTCACGACGCTCCCAGTGGCGACATACGCCCCGTCGCCGACCGTCACAGGTGCGACGAGCGCAGTGTTCGAACCGATAAACGCATCCCGGCCGATCGTCGTCCGATGCTTGTTGAATCCGTCGTAATTGCAGGTGATCGTGCCGGCGCCGATATTGGTTCCCGCGCCGATCGCGCTGTCGCCGAGATAGGACAGGTGATTGGCCTTGGCGCCGGCGCCAAGCCGGGTTTCCTTGACCTCGACGAAGTTGCCGACATGCACCTCTGCGTCCAGGACCGCGCCGGGGCGCAGCCGGGCAAATGGGCCGACGATCGCGCCCTCGGCGATCGTCGCGCCCTCGAGATGCGAGAACGAGCGGATCCGGACGTTGGCGGCGACCGAAACGCCGGGGCCGAAAACGACATTGGGCTCCACGACAACATCGCGCCCAAGCTTCGTGTCAGCTGACAGAAACACGGTTTCCGGGGCGACCAGGGTCGCGCCGTCCTCCATCGCGCGGCCCCGCAGGCGTTGCTGCAAGATGGCTTCGGCCTCGGCCAGCTCGGCGCGGGTGTTGACGCCACCCACCTCCTCGGCCGGCAATTCCGCGATCCGGCAGGCAAGACCCTGAGCCCGGGCGATCGCGACGATATCGGTCAGATAGAATTCGCGTTTGGCGTTGTCGTTGCCGATCTTGTCAATGAGATCGAACAGATGGCGCGCATCGATCGCCATGATTCCGCCGTTGCAGAGGCCGATTTCACGCTCCGCGGGGCTCGCGTCCCGGGCCTCGACAATGCGGGCGAGGCCGCCATCCGGATCGAGCACGAACCGCCCATAGAGGCTCGGATCGACCGGCCGCATCCCGGCCGCGACAATCGCCGCCGCCGGGATGCGGCGCCGCTCGGCGAGCAGCGCGGCAATCGCCCCGGGGCGCAGCATCGGCGCATCACCGAACAGCACCACGACATCGGCGATATCGCCTTTCTTCAGGCGGCTCGCGAGAGCCGATTTTGCGCTGCGCACCGCGTCGCCTGTGCCGCGCGGCGGCGATTGCACCGCGGTCTTGGCCGGCGCGACTGCGCCGGCGACGGCCTCCATGCCCGGCCCGAGCACGACTACGGTTTCCGCCGGTTCGAGCGGCCGCAAAGCCTCGATCACGTGCCGAATCATCGGTCGCCCGGCGATCTCATGCAAAATCTTCGGGGTCGCCGAATTGAAGCGGGTGCCCTGGCCGGCGGCGAGGATGATGGCGGCGAAACGGGCTTTGGTCATGATACGGCTCGCCCAAAGGTCACGGGGAACGAAACGCGATCATGCTCTTAAGGTTGCATGCTCGCCGCGAACTGCCAACACACAGATTGTTGCCGAATATGACGGTGGCGAGGCATCTTCGCCGGGATGACGCATTTTCTGCTCGTCTTCGACCTCGACGGCACGCTGATCGATACCGTGCCCGATTTATCGAATGCGCTTAACGAAGTGCTGCGGGAACACGGCTATGCGCCATTCCCGCCGCGCGAGGTGCAGTCGATGGTCGGTGACGGCCTGCAGGCGCTGCTCACGCGGGGCTTCGCCGTGCGTGGGGCCGCTCCGGCGGAAATCGCGACGGCCCTGCCGCGATTTCTGTCGCTGTACGAGGCGAGCGCGGCGAATCTGAGTCGTCCCTATCCGGGGGTGACCGAAACGCTGGTCGAGTTGCGCCGGCGCGGCTATCGAACCGCGGTTTGCACCAACAAGGCCCAGCGCGCGACGCTCGCCGTCCTGAGTGGCCTTGGACTTGCGTCATTGTTCGACGGCATCGCCGGCGGCGACCATTTTGCCGTCAAAAAGCCTGATCCCGGCCATCTGCTGGGCATAATCGCCGAGCTCGGCGGCCGCCCGGACCGCGCCGCGATGATCGGCGACAATGAGAATGATGCCGCTGCGGCGCACGCGGCAGGCGTGGCGCTGGTACTGATGCGCTATGGCTATGCGCGAACCGATCCGGCGACGCTCGATCCGGCGGCGTTGCTCGACCGCTTCGCCGAGCTGCCGCAGGCCCTCGAACGGCTCGGGCTCACTCCATGAGGCGGAGATCGACGCCACGGCCGTGCAATTCGGCGAGATAGGCGTCGACGGAGCCGATCTGCGTTTCCAACCGCATCCGCACCGGCACCATGACATCGCCGGGCAGGAGGGGGGCATACCAGATCGTGCCTTGCCGCGCACCTTCGTCTTGCTCGGCCGACGCGCCGTAAAGACGACGCGTCATCCGGCATGCGATGGTATGACCCTCCATCCGCTGGCCGTTCTCGGGCGATAGCACCTGCTGCCCGGCGTCTGCGAAGACCAGATCGTAGCGGTGCCGGCCGTCGAAAACCGCTGCAGTGAGCGCGCAGGTTCGCTTGGCGACGAGCTGACGCTCAAGTCTGAAATAGGCCGTCAGGTTGTCCACGGTGCCGCGCAACACCGCGGGCGGAACCGGATCCGGCGGCGCCAGCGTCGAGCTCCCCTCAACACTGCCGTCCGGGCGGTAATCGGCACGATCCTGGCGCTCGACCCCGTTGCGGCGCGTAAGGCTGCGGAACGACTCAGGCTCCGCCGAAGCGGCGGTAAGACGCCCGCGCGCCTGGGCATGGGTTTTCTGATCGATCACCAGGCCGGCAACCCCGGTTGTCGCGTAATCGGCCGTAATGGAATAACGATCGCCGGCCTCCTCGAGGGTGGTGTTCAGAGTCAGAACGTGAAGTCCCAACGGACCGTACACTTCGACCCGCATCGAGAGGCGATCGGCCGCCATGGCCGGGCCGCCGATCAGGCAAAGCGCCAACATCAGCAGGGCACCAAACCCGCGCCAAGCAAATCGAAACGTTAGGGACATTCGACAATCGTGTCAGACTGGTCGCCGGTCGTCCACCCGGCCGGGTATGACGGCATGCCGAATGGTGCCGTTCAAGCGACAAAGCGCGTCTGCTGGCGGGAATTAGCTGGATAGCACTCGACCAGGCCGCGTCGGCCCCATGGCCGCGGGGCACCATCGCCGACCCGGTCATAGATCTCGAACTGCCTCGCTCATTCCATCAGGCGAAGGTCCTTGCCGCGCCCGTGCAGCTCGGCGAGATAGCCATCGACGGTGCCGATCGCGGTCACTATTTTCAGCCGGACCGGCAGCATCAGATCGCCCGGGACCAGCCGCGCGTACCAGATGGTACCCTGCCGCGGCATGTCATTCTCGCCATTGGGATAACCGGCCACCGACTCGCGTTGCATGCGGCACGCCTTGGCCGCGCCGCTGTATTTCTGGCCGCCGCTGGGCGAGAGCGTCTGCTCGCCGGCAGCGGTGAAGACCAGGTTGTAGCGGTTGTGCCCGTCGAAGACCGGCACCTTCAAGGCGCAGTCGCCGCCCCGCCCAAGTTGGCGCTCGACCAGAAAATAGGCGGTCAACGGATCGACGGCATCCGGCGTTGGCACCGCCGGACTGCTTTCCGGCGGGCTGGAGCCGCCGCTCGCAACACGGGCGGCGCGGAAATCGACCTTGTCGCGCCGCTCGGCGCCGTTGCGGTGGGTCTCGGCGTGGTATGCCTCGGGTTGCGCCCCGGTCGCTATCAGCCGGCCACGCGCCTCGGAATGCTTTTTCAGATCCTGGAACAGGCCGGCCGCGCCGAGGGTCTGGAGATCACCGGTGATCGCGTAACGGTCGCCCGTCTCGCTGATCACCGTACGGTCGCTGGCGACATGTATTCCGGCCAGGCCGTGCACCTCGAACCGCATGGTGATCTGGTCGGCCGCCCTCGCGGCCGAAGAAGCAAAGGTCGCCATCAGCAATCCGGCGGGCAGCAGCAGCCAGCGAAGCAGGTTACCCATCGATCGACGTCTCCCTCGGCGGCCCGGTCGAGCAACGGCCCGCCGCCTTGACAGGGTTCGAGGCGCCCTCCTAAATGCCCGGGCCGGAACACGGAACCCGGGCGCGTAGCTCAGCGGGAGAGCACACCCTTCACACGGGTGGGGTCACAGGTTCAATCCCTGTCGCGCCCACCACGAGCTTTGTCGTTTCAACGGCTTGTGCAAGCACGGCGTTCCGGCGGAGCCGGTACGCCCGAGGCCTTCGGCCCAATAGCCCGAGCAAGGAGAACCCTCATGCGCCGCGCCGTCATCGTCTCTACTGCTCGCACTCCGATCGGCAGGGCCTATCGTGGTGCGTTCAACGACACCCAGCCGCAGGCGCTCGCCGGGCATGCCATCGCCGAGGCGGTCAAGCGCGCCGGGGTCGATCCCGCCGAGATCGACGATGTGATCATAGGGGCGGCTCTGCAGCAGGGCGGCCAGGGCTCGAATGTCGCGCGCCAGAGCGCGATCCGCGCGCGGCTGCCGGACACCGTCGCGGCGATGTCGATCGACCGGCAATGCTCCTCGGGGATGATGGCGATCGCCACCGCCGCCAAGGAGATCATGCATGACGGGATGACGATCGCGGTCGGCGGTGGGGTCGAGTCGATCTCGCTGGTGCAGAACGAGCACATGAACCGCTATCGGGCGCAGGATCCCGCGCTTTTTGAGCGCATCCCGGCGCTCTACATGACAATGCTCGAGACCGCCGAGATCGTCGCCGATCGCTATGGCGTTTCGCGCGAGGCGCAGGACGAATACTCGCTGCGCTCGCAGCAGCGCACCGCCGCGGCGCAGCAGGCCGGGCGTTTCGACGACGAGATCGCGCCGCTGCCGTCGGTTATGCTGGTGACCGACCGCAACACCGGCGAGACCTCGAAGAAATCGGTGACGCTGGACAAGGACGAGGGCAACCGGCCCGACACCTCGCTCGATGGCCTCGCCGGGCTGAAGCCGGTGTTCAAGGACGGCCAGCGTATCAAGGAGGGCCGCTTCATCACCGCCGGCAATGCTTCGCAATTGTCGGACGGCGCTTCGGCGGCGGTGCTGATGGAGGAAACCGAGGCCGAGCGGCGCGGGCTTCAGCCACTCGGGATCTACCGCGGCATCGCGGTAGCCGGCTGCGCGCCGGACGAGATGGGCATCGGCCCGGTCTTCGCGGTGCCGAAGCTGCTGCAGCAACACGGGCTAAAAATCGACGACATCGATTTGTGGGAGCTCAACGAAGCCTTCGCCGTCCAGGTCATCTATTGCCGCGACCGGCTCGGCATCCCGCATGACAAGCTCAACGTCGATGGCGGGGCGATCTCGATCGGCCATCCCTACGGCATGTCGGGGGCTCGCATGGTCGGGCACGCCCTGATCGAGGGTAAGCGTCGAGGTGCGAAGCTCGTCGTCTGCACGATGTGCGTCGGCGGCGGCATGGGCGCCGCCGGGCTGTTCGAGGTGGCCTAGCTAGAGCATTTTTGAATTAGGTGGGTTCGTATCCGGAA
>Ga0137373_10007124_pt1 | contig 11914 bp, 7 predicted proteins | sample SagtaG_5_FD_104912 | JGI IMG/M metagenome (GOLD analysis project Ga0137373, IMG submission 104912) | Vadose zone soil microbial communities from Sagehorn Ranch, Mendocino, California, USA - Sage1_R_80_16 metaG | ecosystem: Environmental > Terrestrial > Soil > Vadose zone | place: USA: California...
ACCTGCTCGGCCTGGCTGCGAGCGGCCGGCGCGCTGGGCGCCACCGGCAGGCGCTTGCAGAGCCCGTCGACCACGTCCGCCCGGGTGAACGTCGAGGCGTGCGCGGTCAGCCCCTCCGGCCCGGCCAGCTCGGCGAGCGCCCGCTCGACCTCCTCGGCGGTGGCCAGCCGGCCACGCCCACCGGTGAGCGCCGCGCCGAGCTCGCGCTCGCCGACGCCGGCGTCGGCCAGCTCCCTGCACCAGCGGGCGTACACGCTGGCCTCGTCCTCCGAGTGGTCCTTGGGCGCGCGGGTGGCGACCGCCGCCGCACTGGAGGCCTTGATCCCGCTCAGCCCATGCTCCGCGAGCCAGTCGTCGATCTCCGCCGAGCGCTTACTGAACCGCTCGATCAGCGCCCGCGCGTCCAACCCGACGATCTCGGCCGCCCCGGAGCGCGCGTCCACCTGGGTCCAGCGGACCCCGAGCCGCTCGGTCAGCCCGGCCCGCTCGGCCGCAAGGTACAGGTGGTCGGCGGCCATCAGGTGCGCGTACAGCCGGTCGGAGTCCACCGCCGTCCAGCGCCCGTCCGGGCCCTTGGCGGCGTTTTGGACCAGCACGTGGGTGTGGTACTGCGGATCACCCGCCCGGCTGACCCGATGCTCGAACGCGATCCCCAACAGCCCACCCTGGGCCAGGTAGCGGTCGGTGCCGTTGTGGTCGCGGCGCACCCCGACCCCGTGCTGTTCGAGATACCCGATGGCGACCTGGAGGGCCTCGGCGCGGGCCGCAGCGACCTGGCGGCGGACCGGCTCGCCGCCGCCGCCGGCCAGCAGCGACACGCTCTTGGGCGACGAGAAGCAGTGATCGAGCGCGGACACGCGCGCGTCCACCCGCTTGCCGCGGTGGGTCCATGCCTGCTCGAACGCCGCGCCGTACAGGCTGTGGGGGTCCAGGCCGAGCACCTTGCGGCAGACCCGCTCGACGGTCTCGACCTTGACCCGCCTGGAGGCGCCGAGCTTGCACGCCGCTTGGACCGAGCGGACGTCGCCGGCCAGCGCCTTGGACCCGGCGAGCCGCTCCAGCCCGTCGATGTTCTGTTCGGCGGCGCGGGCCTTCAGCGCGGCCAGCAGCGGCGCGGCCGGCAGCTTGGAGCGCGGGTCGGCGCGCAGCAGCGGCGCGCAGCGCTGGGCGCCGGTGGCGGGGTCCAGGCCGCGGAACATCTGGTGGACCTGCTCGGCGGTGGCCTCGCCCACCAGCCCGCTGGCGGCCGAGACGCCGCCGACGAACCGGCCCGGAGACTCCCCTTTGCCGGAGAAGTACTCTTCGCGGTTCTTGGCGATCTGGTCCAGCCAGTAGGTCTCCTGGCCAGCCTTGAGCGCCTTCACCGGCAGCGCCAATGTGCGTCCTTTCCCCGCCCCCAGGTCCCCGGGCTGCATCGCAGATGCGGATGTGTAGTGCCTTGAAATTGCGGTGAGTGTAGCACGAGGGTGGGTGGCAATAGGGCATGAGAAGAGAGCTGTCATTAGGGTTGGTGAGGCTTGAAATGTCTCAAGGCTTAGAGTGGACGGGATGGCGCGTTGGAGGTGGGATTGCTGAGACTCAAGTCAAGTGAGTAGGCTCTGAGCAGGCAAGATGTAGCGAGTGCGGGAAAGCGAAGAGCCCTGCGGTTTCTGGACCACAGGGCTCTCTGCGTCAGGCTAGATAGAGCACGTTATCTGGCCATCTACGCTCTGTCGTTACCTGGGAAAATAGCCGCCTAGCACAGCGCTCTAGCCTTGAATATTCGACATCACGTGCTTGATGCGGGTGTAGTCCTCGAACCCGTACATGGACAGGTCCTTGCCGTAGCCGGAGTGCTTGAAGCCGCCGTGGGGCATCTCGGCGACCAGCGGGATGTGGGTGTTGACCCACACGCAGCCGAAGTCGAGCCGCCGCGCCATCCGCATGGCGCGGCCGTGGTCACGGGTCCACACGCTCGAGGCGAGCCCGTACTCGACGTCGTTGGCCCAGGCCAGCGCCTTCTCCTCGTCGTCGAAGCGCTGCACGGTGATGACCGGCCCGAAGACCTCCTGCTGGACCATCTCGTCGGACTGCTCGAGGCCGGTCACCACGGTGGGCTCGTGGAAGTACCCGCTCCGCGCCGTGATCGCGTGGCCGCCGGTGAGCACCTCGGCCCGGTCCGGAGCGCGCTCCAGGAAGCCCTGCACCCGGGCGAGCTGGTTGACGTTGTTGAGCGGCCCGTAGAGCACATCCTCTTCGTCCGGGGCGCCGGTCCTGGTGCTCCTGGCCTGCTCCACCAGGGCGGCCAGGAAATCGTCGTGGATGCGCCCGCCCGTCAGCACCCGGGTCGCCGCCGTGCAGTCCTGCCCGGCGTTGAAGTAGCCGGCGACCGCGATCGCCTCCGCCGCCGCTTCGGCGTCGGCGTCGTCGAAGACGATCACCGGCGCCTTGCCACCGAGCTCCAAGTGCACCCGCTTGAGGTCGTCGGCGGCCGCCCTGGCGACTTCGGTGCCGGCGCGCACGCTGCCGGTCACGCTCGCCATCGCCGGGACGCGGTGGCGCACCAGCGCCGCGCCGGTGCCGCGGTCGCCGCAGATCACGTTGATCACGCCGGGCGGCAGGAACTCGCTCATCAGCTCGGCCATCCACACCGTGGTCACCGGGGTCGTGTCGGAGGGCTTCAGCACCACCGCATTGCCCGCGGCGATGGCCGGGCCCCACTTCCAGACGGCCATCATGAACGGGTAGTTCCACGGGGTGACCTGGGCGCAGACCCCGACCGGCTCGCGCCGGACCATCGAGGTGTGCCCGGCCATGTACTCGCCGGCCGACAGCCCGCTCAGCATGCGCGCCGCGCCGGCGAAGAAGCGGATCTGGTCGAGGGCCGGCGGCACCTCCTCGTCCATGGTGAGCTGGTAGGGCTTGCCGGTGTTCTCGCACTCCAGCCGCACCAGCTCCTCGGCGCGCGCCTCGATCGCGTCGGCGATGCGCAGCAGCGCCCGGCTCCGCTCCGCCGGGGTGGCGTCACGCCAGGTCTCGAAGCCGCGCAGCGCCGCGCGGCAGGCGTCGTCGACGTCGGCCTCGCCGGACAGCGGGGCCTCGGCAAAGGGCTCCCCGGTGGAGGGGTTGACCAGCGTCGAGGTCCGCCCGTCGGCCGCGTCCCGGTGGTCGCCGGCGATGAGGTTCTGGAGCTTTCGCATAGCCGTCCTTCCTGCTAGAGCGTGCGGCGGCGGGCGAAAACGGCGTTGAGGACCGCCAGCACGACCCCGCCGAGGAAGATCAGCGTGCCCATGACGTTGACCTGGGGCGGCACGCCGATGCGCGTCGCACCGTAGACCCACAGCGGGAAGGTCAAGGTCTGGCCCGCGACGAAGCTGGTGATGATGTAGTCGTCGATCGAGAGCACGAAGGCGAGCAGCGCGCCGGCGAGGATGCCCGGGAAGATCAGCGGCAGGGTGACCTTGCGGAAGGTGGTCCACGGGTTGGCGCCCAGGTCCTGCGCCGCCTCCTCCAGGGTGAAGTCGAAGCCGGCCATGCGCGCCCGCACGGTCACCGCGACGAAGGCGATGTTGAACATCACGTGGGCGATCAGGATCGTGCCGTAGCCGCGCGGGACCTGCACGGTGATCAGCAGGCCGAGCAGGGCCGAGCCGAGCACCAGCTCGGGCGCGGCGATATTCGCGAACAGCACCAGGTCGGTCAGGCCGCGGCCGCGGAACTTCGAGCGCCCGAGCGCAAGGCCGATCATGGTCCCGAGCACGGTCGCGATCAGCGTCGACAGCAGCGCGATCGTGAGCGAGTTCTTGAGCGCCCCGGTGAGGTCCGGGATCCTGAACAGGTCCCGGTACCAGGTCAGGGTGAACCCCTGCCAGCGGACGTTCAGTTTCCCCTTGGTGTTGTTGAAGCCGAACAGGATCATGACCCCGATCGGCGCCATCAGGTAGAGGATCATCGCCCAGGTGTAGGTGGGCAGGATGAACGTGGTCCAGCGGCGGCGCCTGCCGGCGGCTGGGTAGGTGGCGGACGCCGGCGCGGGCACCTGTCGCTCCTCGACGGGGACCCGGCTCACGCGCCGCTCACCTCGAGGACCTCCTCGGTGCCGAGCGCCCTGGCGTAGGCGAACACCCCGATCAGCAGCGCCGCCATCACGATGAACGATAGCGCCGAGGCGATCGGGTAGTCGTTGAAGGTGAGGTATTCGGTCTGGATGATGCTGCCGATCATGGTGGTGTTGGTGCCGCCGAGGATGCTCGCGTTGACGAAGTCGGCCGCCGTCGGCACGAAGGTGAGCAGGATGCCCGCGAACACCCCCGGGACCGACAGCGGCAGGATCACCCGCCGGAACGACTGCGCCCGGTTGGCGTACAGGTCGTTTGCGGCCTCGACCAGGTCGTGGTCGATGCGCTCGAGCGCGACGTAGAGCGGCAGCACCATGAACGGCAGGAAATTGTAGGTGAGCCCGCCGATCACCGCGTACGGGGTGGCCAGCAGGTGGAAATTCTGCGGCAGCAGGTGCGCGTGCTTGAGCGGCCCCAGCAGGATCCCCTCGTCGGTGAGGATGAACTTCCACGCGGCCGTGCGGATCACGAACGAGACGAAAAACGGCAGCAGCAGCAGGAACAGGTAGCTCGACTTGCGGGCGCCGCCGTAGAACGCGATCCAGTACGCCATCGGGTAGGCGAGCACCAGCGCGAGCGCGGTCACGATCAGCGCGAACAGCAGCGAGCGCACGAGCTGCGTGTGGTACAGGGTGAGCGCGTCGCTGAAGTTCGCCCAGCGCCAGGTGAGCTTGAAGCCCTCCTCGTAGTTCCCGCTCTGCAGCGTCAGCGTGATCAGGATGACCATCGGCACGACGAAGAAGACCGCCAGCCACAGACCGCCCGGCAGGATCAGCAGGTACGGGGCGAGGCGCTTCCTCATAGAGCTACGACTGGAGGATCGGCTGGAAGATGCGGTTCCAGGTGGTCTGCTCCTGTGGGGTGAGGATGCGGTAGCGGTGGCCCTTGGACAGGTCGGCCTCGGTCGGGAACACCAGCGGGCTCGACAGCAGCCCCTCGAGGCTCGCCTTGTCCTCGCCGCTGGCCTTGGCGGCGTCCTGCTGGATCATCTGCTTGTCGCCGGGCACCGGGGTGATGTAGTCGATGTTCTCCGCGAGCGTGGCCGCGACCTTGGGGACGTAGACGTAGTCCATGTAGGTGATCGCGTCCACCGGGTGCTTGGCGTGCAGCGGGATGCACATGTTGTCGGTCCAGAGCATGGCGCCTTCCTTGGGGATCACGAATTTGATCCCCGGCGCGCCCGAGCTGTTGAGCTGGAAGATGTCGCCGGAGTAGGCCATGGAGACCCAGACCTCGCCCGAGCTGAGCACGTCGGCCTCGCCGGCGTTGTCGATGTATTTGCGCAGCAGCGGGCGCTGGCGCTTGAGCACGTCGGCGGCCTTCTTCCAGTCTTCGACCGTCGAGGTCTCCGGGTTGATGCCGAGCCCGACCATGGTGAGGTTCGGCGTGTCGAGAATGTCGCCGAACATCGCGATCCTGCCCTTGAAGGCGGGGTCGAGCAGGTCCTGGAAGCTGGTGACCGGGCGCTTGGTCAGCTTGGGGTTGTAGGCGATCCCGGTGAACCCCGACTGCCAGGCGACCGAGTACTTGTTGCCCGGGTCGTAGCTGGGGTCCTTGAAGCGCGGGCTCGCGTACTGGTTGAAGTTGGGCAGCTTGGAGGAGTCGAGCGGGGTCAGGTAGCCGAGGCGGATGAGCTTCTCGAGCGGGCCGCCGTTGGTGATCACCATGAGGTCCCAGCCGGTGTCCTGGCCCGCCTTGAGCGAGGGGGTGATCCGGCCCAGGAACGAGTCGTTGTCCTGGATGACCTCTTTGTAGTTCACCTTGATGCCGGTCTGCTTGGTGAATGCCTCGATGGACGGGTGGACGGTCTTCCCGCCGACCTTCTGGACGTCGATGTAGAGCGGCCAGTTGGCGAAATCGAGGACGCCGGCCTTGCTCTTGCCCGCCCAGAACTTGGCGACCGCGTCCTGGCCCTGGCTCGTGGCCGGCTTGCTGGACCCCTGCACGCCGCAGGCGGCCAGCAGGGCGGCCGCCCCGGCGGTCCCGGCGCCCATGAGCACGGCGCGCCGGCTGAGGCGCGGCTGGGTCAGCCCGCGAAGCAGGGCAGGGTCGATGATCGGTGGTCTTTGCGGCTTTTGCTCGGGTCGCTTGCTCACAGTGCCGATTCCTCCTTGGCCTCGCCAGCCTGGCTGAGCACGTAGGAATGCTCGGGCAGCCAGGACAGCCATCCCACCTGACCGGCTGCGGCCTCGGTGCCCGAGGCGCTCGCCATATTCTGCTGGTAGACGGAGACCTCGGCGCCCCCGTCGGTCTTGACGCTGTAGCTGGTCGACGTCCCGAGGTAGACGACCTCGGCGACGGTGCCGCGGACGGCGCAGTGCGCGGCCGGCGGCGGGCTGTCGAGCGGGCGCAGCGCGATCTTCTCCGGCCGTACGGCGATCTCGACGTCCTCGCCGGCCGCGCGCCCGTTGCTGTCGAGCGCGAGCACCCGCTCGCCGGGCCCGAGGCCGTCGAGCGTCCAGGCGTCGTCGCGGCGCTCCAGCCGCCCGCTGAACAGGTTGGAGGTGCCGAGGAAGTTGGCCACGAAGCGGGTCGCCGGCCGCTCGTACAGCTCCCTCGGGGTACCGAGCTGCTCGATCCGGCCGGCGCTCATCACCGCCAGCCGGTCCGACATGGTCAGCGCCTCCTCCTGGTCGTGGGTCACGTAGACGAAGGTGATACCGACCTCGCGCTGGATGCGTTTCAGCTCCAGCTGCATGGCGCGCCGCAGCTTCAGGTCGAGCGCGCCCAGCGGCTCGTCCAGCAGCAGAGCCCGCGGGCGGTTCACCAGGGCCCTGGCCAACGCGACCCGCTGCTGCTGGCCGCCGGAGAGCTGGCGTGGCCGGCGCTGCTCCCGCCCTTCCAGCTCGACCAGGCGAAGCGCCTCGGCGACCCGTCGCCTGATCTCGTCCCTGGGGACCTTCTTGTAGCGCAGCCCGAAGGCGATGTTGTCGTGCACGCTCATGTGCGGGAACAGCGCGTAGTGCTGGAAGACCATGTTGACGTCGCGGCGGTACGGGGGGACGCCGACCATGTCCCTGCCGTACAGCAGGATGCGGCCGCTGCTGGGCTCCTCGAAGCCGGCGAGCATCCGCAGGGTGGTGGTCTTGCCGCAGCCGGACGGCCCCAGCAGCGAGAAGAACTCCCCCGGCGCGATCTGGAGGTGCATATCCTCGACGGCAACGACGGCCGCCCCGGGAGAGGGGAACTGCTTGTTCACCCCGACCAGCTCGATCGCGGGCAGCGCGCCGCCGGCCGCCGCGCTCTCGGAAACGGTCGGCGCCAGCCCGGTCTGTCCGGTCTGTCCCATCTGACCTCGTCTCTCACTCGTCAGGCGACGCCCGCCGAACACGCGGACCCTACCACTGCCGATTTCGAAGTCCTATAGACGATCCGGCCGAGGAAAGAACCGGCGTTCACCATATCGGCGATGGACTGAAGTGTTCTCTTGCCCATTTGTCAGTGCTCCTCGGCACAGCGGCCCGCCAGCACCTCGTCGGCCTTGAGCGCGAGCCAGAATTCCACCCTGTCGGCCGCCCGGTCGAGGTTGCGACCGGTCAGCTCGGCGATCCGGCGGATCCGGTAGCGCAGCGTGTGCCGGTGCACGGCCAGTGCGCGCGCCGCCGACTCCCAGTTGCCGTTGTGCTCCAGGAACACGCGCAGGCTCTGCACCAGCTCGCCGTGCTGGCGCTCGTCGTAGGCGCGGATCGGTCCGAGCAGGCCGCGCGAGAACGCCTCCAGCGCAGCGTCCTCCTGCAGGGCCAGCAGCAGGCGGTAGCTGCCGAGGTCGTCGACGGTTGCCACCGGCCCGCTCGCACCGGCGCTGACCGCGGTGCCGAGCGCAAAGCGAGCCTCCTGGTAGCCGCGCCGCAGCCCCCTGGGGTCGGCCTCGGGCCCTCCCAGCCCGAAGCGCGCCCCAAGGCCCCTGGTCCGCGCTCCCCGCGCCACGGACTCGGCGGCGCCGCGCGCCTCGGCCGGGTCGGCCGCCTCGAGCAGCGCGACCACCGCGCCTTCGTGCACATTGCACACGTAGCGGGCCACCCGGCGCGAGAGCCGGTCCTCGACCAGCCGGCGCAGCGCCTCGAGGTCATGGTCCGGGTCGGCGCCGTCGCCGGCCGGGCCCGCCGGCGGCTCGGGCCGCCCCACCAGCACCGCCAGCGGCCGCGATTCCCCGAGCCCGAGGAAGCGCAGGCGCCGGCGGATCTCGTCGCCGGACATGTCGCCCTCCAGCAGGGCGTCGAGGAAGTCGCCGACCAGGCGCCGCTCGGTGCTGGCCACCGCCTGCGCCTTGGACAGGTCCAGGGCGATGGCGGTGGCCAGGTGGTGCACGACGACCTGATGGAAGGGCTCGGTGCGCTCGGCCCGCGCCATCACCAGGAAGCCCGCCGGGGCCCCGCCGACCAGGATCGGCAGCAGCGAGCGGTGGCCCTCGCCGTCGGACAGGGTGAGCGAGAATTCGTTGCCCTCCGGGCGCAGCCGCTGGACCTCGGCCCAGGCGGCGCGCGGGTCGATCGTCCGGGTCGCTCCCGGTGCGGCCGCCAGCACCTCGCCGTGCAGGTCGAACAGGAGCGCCCGAGTCCCGGTCATGCGCGCGTACGCCCCCAGCAGGGCGTCCAGCCCCCTGCCCTCCAGGAGCAGCCGCGACAGCGTCTGCTGCACCGCTCCGGCGCGCTGCAACAGCACGAACTGCTCGTTCACCAGCCGGGAGAACAGCGCCTCGGTGATGGCGATGAACGGCACCTCGTAGGGGACCTCAAAGACCGGGAAGGCGGCCTCGTCCGCGGCCGCGACCAGCGCCGCGGGGGTGGCGTCGAAGCCGAAGCCGAGCCCGAAGCCGAGCCCCGCCAGCTTGGCCCCGGCGAGCTGCTGGACGAAGCGGGCCTGCCGGTCGGGTCCCGAGCCGCGCAAGCTGAGCCCCGTGGTCAGCAGGACCTCCCCGCCGCGCAGGAACGGCGTCGGGTCCTCGAGCTCGGAGACGTGTGCCCAGCGTATGGGTCGACCCACCCCGTCCTTGCCGGCGACCAGGGTGAGCGACAGGTCCTCGATGACCAGGAGGTCGGCAACGGTGGTGGTCAAGGGCCCCACCTCGGGTCGGAGCCAGGTGGGATAACTGTACACAGCCACGGCCGTTGCGCCACTCAGGCCGCGCCGGTTCGTACAAGCCTTCGACCAGGGCGTTGGACGGCCAGGCCCTTCTCAGTGGACGCCGCCCCCTGCCAGGCTGGCCGTGCCGGGCGGCGCCGCGCGGAGGCGGGGCGGCGCGGCGCTGACCGTTACCGACGGTTACGGAAGCGAGGTGGCATGCGCGCGCTCGTGCTCGGCGGGGCCGGGACCATGGGACGCTGGGTGGTCCGCGACCTCACCGAGTCGGACGGCGTCGACGAGGTCGCGGTCGCCGATCTCGACGCGGGGCGGGCCCTGGAGGCGGCCGGCTGGGCGGCCGCGCGGGCGGGCGCCACCGGCACGGCCAGTGTGCGCGGCCTGGAGCTGGACGCCGCGGACGGCGCCGCCCTGCGGCACGCGTTCGCGCACGTGGACGTGGTGTGCAACTGCGCGGGCCACGCCACCAACCTGCGCGTCATGGAGGCGTGCGCCGACGCCGGCACCCACTACGTGGACCTCGGCGGCCTCTTCCACACCACGCGCGAGCAGCTCACCCTCCACGACCGCTTCGTTGCCGCGGGCGTGACCGCGGTGGTCGGCATGGGCGCGAGCCCCGGCACCAGCAACGTGATGGCCGCCCTCGCCGCCGGGGAGCTGGGCCGGGTGGACTCGCTCGACGTGCGGGTCGGGATCGCCGACCCGGCCCCGTCGAGGGCCTCCCTGCCCGTGCCGTATTCCATCGACACGCTGCTCGACCAGCTCTCGGAGCCGGCCGTCACCTACTGCGACGGCGCTTTTCTCGAGGTCCCGGCCATGAGCGGGCAGGAGGTGCTCGACTTTCCCGACCCGGTCGGCCGCACCCGGGTCGGCCACAGCCTGCACTCGGTGCTGGCCACCCTGCCGGTGTCGTTCGCCCCGCGAGGCGTCCGCCAGGTCTCGTTCAAGCTCGGCTTCGGGTCGGACTTCATGGAGCGCATGGACCTGCTGATCGGCCTCGGCCTCGCCTCGAACCGGCCGCTGGAGCTCGACGGCGGGTGGGTGGTCCCGCGTGACCTGCTTATCCGCTGCATCCGCGCCGCCGGCAAACAGCGCTGCGCCGAGCAGCCGGCGGACGGCGCGGTGGCGATCTGGGTCCGGGCCAGGGGGCGACGGGCCGGGCAACCGGAGGGCACGGCCCTCGCCCCCACCTCCCCGGAGCCGGCGGCGCCCGTGCCGATGGAGGTTCTCGCCGAGTGCGTGGCGCGGTCGCACCCGCGCTGGCGGACCGGCGCCGGCCAGCTCGTCACGGGCGTGCCGGCCAGCGTCGTCGCCCAGTTCCTCGCGCACGGAGTGGTCGACCGACCGGGCGTGCTCTCCCCGGAGCAGGCGGTCCCGCCCGGCCCGTACTTCGCCGAGCTCGCCAGGCGCTCCGTAGAGGTCACCCTGATCACGCGGACGCCGGTCGCCGCCTGCACCGGCAGCGAAAGGAACCAGGCATGAGCGTTCCACAGCAGCGCAAGCTGGCGGGTGACGTCCCAGGGCCGGGCAGCCGGTCGCTCGAGGAGCGCCGCCGCCGGGCGGTCGCCCGGGGCGTTTCGACCATGACCCCGGTCTACGCGGCCGCCGCGCACGGGGCGGTCATCGAGGACGTGGACGGCAACCGCTTCATCGACTTCACCGGCGGCCTCGGCGTGCTGAACGCCGGGCACACCCCGCCGACCGTGGTCGAGGCGGTCAAGGCGCAGGTCGAGCGCTTCCTCCACACCTGCCAGCACGCGCTCATGTACGAGCCGTACGTCGCCGTGGCGGAGGCGCTCAACCGCCTGACGCCCGGCGGCTACGACAAGCGGACCCTGCTGGTGAACTCGGGCGCGGAGGCCACCGAGAACGTGGTCAAGATCGCCCGCGCCGCCACCGGCCGGCCCGGCGTGGTGGTGTTCGACAACGCCTTCCACGGCCGCACCCTGCTCGCGCTCGCCATGACCGGCAAGGTCGCCCCCTACAAGCAGGGCTACCACCCGTTCCCGAGCGAGGTGCACCGCGTCCCGTACGCCTACTGCTACCGCTGCCCGTTCCACCTGACCTACCCGGGGTGCGGGCTGGCCTGCGCCGACTACGTCGAGGAGCAGCTCAGGACGCACGTCGGCGCCGGCAACGCGGCGGCGGTGCTGGTCGAGCCGGTGCAGGGCGAGGGCGGGTTCATCGCCCCGCCCCCCGGCTGGCTCGAACGGATCGCGGAGATCTGCCGCGACCTGGACATCCCGCTGGTGGCCGACGAGGTGCAGAGCGGCTTCGGCCGCACCGGGACGCTGTACGCGGTCGAGCAATACCCCGGGGTGGTACCCGACTTCACGCTGTCGGCGAAGTCGATCGCGGCGGGGCTGCCGCTCGCGGCGGTGACCGGCCGCCAAGAGCTGATGGACGCGCCCGGGCCGGGCGGCCTGGGCGGCACCTACGGCGGCAACCCGCTCGCCTGCACGGCGGCGCTGGCCACGATCGAGCTGCTCGAGCACGGCGACCTGCTGGACCGCGCGAAGCGCATGGGCGAAGTCCTGGGCACGAGGTTGCGCGAGATGGGCGAGCGCCACCGGATCGTCGGCGAGGTCCGCGGCCTCGGGGCGATGATGGCGCTGGAGCTCGTCACCGACCGCGAGACCAAGGAGCCGGCCAAGGACGCGACCAGCCGGGTGATCGCGGAGAGCGCCCGCAACGGGCTCCTGACGCTGAAGGCGGGCATCTACGACAACGTGGTGCGG
>Ga0137373_10007125_pt1 | contig 11913 bp, 8 predicted proteins | sample SagtaG_5_FD_104912 | JGI IMG/M metagenome (GOLD analysis project Ga0137373, IMG submission 104912) | Vadose zone soil microbial communities from Sagehorn Ranch, Mendocino, California, USA - Sage1_R_80_16 metaG | ecosystem: Environmental > Terrestrial > Soil > Vadose zone | place: USA: California...
ATGGCGCCGCCTTCAACTTCAACCAGACTTTCCACCTCTCCTCGGGCAGCTACTTCAAGTGGGTGGCGCACGACGATCTGCTGAGCCCGGAGTTCCTCCAGCGATGCGTCGACGTGCTCGACCATGATCCCACCGTCGTGCTGGCCTATCCGAGCTGGGCGGCGATCGACGAAGACGGGCGGCAGCTAAGTCGCGGCTACGCCTCCTGGGACGTTTCCTCATCGGACCCTCGCGTCCGCTTCCGCCGTACGATGGCGATGGACAGCCGCGGCGGGGGTCCGATCTGGGGACTCATCAGGTCCGAGGTATTGAAGGAGACACGCCTGCAGCCGCCCTACCCGCATGGGGATCACGTCCTGCTGGCGGAGCTCAGCCTCTACGGTCGTTTCGTCGAGATCGAGGAGCCCCTCTTCCAGCACCGATGGCACGCGGGCAGATACGTCCTGTCGCCTTCCAGGCGGCGGATGGTCGAATGGTGGCGTGTCGCGCGTCGAGAGAGATTGCTCAGCCCACTCAACAGGGTAAGCGTGCTTGTGATTCCGGTGGTTCAATGGGTAACTGGATACCTCTCATCTATATACCGAGCGCCGATCGATCCTAGGGCCAAGATGCGGTGCTACGTGGAGGTAGTCCGATTCTCGGTGTCGAAGTTGGTGACGAAAGCCGCTCGCCATTGGGAGGGCCAGACGCAGCGGCGGGCGTAATCAGGCGGTAATCGTGGGAGACCTCGGCGATCTACTTCGGTCCTCTCACTTGAGCCACCCCCAGACGCTCGATCTCCTCAAGCCATCGTCGAGCAAGAACACCCCAGCTGAACTCGTGGGCCAGGTGTGGACGAGCGGAGGCAGCTGCCCGATTGAGTTCCTGCTTTGATTCGACGGCGGTCCTCAACGCAATCGCCAGACTCCTCTCGTCGGGGTCCGCGACGAGAACGCCCCCGACTTGCTGCAAGAACTCGGAGACGCCAGCTTGCGAGGAGACGATGACGGGAGTGCCGAGTAGGAGAGCTTCCAGTACCACTAGCCCGAACCCGTCGAAGCGAGAGGGCAAGATCACGAGATCGACAGTCCGAACGGCTGGTGCGATATGGGGTAGGAACCCCACGAATGAGACTCGATCCTGCAGTTTCAGAGCCGCGATCTGCCGGCGCAAGACGCGACCCTCCTGCTTTGTCGCCCTTCCAGCCATTTTGATCGAGACGGTCGAGCGTAAGCTCCGATCCCCGGCCACGGCCCGCAGCAGGATGTCGAGGCCTTTGTGGTACACGTCGAGACGCCCCAGATACAGAACGTTTAGAGCCGCGGTTGAGGCCGATCGCTCCCAGGGGCCGCGTACTGATCCAGAGACTTCCACCAGAGCCGAATCAAGGCCGTTGGGGACGACGAACGTGGGGATATTCACACCCAAGGATGCCAGGTATCGGGCATGGGACGGCGCCAGGAGGTGGATGGCTCGCATCTTGCGGAGGAGAGGAGCTTCCGAGAGGTTCCAGTAGAGGCGCTTCAGGAGGGGACGATTCGCGAAGAAGAGGGGCGAAAAGGGATCGTGCAGGCAGGCGACGCACGGCACTTCCGCAAGGAAGCATGCTTCGACGATCTTTCGAGCGGGGGTGCCGAAGCCACGGTGGACGACCATCAGATCGAGGCCGTCCTGGTTCGTGGTGAGCGAAGCCACCAGCCGGTCGGAGATTGTGCGCATGGGGAGCTTCCCACCGCGACGGGAGGTATCGGTTCGAGCTTTGAGCCCCGATTCAGCGGCTCTCTCCAACACGCGGGCACCGGCCTCGCGGGTCATGCGCAAGCCCCCACAGCCGTAGACGTAGACCTCCAGGCCTTGCGACACAAGGCCTGCACCCAGTCCGAGGACCATAGTGGTCGTACCCCCCGGTGCCGGGAAGTGCGAGAGAAAATGGCCGACGCGCATTACCCGGAGCTCCACCCGCTACGGGAGGCTGTCGGCGGGGTGGGTGTTGATAATAACAGGGCGCGCTCCGCTGGCTCATGATTCATGTCGAAGGCCTTCGCTGATTCTGCCCATTCTTGGATTCTCGGCTTCTTGGGTACTGCCGCGTCAAGTGGTGGACTTTGATCACCCCGATCCTCACCCTAGCGAATGCTGCAAGTAGCTCCTTCGGCTCGCGTTCAGCGAACTGCGATGAACGTTGCGCGCGTCCCCTTGTAGTAGCGGCGCTCCAACCCCTTCTCGGTTGGCTTGAGCCGCCGCACCTCACCGAACCCCAAGAACCACAGGAGTTTCTCGACGGCTTGGGCGGTCGGCCTGAACTGGCACGAGGCGCCCTGTCTCCACAGGTTCGTGGTCTCCTCCTCGCTGCCCCCTGGCTGGACGACCGACATGAGCCAAAGAGGCTCACTTCGCACGAAAGGCAGCACCCCCCCCAACCGGACCACGTCGGTATCGACCACCATCACACGCCTGGTCACCGAGGCGAGCCCCTTCATTGCCCGGACCGGGTCCTCCAAGTGGTAGAGGATGCCGAAGCATAAAGCCACATCGAACCTCCCGACGTTGTCGCGTGAGAGATCCTCGATGGTCATCTTCCGGAACTCGAGGTTGGTGCAGCCTAGGGCCTGCTTTATGAACTCGGCCTGCTCCAGATAGCGGTCGACGACATCGACCCCGAGGACCTGGTCGGCTCCGCTTTTCACGGCTTCCACGGAGAACCCGCCGCAATTGCACGCCACGTCCAGCACGCGCATTCCGGCGAGCGAGCCGCCGCAGGCCTCCATGAGCGCGGGCCACGCGTGGCGGACAAGATTGGCTACACGGGTGCGCTCGAGATCCCGGTGAGCGAGTTCAGGAACGTAGGTACTGAGCCCGTAGGGAAGGTCAACGACGTGATGAAAGGGCGCGAGTTCGCGGACCCGTTCGCGGACCTGCTGCTCCGTCATCGCCATCGGCCGATCCCCCTAATCCGCTGACGACTGTACCTGCTCGCGGCAGCCGTATGTCAATGCCGCGAATTAGCTCACGGAAAAGAGATCGTCGAAATAGTTTCCACCACGAGGGGGACGTTAGCGCTCCTTTGACTAGCTACTGACTCGCTACGGCCCCATGCCACCCCGGTTGTCATGAATGTTCAAGTTCCTCAGCTGTCTCGGGCCGTATCGTTCGGAGGTGCCTCTGCGCTGATCCTCGAACCCAAGTGGCTGCTGGTTGTCCTCGAATACGTTTTGGGTGATCTCGATTCCCGAAGATGAGTTGATGAATACGGCCGCCGCCAATTCGTCCGGGTACACAAACCCGTTCCGTCGAAACACGTTGTCCCTGGCGATCCCCCGGAAGCTGGCCTCGACCATCAAACCCATCTGGTTCCGCTCGACGAGGTTGTTCTCGAAGCGCCAGTTGATGTTGTCCCAATCGAAATGCCAGCCCCCTCCCCTGTTGTCGTGCAGCCATGAGTTCATCACGACGACGCCATCGGAGCGGATGCACTTGGCCCCGCCGCGTGCAAAGCTGAAGTCCACATAGTTGGAGCCTTCGATGGCAACCTGATCAAACAGCTGGCTCGTCCCCCGACAGAAGATGCCCATTTGACCAGAATCATGGACGTAAGCGTTCCGGATGACGTTGTGGGAACCAAAGACGGAGAGACCGATTCCGTGACAATAGCGCGACTCCACACCTTGAACAATCCAGCCAATGCCTGTGTTCACTGCAGACCGACCACACTTCTCGAGGATCAAACCCCTCAGGGTCACCCCCTTGGCTCCGTCAGCGATGATCAACTTGTCGGTTGCGGTCGCCTCCATCTTGTGTCCGGTCGGGTTGTTCTGGACATAGATTTTGTCGTTTCGCTCGTCGAAATAAAAGGTGCCAGGGTCAAGATCACCCAGGCCAGGCACACGGGGTAAGGGCCTGTCATCCATGAATAGGTCCTCAAATTCGCACTGGACGCCGTCCTCCTCGCATCGAAGGTTGGGCGGGGTCGGGATGCTCTGGGTCTGGCCACCTGCTGCCCAGTACCGTCCATCGAAGCTCCAATGGCTCACCGACTTTGCCCCAGACAGGATGGCGCCTTCACCATAGATTTGCTGATGGGACTTCGGGCGCAGCGCCGAAGGGAGGGGGTACACGCCCCTCCTGAGGCAGATCACCCGGTTCGTTGGCGTGGCATCGATGACGGCCTGGACCCTCTCTGTAGGGTCCACGAGCCTGGCACCGGGAGGACAGACGACTCCTGCCGCGCCAGCGAAGGCGGTCCTTCCAGCGGGAGTGGTCCAGATGGCTAGCCGGGGCGGTCCAGAGCCGGATGCGCGTGATCCCCGCGCTCCCGACCGCGACCGGCCGTCGACGAGGTCAGGTCGGTCGCCGCCGTCCGAAAGGATGGCCGGGACGGCGAGCGCTGCAAGGACTGCAAGGACGGCGAGGGGAAGCCCCGCTCGTATCACTAACTGCGGATGGCGCCTTCGTGTCTCCACCATGGCAAAGTAGCTACGGGCCGACCCCGGGGGTTCTCGCTTACAATCTATCGTTCTTGGGTCGCATAGATTCCGGCTCGCGAGAGGAATATGACGGACTTCCTGTCCGTGTGAGCGTCTGGCGGGGCAGGCTCAGACGGGCCGGATGGGGTATGGCCGATCAAGGGTTTTCGAGCTTGACGAACTTTGCCCTCGGCGTGCTAGTGGCTCGCTCCGTCAGCCCCCAGGCATTCGGGGCTTTTGCCTTGGTGTTCACGATCTACACGCTGCTCCTCGGCTTCTGCCGTGCGCTCGCGACAGAACCGCTGCTCGTGCGCTTCACCGCCGCTCCCGACCGGTGGCCTTCGGGCGTCTCGTCGGCTGCTGGAATGGCTGCCCTCATCGGGGTGTTCGCGGGCAGTGGCTGCTTGATCGTTGGATCGATCTTCGGCGGGTTCATCGGTTACGGGCTGATCGGCCTCGGTCTCACCTTGCCAGGTCTGCTGGTCCAGGACAGCTGGCGGTACGCCTTCTTCGCGGAGGGGCGAGCAGACAAGGCCTTCGTGAACGACGTCGTATGGGCGATAGTCCTCGCCGTCGCCTTTCCCTTGCTGGCAATCCTCGACCAGTTGTCGCTCCTGTCGCTGATGCTGGCATGGGGAATTGCCGCCAGCGTAGGGGCTGTCTTCGGCGTCTTCCAAAGCCACGTGATACCGAACCCGGGACGCACCCGTCTGTGGTGGCGGCAGCAGCGGGACCTGACGCGTCGCTACATCGGCGAATTCGCGGCCATTAACGGAGCGGGCAGACTCGCCGACTTCGGGGTCGGTGCCGTCGCGGGCCTCTCCTCACTAGGGTCGGTGCGTGGAGCGACGATCCTTCTGGGGCCTCTCAACGTCCTGCTGATGGGGGCGAGGATGGTATCGCTGCCGGAGGCCGTCAGGATCCTGAACAGCTCACCCCACAAGCTACGGAGACTCAGTGCCCTTGTCTCTTTCGTGTTGGCGATCGGGTCTATCACGTGGGGCGCCATCATCGCCTTGCTGCCCTCCCGCTTCGGCGTTGCCCTTCTGGGCTCGACGTGGCCTGGTGCTCGTCGACTGATCGTCCCCATCGCTCTCGGCAGCGCCGCACAAGGGATCCTGATGGGCGCTGGAGTAGGGCTTCGAGCTTTGTTGGCTGTCAAACGCGCCCTTCGGGCTCGCGTGATCCTCTCGCTCCTGATCCTGCCGGCGACAATCGGGGGAGCGGCGGTGGGTCAGGCCTACGGAGCAGCGTGGGGCGGCGCCGCCGCAGCGATGGTGGGAGCGATCTTATGGTGGGGGCACCTGAACAGGGCAATCGAAGAATATGGTGCCTCGCAGGCTGGGCTTACCCCGGCGGTTGCGATGGAGGTGCAGCCGGACTGAGACCCACTCGAATCTTCTGCTTGGGCGGCCAGCCTTCCGGCACGCGTCCGGCCTCGATAGGCCATCCGAGCGCGCCTTGAAGATCAAACGTCATGCCGCTCGTGTCTCCGAGCCCCTGCCAGGGAGTATCCTTCCCAACTTCCTGATTATCGGCGCTGTGAAGGCCGGGACCACCAGCCTGTACCACTACCTCAATCCGCACCCGCAGGTTTTCATGTCGACACCCAAGGAGCTCCACTTCTTCGTGGAGGAGTGGAACTGGCCACTCGGCTGGGATTGGTATCAGGGGCACTTCGCCGAAGCCGGTCATGCCGCAGCCATCGGCGAAGCCTCTGTCACCTACACACAATATCCGACGTACCGCGGCATCCCGAAGCGGATCGCTCAGCATTTGCCAGAGACGCGCTTGATCTACGTCGTGCGCGAGCCCGTCGATCGTATCCGCTCCGAGTACGTACATAGGGTGCTGATCGGGAAGGAGCGAGATCCGGTAGAGAAGGCCGTTCTGGAAAACCCCCGCTATGTGAATCACAGTCGATATTCCGTCCAGATCGACCAGTATCTCGAGCACTTCCCCCAGGAGCAGCTCCTGGTCATTATGGCTGAACGGTTGCGGACGGACCGAGAGGCGACTGTCCAGCGCGTGGCCCGCTTCCTCGGCATCGATCCCGACTGGTCTTGGTCATCACTGGACCAGGAGTTCTACCGGAGCGACGAACGGCGAGAGTTCCCCCCGCTTCTGAACCGACTCAGGGCGATCCCGGCCGTCCGGCGGGTCGCCCGCTTCATCCCGCGCCATATCAAGGAAGCGGGCCTGAGACCCGCGCATAAGCTCCTGCCACCGGAGATGGGCGTGATCTCAAGCAGCCTCCGGTGCCAACTGGAGGAGCGGCTCCAGGGGGATGTACAGCGGCTCCGAACGTACCTGGGTGAGGGGTTCGACGGCTGGGGGATCGAGTAAGCGTCACACCGTTCCGTGGCCCGTCGCCATGCGCCACCGCATCACCTCTTACCCATTGCGCCGCATTCTCCCCGAGTCGGATTCCCGCGATCACAAGCGCCGGAGGAGGCCACTCGTATCGAAGTCGTAGGAGCGCCACTTAGTCCACCCGACCTTGCCGTCCTTCCATTTCCACAGAGCTGCGGAGGGATCCGGGACCGAGTAAGCGTCGCCATGAAAGCCATTGCTGGCCGAGTAGATCTGCCCGGTCCCATACGGAACGTTCACCAGCATCCCTGGGCCCCTCATGGCGATAATGTTGTCATGGAAGGCGAGACCTGAGGTCTGGCGCTCCCCGTACAGGAATGAAGAACCCCGATCGGTCCACACCAGAGCGAATGTGTTCACAATGTTGTCAACGAACGTGTTGTTGTAGACGTGCTGGTCCTTCGATGTGTTGATGAAGATCGCACCGTAGTGAGGCTCGCCGCCGGTGAGACCATTTGCCCGAAACACATTGTTCCGAACCACGCCAGCGAAGCTGGCCTCGATCAACAGCCCCACCGGGTTGCGCTCGACGAGATTCCCCTCGAACACGAAGTTAATGTTGTCCCAGTCGAAGTGCCACCCGCCCCCGTTGACGTCGTGGATCCAGCTGTCGCGTACCACCGTACCGTTGGACTTGATGATCTTCGTGCCTCCCTTGGCGAAACTGAAGTTGAGATAGTTGTTGTACGCGCTATGGATCTGGTCGAATAACTGGTTCGTCCCCTGGCCGAACATTCCCATTTGCCCGGCATGATGGGTATAGACGTGGGTCACGCGCGTGCCATAGCCGTAGACGGTAAGGCCGATCCCATGGCAGTGGCGTAATTCGACACGATCGACCACCCAACCCGAGCTGGTGGTGATGCCCGCCCTTCCGCACTTCTCAACCGTTGCTCCCCTCACCGTAACGTTCTGGACGCCGCCCGCAACGATGAGGCGTTCGGCAACGGTAGCCTCCACCTTCTGGCCGATGGGGCTGTCTTTCATGTAGATCTTGTCATTGGTCTCATCGAAGTAGAACTGCCCAGAGCCCACTTCCGCCCGACTGAGAACCCGCCTCATCGGCAGATCGTTCTTGAACAGGTCCTCGAACTCGCACTGGACTCGGTCAATGTCGCACCTCAGGTTCTTGGGCGGTGGGATACTCTGTGACTGGCCAGTAGCAACCCAATCGATACCGTTGAACGTCCAATCGGTCACAAGCTTCGACCCGTTCAAGATCGCTCCGTCCTCGAACACAAGGACGTCTCCGGCTCTCGGCTGGATCGCATGACTGAGTCGGTAGATACCCCTCCTAACGCAGAAGGTTGTCCCGCCCGGGTAATGGTTGATTGAGTCCTGGAGGTTCTCTCCCGGGTACACGTTGGCCTGCGCATCCAACGGACAGGTCACCCCAGCGGGACCGGCGGTACCGGTCCATCCCTCGCCTGGGGGGTCCTGGGGTGGCGAGGGCGACGGGCTTGGGGATACGGCAGGGGTCGGGGAGGCGCTTGGTGAGGGGGGTGGAGCGGACGAGGGGGTTGGTGACGGCGATGGGCTTAGGCTGGGTGATACGGCAGGGGTCGGCGTGACGCTCGGCGAGGGCGAAGGGCTGGGCTTCACGCGAAGCTGACACCTCGGCGCTCTGCCTCGACACAGGGGTCTGTCGTGTGGTGATTTCTTCGAGGTAATCATTGGTGAGAGGAGGATGTTTACTCGAGCATCGCGGATCTGCGGTGAAACGAGCGCTCCCCAGAGCAGGAAGGCAAGGGCGGCGGCGATCAATGGCAGGGCGAGCCCTCTCAGAGGGAGGCCAGGAAGCCTACGCGTGCTCGGCCCCACGGAGAACGACTCGGCCTTCGATCGCTCGGGGTTACTGGTACGGCGCTGCCTCAGCGGATGGTGCGGCAGGAGTCCGGTTCGCCTCAGGTCAGCAGTAGAGATGAGGAGGAGCGAATCCCTGCTGCGACCCTTGAACGGACGAGCCGCTCGGATCTGCTTCCCTTCGATGTGTCCCTCGAGTGTTGCGGCGTCTGCACGACAAAAGAAGACTGCTTCCTGAAGGGTGATCCACTCGGGGATTAGCGTCTGCGCGCCCTCGGTGTCGTGGGCCACGATGGGCCTCCTCTCTTGGGGTTTGCATCCACTCCGCCGGCAAGTCCGAGATCCAGGGGTTGCTTCTTGCCTGGATCCGAGGTTTCTGGCGGCCGCGGCCATCACATTTGTGCCTTCAGGCCTTATCGGCTTTCCTCGCTGCAGACCTTTAGTCCTAGTTCGAAAGGAGCATGCCGAGGCAGGCGTCGTGACTGCAGGAAAATCGGCTATGTTTCCTGCTTCCGTCCACGAATCGACGATGGGAGAACGCATGGCGCGCACCCGCTCAGACTTCGGGAGAGATGTCAGGTTCAGATAGCCCGGCGACCGGCTCTTCCCACCGCCGGCTTCTCATCGTGAGCGATTCGCTTGCGGGGGGTCTCGGAGGAGTCGTGCTAGGTCAGGTCGAATGGTTCCTCAGTCGCGGATGGCAGGTCAGAGTGGCCGCCCGACCAGACCCACGGAACGCGAAGCTGCCGATTCGTATCGAGTCGGCCTCAATCCCATTCACGCTGCGCAGCCCGCGCGCGCTCTTCGCGGCTACTCGAGGCCTCATGCACCTCTACTCGGTCTACGATCCCGAGGTCGTCCACTGTCACGGCATCAGGAGCTCGTTGATCGCGCTCTTGGCCGGCCGCCGCCCCATCGTCCACCTTCACGGCTCAGGCGCCCTCCCCAGCGATCCTCGCATGTACTCCTCACTGCGTCGGCTCGGCCTTCGCCTCATCCCGGGTGTGGCCGCTGCGGCATTCACGGCGAGTCCAGGGATGGGGAAGAGATGGATCTTCCAGCCAGACGTCAGTCCGAAACTGTCGTCAATTGAGCGCCTGCCGTTTCCAGATGAGAAAGGACCGGCCGCGTTCCTGTGGCTCGGCCGGCTGGAGGACCAAAAGCGGCCCGATCTGTTCGTCCGAGCCATGGCCGAGGTGGGAAGGAAGAAGCCAGTCGTGGGCGTGTTGGCCGGAACGGGGAGCCTGCAGCCTCAGCTTCGAACCCTTGCCGCGGAGCTGAAGGCACCGGTCCAGTTCTTGGGAGACCGCGCTGACATCGTGAGCCTGCTGCGGCGGGCGTGGGCAGTGGTCCTCTTCACGCGGTTTGAGGGGATGCCGCTTTCGGTTGAAGAAGCGATGTGGGCGGGCCGCGCGATCGTGGCGTCACGGATCCCTCCCCTCGAATGGCTCGTCGGCGACGCCGGATGCCTTGTCGACGATCTCGAGAGCGCCGTTCAAGCATTGATGGCCCTCACCGAGCCATCGGTCGCGCAGAGGTATGGGCGCGCCGCAGCGGACCGCGTCCGATTACTCCTCCGTGGTTGCCCTTGGGCAGCTGTGGAGGAGCTCTACGCGAACAGAGTTGGAAAAGTCGTCGGCGAGTAACGTCGGATACGTCGATGTCCTCGGCGGGAGCGCGACCCGAGTGCTCGTTCTCAGGCTCTCTGTCCGCTGGGAGTCGACGCCTGTCCGTATACTCAGTGGCCGCTACGCCCGCACAGTTGGTTGGGAGCGCGGTGGGACACTCATATCGAGTACTCCACGTATTGCCTGACCTCCGAGTAGGTGGAGGGCAGCAATTCGTCCTCAACATCAGCCGGCGCATGGACCTGCAACGCTTCCAGATCCACGTGTGCTACCTCCTGCCCCACCATCAGATGGAGCCGTTGTTCAGGCAAGCGGGCCTCGAAGTCACCTGCCTCAATCACACTCCTCAATGGCGCGGGCCGCGGACGTTTATGAAGCTGTTGCAGCTGATTCATGCATCTGGGATCGATGTGGTGCACACCCACGGTTACCTGGATCGGCTCTTCGCCCACCCAGCGGCTCTCGTGTCCCGTGTCCCGGTCGTTCACACCCTGAACATGGTCTACGAACATGCTCACGATGTCAGGAAGAGAACGTCCCTTGCAGGTCGTCTTCAGCTGGCTCTTCGCCATGGAGTCCGATACCAGCTGGAACGCCTCGCGGTCCAGCGCTTCATCGCAATTTCCCAGGCCGTGTACGACTCGTACGCTCCGATGCTTCCCGACGCGCGACACCGTCTCACCCTGATCCCGTACGGTGTCCCGACCGAGGAATTCGGTCGCCCTCCCGACCAGGGAACCCTCGAGCGCCTCCGCCGGGAGCTGGCCCTCGATGGGGAAGGTCCCGTGCTCATCAATGTGGCACGGCTCGTCATCGCCCACAAAGACCAACTCAGCCTGATCCGAGCGATGAGAGTCGTTCGCCAGTACCTGCCCGGCGCCAGGCTGTTGATCGTCGGCGAGGGGAAGGATCGCCCGATCATCGAGCATGAGATCCGCAACCTCCATCTCAATGAAGTTGTCCTCCTGTTGGGCAATCGTCACGACGTCTCCGCCCTGCTGGCGCTCGCCGACGTCTTCGTGTTCCCATCGCGCTACGAGGGATTTGGCCTCGCTGTAGCGGAGGCGATGGCGGCGGGGAAACCCGTTGTGGCTTCGCGGGTCGCACCCCTGACCGAGTTGGTAGAGGATGGGGGCAGCGGCTACCTCGTCCAGCCTGGCGACAGCGAGGCGCTGGCCTCGGCGATCCTTAGGATCGCCGAGGATCCCCCACGAGCCCAAGAGATGGGTGCTAGAGGCCGACTGCTGGCCCGTGAGAAGTTCGACATTGCCCGCTGCGCGAGGGGCTGGGAGGAGGCCTATCGGGCCGTCGTGGACGGGTAGCATCCTAGCGCCGCGACAGCGCGTCCCGATAGGCCTTCTCGAGTTCTCGAAGGCCTCGCTCCGGGTGGAACCGCTGCTCCCACAAGCGATAGGCTCCATATCCCAGGCGAGTCGACTCGTCGTCGTCGACGAGTCGCTCGGCCGCCCTTATCCAGTCGAGGGGATCGTATGGTGACAAGAGGAGACCGGACTGGCCTTCCACGATGAAGTCGGAGAGTCCACCGATCCGGCTGGCGAGTACCGGGACGCTTGCTGCGTACGCTTCAAGGATGACACGGGGCTGGGCCTCGTACGACAGTGATGGTAGGAGCAGGGCTCGGGCTCCCTGCAAGAGTTCAGAGACCC
>Ga0137373_10007131_pt1 | contig 11910 bp, 11 predicted proteins | sample SagtaG_5_FD_104912 | JGI IMG/M metagenome (GOLD analysis project Ga0137373, IMG submission 104912) | Vadose zone soil microbial communities from Sagehorn Ranch, Mendocino, California, USA - Sage1_R_80_16 metaG | ecosystem: Environmental > Terrestrial > Soil > Vadose zone | place: USA...
TGAGCGCCATCGCCAGGGCGGGCCGGAAAGTGTCCGGCCGCGCCGCCGCCAGCTCGCGGGACACGGCCACCGCCTCCTGCGCCGCCCCGAGCGCCTCGTCGCGCCGCCCCAGCTCGCTCAAGCGAGCTCCCAGGTTGCTGAGCGCCATCAACAAGTAGGGGCCCAGGGCGTCCGGCCGCGCCGCCGCCAGCTCGCGGGACACGGCCACCGCCTCCTGCGCCGCCCCGAGCGCCTCGTCGGGCCGCCCCACATCGCCCAAGCGAGCTCCCAGGTTGCTGAGCACCCCGGCCAGATCGGGGCGAAACGTGTCCGGCCGCGCCGCCGCCAGCCCGCGATACATCGCCAGCGCCTCCTGCGTTGCCCACAACGCCTCCTTTCGCCGGCCCACCTCGCTCAAGCGGATGCCGAGGATGTTGAGCGCGGCTGCGAGGTCGGCGCTATCGGCGTCCGGCCGCTCTGCCGCCAGCGCGCGGTACTTTGCTACCGCCCCCTGCGCCGCTTCCAGCGCCTCCTCCCGCGGCCCCGGCTCGCTCAAGACACCGCCCAGATGAGCATCGCAAGTGTTGCCATCGTGATCCTCTCCTTCACCTCGCCGGCTCGGCGCCCAACGAGGCACCTCCCTCACGGGAATAGCATGAGAACCTCATCGTTCGCCAGGGGCGCGCAACGTCGGTGCAACATAATCCACGGCTGTCAGCCGCGCCGCCCCACCTTCGAACGCCGCTCCTGGATGCGCAGGATTCCGCCGCCCCCCGACTGTGCCAGGAGCCGCCCGCAGGGCGGACAGAGCCCGGCCCGCTTGCGCGATATTGCTCCAGCGACCACGGCACCGTCAAGGACCGCGTGAACCCGCGCAGGAGTCCGACTCACGCCCCTGACGCGATCGGTTCCGGGACGGCCTTTCTGCCCGCGCAGACGTGCCGGACCACCCCCGGGGGGCGTAGGATACGCGGTCTGGCGCGAGGCTCGCGCGGGCGAGGGTGTCGCTCCCGCACACGCTTCCCTGTGGCTCCTTCGGAGGACAGGGTGGCGCTGTGGTATCCTGACGCGGCATGGCGATCCCGCGGGACTACTTCGAGTGGGCGGCGAGGGAGTTCGACCCCGCCCGCATCCACGAGAAGCCCGAAGCGCTCAAGGGCATCCGCGTCCTCGATCTCTCGGTGATCTACTTCGGGCCCGCCACCGCGGACTTCCTGGGCGAGCTTGGGGCCGAGGTGATCAAGGTGGAGGTGCCGGGCCAGGGCGACGTGACCCGCATCCTGGGCAACGCGTCCTTCTTCTGGAAGAACATCTCCGTCGCCTTCTTCTGCGCCAACCACTCCAAGTACCACGTCGGCATCGACATGCACGCGACCGCGGGCCAGGAGCTGATCCGCCAGCTCGCCGCGCGCTCCGACATCGTCATCGAGAACTTCAGGGCGGGCACGCTCGAGGAGAAGTTCGGCATCGGCTATCGCCAGCTCCGCCGGGTGAATCCGCGCCTCATCTACGTGGCCAATACGGGCTTCGGCCAGTGGGGGCCGTTCTCCAAGGGGCGGGCATCCTACGACGGGCTGGCTCAGGGCGTGTCCGGGCTCACGTCCATCACGGGTGACGGCGATGCCCCGACCAAGATCGGCAATTACCTCGGCGACTGGTTCGGCGCCTCCATGTCGGCGCTCGGGGCGCTCGCTGCGCTTCGCTGGCGGGACCGCAGCGGCGAGGGCCAGTTCGTCGAGATGGCCCAGTGCGAGGGCCTGCTGAGGGCGATGGACTGGACGTGGCTCTACGCCGGGCTCACCGGCCGCGATCGGGTCAAGGTGGGCAACGGCGACCACACCTTCGCGCCGTCCGGCGTCTACCGCTGTACCGATGGCTACGTGGCCCTGGTGGCGGGCACCGACCGCGAGTTCCAGTCGCTCTGCCGGCTCATCGGCCAGCCCGGACTCGCCGAGGACCCGCGCTTCAAGACGCACGACGCCCGCCGCCGGCGCGCTCATGCGCGCGAGCTGGACGCGCCGATCGCCGCGTGGTGTAGGACGCGCACACGGGCTCAGGTGGAGGCCGCGGCGCGGCGGGCCCGCCTCTCGGCGGCGCCGGTGATGACGGCCCGAGACCACGCCGAGAACGCCCACTTCCGCGCCCGGCGCTCGGTCTGGGAGCACGAAGATCCGGTCTACGGCCCGATGCTGGAGTACGGGCCGGCGCCCAAGCTCTCCGCCACGCCGGCCCGGATCAAGTGGGCGGGCAAGCCCGTCGGCTTCCACAACGAGCTGGTGCTGAAGAGCATCCTCGGGCTCGACGACGGGCGGATCCGCGAGCTGTATGCGGCGGGCGCGATCGGCCGCTGGGCCGAGGGACGCCGCGGCGCTGCGCCACCCGAGGGATGGAAGGGCGAGGGAGGTCTCGAGTGAGCGACCGTGAGAGCCGCGGGGACGGCCGGCCCTGGGAGGAGTGGATCCGGTCGGCCGAGGATCCGGCCCGGGTTGCCGACAAGCCCGAGGCACTCGACGATCTCCTCGTCCTCGACCTCTCTCACGGCCATTACGGCGCGTTGCTGACCGCGACCTATCTCGCCGAGCTGGGGGCCGAGGTCATCAAGGTGGAGCCGCCGGGCGGCGATCCCGCGCGGTCGTGGGGTCCGGCCGATGCCGCGATCAACGGCGAGGGACTGGCCTTCCTCGCAGAGTCGCGCAACCGCTATCACGTGACGCTGGACCTCGGCAAGAGGGAAGGCCGGCGCCTTCTCAGGGGGCTCGCGGCGCGAGCTGATGTGCTGGTCGAGGCTTTTGCGCCCGGCCACCTCGACGGCCTGGGCATCGGCTACCGGCAGCTTCGCGCGTTGAATCCTCGCCTGGTCTATGTCGCCTGCTCGGCTTGGGGCCACTGGGGACCTCACGCCAGGAACCAGCCGGCCGAGTACGATCTCACCGATCAGGCGCTGTCGGGCTTGCTCCACGTCACGGGTGATCCCGACGCCGCCCCGCTCAAGGTGGGCTCGTGGATCGGCGCCTATGCGCAGGCGGCGTGGGCCAGCGTGGGCGCGCTCTCGGCGCTGCATTGGCGGGAGCGCTCCGGCCGGGGCCAGATGGTCGACGTGACCGGGGCCGAGGCCCTCATGCGCTACCTCGAGTACAGCGTGCTGCTCTACCACGCCTCGGGCCATGTCCGCGGGCGCACGGGGCTCTACGAGCTGGCCGTGTTCCCCTACACCTTCGTCCGCGTCAAGGACGGCTGGGCCTTCATCGCCGGCTACACGGATCCCAACTTCGGCGCGCTCTGCCGGGTCATGGGGCGGCCGGAGCTGGCGCGGGACCCGCGCTTCAGCACGACGCTCCAGCGCACCACGCTCGAGAACGAGGTCGCGCTCCGGGCCGAGATCGAGCGGTGGTCGGTGAACTACAGCGCAGGCGAGATCCTCGCCCAGGTGCTGGCCGATCCGGGTCCGGGCATCGTGGTGTTCGGCCCCATGAACCCGCCGGCCCGCACGCTCGGCGAAGTGCACTGGTGGGAGCGCGGCTGCTTCAGGCGGGTCTCGGACCCGGTGTATGGCGAGCTGCTCCTGCAGATGCCCGCCTGGCGGATGACGCGGACGCCCCCCCGGCTCAAATGGGCCTGCCGCCCCGCTGGGTACCACACGGCACATGTCTTGCACAAGTATTTCGGCTGTGGCCCTGCGGCCATCACGCGGCTGCGGAGCCATGGAGTCATCTGACCCCGGCCCGTATGAGGAGGCTCGCGATTCTCCCGGGGAAACGCCGGAAAATGTTGACGCGAAGCGTTAAACACGAGTACGATCCAAGATAGGATGCGAGTCATGGAGCCACAGGCCGGCCGCCAGGCGATGATCCCGCGCAGGTTGCAATCCTCGCAGCCGAGGAGGTGGGGATGAAAGACCAACAATTTACGATGACGCCGGACCTGCCTGGCGTGCCGCCCGAGCTGCTGGAGCGCCTGCAGGAAGAGGCGAAGCGCAATCTCCTGCGCATGAAGCACTTCGGCGAGATGATCATGAACCCGAAGGAGCCCGAGGTCGGGCCCACGCCGCGCGAGGAGATCTACCGCAAGAACAAGTCGCGGCTCTGGCGCTACGCCTCCAAGCGCACCGTGCGGACACCGCTCCTCTTCGTCCCCAACCTCGGCATCAGCCGGCCGTACATCTTCGACCTGATGCCCAAGGGCTCCTTCATCGAGTACATGACCCAGCAAGGCTTCGATTTCTATCTCCTGGACTGGGGCGTCTTCGGCCCTGAGGACAACGGCCTCACCGTGGAGGACGCGGTGACCAAGATCCTGCCGCGCATGGCGAAGAAGGCGATCGAGTCGTCCGGCGCGTCGGAGATGTCCGTGCTCGGTTACTGTATGGGTGCGCCACTCTCGGCCTGCTTCGTGGCCAGCCACCCCGAGTTTCCGCTGAAGAACTACATCGACATGGCGGGCCCTATCGACTTCGCCCACGTCGGACTCTTCGGGCTCTGGCTCGACCCGCGCTTCTTCGACGTGGACAAGTACGTGGACACGCTCGGTAGCATCCCCGCCGACATGGTGAAGCTCGGGTTCAAGCTGCTGAAGCCCACCATGGATCTCTCCACCAACCTCAACCTCTGGTGGAACCTCTGGAACCCGGACTATGTCACCGGCTTCAACGCATTGAACAAGTGGGCCAACGAGTACCTGCCGTTCCCGGGCGAGTTCTTCCGCCAGTGGGTCAAGGACTTCTACCAGCAAAACAAGCTGATCAAGGGGCAGCTCAGCATGGCCGGGCGCCTGGTGCGGCTCGAGCGCATCTCCTGCCCGGTGCTGGCGGTCGGCGCGAAGGAAGACAATATCGCGCCGCCCGGTTGCGTGAAGCCCTTGATCCAGGCCGTGAGCAGCCGGGACCGGGAGTACGTGGAGCTGCCGGGCGGGCACATCTCGCTGATCGCGGGGCGGGGCGCCTCGGTCCATTGCTGGCCGAAGGTCGCGGCCTGGCTCGCACCGCGGTCCTGAGGGGGCGCATCATGGCGGACATCCCGAGCCAGCAGCTCTTCGATCTCTGGAGGAAGCAGGTGGAGGAAGGGGCCCAGACCTGGCTCAAGATGCTGGGCCAGGGGCAGCCCGTCGATCCCCAGGCGTTCTGGCGTCCCTTCATGGATCAGGGCATGGCCGCCTGGTCCAAGGTGATGACCCAGGGCGCGGCCTCGCCCGATCTCATGGCGCAGTGGAAGCAGTTTCTCGATCAGTGGATCGCCGCGTGGGCCAAGGTGCTCGAGCAGGCCATGTCGACCGAGACCTTCGCCCAGGCCATGGGGAAGCAGCTCGAGAGCTTCCTTAACACCGCGGGGCCCGTGAAGAAAGCCGCCGAGCAGCAGGTCGAGGTGGCGCTGTCCGCGCTCGGCGTTCCCTCCCGCAGTCAGGTGGTGGGCCTGGCCTGGCAGCTGGTGCAGCTGGAGGAGAAGGTGGACCGCCTGGAGGATCGTCTCGACGCGATCCTGAAGCGACTGAACGAGCTGGGGCCCGCTGCCAAGGCGGAGCGTGTATGATCGGGCTCTCGATCGACGCCATCCAGGTGGGGGACCGCGCCGAGATCACGCGGCGGGTCTCGGAGGGCGACATCGCCGGGTTCGTCGACGCCGTCGGCGACTACAACCCGGTCCACTCGGACTCCGAATACGCCGCGGGAACCGTGTTCAAGGAGCGCATCGCACCCGGCCTCTGGACCGCCGGGCTCATCTCCGCGGTGATCGGGACTCGTCTCCCGGGCCCAGGCGCCATCTACCTCTCCCAGTCGCTCAAGTTCCTCAAGCCCGTCCTGTTCGGGGACGTGATCACCGCGCGCGTCGAAGTCCTCGAGACGAATCGGGAGAAGAACCGGATGCGGCTGTGGACGGTCTGCACGAACCAGCGCGGCGAGGAGGTGCTCACCGGCGAGGCCCTCGTGATGCCGGCGAAGACGCGGGTCGTCTATACCGGAGTGCACGAGGGAGCCAGACTGCTCGCCATGTGGACCCTCGCCCCCTGGGCCTGGGTCACCCGAGGCGCGGCCGTCTTGACCATGCTCGGCATGTCAGTCTTTCCGTGGCCGGCCTGCGGGCCCGACCCTCTCGCATCCGCGGGGGCCCAGCAATCGCCCCCGCCCTCCCCCAGCGGCGGCGATGGAGCGGCATCTACATGAAGAGCCCGCCGTTGATCGAGAGCTCCGCCCCCGTGATGTAGTCGCCGTCCTTCGAGCAGAGGTAGACGCAGGCACGCGCGGCTTCCTCGCTCCTGCCGAAGCGCCGCATGGGGATCTGGTCGAGCAGCTTGTTCCGCACCTTCTCGGGGATGGAGGCGATCATCTCCGTCTCGATGAAGCCCGGCGACACCGCGTTGACGGTGATGCCCTTGGAGGCCAGCTCCTTGGCCAGCGACTTGGTGAAGGCGGCGACACCCGCCTTGGAGGCCGCGTAGTTGGCCTGACCGAAGTTGCCGATCTGCCCGATCACCGAGGTGATGTTGACCACCCGGCCCCAGTTCTGCTTGATCATCTGGTCGATGAAGGTCTTGGTGCAGTTGAACACGCCATCGAGATTGATCGACAGCACCTTCCGCCACGAGGCGTGATCCATCTTCACGAAGGTCTTGTCGGAGTTGATCCCGGCGTTGTTGATGAGGATGTCCAGATGGCCGAACTCCAAGAGCACCTCTTGGGCCATGCGGAAGGTGTCCGGGTAGTCCGCGACATCGGCCTGGGCCAGCATCGCCTTGCGCCCCATCCTATGGATCTGTTCGGCGACTTCCTTGGCTGCCGCATCGCTGGAGACATAGTTGACGGCCACATCGGCGCCTTCCTCGGCCAGAGCCAGAGCGATCGCGCGGCCGATCCCGCGCGAAGCTCCGGTGACGAGAGCAGTGCGTCCCTCGAGTTGCATAGGGTCCCTCCTGAGTCGGGTGGACGGTGATTGGGTCGGCTCTTGCGGGCAGTATACCAGACATGCCAGACGCGTCTTGTGGCCATTAACGCGGAGTGTTAGACTCCGGGCATGGCGTACGTGATCAAGCGGTACTCGAACCGCAAGCTCTACGACACCCAGGAGAGCCGGTATGTCACGCTCGAGGAGCTCGAAGAGCTCATCAGGGCGGGCAAGGAAATCTCGGTCGTAGACGTGTCCACGGGCGAGGACCTGACGTCGGTGACGTTGGCTCAGATCATCCTCGAGAACGAGCGCAACCACCGCGCGACACTTCCCACCGCGTTCCTGCACCAGCTGATCAAGCACGGTGGGGCGTGGCAGGACTTCATCCAGCAGTCACTGAAGTCGAGCCTGGAAGGCATCCTGACGAGCCAGCGGGAGGCCGATCGCGTCTTTCGCGAGTGGGGGGCGCGCGCCGGGTGGCTGCAGGCGGGGCCGCCGGCTGAGGCCCGGCCCGAGAAGCGGACCGAGCCCGCGGACACCGACGCACTGCGCGACGAGGTGTCAGCCCTGCGCGATCAGCTCCGCGCGCTCGAGGAACGGCTCGAGAAGAAGCGGGAGAAGTGAAGCGGAGGGCCGGGGTGGCGGGCCCTCCGCCTCGGGGTGCTGTCCGGTCAGGCGGCGGGGGAGTAGAGGGACTTCACCTTGCCCGCGAGTTGCGCGAAGGTGGCCTGGATCTCCTTGGCGGCCTGCTCGGCGGTGACCTGCAGCCGCTCCGCGGAGCGCGTCATGGCCTGAGCATTACCCTCGAACAGCTTGAACGCCTTCTGCGCGCTCTCGACCGACTCCAGCACGTTCTTCTGGTAGCAGGCGAACGGGTCCTTCGGCGCGTCCTGCATGTCGGTCTGCCGCCGCAGCAGAAAGGCCTGGCCGTCCTTGACCGCTTCCACGGCCGCCGACTGGATCTCGGCGTAGAGGCGGACGCTCTCCTTGGCGGTGCCGGCCGAGAGGTCCACCAACTCGCGGAGCACTTTCTGGTTGGCGTCCGCCCAGAGGGAGAACCCCTCCACGGTCTTGCCGGTGATCTGAGAGAAGAACTCGTTGACTTGCATGGGATTCGTCATCGCTGCTCCTCCTGTCATTGTTCTGTTGTTCCTCCCGCCTTGGGACCCCTGAATCCTCTTGACTAAGTTGACCATAACGCGTCGCAGCAACCTGTGTCAAGCAATTTTATTGCGGCGCGTTAGATGGGGCGCGGCAGCGATAGGGTACCGAGACCCCAAGACCTGGCATAACCACCTGAAACTGATGAGGTCTACCGAATGTCGCTGACCCGCCTGGCCGCGGAGAGTCTGCAGAAGTACGGGGAGTACGTGGCCCTGGCCTTCGAAGGGCGGCGGTTCAGCAATGCGGACCAGGACCGGGCCGCCTGCCGCCTGGCCCACGTTCTCAAGCGCCTCGAGGTCGAGCCCGGCGACCGCGTGATGGTCATGCTGCCGAACTGCCCCGAGGTGATCCAGTGCTACGGCGCCATCCTGAAGGCAGGGGGCGTCATCGTCCCCGTCATCTTTCTCCTGGGCGACAAGGAGGTCGCCCACATCCTGGCGGACTCCGAAGCCAAGGTGGTGATCACCTCGAGCGACATGCTGTGGAAGGTCGAGGGGCAGATCGGGGTCCTGCCGACGCTTCGCCACGTGCTCCTGGTGGACGGGGCCGGGGACGAGCGCACGCTTTCGTTCCCGGAGGAGGTAGCGAGGGAGGCAGACCGCGTCAGCGCCGTCGAGCGCCGCGACGAAGACCTCGCAGTGATCCTTTACACCTCCGGCACCACCGGGGTTCCCAAGGGCGTGGCGCTCTCTCACGCCAATCTCGAGTCCAACGCCCGCTCGGCCGCTCAGCTCTACGAGCTGGACCGGGAGGACTGGGGGGTCGCCGTCCTGCCGCTCTCCCACTCCTACGGCCTCACGGTGATGAACGCCGGGAATCTCCTCGGCACGCGCGCGGCGCTCCTGCGCTGGTTCAGTCCCGAAGAGGTGCTCAAGACCATTCAAGAGTTCAAGGCGGTGGCCATGTCCGGGGTGCCGACCATGTTCGTTTACCTCCTGAACTACCCCGATGCAGGCCGCTACGACACCTCCTCGATGCGGGTCTGGGGTTCGGGAGCGGCGCCTTTGCCGGTGGAGATCGTCGAGCCCTTCGAGAAGAAGTTCGGCGGCAAGCTCATGGAGGGCTATGGCCTCACCGAGGCCTCGCCCGTGGTGTCTGCCCACCGCCTCTCGGGCATGCGCAAGCTGGGCTCGGTCGGCCAGCCAATTCCGGGTGTCCAGGTGTCGATCCAGGCCCTCGACGACCACCCGCTACCGGTGGGCGAGGTCGGCGAGGTCTGCGTCAAGGGCCCCAACGTGATGGTGGGCTACTACCAGAACCCAGAGGAGACGGCTCGGACGATCCGCCACGGCTGGTTGCACACGGGCGACATGGGACGGCTCGACGGGGATGGCTTCCTGTATATCGTCGAGCGGAAGAAGGACCTCGTCATCCGCGGCGGGTTCAACATCTATCCGCGCGAGGTCGAGGAGGCCCTCTACGCCTTCCCCAAGGTGGTGGAGGCGGCCGTCGTGGGCATGGCGGATCCGCTCATGGGCGAGGAGGTGCTGGCCTTCGTGGTCCTGAAGGACGGGACGACCGCCACCGCCGAGGAAGTGATCGCCTTCTGCCAGTCCCGGCTCGCTCGGTTCAAGTGCCCGAAGGAGGTCCGCTTCGTGGACTCGCTCCCGAAGAGTCCCATCGGGAAGATCCTGCGCAAGGAGCTGCGCGCGCAGGCGTGAGCGTGAGGGAGGGGATCCGGATCCGTGCTGGAAGCCCTTGGTCCGTCACGCCGGCTGGCATGCAGGGCCGGCGGTACCGTTCACGGCGCTCGTAACGTCGGAGAGCCAGCCCGCAATCCCCCTCGCCTCCGGAGGGGAGAGGGCAGGGTGAAGGGGCAGCTGCGCTCCTTGCCGACGACCGGCGGGGTCCGCTAGGATACGCGTGATGGTTGCTGCCGTCCTCCAGGGTCCGCGGGAGATCCAACTGCAGTCTCGTCGCCCCCTCAAGCCGGGCTCCGGCGAGGCCGTGGTCCGGGTCAGGGCGGCCGGGCTCTGCGGCACCGACTACCGCATCTGGACAGGGGACCGCGTCGTCAAGTACCCGCGGGTGATGGGCCATGAGTTCATCGGCACGGTGCTGGCGGTGGGCTCCGACGTGGAGGGGCTCGCCATTGGCGAGAAGGTCGCCGTCGAGCCCAACTACTCCTGCGGGGAGTGCCCCCTGTGCCGGGAAGGCAATCGCAACCTGTGTGCGTCGCGCACCGCCGTGGGCATCGACGTGGACGGCGGCTTCGCGGAGCAGGTGAAAGTGCCCGCGCGCTGCTGCTGGGCCGCGCCGCCCAGCATCCTCGACGAGGAGCTGCTGCTCACCGAGCCGCTGGCCGTCGTGGTGCGCGCGGTGCGACGGGGTCAGCCCGAAGAAAACGAGACGGCGGCGGTGCTCGGTGTGGGTAGTCTCGGGCTCCTGGCGATCCAGGTCCTGAAGGCGCGGGGTGCCCGCGTCCTGGCGGTGGCCCGCTCCGATCGGCGGCTTGCCTTGGCGCGAGAGCTGGGCGCCGACGCCGTGGCGACATCGAACATGGGCGCCGATGTCGTCGCTGCCCGCGCCTTCTCGGGGCGCGAGGGGGTGGACCTCGTGGTCGAGGCCGCCGGCACGGCCCAGGCGGTGGAGCAGGCGGTGGAGTTATGCCGGCCGGGCGGGCGCATCGTGTTGACCGGGCTGCCGCATAAGCCCACCGAGCTCAACTTCTTCTGGGTGGTGCGGCGGGAGCTGCGCATCATAGGGTCCATGATCTACCAGAACGAGTTCCACGAGGCGATGCGGTTGCTCTCGACCGGCGCGGTCCGGGTGGATCGGCTCATCACCCACCGCTTCCCGGTGGAGGAGATCGGGAACGCGTTCTTGGCCCACCGCTCGCCCGACGCCATCAAGGTCGCTCTGACCCTGTAGCGCGTGTAGAATCCGCTGCATGTGGTTCGCCCTGGCGCTGGTCGCGGCGCTCTGCCAAGTGCTGCGAAATACCGTGATGAAGCGCCTGGGCCACTCGCTGGACGAGTACATCAACGTCTGGGGCCGCTTCACTTTCCTCTTGCCCTTCGCCGTAATCTTCGTCCTCTGGAATGGCGTGCCGGTCATCAAGCCGGGCTTCGTCTGGGCGTGTCTGACCTTCGCGGTGAGCCAGGTCATCTCGACCATGTCGCTCTCCAAGGCGCTCAAGCTGGCCGAGATCTCCATGGTAACCGCGCTCTGGAAGGTGAGCCTGCTGGTGCTGGTGGTGTTGGGCTACTTCACGCTCAAGGAGACTCCCACCGTCCTCGGCGTGGCGGGTATTTTGATCAGCATGGCGGGTGTCTATCTCCTCAATGTCAGTCGGGCGCACCTGGCGTGGTGGGCGCCGCTGGCCGTGCTCTTCACCGACCGTGGGCTGCGCTGGACGCTCCTGGCCGCGCTCTTCTTCGCCCCGTCGGTGATCACCATCAAGTGGGCCATGCAGTGCTCGGACCCGTACACGGGGACGCTCGGCGGCTATCTCGCGGCCAGCCTCTTGGTGACACCGATCGTGCTCGTCACCTCGCGGCGGCACTTCGCCGAGGTGCCGCGCTATTGGAAGGCCTTCGTGAGCTTCGGCCTCTTCGCCGCGCTCACCACCATCAGCCAGGGCAAGGCCTACCTCCTGACGCTCTCCTCCTACGTGGAGGCGGTCAAGCAGGTGGAGATCCTCTTCGCCCTCGGCATCGGCGTCGCAGTCTTCGGCGAGAGGCAGAAGGTGCGCGACATCGCGCCCGGCGCCGTGGTGATGCTGGCGGGGGTGGTGCTGCTCTCGCTGGCGGCGTAGGCCCCGGCTGGTCTCTAGCAGGCTGCTGAAAAAGGCCCATCTGCTGCGTTCTCTCGGAGGGGGCCTCGACGGCCCCCTCCGAATCCTCCCCCTTTCGGGGCGCGGGCGAAGCCCGCGCTCGGAGCGGAACACCCA
>Ga0137373_10007132_pt1 | contig 11910 bp, 15 predicted proteins | sample SagtaG_5_FD_104912 | JGI IMG/M metagenome (GOLD analysis project Ga0137373, IMG submission 104912) | Vadose zone soil microbial communities from Sagehorn Ranch, Mendocino, California, USA - Sage1_R_80_16 metaG | ecosystem: Environmental > Terrestrial > Soil > Vadose zone | place: USA...
GGCCCGGTAGGAGCGGCAGCGAGTCTCTGTAGCGCGCGAGCAGACGCCGTACCACGTCGGCGTTGATCTCCTCCGGCGGCTCGGCCACACCGATCACGTCGTGCATGTACCGCGACCACTCGGGCGAGCTCATTCCCATCATGTCCGCCTGCGCCCGCTCGTGCCAGCGGCCGCCCCGCTCGTTCGCGAGCTGCTCACGGACCTCGTCCCAGAGCTGCTCCGAGTCGATGAGGACGCCGTCCATGTCGAACACGACCGCGGTGACGGCTGTGTCTACGGCCATCACACGGCGTGGTAACCGTGCTCCCGGTAGACGAGTCCAGGCCCCGGCTCGCCTTCCTCGAGCGCCACGACCTCGCCGACGAAGAACGTGTGATCTCCGGCGTCGTACTCGGCCCAGACGTGGCACTCGATCCAGCCGAGCGCGTCGGCCAGGAGAGGTGCGCCGGTTGCCCCCTCCCGCGTGGCCACGCCGTGCCACAACACGATCGGCGGTGCGCCGCGCGCGAACTGCGATGCGGTCTGGGCCTGGTCGCCGCGCAGGATCGACACGCCGAACGCACCCGCGCTTCGCAGCAGCTCGTGGAGAGCGAGATCGCGGCCGACGGAGATCCCGACGAGCGGCGGGTTGAGGGAGAGCGAGACGAGGGAGCCCATCGTCGCGGCAATCCGGTCGCCGTCCGCGTTGACACCGACGACGCACACGCCGCCCGGAAAGAGCCGCATCAACGAGCGCAGGTCGTCGCCGTCGGGCATGCCGAGAACGCTAACGAGAAGGGGGCCTGCAGGCCCCCGTCCCATTTACGTCATCTGCGCTCGCGAGCTCGTCGTGTCGCGCGTGGACACGAAGCCGAGGCCGAGCAAGCCGACGCCGAGCACGAGGTGCAGCCAGTTGTCGGCGTCGTTCGCGGGGATCCAGTCGGCGCCGTTGAGTATGCCGAGCAACCACAGCGTCAGGTCGATGCCGAATTTCCAGAGTGGCCTGACGATTCCTGCGCGCTCACACGAACGCCTGCACGAGCATCGCGATGCCGGCGACGACGAGCACGCCGGCGATCGCCCGCTTCAGCTGCGCCTCGGGCAGCCGACCGGTGAGCAGCGAGCCGAGCAGCGCTCCGGGCACGGAAGCGGCGGCGCCGACGGCGAGCAGCGCCCAGTCGACGCCGCCCGGGAGGTGGCCGATCACACCTGCCCAGCCGACGAAGAAGCCGACGGTCGCATTCGTGCCGATCGCCGCCGCGAGCGGCTCGCCCATCCGCAGCATCGCGGGCAGTCGAAGCGAGCCCAGGATGAGGCCGACGAAGCCGCCGAGCAGGCCGATGCCGCCGCCGATCAGCACCGTCTCCGCAGGCGTCATCCGTCGCGGCTCCGGCGGTCGACGGCGCCGCAGCAGGTCGGCCGCCATGAGCAGGAGCACCACGCCGATCGTCGCGAGGAACGCATCCTTCGGCACCTTCCCGGACACGTAGCCGCCGAGGATTGCGCCGCTGACCGACGGCGGCGTCAGCCATCCGACAAGCCGCCAGTCGATTCGTCCCGCGCGGATGTGCGCGAGCGCCGCAGTCAGCGCGGCCGCTCCGGACACTCCGATGTTCGCGCCCGCGCCGGCCGCGGGATTCGTTGCGGCCAGGATGATCACCGGCAAGCGGATGTTGCCGAGAACGAGTCCGACGGCGCCGCCCGCGACCGCGACGACGAAGCACCACGCGGCGACGAGCGCGAGCGCCACCCGACGCACGCTAACGAAGTGTTTTCGACTGAAGTCGCGGGGTACGCGAGCTGCAAAGACGCCGATGAAGTTCCGCAGTCGAACAGGGAGCATCCGATGCTGCGAAAGGTGATGTGGAGCGGCTTGTACGCCGGGCTGAGCGCCGCGGCGACGATGGCGGCGCGGCGAACGGCGTCGAAGGTGTGGCGCGTGACGACCGGTGAAGAGCCGCCCACGAAGAAGTAGCGATGAGCCCGACGAAGTCGGACGCGCTGGTCGAGCGCGGAGCGCAGCGCCTGCACGCGCTGTCGGCGGCAGCGGCCGCCCGCGGCGGCATGGTGGGCAAGCTCGCTCAGCCGCTCGATGAAGACGCGGTCTTCCTGCGCAAGCTGAAGCCGACGCTCATCAAGGCTCGCATCAAGGGCGACGCACCCACCGATGAGCGTCCACTGCCGGTCGCAGCGCCCGCTCCGGCGGGAACGCCCAAGGCGAAGAAGAGCGGCGGGGGGAATCCGCTCGCGGTCATCGCGGGCGCGGCCGGAGCCGGCCTCGCACTCGCGAAGTTGATCGACTGGAGAGGTCATGCCCACCCGCGGAGATGAAACGAACGGCAGATGACTGTCGGCACGGCACGTCCCGAGACGCCCGAGACTCTCCGTAGGCAGATCGCGGTCGAGCGTGACGAGCTCGTCCGCGCGGTGCACTCGATGCGCGAGGCGAGCGCGCAGTTGAGGCCGAAGCTGCCGGCGCTTGCTGCCGCTGCGTTCGCGGCAGCGTTCGTTCTCGGCGGCGGAGTCGGCGCGACGATGCGCCTCGTCTTCCGCCGCGGGCGTGAGCGGCGGGAGCGTGCGCGTCTGGGACGTTTCGCGCTCGTCGACCGCCGCTAGGCCTCCGCTACTGCTGCCGAAGCCCGCTCCCGGAGCGTGGGCTGTAACGAGTTTGTGAGCAGCGTAAGGAGTGTGTGAGCGCGGCGTGCTGTTCGGCCGATTCGGGGATCTACCTGATCAGGAGGTACCTATGAAGACAAGAACGCTCATGGTGACGTTCATCGCAGCGCTCGCCATCGCACCCGTCGCCGCGCTCGCGAATCAGAGCGCAGCCGGGCTCACGAAGACGAACGCCGCTCGCGACTGCACGGTGCTGAAAGCAAGGATGGGCGGACCTGCATTTGCGACCGCCTACCGGACCTTCGGCGCGTGTGTGTCGAGCTTCACCGCTCTCGAGCAGCAGAACACTGCGAGTGCGGATCAATCGTGTCGCGCCGAACAGGCCGACGCGACCTTTGCCGTCACCCACAACGGCAAGACGTTCGACCAGTACTACGGCACGGGCAAGAAGCTCGCGAACGCTTTCGGCAACTGCGTCTCGCTGAAGGCCAAGAATTCTTCCACGGCGGCGCAACAGGCGATCCAGAACCCGTCGCGGACCTGCCGCGCACTCCGGACGGCCATGACGCGGCCGGCCTTCGCGCTGCTGTACGGCACGAACGCGAACCGTTCGAATGCGTTCGGCAAATGCGTGTCGAAGATCGCGCGCGACCAGGCGCCGGCGTTGTCGAACGCCGCGAAGGCCTGTGCGACAGAGCAGGCCGACGTCGCGTTCGCAGCAACGCACGGAGCCAAGACGTTCGCGCAGTTCTACGGAACGAACGCCGACCTCAGCAACGCGTTCGGCCAGTGCGTCGCACAGAAGGCGAAGGCGGCTGCGCAGGAGCACCAGCAGTCGATCGTCAACGCTTCAAAGACGTGCTACGCGGAACGCTCGTCGAACAAGGCAGCGTTCGACCAGAAGTACGGCACCGCCCGCAACGCGTTCGGTAAATGCGTTTCGGCCAACTCGAGCTCCGGCTGAGACGCCGGTTAGATGACTTCACGGAGAGGGGCCGCCGCGCGCGGCCCTTCTCCGTTGCGTGACGCGACGGCCACTATCCTTCAGCCGATGCCCGAGACCCCGGCAGTGCGGCCGCGTCTGCGCGGCGTGTCGCATCTTTCGATGTTCCCCGTTGCGGCCGGCTTCGCGGTTCCCCTTGCCTTCATCGCCCGCAGCGGCACGGCGCTCGCCGCCGCGATCGTCTTCGGCGTCGGCGTCGCGGCGATGTTCGCGGTGAGCGGCTTCTACCACGTGATCACGTGGACGCCGCGGGCGCGGCGTTGGCTCGCGCGCCTCGACCACGCGACCGTGTACGGCCTGATCGCAGCGACGTACACCCCCTTCGGACTCCTCGTGCTCACCGGCGCATGGCGGGTCACGATCCTCGCCATCGTCTGGAGCGGCGCGGCGGCGGCGATCCTGTTGAAGCTGTTCTGGGTCGGCGCGCCGAAGTGGCTGTCGGCATCGATCGCGCTCGCCCTCGGCTGGACCGGCGTCGCGGCGATGCCCGAGATCGCCCACCGGATCGGCGCCGGCGGCCTGCTCCTCGTCATCGGCGGCGGGATGATGTACACGGCCGGCGGCATCGTGTACGCGCTGCGCCGTCCGAATCCGCGGCCGCGCGTGTTCGGATACCACGAGCTCTTTCACGCGCTGGTGATCGTCGCGGTCGGGTTGCAGTACGCGGCGATCGCGTTCTACGTGCTGCCGCGCAACTAGCTGGCGCTGCGTAGGTGAGCGGCGGGGGTGGGATTCGAACCCACGGACGACTTGCGCCGTCAACGGTTTTCAAGACCGCACCGTTCGGCCGCTCCGGCACCCCGCCGAGAAACGATCGTAGCCAAGTGACAAAGTGTTACTTGGCTACGCGGGCGGGAGCGCCGAAGCGTTGCAGCGCCTCCGGCACATCGCCCTGGAAGTTCTCGAGCAGGGCAAGCACCCAGCGGTCGGTCGCCGCCGTGCCGTTCAGCGTGTGCGGCGTCTCGAGCGACTTCTCGCCGGCGCGATAGCGAATCCTGGAGCGACGGGCCTGGTAGTCCGTTGTGTTCGAGCACGACGTGAGCTCGCGATAGCGGTCCTGCGAGGGAAACCAGCCCTCGATGTCGTATCGCTTGGCCGCCGCGGTCGAGAGGTCGCCCGCCGCGGTGTTCACGACGCGGTACGGAATGTCGAGCTCCTGCACGAGCGACTCCTCGATCGCGAGCATGCGCTCGTGCTCGTCCCACGACTTCCCGGGCTCGGTGTACACGACCATCTCGACCTTCTGGAACTGGTGCACGCGAAACATGCCGCGGGTGTCGCGGCCGGCCGCGCCGGACTCGCGCCGAAAGCACGAAGAGAACGCGCAGTAGTGAAGGGGCAGCGTTTCGAGGATCTCGTCCATGTGCATCGCGATCAGCGGCACCTCGGACGTGCCGACGAGGTAGAGGCTGTCGGCCGGGATCTCGTAGTAGTCGCTCTTGTCCGACGGGAAGAAGCCGGTGCCGTACATCGCGTCCTCGCGCACGAGCACGGGGGGGATGACGGTCGTGAAGCCTTCGCGCGCGAGCCGATCGAGTGCGTACCGATAGAGCGCGAGCGCGACGAGCGCGGTGTCGCCAAGGATGAATCCGAACCGCGACCCCGAGACCTTCGCGCCGCGTTCCATGTCGAAGCGTCCGATCTCGGTGTGCTCCTTCGCGTCGGCGAGCTGTGGAGGTTCGCCCCAGCGGGTGATCTCGACGGAGTCGTCTTCTGTCATGCCGTCGGCAGCCGACTCGTGCGGCGGGTTGGGCACCTTGGCCAGGGCTTCGTCGCGCTCTTTCTCTGCAGCCGCGAGCGCCGCTTCGAGCTCGTTTAGTCGGATCTTGCGCGCCTTCAGCTCTTCGAGTTGTTCCGGCGTCGGCTTCCCCTGCAGCTTTTGCTGCCCGCGCAGCTCGTCGACCCGCGGCACGAGCTCTCTCCAGAGCGCGTCGGCAGCTATCACTTCGTCGAACGCCTTCCCGGCACCGCGGCGGGCGAGCGCGGCGCGGAAACGCTCGGGATCGTTTCGTGCGGCGCGGATGTCGATCATCGCGCCAAGAATGCCTCAATCACCTGCGCAACACCTTCTTCGTCTGCAGGCGGGCAGACAAAATCGGCGCGCGCCTTCACCACCGGGTGCGCGTTCTCGACCGCGACGGCGTACTCGGCCCAGTCGATCAGCTCGAGGTCGTTCTCGCCGTCGCCGAAGGCGACCGTTTCCTCGCGGGTGAAGCCCAGGCGGTCGGCGACGAACTGCAAACCGGAGGCCTTCGACACGTCGGGGTGCGCGAGCTCGAGGAAGAACGGCAGCGACTTCGCGATGAACAACCGCTCACTGAACCGCGCTCGCAGGGACGCTCCGAGGACGTCCAGCTCTTCCGGATCACCGACGACCACGAGCTTCGTCGGGTCATCGGCGAGCCAGTCGAGCAGCGGGCCGACGACGTTCAACGGGATGTGCTGGAAGCTCGCGTACGACTCCGCTTCGGGTGTCACGCGCTCGACGTAGAGCTCGTCGTCGACGTAGCAGTTCAAGCCGTGCCCGGCCGCCTGGACCGCGTCGATGGCCTCCCGCGCGAGCTCGAGCTGGATCGGCACGTGGTGCAGGAACTCACCGTGAGCCGGATCGACGACTGCTGCGCCCTGGTAACAGACGACGGGCTCGGGACCCGTGAGGTAGGGGCGCACCGCTCGAAACATGCGGCCGGTGACGACGATCACGTGCAGACCACGGGCGCGTGCCGCCGCGAGTGCCGCACGGGTGCGCGGCCGCAAGACGTAGTCGCCGGAGATCAGCGTCCGGTCGAGATCGCAAGCGAGCACGGCCACGCGAGCGGGGAACCCCTCGGGAAGGTTCAGGGCTTCGTCAGGTACGAGACGAGCTCGTTGATCTGCGAGTCGGTCAGCTTCCCCGCGAAGGCGGGCATGACCCCTTTTGCAAATCCCGGGACGATGTAGGCATCGGGGTTCTCGATCGACTCGCGTGTGTACTCCTCGACCGAGCCCTGGTTCGCCTTCTGCGCGTCCGCTGCGAGATTGTCCAGATCGGGGCCGACCTTGCCCGCCGCTCCCGCTGGCTTGTAGGTGTGGCAGCCGCCGCAGCCGTTCGAGGTGAAGAGCGCCTTGCCTGCCGCCGCTCCCGACGGGCCCTTCGGGACGCTGCCGACGACCGTCTTCGGGTAGGGACCCGCGACGCTGCCGCCGCCACAGCCGGCGAGCGCCAACGCGAGCGCGGCAAGAGGAAGAAGGCGGCGCATCGGCGGCGCGAGTCTAACGGACTCCGGAGCGCGCAACGGCGAGGAGGGCGATCGCTCCGAGCGCGCCCCAGAGCGCGACGTCCTGAGGTGTGTCGTTGACGAGGAAGGAGACGGCGAGCGCCACGAACATCGCATCGACGACGGCCGGCCTTGGACGCACGCGGGCCACCGCGAGGAGCAGCGCGATCCCCGACACGAACATGACGAACGCGCCGACGCTGCGCGTCGCGCCCTCGTACGAGACGCGCCAGCGATGGACGATGTCCCCCGGAAGGCCGCCGCCGAGCGCGTGCGTGACGTGGCTCGATCCTCCCGTCGCCGCGTCGATCGCGACCAGCACGACCGCCAGCAGCCCGACAGCTGCCGCGGCAACAGCGACCCGCCTGAGCGTGATGCGTCCATACGAACGCAGCGCCAGCATCGCGTAGCCGGCCGAATACGTCACGAGACCGCCGCCGTCGGCGCCGGTCTTGCTCCAGCCGATCGTGACGAGTGCGAGCGGCGCGGCAAAAAGCCCCGCAACCAGCGCGGGCGCGAGCAGCATCGTCTCCACCTGATTCGTCACGCCGTAGAACCGGCGTCCGCCAATCGGGTGCGGTCCGATCGTTGCGAGCGCGTTCGTCACGGGCCAGTGCCAGAGGACGAGCAGCGCACCCGCGAGGACGACGAACAGCAGTGGCGTGAAGGCGCGCCGTGGAACGGCTGCTGCGAGCGCGAGCACGAGTGCACCAAAGCCGATCGCGAGCGACGAACGCCAGGCAAGCCCCAGTCCGATCGCGGCCGGAGCGTAGAGAATCGCCGAGCGGGCGAGCACCTTCGACTTCGAGAGAGCGGCCGCCAGCGCCAGCAGCCCGAGGATGATCCCGACGGCGACGTTCGCTCGAGCGCGGGCGTCGCGCGCGCTCTGCAACTCGGCCTTCAAATGCGCGATGTCGGCTGCCGCATCGGGATCCGGCCGAACCGAAAGCTCGGCGCGAGGCGTCTTCGCGGAGACGAGCCCGGGAATGTGGGTGTTCGGATCGATCACCAGGCCTCGACCCGGAAGCTCGATCGGGCGAAGACCGGGGCTCAGGAGCCCGACGGCGGCCGTTGCGCTGCCGTTAAGCGGCCCGAGCAACAAGACCGGCAAAAGTACAATGAAGAGCGTCCCCCTCAAGGAGAGCGATTTTCGATGAAACGCACGATTTATGGACGCGACCGCGGGCTTACGCTCCGGATGTTCTTCACCAGCTTCATGCTGGGGCTGCTCTACGTCGCGTTCGCCGTGGTGCTGTTCTCGGTCCTGAACGTCGGGCTCGTCCCGATGATCGTGATCGTGGTCGGCCTGGCGTTCTTCCAGTACTACACCTCCGACAAGCTCGCGCTGCGCGCGGCGGGCGCGAAGGTGATCGAGCGCGACCAGGCGCCGCAGCTCTTCGACACGGTCGAGCGGCTCGCCGCGATGGCCGAGCTGCCGATGCCGCGAGTCGCGATCGTCGACACCGACGTCCCCAACGCCTTCGCCACCGGACGGAACCCCAAGCACGCCGTCGTTGCGGTGACAAGCGGACTCATGCGGCGGCTCGACCAGCCGGAGATCGAGGGCGTCCTCGCGCACGAGCTGACACACGTCAAGAACCGCGACGTTCGCACGATGACGCTGGCGAGCTTCTTCGCGATGCTCGCGGCAGTGATCACGCGCTTCGCGTTCTACGGCAGCCTCTTTGGCGGCGGCCGCGACCGCGACAGTAACGGGCCGCCGATCTGGCTCATCCTGCTCGTCGCCTCATGGGTGACGTACGTCATCAGCTGGATCCTCATCCGCACGATCTCGCGGTATCGCGAGTACGCCGCCGACCGCGGGACGGCGGTGATCACCGGCGCGCCGGAGTACCTGATGAGCGCGTTGCAGAAGATCTCGAGCCAGATGGCGTTGATCCCGCAGCGCGACCTGCGCGAGGTCTCCGGGATGAACGCGTTCTTCATCATCCCCGCCTCCGTGAAAGAGGCGACCGCAGAGTGGTTCATGGATCACCCGCCGCTCGAGAAGCGACTCGCGGCGCTCGCGCAGATCGCGCGCGAGATGGGACGCCCGGTCGACTAGCGCGTGCCGCTGAAAAATCCCTTCGGGCGACGGAAGCGCGCAGCCTCCGTCGCCCGAGACCGCCTGTTCGCGCTCTCGACGGCCCGGGTGACGCTCGAGGTCGAGCTCGGCTTGCGCACGGCGGGCGTTGCGGCGGTCGTGTTCAAACCGATGTCTTCCGGCGAGTTCGTCCGCGCGTCGAGTGACCTCGAGCAGCTGCTCGACTCGGTTGCCGCGGACACTGGCTCGAAGATCGAGCGCAAAACGGACTCGTTCGGCTTCGAATGGCTGATCGTGCGCGACAACGACTTAGAGGATCTCGTCACCGGGGCGAACCTGATCGCCTCGCAGCTGTCGGACGCCGGTTTCGGTCCGCAGCTCCTCGCTGCGCCCTTCCGCTTCGACGGCGGGAAGAATCCCGTCTACTTCGTCTACGGCTTCAAGACCGGCTCGTTCTGGCCGTTCATCCCGTCGGGCGACGGGCAGGAGCGCGACAACGCCGAGGAGCTCGAGCTGAAGGCGAAGCTCGAGAAGGAGCTGCCGATCGAGCCCGATCTCACCAAATGGCTCGCGCTCTACGACGCGCCGATTTAGGCCGTACGAAATGCTGCGCATTTCGTACGGAGTAGACCGGGCATGCGCGCGTGCCCATGGCCTGATTGCACGGCGGAACGTCACTTTCGAATGAGGCTCGTGGTAGGCGCGGCTTCGCCGCGCCGACGCTCACCGTGATCGAAGCAACGAGCCCTCGACCGCCGGAAAGGGCACGCGCGCGAAGCGCGCCTGCCCGGTCTTCTCACTCGAAGTGCGAAGCACTTCGAGTGATCATTGACCCTCGGCCTTCTCTTCTGAGGGGACTGCGCGAATCGGCGGCGTGTCCTCGCCGCCTTCGAGCTGCCGTTGCTCGTCGCCCTTGCCGACCTCTTGCTTCAGGCGATCAAGGTCCGACTCGACCTGCGACTGTGACGACATCTGCGCGAGCTCGCGGTCGAGTTGCGTCTTGTCGGAGGTGAAATCCTCGAGTGTTCCCGACGCGATCAGCTCGTCCATCGCGCCCGCGCGTGCCTGCATCTCCTCGGTCTTCGCGCGTGCGCGCTCGATCGCGGCACCGGCATCGGCCATCTTGCCTCCGATCCCCGTCGACGCCTCGCCGATCCGCACCTGCGCCTCTGCGGCCGAGTACTGCGCTTTCATCACTTCCTTCTGCGAGCGGAAGGACTCGATGCGCGCCGAAAGCTCGCCTTCGTTCGCGACGAGCTTCTCCTGTTGGTCTGCGAGCTGTTGCACCTGCCCGTCGAGGCCCTGCAGCTGCTGCTGCACGCCGGACTTGCGCTCGAGCGCCTGCCGCGCGAGGTCTTCGCGCCCGCCCGCCAGCGCCTGCCGGGCCTGGGTCTCGAGCTTGACGACGCTCTGCTCGAGCGTGGTCTGCTGCATCTGCAGCCGTTTCTTCGCAGTGACGACGTCAGCGATCCCGCGCTTGACGTTCTGGAGCAGCGTCAGCTGCTGCTCGTAGGAATAGTCGAGCGTTTCGCTCGGGTTCTCGGCCCGGTCGAGCGCCTTCGACACCTTGGCCCCGAAGATCGCCCTGAATCGCTGCCACAAGCTCGCCATCGGTCCTCCTTGCGCGGTTACGTGCCGAGTAGCCTAGCCGAGTGCTTGTCGCCCGCAGCATGGATCCCGGCTGGCTCTCCAACGCCTACCTCGTGGCTGACGGGCCGGGCGGCGCCGCGGTGTTCGTGGACAGCGGCGCGCCGCTCGAGCCGTTGCTCGAGCAAGTGGCCGGGTGGCGCGTTACGCCGACCCACGTCCTGCGCACCCATGCGCACGCCGACCACGTCGCACACGAGGGCGAGCTCGAACTACCCGTTGTCACGAGTGCGCTGCGCGCGGGAGGCCTCGAGATCGAGGCGATCCCGACTCCGGGACATTCCGACGACATGGTCTGCTTCGTAATCAACGGAGAGCTCGTCTTCTCCGGCGACTCGCTCTTCAAGGATTCGATCGGCGGCGGCGACTTCGCCTCGATCAAGCACGTCGTCATGGACGTCTACATGACGATGCCGCGCGAGCGGCGGGTGCTGCCGGGCCACACGGACGAGACGACGATCGTCCGCGAGTGGGAGCACAATCCCTTCGTGCGCGTGTGGCGTGGGGTCGACGCGGAGGGAAGCGAGCGCTGCCGCGTCGCCGGTCGTGCGGCGACGTTGATCGTCTGGTCGCCGGATTACGACGGCAACGGCAAGGCGTGGGTTCGATTCGACGATGGGACGGACGCGATCGTCGGCGGGTCGCGCGTGGAGCGTTCGTGAACGCCTCTCTGCGTCTTCTCGCCGCAGCGGCCGCCGTGATGGCCGCCGCCTCGTCCGCGTCGGCGACGCCGAGTGGATCGCGCGGCACGACGGACGTAAACCGAGCCGCTGTGACGATTCCGCCCGTGCCGGCGTTCGCACCGATGGATCTCGCGGACCCCGCCGGCGCAGATTGGGCGACGAACGGCGGCGACTACGGCCAGACGCGTTACTCGAGCTTGAGCGAGGTCACGACCGACAACGTGCGGCGCCTCAAGCTCGCTTGGCACATCCACCTGAACGGGTCCGGCACAGCCTCGAAGTACAAGGGCGAGGGAACGCCGCTCGTCTACCAGGGGATCATGTACACGGTCACCGGCGCAGGTGACGTCTTCGCGATCGACGCGGCCGCCGGGACCATCCTCTGGCAATACAGCGCGCAGCTTCCGCAGGCGATGAACACGGTGTGCTGCGGCTGGGTGCACCGCGGTCTCGCCCTCGGCGACGGGAAGGTCTACCTCGCGCGGCTCGACTCCACCGTGGTCGCGCTCTCTCAGCAAACCGGCGCCGTGCTCTGGGAGGCGTCGAACGGGCGCTGGGAACACGGCTACACGATGACGCTGGCGCCGCCCTACTACAACGCGCTCGTCCTCGTGGGAGTCTCGGGCGGCGCGTCCGGAGCGCGCGGCTCCGTCACCGCGTACGACGCGCGCGACGGGCACC
>Ga0137373_10007143_pt1 | contig 11897 bp, 10 predicted proteins | sample SagtaG_5_FD_104912 | JGI IMG/M metagenome (GOLD analysis project Ga0137373, IMG submission 104912) | Vadose zone soil microbial communities from Sagehorn Ranch, Mendocino, California, USA - Sage1_R_80_16 metaG | ecosystem: Environmental > Terrestrial > Soil > Vadose zone | place: USA...
CAGTCGCCGATCCAGAACACGCCGGGCGCGATCTCGCGGGGCATTTTGTTGGTCATTGCTCGTTCTCTACTCGTCATGCCCGGGCTTGACCCGGGCATCCATCGAAAAGAAGCGCTTTAATCATCGGATGGATTGCCGGGTCAAGCCCGGCAATGACGATGGATGCATATTAGCGCTCCTCGTCACGACCGACGTAACGCGACACCGCCACCCTCTGGTCCAGCCGTTTGAGAATCTCATCCAGCATCTGGTAGTGCCGCGCCACCACGTTGTGGCCGCGTAGAATGCAGCCATAGCCGGGCGCGATGGTCTCGACGTCGTGTTTGTCGAATACGTTGGCGATGCCGCGCCGGATCGAGCCGGTCGGCGCGCCTTCCAGCCACCAATAGCGGGTGTTCAGCAGGAATGATCGGAGTTCGCGCGCGGACGTCGTGTCGTCATCGTCGGTGACGACCCACGGTCCGTCCGCACGAGCGCGCCAGACATGGGTGAACATGTCCGAGCTGAACAGCGTCCGCGTCGCTTGGTCGTAAAGCCAGCGCGTGGCGATCAGGCGGATCGGTGCCTGCATGACATCGATCAACCGGCCCTTTTTTCCAAGCTGGATCGTGTCCGACCGCGTCACCGCGGTGATCGGCATCGAATCCAGGATGCTCCGGCCGTTTGCCTTGGCGCCGAAATCGAACCACAGCGCCGCATCGATGTTGCTGGTGTAGCATTGCTCGACGTTGAAGTGCCCGGCGAAGGTTTCTACGTTGTTGATCGACATGAACTCGTTTAGCCGCAGCGGGAATAGCGACAGCGGCAGTCCGGGCGCGATCAGCGACTCGATCTGTGCGCGGATGACCGGCTCGTCCTTGCCAAAGCCGGTGTCGATCAGCATGGCAGCGTCGCTTTGCGTCAGCAGATAGCTGTTCGCCACGGAATATCCGCGCGCACTGGCCGGATAGGAGCTCACTCGGCCGTCGAGCGCATAAGGGTGTTGCAGGGCGTAGAGCTTGCCGTCGGCGAGCGCCGCGATGCCGCGGGCTATCCCGCCGGTTTTGCGAGCCTCCCCCGGCGCGTGCTGCGTCAATACGGACATCATGGCTAGACCTTATCGGGCCTGCCCCACGAAGGGAACAGGGCTTACGCGCCTCCTCGCGCCGCCATTGAATCAACGGATCGATCGTTGCACAACTCCTTCGAATAGTTCACATGGCTTTACGCCAATAGGATCTGCTTTGATGCCAACCTCCTCTATTCTGGTAGCAACGTGGGACAACGGGCTATTCAGCGTCACTGGGAAAATGGTCTGTCAAGAACTCGCCGATCAATCGGTTCGCGGTCTGGTGGCCGATGGACATGGAGGAGTGCTCGCAATTGCTGGCGGGCATTCGCTCTGTGGACGATCCTCCGATGGCGAATGGACCGAAATAGCAAAAAGCGAATTCGAGCTTTCATGCTGCGTACCAATTGGAGACGTCGTCTTTGTTGGAACCGACGACGCACATATCCTGCGCGTTGATCCTGACGGCGCGCAACAATGCTTGACGGGTTTTGACGCCGTAGCGGGCCGCGACAAGTGGTACGCAGGAGCGGCGATCATCGACGGCAAGCGGGTGGGGCCGCCGCTTGGAATTCGTTCGATGGCGGCGACATGCGATGGTGCCGTGCTACTGGCCAACGTCCATGTTGGCGGAATTCCGCGATCAACCGATTCCGGCCTAACCTGGCAGCCCACTATCGATATCGAAAGCGATGTTCATCAGGTCTGTGCACATCCAACCCGGCCCGATATCGTGATCGCCGCGGCGGCGGTGGGTCTTTGCATCAGCCGCGATGCTGGAGCGACATGGACCATCGAGAGCCGAGGACTTCACGCCCATCACTGCTCTGCCGTTGCTTTTGGGAGAAACGACATTTTCGTGTCGGCATCCACCGACCCTTTTGCGAAGCAGGGCGCAGTTTATCGACGCCCGATCGACGAGAGCGGTCCGCTACAGCCTTTGGGCGGCATGCCGAAGTGGATCGACGGTAAGGCCGATACCAACTGCATCGCGACCGGAGATTCAATGGCCGCTGTGATCGACTGGTCGGGACACCTTTACGTGTCGCATGACGATGGTGCGTCTTGGTCGTGTCCAGTTGATGGTCTAACCGGTCCAAGCGGGCTTCACATCTGTTGACCTCGCCACGTCACCTCCAGCAGCTTAATAGGTCCTGATCCTAGTTGACGGGTAGTGCTAATGAGCCGGGATCAAAATGGCGCGCCCGACGGGCGGGTAAATGTCCTGCGGGAGCGGGTCCTTTTCCGGCCGCAAAAGCAATGCAGGGGGTCTTCACCATGGAAAGCGATCGGGCGCTTATTTTTTGGCCGCTATAGCGCTCTTGCAGCAATTTCCGCAGGGGCGTCGCGACTCTCGCAAACCCGCTCCCACTGGACACCGTCCTTCGGAAATTTCGGTGCCGAAGATGGAACTCAGGACGGCATTTGTGCGGGGAAGCCGATCGCCGTGCGACTGGCCGGCGCGCCCAGCCGCGATGAGTTTATCGCGCATCGCAATGAGGTGACGCAACAGTCAGGCACACACTGCGTCCTTGAGCGGCTACAGTAGGACCTTATCGCGAGCATGGGGGGTGGACATGAAAGTGGCCGTCGCTTGTCAGGGCGGTGGAATGCATGCTGCTTTCGAGGCCGGCGTCCTCACCGAAATCCTCAAGGACATCCGCGACAAAAACCGGTTTGAATTGGTGGGCTTGAGCGGGACGTCGTCCGGCGCCCTGTCCACGCTGATGGTTTGGTACGGCCTCGCGCCAAAAAAAGGAGGAGGTACCGGCTCAGTGGATGAGGCGATCTCCACTCTTAATAACTTCTGGGAGAGCTTCGTGGCCAGCACGCGCGCCTCGACTATGTTGAACTTACTTACATACGGCGCATTCATGGCGGAGGAGATAGAGATACCTGTGCTTGGAGTAAGTGCGCGCGTCTTCGACCTCAATCCGAGCAGCGCATTCTACAAGGCGGTTGCTGCCGGCCTGCCGAGCCTTGGCGTACGCAAGCGATACTTTGATTTGGACGACCTGCTTGACCAGGCTTGTCCAGAGTTCGACCGCATCGACTGGCGAAATGTAAAGACGCGCCTGCTGATCGGCGCTTCGGAGGTCGTCAACGGCTTTGAGACCATATTCGACTCCGACGTCAATAAGGGAACGCAAGACAAGGAGGTTTATTACTGGCGCCAGCGATTGCGGCTCACTCTATCCGGGGTCGCCGCGTCAGGAACTTTGCCCATTCTCCGCGAGGCTGAGCATATCAAGGGGGACGGCTACTACTGGGACGGCCTTTACTCGCAGAATCCACCAGTGCGCGAGTTCCTTGCGGGAGCTGACGAGGTACCCGACGAACTGTGGATCGTGCGCATCAATCCTCAGCAATGGCCGGAGGTACCTAAATCCAATGCGGACATCGAAGATCGTCAGAACGAACTAATGGGGAACCTGTCGCTGAACAAAGAGCTGGATTTCATTCTGACGGTCAACAAGTGGCGCGACGACCCGCGATATTCGTCGCGCTACGGCGAATTTGCGAAGGACCACAAGCATGTGACCGTGCGCACGATCAAGATGGAGGAAAAGACCGCCGACAAACTACGATATTCGTCTAAGTTCAACCGCAGTCGCGACTTCATGGAGCAGCTGCGTAAAGAAGGCCGCGTGGTCGCCCGGGATTGGCTCGACCGCTGGCCTGAGCAAGTGGGCTGCTATCCGGAGGACGCCGCGTATCGCGAAATCCCAACAACAGGGCCGAAACCAAAAAAGACGACGTAAGCGAGAAAGAACTGGGAGGCGATATCGTCCTCGTTTTTGCCGCGGCGCCTCATTAGCCCTCATGTCTTCGGTATCGCTTATAGTCATGGTGTGTGCCTAAGTGGGCTTCTAAAGTCTCACATCCTATGTCGCTAATGACACTTCGCGTCAGTTCGTTGCGGCGCCGAATTTTGGAGGCGCTCGGAGGAAAGCGGACATGCCGCGAGCGTCGGGAGCGTGTGGACCTAAGGAAATGACCTGACTTGGATAATTGTCTCAGCGCCCGCGGTATGTCGCGATCTGCCAGACGTTCCCCCACGAATCCCGAACCGTGGCTCGTCTGTCGCCGTAAGGCATGTCCCCAGGTCTCTCGATCGATTCAGCGCCTGCGGCAATTGCTCGCTGGTAGGCCTCGTCCGCATTCTCGACATAGACATAAAGGAAGGCGGGCATGGCCTCGCGCGTACCGCCGCCGTCGCTGATCAGGACGACCGAATCGCCAATCCTCAGCTCCGTTGGTGCTCCGGACTGGAGCCTTCCTCTGGCGTCGAATACGACTTTCAAAAACCCTACCAAGCGAGCGACATCGTCAGTAAAGATTCTGGGGGTCACAGTGGGCCAGCCGTCCGGCTTGAATTTGTTCATGTCCTTGCCTCCGGGATGGACGGCTGCTCCACGCCGGAGCGCCGCGACACAAGCGTCGTTGCGGTGTCGCCTTCTGGCATAACGCCCCAGACAGTGGCGCAGCGCTAGCACGCACACTGAGGCATAACTATATCCCCCGCCATGTGTGGGAGGATCATCCAGAGCAGCGGACCGCTTCGCTATGCCATCGTCGATGGCATGAACGTGCGCGAGGACCGCCTGCACAACTGTCCGCCGCGGTGGAATGGCGCGCCGAGCCAAGACTTGTTGGTCATCCGCCGCAATCACAAGAGCGGCGAGATCTCGCTCGATCCGCTGCGCTGGGGGCTCATTCCGTATTGGTGCGCTGATCCCAAGGGCGGGCGCAAGCCGATCAACGCCAAGGGCGAGAGCGTGCGCGATCTGCCTACGTTCCGCGAGGCCTACCGCAAGCGCCGCTGCATCGTGCCGGTCGACGGCTTCTTCGAATGGAAGGCGATCAAGGGGCGCAACGCGAAGCAGCCCTACGCCATCGCCATGAAGGACGGCGCGCCGTTCGCCCTTGCCGGCATTTGGGAGAACTGGAAGGAGCCGGCCTCGGGCGAATGGGTTCGCACCTTCGCCATCATCACCACCGATGCCAACGAGCTCGTGGCCGAGATCCATAACCGCATGCCGGTCATTCTGGCGCGGGAAGATTATGCGCGCTGGCTCGGCGAGGAGGCCGACCCGCGCGATCTGCTGCGCCCGTTCCCCGCCGCCCCAATGCGCATGTGGCCGGTCTCGGCGCGGGTCAACAAGCACGAGAACGACGACCCGGCGGTTGTCGAGCCGATCGAAGTCGCGACGGATGCCGCCTAGAGAGTGCCAACTGTCGCCGCGAGCCAAAGCCCGGTAAGCTCCGGGCCGATACGAAGTGATGCGGCGGAGCCGGTGACAGTGGAATTGTCGCATCCGGGCGCCGATCGACGTATGCTCAGGATCGCACGAGCGCAAGCAAGCTTGGCCATTGGGAAGCGCTGCGTGGTTGAGCGACGCAAAAAGACTGCAGTGGTCCTCACCCACGGCATGGGTGAACAGATCCCCATGGAGACATTGCGCGGTTTCGTCGAAGCCGCCTGGGTCTCCGACGCCGACGTCCATTGGCCTTCGCCGCCGGACGAAGAACCCGGAGATATCTGGATCAAACCGGATGCGGTGACCGGCTCGCTCGAACTGCGCCGCATCACGACGCGCTGGACGAAGTCGCCGGCAACCCCGCAAGCCAAGGGTCCGCGCGTCGATTTCTTCGAATTCTATTGGGCGGATCTCGCCGAGGGCACGACCGTCCATGAGGTGTGGGATTGGTTGCGCACGCTGCTTTTGCGCTGGCCTCGGCAGGTGCCGAAGGGCTTGATGGGCGCATGGCTGCTGCTGTGGGCCGCGGCTCTCGTCGTAGCGATCCTTTCGCTGCTTGCGCTCTCGCCCTGGCCCGGCGGCGTGTGGCACGCGGTCTTCGCCGCCGCGGCCGTTCTCGTCGGTTGGGTCATGCAATACATGGTCTCGCCCTATGTCGGCGATGTCGCACGCTACGTCCGCGCCGACCCGCGCAACATCGCCATGCGCCGCGCGATCCGCGAGCGCGGTCTCAAACTTCTGGACGACCTGCACGCCAGCGGCGCCTACAACCGCATCATCCTGGTTGCGCACAGCCTCGGCACGATCATCGCCTACGATCTGGTGTCGCTGCTGTGGGCCGTGCGCGAGCAGGGCCTGCGGATTGGCGAAGACGAGGCCACCTTCCGCAAATTGCGCGCCGTGGAAAAGGCCGCGCATGAGCTTGCCGATGGGTCGGAGGCGACGCTGCGCGCTTATCGCGAGGCGCAACGTGCGTTTCGGCTGAGCTTACGAAACGGCGCGGAAGCGGAGGGCGGGCGGGCGCCCACCGAGGAGTGGCTCATCTCGGATCTGGTGACGCTCGGGTCGCCGCTGGCGCATGCCGTCTTCCTGCTGGTCCGTGACGAGGCCGATCTCGCGGACAAGAAGGCGCGCTGGCTGTTTCCGACCGACCCGCCGCAATTCCAGAAAATCGAGTCCGAGCAGCGGGAGAAGATTGTCACTGGGCGGGACCCTCCCGGGCCGGAGGTATGGGGACCCCCGGGGGGACTGTTCTCCTATTTCGTCGCCGACAGAAAATGGGCGATGCATCACGCCGCGCCGTTTGCGGCCGTGCGCTGGACCAACATCCATGATCCACACCGCCTGATCTTCCAGGGCGACATCATTTCCGGCCCTGTCGCACCGGTCTTCGGCCCGGGCATTCTCGATATCGATCTCAAGGCGCTGCGCGGCCAGTCGCGACGATTCAGTCACACGCGCTATTGGACTCTGACTGCAGAGGGGCCGGCGCCGCACATCGACGCCCTGCGCAAGGCGATCGATTTGCTGGACCGCCCCGATGGCGAGCTCTGGCGGAGCGGGGAGTGATCTCGGTGGCCGGTCAGTCGCTCGCCAAGGCTCAGAAGAAGCGATCCAGCAGCAGATGCGTTGGTAAAAACACGCAGATCGGAATGATTGCCATTTCGAGGCCAAGATAAAGCAACGGCGGCACAACGTGCTGGGGTTTGCTGCTCGGGCCAAAGACCCAATTGATGTTCTTCTCCGGATCGGTTGTCAGGTAAGTGACGATGAGGACCGCCCAGGTCAGCAGCGTTTGATAGATCAGCGCACGCCGGTCATAGCCGAACTGGTAGACCAGGAAGAGGAGCGTGGGCGGCAGCGCGAGATGAAAGAGAGACAGACCCCGCAGGTAGCGCGGCAGCTTCACATCGAACATATAGGCGGCGATACTGATGAAGCGGCCGCCGGCCAAAAAATCGATCGTCCATGCAAGCTCGAGCGCCAGCACGCCGACCGCCCCCATGCTGGCGAGCAGGCGACTGCCGCTCAACAAGGCGGCGAGCGTCAGCACAAGGCCGATGTCGGAAAGCCACAGGAAGTTCGTGGGTCCATAGGTCCGCCAATAGATGACCGCGATGACTGGCACGGCCAAGCCGTAGACCAGCGTCAGCCACGACAAGATCTGTGCTGAGCTCACCATCTGCCGCGTTGACGCTTGATCGCGAGCGTTCCTATCCGGTGGCTCACCGCGGCTTTCGACATGGCCCTTGACGCGCTGGGACCGCGGTGAAATCGCTGGTCAGAGACCATGATAACTCGCGCTGCACGCCTCCCGGCAATCGCTTTCGATCTTCAGGGCCACCGCGGCGCGCGCGGCCTCGCTCCGGAGAACACGATCGAATCCTTCAGCACGGCCCTAGCGATCGGCGTTACGACCCTGGAGTTGGACGTGGGCATGACCAAGGACGGGGTTGTTGTCGTCCATCACGACGAATGGCTCAACCCCGATATCACCCGCGGAGCAGATGGCGCCTTCCTCTCCCAACGCGGGCCGCCAATCTATTCCCTCACCCTGCAAGAGCTCAAACGCTACGACGTGGGCCGGCTCAAGCCGGGGAGTGCCTATGCCGCCAGCTTGCCCGAGCAACGACCGCAGGATGGCGCCCGTATCCCGACACTCGCGGAGGTGTTCGCGCTGGCCGGGCGTGCGGACCATATCCGCTTCAACATCGAAACGAAGCTCACGCCCACGTCCGGTGCCGATGTGCCCGAACCCGAGCTCTTCGCCAAGGCCGTGGCTGCGGCCGTGCGCGAGGCAGGCCTGGCAGAGCGCGTCAGCATCCAGTCGTTCGATTGGCGAATCCTGCGGGTTCTGCGCCGCGTCGAACCGGACATCATGCGCGTCGGCCTGACATCGGAACAGCCTGATTACGACACGATCCAGCGGGGCAAGCCGGGAGCCTCGCCATGGACCGCGGGGCTCGACGTGGACGAATTCGGCGGATCAGTGCCGCGGCTCGTCGCGGCTGCTGATTGTCGCGTCTGGTCGCCCGCCTTCGCGGACCTGACAAGCGAACGTATCGCAGAGGCGAGCGCGCTCGGGATTCGGGTGATTCCCTGGATCGTCAACGAGCCGGACCAGATGGACCGTCTCGTGCGCATGGGCGTGGCCGGCATCATAACGGACTATCCGGACCGACTGCGGCGCGTTCTTGCCGCCAACAACGTGCCTCTTCCCCCACCCGTGTCTATTGCCTGAAATTCTTAGGCTCGAGCCCGGCGTTAGGAATCGGCCATAGTGTGATGGCGATCACATAAGCCGCGGCGGGGTTTTGGCATGCTGCTCCCCATCAGAACCGGGGTTTCCGGACAAAATAAAGGGAGCGTCTCATGATCGAAGCCGTGGCTTTCGCGGTTGTCTCGCTTGCGCTCGGCATACCCGCACTCATCGGGGCCAAGATGCTCGGCTCGAAACTCAATCTTGATTGATCGCGGGGACATGTAGCCCGGATTGAGCGTAGCGAAATGCGGGACGCCACGCGCGGAACTCCCCGCATTTCCCACGCTTTCGCTGCGCTCAATGCGGGCTACGCTGTTGCACCGGGCTCTATCTGACCAGGCGATTGCTGTAGTCGAGCAGGAAGGCCTTGATCTCCGGCTTCACCTTGGCCAGCGCGGCGACGATGTCCTGCGCTTCTTCCCCGGTCACGAGGATCGGCTTGGTCTTCACCACGTTGGAATAGTCGCGAATGAACGCGGGGTTCTTCCACAAGTCGACGAAGGCGGATCGCATCAGCGCGACGGGCTCATGCGGCGTCTTCGGCGGCATCAAGGCGGTGCGAAACATGGCGACCAGCGGGTCGGTGGAGGTGCGCAAGACTTCGTAGGTGAAACCGGACGGCTTCTTGCCGCCCTTCACCATCGCGTAGAACTCCTCGAACGTCGGCATGTCGGGAAGCGCAGGACTGCGCGGATAGCCGCCGTCCTTGCCGCGCGGGGCAAGCTGCCACAGCGGAATGACGAGCTCGCCCATGGTCGGCTCGATCGAGCCGGTCCAGCCCGGCAGCGAGGTGTTCGCGAGTTGCCCTTCGTTCTGCAGGATCGCGGTTTCGACTTCCTTCAGCCCGCGATAGGCGGGGATCGGCCGGTACTTGAGTCCCAAGAGGTCGAGCGAGAGCGCCTGGTTGATGGTGTTGCTGTTCTGCGCGTTGAGCGAGAGCGCCTTGAACTCGTGCGCCCGCATGATGTCGGTCGCAACTTTAAGGCCCGGCGGCGTATCCTTGCGCGCGTAGGCGACCAGCGGATTCTCGACGCCGGCAATCATCACGAAATCCGCATAGTTGGCGCGCAACGCCGGATTGCCGAGCAGCTGGGCGATGATGTCGAGCGTGAAGAAACCGAAGGTCTCGCCATTGGGCGCGGCGTCGGCAAGCTGATTGGTGCCGATCACGCCGCCGGCGCCGCCCACGTTCTTGACGACGATGTTCGGCTTGCCCGCTATGTGCGCGGGCAGATGCTGGGCGATGATGCGCCCCTCGATATCGGTCGGACCGCCGGCCGGGTAGTTGATGATCATGGTGACGGTCTTGCCCTTGTAGAATTGGGCATGCGCGGTGCCGGCAAAAACGGCGAGCGCGAGCGCCACGATCAGCGCTGTTCGGGTCATGCCTCGGTCCTCCCTTGCGAATCGTGTCGACTGGAATGAGCGCGAGCAGCAAACTCGGTCTGCGCCCTCTCCCGCTTGCGGGGGAGGGGTGGGGAGGGGGTGAGTATGCGCATGAAAATCTTTGCATCCCCCCTCCCTATCCCTCCCCCGCAAGCGGGGGAGGGGACGCACCGAGTACGCGGCGCGAGCGTGCTTCAAACACGAACGAACATTCGCTATTTCTTCGCCTCCGCTTTTGATCGTTGGCCGCTCGCGTCGAGCCGGAACGGCTCGAATGTCGGCTTGTAGGATTTCTCGTCGAGGAATTGCCGCAGGCCCGTGTTGTAGGAATCTTGGCTGTCGGCGACTTTGATCGCCTTGCCCTTTTCGGCGAGGTAGTCGTAGGCCTGCGCCACGTCCATCGTGCGTACATGCTTGATTGCCTGCTTGGTTGCACGCAGCACGGCCGGGCTTTTCTTCATCAGCTTCTGCGCGAGCTCGATGGTCGTCGCCTCGAGCTTTTCGGCGGGAACGGCGTAATTGACCATGCCGATGCGCGCGGCCTCCTTGCCGTCGAACGGCTCGCCGAGGCAAGCGTAATAAAGCGCGTGGCGCGGCAGCACCGTGTCGGCGACCGCCTTGGACACGAGCGCGCCCGGCAAAATCCCCCAGTTCACCTCCGACAGCGAGAAGATCGCGTTCTCCGCCGCGATCGCAAAGTCGCAGGCGAGCAGCTGCATGAACGCGCCGCCGACGCAATAGCCGTGCACCATGGCGATCGTCGGCTTGTCGTAGCCGTAGAGGCGCTCCCATCGCCAGCGATTGGCGGCGGCCGCCGCCTTCTTGCGTTCGGCCGGATTGTTTTCCAGCTCGCGGAAGAATTTCTTCAGGTCCTGCCCGGCGCTGAAATTGCCGCCTTCGCCGGTCACGACCACAACCTTGACGTTGTCGTCGACTTCGAGACGCGCCAGCGCGTCATCCATCTCGTAGTGCAGCGCGGGCGACATGGCGTTGCGCTTTTCCGGCCGGTTGAGCGCCGCCCAGGCGATGCCGTCGCGCACCCTGACTTTCACGAAGTCGTATTTGTAGTCGGTCATCGGCGATCCTCCAGTTCGTGGTCGCGAAGCAGGCGCGGGCGACGTTCGCGGAAATATCCTCGAGCAGGCCGGTCTTGGTAGAAGAACATTCCGCATTCCCGGCTTCAAGCAGCAATGTTCGGGCGCGGCCTCGGCTCGCTGATTTCAGGTTTGCCGTATCGGCATGTCAGAGCCTCGTCGATATGGTATGCCGATTGTGTCGCCCGCGGCGTAGACCTATATGAGGCGTTCGTCCGCTGCCGACGGATGGCGCGAAGGGAATGCAGCCCGAAGGCGAAGGAGTTGCCCATGGTTGAGGTCATCGAGCGGGAAACGGTCAACGAGGCCATCGAGGCCACCGTCAACTACATCGTGGATAACGGCGAGAAGGTCTTTACTCAGACCGCGGCGCCGGGCTCCACCGATGTGCGCAGCGGCGGCACGCTCGATCCCCATCGCGTGACCATCCGCAATGCGCGGTTGCAGGCGGGGCCGTTTGCGCTCGATCGCGAGGGCTTCCGTTTCGTCCGTCACGACACCAAGGTCGCCGATTTCTTCGACGAAGATGAAATACGCCGCGTCTACTACCCGGAGATGGAGGCGCTGGTGAAGGCCGAGAGCGGCGCCTCGCGCGTGGTCGTATTCGATCACACGTTGCGCACCGCCGACGCCGATGAGCGCGAGGCGCGCAAGATCCGCGAGGTGGTGCGCCGCGTGCACAACGATTACACCGAATGGTCGGGCCCGCAGCGCGTGCGCGACCTGCTGCCGGAGGAGGCCGACAAGCTGCTGCAGCGCCGCTTCGCCATCGTGCAAGTGTGGCGGCCGATCCGCCACCCGGTCGAGAGCTTCCCGCTCGCGATCTGCGATGCGCGCAGCATCTC
>Ga0137373_10007155_pt1 | contig 11887 bp, 4 predicted proteins | sample SagtaG_5_FD_104912 | JGI IMG/M metagenome (GOLD analysis project Ga0137373, IMG submission 104912) | Vadose zone soil microbial communities from Sagehorn Ranch, Mendocino, California, USA - Sage1_R_80_16 metaG | ecosystem: Environmental > Terrestrial > Soil > Vadose zone | place: USA: California...
AGGACTGTGACGGGTCACGCCCGAGAGCGGACAGGCTTCTAATCAGGCCAGCATCACGCGATCCATCGGGCCGCTGACGGCGGGCAGACAGGTCTAACAACAGGGCATCCCGACACTGCCGGTCGCCAATACTGCTTGGGGTCATGCCCGCCCCCACCGGTGGCCCTATTCTCACAGTCTTGCTTCAGCCGACTGGATTTGTAGGTGCAATACAGCTGGGGATTCACACCGCGGGTGACCACCCTGGTTCTGAACCGACCGGGTGTACGCGGCATGAGCTTGCGATCGAAGATCAGGACGACCTGGTCTGGCCGGCCCACGTCCAGATGGTCGCGGATCACGCCCTCGAAGAACGCACGCCCGGTCTGGGGGCGGTCGAACACGCGGGTGTCAGAGACCTCGAATTGGCGGAAGGCCAGCTCATAGGTGTAGCCCGCCTGGAGGTCATCGGCTGCAAACGGCGACGGAAGACGATGGAACCAGCGCCAGAAAAAGGTGTGCACGGCACTGGGACCCAATCGGTTGCAGATGCGCTGCAGAGCGGCTGGGTCGGCGCACCAGCGGAAGCCGTTGTCGAGCGCCTCGTACTCAATGCCCGCCTTGTCCAACTGCCGCTGTGCCCAAGAATGGCCGTTCAGCCATGCCAGATTGGGTAGGGAGCATACGCGTTGGTCTTCCAGAAAGCCGGGCCCCAGTCGGGATCCCACAGGGCCGAGGTAGGACGCGGGCGAGGTGCCTTTCGATCCTTTTCCAGCGTCCCCCTCCCGAACCCGGCGTGACCGTTTCCGATCACCGGGCTCTCCAGTGACTACACCGTGAGAACTGTGGCGGGCTGTCCGCCGTGGATGCCGGTATGGCATTTGCGACAGACTACGAGCGTCTTTCGTCGCCGCCTGACCATAATCGTCATCCACTTGGGAGTTGCTTGCTGGCACGCCCTGCTGAGATCGGCGAGTCTGCGGACTTGGTGGACTTGCACCGCCTCCGTACTCCCGCAGACCTCACAACGGTCCGCCAGGAGTCTGGAAACCAGCTCCGTGTGGTGAACCGCTTGGGGAACCAGCTCGCGTTCTGTGAGGGCCTGTACACGGTCGGTGAGAACCGCGTTCTTCTGCCGCCGAAGCGGAATACCACCGTACCTCGCGACCAGTGGCTTGTTACCCTCGCCGCGCGCCACGCTGACCTGGAAGCATCTGCGCGGCCCAAGCGACTGGCGGCGGGGGGCGCAGCGCCCCCGACCCGGACCTCGGCGGTAGGAGGTCGCTCGCTACCTAAGCTAGCTATAGCTAGGGCGCGCCTGAGTCGGGCGCGGGTTTGGAACCGCCGCCACTGCCGCCGCCGGGCTTGTTGGATGCCCCCGACTTGCCCGGAATAGGCGGTAGCGGCTTCGGTCCGCGGACTGCCACGGTGGCCGCGCCTTGCGCTTGCTGCGAGTTGTCCGACGCAGGCTTGGTGGGAATTGGCGGCAACGGCTTGCGGACTCGAGCCGTAGGTCCGCCGGCGCTGCCACTAGTGTTGCCCGCGTTCACGCCCGGCTGAGTGGGGGCCGGCCCAACCGGCCGCGCTGGTGTCGCTGGCGCAGTGGTCAGCGGCGCCTCCCAGAGCGTTTTGCCAAAGCGCAGGAAGCCGGCTTCGACGCTCTGCAACTTGTGCCCCTCGGGACCGCGCGTCAGATTGATCTCCAGCAGCGGTTTGACCTCGAAGCGCTCGGTGAATGCCTTCAGATCATCCGACTGCTTCGAAAGCGCGAGCCGCACCAGCGACTGCCATAGCCGCGAGTGACGTCTCGCCTCCGTCCAGGCCTGTAGTACCTGACCCGAGGAGAACCGATTGGAGAGCCTGGCGTCCACGTCCTGGGCGGACCTGCCGTTGTCGTCGTACAGCCGCAGCCCGTTGGATACGGCGTACGTGTACGCGGGCAACAGACCTGGATCGCCAATTGTCGAAACCGGGTCGTCGTACAACATTGGCTCCGGGCTGTAGAACATCTGCTCGCGCGGCTGGTACCAGCGCTGACCCATCAGGTGCAGGCCGCGGACCTCGTCGTTGAGGGTTCCAGCGTAGCGATACGGCGTGCGGTGAGTGGTGCTGTTCTCCTGGATCCAGATCTCACCGCTCGGGAAGTATTCCATGTGCTCGAACACGAGCCCCGTCGCATCGGTGACGAAGTTCGTGCTGCCTTGCAGGTCCTCGTGCTGCCAGTAGCGGAACGGCGTAAGGATACCGGTGAGTGGGTCTATCTGTTCGGTCGACTGTGCGATGCGATCCTCGTCGGCCCAGATCTCCTTCCAGGTCCAGCCGCCATTGACGAACTCGTACCACTTATTGACGAACGATATCTCGCCCTGCGGACCGCGCTGCACGCCGAGCGTGCCGTCCTGGCCGTACAGGTAGTCGCTCGAGCTCGAGCCGTCGCTGATGTTGCTCACCCGATTCGCGGCATCCCAGGTAACCGCGCGTTGCACCTTGCCCTTCGAATCGACGACTTTGGTGAAGTTGCCGTTCGCGTCAAAGCTATAGCTGCTGCCGCCGGCGCTGGCGATCTGGTGCAGTCCATGGGGCGCCGTGACACCAGCCGGCGCGGTTTTGTAGCTGATCGGATTCCAAGTGTACGTCGTGGTGTCCTGGACCTGTACTGGTTTGGTCGCAGCCCCGCTGGCCGTTGTCGCCGAGATCAGGTCCGACTGGGCCTTGCTGGCGATATTGCCATTGCCGAAGGTGTCGTACGTAACGGCGTACGTATAGTCTCGCCGCTTGTTCGGTGCCACCGGCGCGTAGCCCGTGGCCGACAGGAGGCGATCGTAGGCATCGTAGGTGTACGTCTGCTTGCTGTTACCTCCGAGCAGGTTCGATTGGGGCGGCGGCGCCTGGTTGTCGAGCACGGTGATGTTGCCGAGCTTGTCATACGTGTAGTTCAGATCCTGGATCTCGCGCACCGGCGTATTGGTCAGTTGGCGAGACAGGCGGCGCGTGTCCGGGGCGAAGTTGTATTCCGTCCGCACTCCGTTGCCGAACTCCTGGTAGCGCTTCGACTGGAACTCGTCGTACTCCTGGCGCTTCAGATAGTCGGTGATGAGGGTGCCCTTGACTCCCTGCATGCTCGACAGGAGACCGCCCGAGTCGTACTGGTGGCTGAGCACCTCGCCGTCGGGATAGGTGACAGTCAGCGTGCGCCCGAATCCGTCGTGGGTGAAGCCCGTGGTGAGTGGCGCCGATGGCCCGTTGTGCAGGTTCATCGTCGCTACTTCGCTGGCCACCGCGCCGAGCTGGTCGTACGTCAACTGCTGGGTGCGGGCGCCGTCGGCGATCGTCGCGACGCGGCCAGCGGTGTTGGCCGGCGCCCCAGGTCCTCCATAGGTATACGTCACATTCGGCGTTCCCGCCGGGTACGTGGTGCCAATGAGTCGGTCGATGTCGTAGCTGTAGTTGATCTTCTGGCTCTTGGCTCGCAGGTTGGGCGTGATCTGGGCGATCATGTTGCCCGCGCCGTCGAACTGGAACTCGTTCAAGCCACCGTCTGGTGTCAGGGTGGAAGTCCGTCGCCCCAGCAGATCATACGTGTGAATGGATTTGCTGCCGGCCGGATCGGTCACCGTCAGGAACTGACCCAGCGGGTCGTACTCGTACCTGGTAGTGAGGGGCGTGGTGCCGTCGTCGACGGCCCACACACTGCCGTGCACGTCCAACCACGTCATCTGCGGCTTGCCCGCCGGGTTCGCCGCGGTCGGCGGTGCCGTCACGGTGTTCTTGAACAGCTTTGCTGCAGACCCCGGGAACGTCGCGAATTCGTACTTGGTGGTGGTAATCAACGTGCCGGGGGTTTCGAGCCGCGTCTGCCGATCCAGAAGGTCCCAATCGATCGTCGTCTTGTACGCAGACTTGTTGGTGTTGTACGTGCCGATCGAGCCCAACGGCTCCTGGACCGGGTAGTACACGGTGATCGGTCGGCCGAGGGCGTCGTACTCGGTGAACGGGGTGACCAGCATGACGTCCGTGGCGGGCGAGGTAGGGCTGGTGTACACCGTTGCATCTTGTTTGGATTGCGTCTGTCGGCCGACACCGTCCACGAATGTGGAGGTGTCGATCGTGTTATCAGGATGCCGTACATCGAAGTTGTGGGCTACCGCATAGCTGTAGCCTGAGCTCGAGCCATCGGGGTGGTATTCGAACCGAACCGTCGGCTTGCCGGTGCCCTGTTCGAATGGCCCGGTGATCGTCTCGAGCCGACTGAATGCGTCGTAGGTGTAGCTGGTTACCTGGCCATTTGCGTCGGTTCGCGAGGCAATGCGCCCGGTGCGTCCGTTGAACGTGGCGTTTCCGGTGAGCCCATGGCTGTCGGTTGTTTGGGCGACGTTGCCATGGCCGTCGTCGTCGTAGACGTAGTCGACGGTGGCCCGCTGGTCGCTTGGACAGGTATTGCCCTGTGCGGGGGCGAGCGGGCACGGATATTCGATGTGGTTGTAGTTACCCCAGGGGTCGTAGCTCAACAGCGACTGCACGTAGTCGTTCCCACCGGTGCCAAACCACTCGCGCTGATCCGTGACTGAGCTGTTGTCGCACAGGGCTGGTGCGCCATTCCGCTGGCGTAGGAGCGTGCCGCTGCCCGCGGTCGCGCCGCTGCGGATGGTCATGATTGCGGGTAAGCCCGTCCATGTCGGACACGGGTTGCCGCTGCGGTAGTTGTTCCAGAAGGGCGGCACATTGGTCGACGGTGAGCCGGGGACCAACTTGGCCGGGAAGCACGTTGGTGCCACGCGCGTGTAGTTGCCGGGCGTCGAGGCGTTGTCGCAGCCGGTGTACTCCATCGACACGTTGACGTCATCGCTCGCGAGATTCGGCTCGCCAAAATCCACCTGGCTGGTGACATTGCCGAGCGCGTCGTACTGGAAAGTCGCCGTCGTGGACAGAGCCTTTGTGCCACTGGCATCGAACCAGGACTGGTCAGTCTGCGTCTGCTCGGCAGCCACGGCCATCCGCAGCAACCGCAAGCCAGTCGGATCGGCGGGGGTCAAACTCACGTCGGCCGTCGCATTTGTCGCGAGATCGATGAGTGTCCAAGTCGAATCGGTCTCCTGGAGGATGTTGCCAGTCGTCCCCTGCCGGAGTAACTGGCTCTTCAAGAGCCCGCTATTGAAAACGTTGTCGTTGAGGTACGTCTGCTCGATGCTGCGCAGCACGGAATTGTCGGCAAACGACCGCTGTCGCTCGATGACCGAGCTGTAGCCGAGCATCTCGCGCTCGAGCTTGTTGTAGCGCGCCCCGCTGTATTCGTAGGTCGACAGCTTGACATCAACACCGTCGCCCGGTCGGCCGTCGTCTACCTCGACCCTGGACAGCGTCCAGGTGGAATTGGGTTGCTCGACAGTGTTGCCGTCGCGCTGGTAACCCAGGCGGATCGTGCCGCCGAGCGGGTTGTGCACTGCCTCAAGCAGGTTCGTCTTGCCGCGTTTGTTGAAGCGGACAGAGATCTGGTTATCGGCGGTGCTGGAGACGGAGTCCGGATAACCATCGCCGTTGACGTCGATGAGTCCGACCTGTGTGTTGGAGAGGCTGTGGTCGAAGTGCACACCGGGGTTGATGATGACGTAGCACCCCGCCAAGCATAGCGGGCCGATCCCGACAGTGAAATCCGCGCCCGCCCCGAGGCCGTGACTGACATCTGCGGCGATCTGCTGGCCGACCGGGATGGAACCTCCGAAGATTTTGAAGGCGCCCTCGGCCATGTTGCCGAACTTTACCGCCGGCAGCAGGCCCGAGTTGGTACCGATCGCGACCAGAATGTCCCCATTGGCCTCTTTGTGCAGTTGATCGAGGATGCCGTCGCCGTCCACGTCGATCCAGACATACCGCGGCAGGCTGATGGCTTCGCTGAGGCCCAGGCCGGCGGAAAACGAGCGGTTCGGTGTCTTGAATCCGAGGTCAGGGCCAAACGAAGCAGAGTAAGACTCGTTCGTCTCGAATCCGCCACCCGACCAGGGCACCTCGTCGGCAAAGCTGTATCCGAGGTTGAACTGCACGAAGACACCCTGCGGAGTCTCCTTAACCCGATCGGGCAAGCCGTCTCCATTGACGTCCGCCAGTGCAAGTTCGAATGGCGCAGTGAGATCCACCGGGGTCTGCTTCAGCGCATCCTTGTAGTCGTCGTTGACACCTCCAGGATTAGTGAAGCTGGCATTTATACCGACCGAGCCGCCGACGTTGAATCCATATTGGGATTCAGCCGCCGATTGGCCGGTCGATGCGGCCGAGGCGTTGGTGGGCTTACCACCGGTACCGCTGACCGGAGCGGTCTTCTGAGACGAATTGACATCGCCCTTCGAGTTACTCTTGATGTCGATGGCCGAGCTGCCGAGCCCACCGCTCACGGCGAACGTGGTGTCTTGATTGACGACACTCAGCCCGCTGCCAGTGTCGTAGAAACCTCCGCGTGGATTGGTGTAATTGATCTGGCCGGGACTGAGGATATCCGGGAAACCGTCGCCGTTCATATCCGTGTATTCCAGGAGACCGAAGCTTGGCCCGACGCCAAAGGAGCCGCTGAGCGGTCCGAGGCCGGCGGTCAGCGAAAAGACGGGCGCCGCTATGCCCACCCGACGCACGGCCTGCACACCACCACCGGCGGTGATGCCCAATGACGGGCTGTCCGCGCCAGTGCGCGACGAGCTCATCCGACTAGCCTGGCCGAGCAGGTTATCCTTCATCCCGCGCCAGGCGAGGAGCGTGCTGACGACCGCACCGGTTTTGTCGCGTATCGCTACCTTGTCTGGTAGGAAGGCGTACGCAGGGCCCTTGCTCGGATCCTTGTACGTGGTGTCGTTGAAACCAGTCGGCGGCTTGGGGTCCGTTGGGAAATCCGCCGCATTCACGACGAAATCGGGTTCGTTGATAGCCGCGGTAGCGCGGGCTCCGTCGCCGTTGTAGCCGGCGTAACCCCAACCGCGATAGGAAATCGGGAAGAATCCTTGCTGACCGGCCCAGTTGAGCACGCTGGGCACGTCCTCTGTTTTGGCAGTACCGGCGTCATCCCACCGCAGCTGAACGGCCTGTCCGCTGGTCTTATTCGACAATCCGGGCTCGCGAATGCTGAAGTCGAACCAATAATTGGTGCCGGTGGCTAGAGTGACACTGATGTCCTTGGACACCGTCTGGGGCAGCGCGCTGTGCGGCACAATTATGGTGCCCCTGGCCACCACGCCGGTGGCCGACTTAACCGTCACAATGACGTCGCCCGCCGCATTGTCCGCGGCGACATTGAGGCTAGCATGCGCGGTTACCGTGCGCGTCAAGTCTGAGACCCAGGCCGACCGCGGTGCGGTGAGCGAGTTCTCAGGGTAGATGTCGATATCGGGCGGCAGATCCAGCACAATCGTCGGATTGCCGTTGGCGTCCTTCAGCCCGACTGTCGAGCCAGTAACACTGACGTAGTACAGCTTGTAATCGAGCTGAAGTGCCGTGGCGTCGATGGGCGAGTCGGCGAGGATGCGCACCTCGAGTTTGTCCTGGGCAGTGCTGGTCGGCGCGACGACATCGAAGTCCGTGGTGGTCAAATGAATGGGCGTTGTGGCGTTGAACGTGGCGGCGGGGACCAACTGGCTGAACACCGGGTGGGCAAGGTCGCCGTTCTTGATCACCACGACGGTCACATCGTCGGAGGTGGCTTTGGTCTTGAGGAGGGTGCCGGCAAATTCCAGCGTGCCGCCGAGTGGTGCCAGCCCGAACTTGTGCGGTCGGCCGGCCAGGGTGAAGTCGTTCGAAGCCTGGAACAGGCTCTGGCTCAGACCATTCACGTCGACCGGCGCCGGATTGAACGTGTAGGTGATCTTGGGATCCCATGTCACCTGGTCGCCTGCGCCATCGTCCCTGGACTGGAGGCGGAAGTAGATATGATCGCCCTTGGCGACGTTGATGGCATCCACGCCAGTCGGGGTAACCGTCCCGGTGGGTCCAGACGTGGTTATAGGGTTGCTCCTCCAGAGTTCAGTCCCATTGTGCTGAATGGCGGCCGTCACGCCGTCAAAAGGCGGATTACTCGAGGCTGGCGGATCCAGGGTCACCGGAGCCTCGATCTTGATCGTGCCGTTGAACGGGGCCACCCAACGGCGCAGCGTGTCCTGCAGCGGCGATTGGGCCCGCCGCTTGGCCTCGAGATCCGTGATCTGCTGGCTTGCCGGCAGTGTCGTGGTGGTGACGTTGATCGGCACCGGGGTCTTATCGCTGGAAGTTTCGAAGGTCGGATTGTGGGTTGTCGGATCGATGTGGTTGAAGTACACGGTGCCAGCTGAGACGAAGTCCGCCAGCCCGTCGCCGTTGGCGTCGGTGAAATAGTCTTCACCGATCGTGACGTCGCCACTCACGATGAACTCGACGTCCACACCCAGGTGCGCCTCGGCTCCCCCGGCCAGGCCGATGTTCGCTTCGGTCGATAGCTTGGACAGGTTGGCGACCACACCTGGGGGGTTGCTGAACGTTGCCGGTTGACCCGGGCAGGGCACAGTGTCTTTACAGACCCCAGGCGCCGGCGGCCCGGAGGTATTGAGCCGATACTTCACTGCCCCGCCATCGCGGAAGACCTTGTCGGGCAGACCGTCGCCGTTGATATCCATCATCTCGGCCTGGGCTTCAGTGGCCCCGCCATTGATCGTGACCGAACCGCCGAATGAGCCCTCCTTGGTGGGGTCTGCCAGGTTGAATCCGATGTAGACGTGCCCGTCGCCCGAGTTGGTCTCCGACGCGCCGAGAGCGCTCAGATTGGTCGTGTCGAGCACTGTCCTCGTGAGATTGTCGGTGCCGGTGTTGAAAGCCGTCGGGGTGGTTTCGAATCCGTCATAGGCACCTGATGCGGTCCGGACCTCGTCGTAGTAGTCGAAAGTGTGCTTGGCGTAGACGTTGCCATCCGAGCCCACCTGGTCGACGGACTTGAGCAGGGTTTTGCCGAAGGCGCCTTCCTGATAGTTCAGGTCATAGCGGCGGGACAGGATGTTGTACGAGCGCTCGGCACCGCCGAGTGGCGCGCCATGCCAGATCTCAACGCGGCGCAACAGATCGGAGGTGACCTGCAGGGATCCGCTCCGCGCATCGATGAGGACGTCTTTACGGGGTGTCGGAGCCGGGCTGATTGAGCCGTCGCGCAGGAAGCGAACCTCGTATGCCGCATCGTCGGGCGGCGCAGGCGCGACGCCAGAGGCGCCGGTGTAGCGGATGCTCTTGAGGTAGAGCTGTTTGCCGACCTTCTTACTGCCGTTGCCCACCCGCTCGCCGTCGGCGGTCTCATAGAAGTAACGGATCATGTTCACGCCCACGTCGCGTTGCGCGCTGAGCGCCCAGCGGTAGCCGTTGCCGTTGGCATCGGTCAGGATGGCCGACGGATCCTGCTTGAGGGAGCAATTCTCGGGATGCGTGGGATCGGTGGGGCACGCGTACTTGGTCGAAACCGCGTTGACATCCGGGCCGCCGTCATCCGGGAAGCCGCCGTACCAGCGGATGCCACCCATCTTGTCGCGGACTTCCCACCAGTACGTCTTGGGGCTATCGCCGTGGCGGATGATCAGGTTGTACTGACTCTCAACGCGGCGCGTGAAATCAGCTCGGTCCTTGACCCGATTCTGAAAAGGGGCGCGCACCGCGGTTGGGCTGAGTACGTCACCATCCAGCAGGTACGTCTCGCTCTCTTTGGCTGGGTCGTAGCGCGGCACGCCCCAGCGCGTGTCTACCGAGATCTCGCCGACGGATAGATTCCAACCGGTGCCGACCCAGCTGCTACCGGCGGTTGAGTCGTAGTTGAGCACCAGGTTGGGTTGAATACCGCGGCCCGCGGGAATCAGGAGCGGGTGTTGCAGCCCTGCGCCGCCCTGGTTACTTGCCTGGGGCGGATCCATCACCACCATCTGTTCGGCAGGGTCGCCATATTGCAGTCCGATGACCGAACCATCGCCCAGGGTCCCGGGTTGCAGCTGCGGCGGGCGCGTCAGGACCGACTCGTTGGTGCCGGCCAGGAAGCTGGCAGCGGCTTGGTCGGCCGGAATGAGCGTGGATGCCGACAGACCAACTGCCAAAAGCATTGACAACGCGGAGGACAGCCTGGCGCCCGACGGGCCGACCCGTTTCACCGAGGCTGACGCGGTCAGCCGAATCCGGAGCATAGTCGACCGCAAGGCGAAACCCGTCTTATTCAAGGCCCGCAAGACCCCTTCCTGCACCATCTCCGACCAGCCTCGGATAGACCCCTATCCGAGTCCACGCAGCCACCCCTACCCACTGCATGGAAACCGAGGATGACTGAGCGCGTGAACAATAGGGGCGGCCGTAAGCACGTGTCAAGGCTGACTTAACGCGGGCGGCGGCGGCGCAATCCAACTCGGCTACACGGCAGGATTACGTCTGTCCGGCACGCCCTTCTTTCGCCGACGAGCCGCGCTGCGGTATCGAAGCCGTGTCGGGCTCGGGGTCAACCGCCGTCAGCCGAGGAGTCGCCGTCACTGTCCGAGGACGCATCGCCTGATCAAGCCGCCGCGGCTCCGCCTGGTCAACGACCTGGACCGCGGTGGCGCTACAGGCCCGGCATCGGGACGCCGTAGTTGTAGGCATCCTGCGGGTCCACGACCGGGACGTAGACGACGACGGCCGCCGGGACGGGCACCTGCCCGCCGCATCCAGACTGGGCTTGGCCTGACGCCGCGCCGTAGCCGAGATTGATGGCGAGGTTGCCGCCAGCGGACTGGCCGGCTATGACTACGCGTTGCGGATCCCCGCCGAATCGAGCGGCGTTCTGCGTTGTCCAGGCGAGCGCGCAGGCCATGTCATCCGGGGCGCTGTCCCAGGTCGACTCAGCCACGGTTGACAACCGGTATTCGGCACTTATCACGAGCCAGCCGCGATCTGCGAACCAGCAGATGTTGGCCGTCGCAGCCGCTGAGCCTTGAAACCATCCCCGCCGTGGATCTCGAACATGACGGGGGCTGGCGTCGCACCCGATCGCGGCCTCCAGACTCACGCGGTACCGTTCGATCGGCGCCTCTCCGGGCAAAGTTCGTGGCGTACCACCGTTACCTAGCGAGCACTCTCGCCGCGCGCGAGTTCGATGGAGCGCCGAGCGTCGTCGTCGTGACAGCCGGGCCTGGGGCTGAGGATCGGGTCGCCGATGCCGTCATGGCCGCGGAGGTTGGTCAGGCGCGGCGACTGCCCCTCCTCCTGACGACGATGGACCTTCTGACCACCGCCGAACACGGGCCGTTCGATTGCGTGTGGCGCATCCCGGGTGTGCACAACGGCCGGCGTGCCTGGCCAGATGCCCTCGGGATCATATGACGAACCACGTCTCTTTGAGTGATCGCAGCGGGATGAGGCTATGGCTTCGACTGGCGGGCAACACATCGAAGAGATCGGCCACACGCCGCACGGCAACAGGGTGACTCTCTCGAGAGAGTCACGAGTTGAAGGTCCCGGTCCTCATGTGTTCGTCTATGACAAAGCTGGAAACAGGTACCGAGTTCAGGTCCCGAAAGGGAAAACGGCGCAACAGATTGCGGAGGATCTTGTCAGTGGCACGGAAAGTGACCGCTGGCTTAGCGAATGAGAGGTTGAGCGCTGCGACGCACCCATATTGGTTGGGAGCGATGATCGGCGGCTCCACTAAGGGCGGACTCCAAAGCCATCTCATCGCGCATCTGGTCCTGACCCACTTCGACGGACCTGAAAACGGGGGATACTTGCCCCGATGGAGTTCGTCTGAATGGACAAGCGCTCGAGGCGCAGGTTCACCAAAGAGTTCAAGTCTGAGACGGTGGCACTGATCCGCCACTCAGGCAAGTCGATCGCCGAGGTCTGTCGCGATATGGGTTTGCCGGAGAGCAGCGTCCATCGTTGGCTGGCCCAGGCCAAGATCGACAGC
>Ga0137373_10007165_pt1 | contig 11878 bp, 16 predicted proteins | sample SagtaG_5_FD_104912 | JGI IMG/M metagenome (GOLD analysis project Ga0137373, IMG submission 104912) | Vadose zone soil microbial communities from Sagehorn Ranch, Mendocino, California, USA - Sage1_R_80_16 metaG | ecosystem: Environmental > Terrestrial > Soil > Vadose zone | place: USA...
CGAAAGCAACGACCCTGGGCACTTCAGCGCGGTCGGTTGCGCCGGGGTGAATGGAGAGGTCCACGTTGTGGGGCTGACGGACGATGGCCGGATGTGGCACACCATCCGCCACGACGACCAGTCCTGGCAGCCGTTCTTCGGCGACGTCAAGGGGGTCGAGTCCAACGATCCTGGCTACTTCGCCACTGTCGCCTGCGCGGGCGTGGAACGCGCGGCAGGGCGTGTCGTCAGCGAACAGGTGACTGTCCCAGACGTCCGCGAGCTCAAGAGCGGTCCCGCCGTGAACATGATCCGAGCCGCCGGTCTTGTCCCTGCCATCACGGGCACCAACACCGCCGACGCGTGGGTAGCCACGCAAAATCCAGATGGTGGGACGATCGTCGCCCGTGGCAGCACAGTCTCGATCTTCCTGCGCACCGGGCCGCAACCCTAGCCGAGTGATTCCGAATGGATCTTGGTGCACGTGATCGTGTTGCGGCTGGCGGTAGGTGTAGCGTCGGACCATCGGCTCACGTAGCCTTGGGCGGCGAGTTGACACTTCGAATAGTCCGTAGATAACTTCAGGTTATGCGAAGTGTCGCGCCAGCGTTGCTGCCCATCTTCCGGTCACCGCTGCAGGCGAACATCCTGGCCGCGCTGCTTCTGTACCCCGGCCAGGAATACAGTCTGACCGAGCTGGCCGAGCGTTTTGACGCGCCCTTGAGCACGGTGCACGGCGAGGTGAAGCGGCTGACGGAGGCCGGGTTGCTGAGACGGCGAAACGTCGGGCGGTCGGCGGTGGTCCAGGCGAATCCAGACAACCGCATGGTCGGGCCGCTGGCGGAGCTGCTTTTTCTCGCGTGGGGGCCGCTGCAGGTCGTGGCGGACGAGTTTTCGGGTCTACGCGCAACGGACCGGGTGCTGATCTTTGGCTCGTGGGCCGCAAGGTTCCACCAGCAGCAGGGACCGCCGCCTCATGACCTCGATGTCCTCGTCGTCGGGCAGCCCAGCCGGGAGGCCGTCTACGACGCCGCTGACCGAGCCCAGCGACGTCTCGGCATGCCGGTCAATCCAGTGATCCGGACCGAGGACGCATGGCGCGACGGGACGGATCCCCTCGTCCAGCAGATCCAATCCGCCCCACTCGTGGTGGTGCTCGCACCGGACGGCGACGGATCCGGCTCATCGTCGACGCGCAGCGAAGCGCCCGCTCATGGCTAGATGGGCGCGAGGCCAGGCAGAGATAACCGAACAGCTGGCTGGCAGGCACCTGGAGTCGGTGACCGGCGCGAGGGCGGACGGGTCCCCGCTGCTCAAACAGGCGCACCGAACCGTCGCCACGGCTGCCGGGCTGGTCAGCGACGATCCGTACAGCGCCTATGTCCTGGCCTACGACGCCGCGCGGTTCGCCTGCGTGGCGCTGCTGGCACACCAAGGGCTGCGCGCCACCACCAGCGGCGGCCATTACGCCGTCGAACAGGCTGTCCGAGCACAGTTCGGACCGGGTTTCCGCCCCTTCGGGATGCTTCGGCGCCGCCGCAACGAACTGGAGTACCCGCACCTTCCCGCGGATACGGCTACGGCCGAGGAAGCCGCGCACGCCGTGCAGGACGTGCGGCGCATCCTCGCCGCGGCTGACCAGCTATTGCCGCAGCTCTCCATCTTTGGCGACCAGCAGAGATAGCCCGCCGTCACCGCCGGGACGAGCCCGCCCGCGCCTGCCCGCCATCGTGCCTCTTGGGCATCGATTCCGAATTCCCGGAAATCATCATGCCGCCGACCTCTTGGCTGCTCTGTCATCTCACCAACCAACAACGCTGCCGCGCCGCTTCCGGTCCTCGGGCCGACAGACGGCCCTGCGGTCCGGGTGGGCTTGGCATCGAATCGCATGGCTGAGCTGGCACGACGGTGACGGCGAGCGGTACAAACCGGGTACTGGTGACCGGCCGTCGCCGAGGGTTCGGCCGCGGGCCCCAAGGCGTAACCTGCGGCAGAGGAGAATATTAGGAAACTCTCGGCTGTCAGAGTGCCGCCGGTCAGCAGCGTGAGTGAGGCGGGCCATTGCCGCTGCGGCCGCGCAACCGAGGTCGGCGGACTGGCCGCCGGATCGACCGCAGTCCGCCGCGGGCGTGGGCCACGCCGCTGGAAGCCTTGCTCGTCGCCGAACGCGCCGCCCTGCTGTCCGGCGCGAGCGACGACTTCCTCCTTGTGGTCACGATTGCCTACACCGGGCAGACGCGACGGAATGGCTCGGCCGCCCGGTCGCTACCTGGCCACTGGCCACGCCAGGAAATACCTTCCAGCCACCCAGAGGACGCGGCATCCAGCGCTTCGGCCCACAGGCACCACTCACGGCGTGGCTGCCCATCAGGACCGGCCTCACTCCGCACCGCGGTCATGCGGCTGCGTCTGCCCAGGCCAGGTGTTCCGGCTCTCGAACCAGACTTGGTAGCGTGCTGGAGGTGGTAGGTGACGCGCAGGGCCGGGCGCCGCAGAAGGTCAGCGCGGCGTCGCCCATGATGCGGGCCGAGGTGTCTGTCGAGGACTTCGAGCTGCATCGGCGCCGGCTGTTCTCGATCGCGTACCGGATGCTGGGGTCGGCCATGGAGGCAGAGGACGTTGTCCAGGACTCGTTCCTGCGGCTGGTGTCTGCCGCCGAGGTTCGGGACCGCGAAGGCTTCCTGGTCCGGGTGGTCACCCCGGCTGTGCTTGGACCGCCTCGGCTCGGCCAGGATGCGCCGCGAGGCGTACGTGGGGCCGTGGCTGCCGGAGCCCGTCCTCACCGGCGCTCAGGCGACCGGCCCCGCTGACCCGGCCGAGACGGTCGAGCGGCAGGAGTCGGTGGGGATGGCGGCCTTGCTGCTGCTGGAGCGGCTGACGCCGGCCGAGCGGGCGGTTCATGTTCTCCACGATGGGTTCGGATACGGCTATCGAGAGGTCGGCGCCATCTTCGCGTTCAGCGAGGACAGTTGCCGCCAGCTGCAGCATCGTGCTCGTCGGCACCTTGCCGATGACCGTGTTCGCGTGCCCGCCACAGGGAGCAGCAGGAGCGGTTGACCCGACGGCTGCTCGCGGCTGCCCGGGCCGGCGACGTGGCGGGCCTGGAGGCACTGCTCGCCCACGACGTCTTCCTGTGCACCGACGGCGGCGGTCGCACGAAGGCGGCGCTGCTGCCGATCGTCGGCCGCGCGGCGGTAGCGTGCTTCCTCGTCGGCGTCACCGCCGGCAGTGGCGGTGTCTCGGTCGAGGTGGAGCCGGTCAACGGCGGCGTCGGCTTGGTCGCGACAGCCGGCGGGAAGGTCACCTACGGCGGCATGGTCGAAGCCGTCGGTGAAACTTAGGAGGCCATGCAGGCCCTCGGGAAACCGGACGCCGAGTTTCCGTTCGGCGCCAGCCAGTTGGTCCGCGTGGTCCCGGCTCTGAGCCGCAGTCCAAGCCGTTCGCCATGCAGCAACTCCGGCCAATCTGGCACCGCTCTATTTCCCGCGGCTACGTGACGTGCGTACTCTTCTGCATGATGAGCATGGCCGAGGCGCCATCGGAGCCGATGCGGGGTAAGCATTCAGCCCCAGCCGTCTCGGCCTATGCTGTCCCATGGCAGGCAGTTCGGCTTCCACTTCCGCTTCAACCTGGGCGGCCTGATCGAGTTGCAAGTGATTCAGCGTGGCTGGCTGCGGCCAAGTCGGCCTGGGGTTGGGTGCGGTGAGTCCTTGCCAGGCTAATTCGGCGCGATCATGGCTGTGCTTTGTGGCGCGTGCCGCCGGCCGCGGCGATGCGCTCATCGGCGCGGCGCCTGCGGTGGTTCTGGTTTGCGGCGTCCGACGACGGCGGTGCCGGGGGTGGGCCGGGAACCGGGACCCGGGCGGACGGCGACGTCTTTGAAGGTGATGGGCTCGCCGCAGGAGGAGCAGGCGACGGTGGGGGTGAACAGGCGGCCGCATCCGGCATGCTCGAACACCGCTGGTGGCCCGCCGTCGGGGGTGACCCATCGGTCGCCCCACGCGGTCAGCGCCATGAGCACGGGGGCAAGCTCCCGTCCGGCTTCGGTGAGCAGGTAGTCGTAGCGCACTGGGTTGTGCTGGTAGGGGCGGCGTTCGACCAGTCCGCCGACGACCAGGGCGGCGAGCCGGGTTGTCAGCAGGTTGCGGGAGACCCCCAGGTCCTCGGCCAGGTCGTCGTAGCGGGAGACTCCCAGGTACAGGTCGCGCAGGATCAGCGGGTTCCACCAGTCGCCGATCAGTTCGAGGCTGCGGGCCAGTGAGCACTGCATGGCCGCGAAGCTGGTCCTCTTCACCTCAGCGAGGCTACCAGTGGGTTGACACAGTGAACTCACTCTCTCTAGGCTCCCCCGTGAGATCAATGTTTGAACTGACGGGAGAACGTCATGCCCTTCGTCGAGGTGTTCGCCAGGCGAGGCTCGCTTTCCGAGCGGCAGCGCCGCCACATGAGCCAGGCGCTGGTGGCCGAGGTGATGGCCGCCGAGGGCGCCCCCGACACCGAGGCGGCGCGCTCGATCTCCTGGCTGGTCATCCACGAGGTCGACACCTGGGTGGTCGGCGGCCGGCCGGCCGAGGAGACCGAGCCTCCCCGGTTCCTGGTCCGGGTGGCGGTGCCGGCCGGCTCGCTGGACGACGGCAAGCGGGCTGACATGGTCGGCCGGATCACGCGGGTGCTCGCCGCAGCCGACGATGATTCCCGGCGCCTGTTCCGGCACCCGGCCGCGTGGGTGCACATCAACGAGATCCCCGAAGGCAACTGGGGGGCGGCCGGCCAGGTGGTCGGCCTGGCCGACATCGCCCGGTACGTAGTGACCGGGTCGCTGCCCGCCACCCCCGCAGCAGCCCACGGATGAACCGCAACAGCGTCACCCAGCCGCTGACCGCGTCCATCGAGATCGGCGCGGCGCCCGAAGCCGTCTACCGGCTGGTCACCGACATTCCCCGGATGGGTCGGCGCAGCCCGGAATGCCGACGCTGCGAATGGGTCTCAGGTGATCATGCCGTGCCCGGCGCCCGCTTCAAAGGCAGCAACCGGCAGCGGCTGCTGCGCTGGTCGACCGTGTGCGAGATCGAGGTGGCCGACGGGCGGGAGTTCGTGTTCGCCGTGATCAAGGGCGCCGCTGGCCGGCGAACCCGCTGGAGGTATCGCGTCGAATCAGCCCGCGGCGGGGCACACGTCACCGAGACCTGCGAACCGATCAGCTTCAAGCGATCCAGCGCACTCAGCGCTGTCCTCAATCTTCTTCGGGGCGGAGGCGACCGGGTCGCGCAGGTCCAGCAAGGGATGCACGCCACCCTCACCTCCCTCAAACGCGAGGCCGAAACCGCTACCGCCTGACACGGACACCCACCCAAGATCAACGGCAAAGATCTCGGCCGGCCATGGTGGCAGAACCAGCAAACGGGCCGGATTCGCTGACAGCGGGCCGGCATATCTGGCAGCGGGCAATTACGCGATGACTGAACGTGGCTGCTGACCTCTTCAGGCCGGCCCAGCGTGCCGGCTTGATTGCGGCAGGAAAGTCCCGATCACGGTCGTGTGTGTCCCCGATGCCGCTAGATGCCGCCCGTGACGCGGTGATCGCTATGCAGGCGCGGGTGATCGAGGCGCTGCTGGGGAGAACGCCCGCCTGGCTGGGCAAGTAGCCGACCTGGCGGCCAGGGTGGAACGCCTGGAGCGGCTGGCGTCGCGGAACAGCCGCAACTCCTCGATGCCGCCGTCGGCTGATGACCTGCCGGGCCGCACGCCGCCGCCGCGCAAGCCCTCACGCGGCGGGAAGCGGAAGCCGGGCAAGCAGCCCGGAGCGCCTGGATCGCACCTGGCCTGGGGCGAGCACCCTGACGACACAGTGCCGCATTTCCCGGAAGGGACGTGCGCGTGCGGAGCGGACCTGGCCGGCGCGGCGGACCTGGGCGTGGTGGCCTCGCACCAGCAAGTGGAGATCCCGCTGGCTCAGACATGCTCGTGCGAACCTGCACAGCAGGCTTCCCCCGCCCGGAGACCCCCCTCCCGCCCCGAACTCCAGGCCGAACGAGCCATCATCGAGCAGTTGGCCACCGCGTACGAGGCCGGAGACGTTGCTGGCTTGGTGTCGCTGCTCACCGAGGATGCCGTCATCACCGCACCACTTGCCGGCGGCGCATATTTGGGGCCGGCTGCCGCGGCAAGCGTTTTCGAGGCGATCTTCGCCCAGGACCGGTCCTATCGCCTGATACCTACCCGCGCGAATCGGCAGCCCGCTTTCGGCGTCTACGTCCGGGATCCGGCGACCGGAGTGTTCCACGCCAACGGCATGCTGGTCCTCACGCTGGTCGGCGATCGGATCCGGGCGATGACCCGCTTCGACAACAGCGTCATCGCAAAGTTCGGTTTCCCCGGCGGCTCCCCTGAGCCGGCAGACCTAAAGCAACACCCTGGCAGGCGACCGCTGCCTACTGGACCTATGCAGGATTTGGCGTTGCGCGTGGCAGACCGGCCGCCCGGATCGCGGCCTTACGTCAGGCGAAGCAGCAGCGCGGGCGGGATCGTCGGCCGGGCCTGAGCCGGCGGTCCAGGGCACGCTCTTGACGCAATCGAACGGTTGCCATACTATGGCAACCGTTCGATTGCTACGCGCTGGAGGGCGTCATGGCTTTTCCTGATCGCATCGAGCGGACCGTGGAGGTCGCTCACCCGCCGGCCACGGTGTGGGCCGCGCTCACCACGGCCGAGGGCCTGGGTGCCTGGTTCGGCAACGAGGCGACGATCGACCTGCGCCCGGGCGGGGCCGCACGGATGAGGTGGAACGAAGAAGGGTTCACGGCCGAGATGCGGGTGGAACGGGTGGAGGAGCCGACGGTGTTCGGGTTCACCTGGGGCATCTACGGACTACCCGCGGACGATCCGCGCCGCACCTACGTCGAGTTCACGCTCGAGCCGGCCGGTACGGGCACGCGGCTGACGGTGGTCGAGACCGGCTTCGCCCAGCTGCCGGAGGACGCTCACCGCAAGGCCTACGACGGCAACACCGAGGGCTGGGCGAAGGAGCTGGCCGAGCTGGCCGCCTACCTCGATGCCGCATGACATCGAGGCGATCGCCGAACAGGTCTTCGCCGCCCTGGCCGACCCGACCCGGCGCGCCATCCTGGCCGCGCTGGCCTCGGGGGGCCCAGCCACGGCCACCGACCTGGCCGGTCGTCTGCCGATCACCCGGCAGGCGATCGCCAAGCACCTGGCCCTGCTGGCCGAGGCCGGCCTGGTGCAGGCCGAGGCGGGGGAGCGGCGCCGGGTGCGCTACCGGGTGCGCTCCGCGCCGATGCAGGTGGCGCAGCAGTTCCTGGCCGCGCTGGCCCGCGACTGGGACAGCACGCTCGACGCGCTGACCGACCACCTCGACCGGGGTGCTTAAGGACCACCCGGCCGGGCTGCCCGCAGGGCCGCCAAACTCCACCCCACGAACCCGAGAAACACCATGGCTGATCATGGAGGCGATGATGCAGGCTGAGCCGCAGAACGCGGCGTTGCCAGCCGCCGGCCCCGGCGTTCCTGCGCTGCCTGCGGTCGTGACGCGCGCCATGCCAGCTGCGACGGCAGCCGCGCTGACGGGGACGCTCGGTCCGGCCGCCGCGTGCTGGGTCATTGCGGTCTGGCAGATGAACAAGATGGACATGGGGACCGCGACCCGCCTCGGCTCGTTCGGGGCCTTTATCGCCGTGTGGGTGGCGATGATGGCGGCGATGATGCTGCCGGGCGCGGCCCCGGCCGTGCTCAGGCGCGCTCATGGCGGCGGGGTGCGCGCCGTGCCGCTGTTCGCCGGCTCATACCTTGCCGTGTGGGCACTGGCAGGCGTGGCGGTGTATGCGGCGTATCGGCCGCACGGGGCGCTGGCCGCAGGCGCGGTAGTGATCGCCGCGGCCATCTACGAGGTCACGCCGCTCAAGCGGCACTTCCGGCGGCGCTGCCGCGAGGCCACCGGTTCTGGATTCAAGTTCGGGCTGTGCTGCGCCGGGTCGAGCGCCGGGCTGATGCTGATGCTGGTGGCGCTGGGCGTCATGAGCATCACCTGGATGGCGGTGATCGCCGTCCTGGTCCTGGCCCAGAAGCTGCTGCCCGCCAAAGCCGCCGTCGATGTGCCGCTGGCGCTCGCGATCGCCGGGCTTGGTATCTGGATCATCCTCGCGCCGTCGTCGGTTCCCGGCCTGGTGCCACCGATATGAGGCGTCACCGGCGGCGCGGGCCCGGTCAAGCTGTTGTGACGATAAGAAGGAGACAACCAATGACCAGTCACAAGTCCGGAACACGTGAAGAATGGCTGGCCGCCCGGCTGGAGCTGCTCGAGGCCGAGAAGGAGCTGACGCGGCGCTCCGACGAACTGGCGCGGCAGCGCCAAGAGCTGCCCTGGGTCCGGATCGACAAGGACTACCGCTTCGAAACGGACGAGGGGAGCGCCTCGCTGGCCGACCTCTTCCGCGGGCGCTCACAGCTCCTCGTCTACCACTTCATGTTCGGGCCCGGCTACAGCGCGGGCTGTCCCGCCTGCTCTGCGATCGCCGACGGCTTCAACGGCTTCGCGATTCACCTGGCCAACCACGACGTGATGCTCTGGGCGGTGTCGCGCGCTCCACTCGAGAAGCTGCAGGGCTATAAGCAGCGGATGTGCTGGAGCTTCCCCTGGGCCTCCTCCTTCGGAAGCGACTTCAACTACGACTTCGACGTCTCCCTCACCGAGGAGCAGGAGGGTGCGGGCGCCTTCGAGTACAACTTCCGCGAGTCGCCCGTGTGGTCGCCGCCGGAGGACGCGCGCGGGCCCTTCGACGCGTGGGCCGCAACGACGGGCACCGACTGGGCGACCTACACGCGCGAGCGCCCGGGCATGAGCGCGTTCGCGCTCGAGGACGGAGTCGTCTACCACACGTACTCGGCCTATGCGCGCGGCCTGGACGGCCTCTGGGGCATGTACCAGTGGCTCGACCGGGCGCCGCGAGGGCGAGACGAGGCGCGCGGCCCCGACGACCCGCTCAACTGGTTCCGCCGTCACGACGAGTACCACCACGCAAACGGGGCCAGCAAATAACCAGACCCGGGTGGTCGGCCCGGCGGCGTACAACCACCCAGATCACCCATATCTGGACGGCCTGCACCATGATGGGCCTTTGAACCAACCGCCGCGCATATCGGCGGCAGGGTGCGCTCGCACCTATACCTAGCGGTGACGTTCCGTGACAGTCTGGTGGTCACGGGGAGCCGCTATGACAGCGTCGGCGGATGGATCTGATGGCTGCAGACAGTGAGTCGCCCGCTGGGTTCCTTGGGGCCGGAGGCTCTGATGGACCGCCCGACCCGCGGCAGATGAGCACGTTCGCTGGTCGGTCTGGGTCCGGGGCGAGATGATCAGCGTGTGACGCCCGGGGAGTTCATTCTCGCCATCAAGATGGCCGCCTTCGATAGCGCCGTGAGCGGCACGGTAAACGAGCTCAAAAATGGCCCGGCTGGTCGCGGACTACATCCTCGGGGAAGCGCGCTTAGCCTGTGGTACAACCGTCTGCCCGCCGGCGATCAGCAGATGGTTACCGAGGCTGTTCGTGATGCTGCGCGTGCCGCCGTTTTCGGCTTCCTGTGTGTCTTGGACGGTGTTCGCGTCATCGACGATCCACCCCATGTCGATCTGTGGTTGACTGCAGTCGATCAGCACGGCGTCACGACCACGCTTGCGTCCGCGCCAGGTGGCTCCACGACGAGTTCAACCGACTCGTACACCCGCCCAGTGAGCCGTGGCCGCCTGAACCGGAAAGCCTCTAGCAGGCCGCTTACGGCAGGACCGGCGGGCCGTCATCGCGGCAGATAATGTTGCTGCAGGGCATGTACCTACGCGGTCGTCGCCGGGCGGAGTGTGAGCCGGAGGGTGTGACCGTGGCTGGCGAACTGGCCGAGTCGTCGGGTACGCCGGTGACAACGCCGAAGACGACGGCGTTGGCGTCGTGGTGCTCGCACACGCTGGCCGTGGGTTCGGCTACGGCCCCGATCAGCGCCCATGCCCGCCGCCGGATGTCGCGGCGGCTGTCACTGGGACGGTACTCGGCGACGACGTCCAGCACGCCATCGTCTCTCGCGCGGCAATCGAGCAGCCGCAGCCCCACCACGTCGGCACGGCGCAGGTGGGGTACCAGGTGGACCTCAGGTTCTTCGGTGACCCAGCCCGAGCGGCGGGCCAGCGCCGCCAGCTCCTCGACGGACGCGGCGAAGACGCTGGCATCGGCCACACCCACGAACCGCTCGTCTGTGTCCCACCTTTTGCGGGAGCCAGCCGTGTCTGCCATCTTCCAGCTCCTGGCCGATGTTTCCCCTGCCATCAATTAAACAGTGCGGGGCTGCCTTCGGCTCGGCCGCGTCCGGTCAGGGACCGAGCTGGCGAGCCACACTCCTGGGGCAGATGTGTGCATCCAGGTGGGGCTGTAGCGTGCGGAGATGGCCGGGGCAGCTGGCATGCTGGACTGGCGCGACATGGAACTGGGCGCGCCCGGTCTTGCCCGGCTGGGTATGGCCGGGTTGAATGCGGCGCGCCTGGCGATGCTGGGCACCGTGCGCCGTGACGGATCTCCTCGAATCAGCCCCGTTGAGCCGTGCATCTTGACCGGCCGGCTGCTCGTGGGCGCCATGACATGGCCGGGGAAGGCGGCCGGCCTGCGCCGCAACCCGCGGTACGTGTTGCATGCCACGGCGATGTGACCGGCTCGGACAGCGGCGAGGGCGAACTCAAGCTCTATGGATGTGCCCTTGACCTTCAACTGCTAGATCGTTGACCGGGAAATGTGGGCTGGTCAGTGATCGTAGGCGATCAAAGATCGTTTGACGGGGGCGCCGATCCGCCAGTTGTGCCAGATTACGGCGTTGAGGGCGAGCAGGCGCTGGACGACCCTGGCCCAGAGGCCGGCGGGGACGCGGCCGCCATGGCGTTCGAGGCCGAGCTGGTTCTTCAGTGTCCAGATGATCGCCTCGACCCGCTGCCGCAGCCAGTTTGGGAAGTATCTGGGTTTCTTCTCGTCTTTGCGGGCCGGGCGGATGAGGGTCAGTTCCAGTCCCGGGCTGGCGAAGAACTCTTCCGTGCCCTCGCCGGATAATCCCTTGTCCGTGACGATAGCGGTGCCGGGCGCTGGGCGATTGGCGGGCTGGTCCTGAAGCATCGCGCGGACCTGCTGGCGTTCGCCGAACAGCTTAGGGTTGGCCAGGCCGAACCCGGTGACGGTCCCGTCGCAGGTCACAATGAGCATCAGCTTGGAACCCCAGTACCAGCGCGAATGCGACGGGCAGTAGCCGTATCCCGCCCATCCGAACAGGTCAGAACGCTTCGCGGTGACGGCGGACTGGCCGCACGAGACGGGCGTGGCATCCATCAGCCGCAGCAGCTCCGCGCTGCCTGGCGTCTGGTCCGCCAGCCACCGCAACGCGGCCTCCATCAGCGGCGCCGCGTTCTTGACCCGGTCGTTGTAGTCGCTTTGGCCCAGCAGACGCGGGAACAGGTGCCCGCCCGGCCGGGGCGGCACGCAGCCAGTGCCGCTCGTCGTCATAGCGCAGCAGCACCTGCGCCACAGCCAGGCACACCAGCTCGGCGTCGGTCACCTCCGGCGGCTTGCCCGGCCCACACCGGGCCAAGCCGAGCGACGGGATGATGCGGTCAGTCAGCTCGACGTAGAGTGCGATCAGAAGAGTGTCCAGGTCGGCGATCACCAAAGACTCCAGCAGTCAGACGTGTGTAGACACGCCGATCTTGGACACTCTTCGCCACTCAGTCACGGATCAAAGACCGCGTGTCGCGGCACACCGTGAGCTGCGCCGAATTACCGGTCATCGATCTAGTGTCTTGTAATGGAATATCCTGAAATCTGCGAGCAGGCTCTGGCATAATGAGTGTCATGACATTGTC
>Ga0137373_10007169_pt1 | contig 11874 bp, 9 predicted proteins | sample SagtaG_5_FD_104912 | JGI IMG/M metagenome (GOLD analysis project Ga0137373, IMG submission 104912) | Vadose zone soil microbial communities from Sagehorn Ranch, Mendocino, California, USA - Sage1_R_80_16 metaG | ecosystem: Environmental > Terrestrial > Soil > Vadose zone | place: USA: California...
AAAATATCTTTTACCTGTTAACTGTTACATGCTGAAATTATTCAGGCACAAAACTTAAATTATATTTGGTCAAAGAAATTGTTCATATGAAAAGACGGGATTTTCTTAAATGGACTGGTGCGGCCGGAGCAATTACCCTGATTACGCCAGCAAACATTGAACAAACCTTTAAACCAAATATTTCATCAGATCTTGAAGAAAATTTTATCTCTCCACCTGATTCAGCAAAACCTTACACTATGTGGTTCTGGATGAATGGAAATGTGACCAAAGAAGGCATCACGCTTGATCTGGAAGCGATGCAAAGTGCCGGCATAGGTGGTATATTTAATTTTGATGTAGGCACAGATATTCCCAAAGGTCCGGTAGAATACTTAAGTGAGGAATGGTTGCAATTAAAAAAACATGCACTCCAGGAAGCAGACCGGCTTGGGCTCGAATTTGTTATGCATAATTGTCCTGGCTGGTCTTCAAGCGGAGGTCCCTGGATCACGCCGGAATTAGCCATGCAGCAATTAACCTGGAGTGAAGTTTATGTAGCAGGAAGTAAACAGATAAACATTACTTTGCCCAGGCCAATTAGTCGGTTGGATTATTATAAAGACATCGTTGTACTTGCTTTTCCATCTCTTGCAGGCGAAGCAGCGCTTCAAACAATTACGGCAAGTTCCAGCAAAGGTCCTATAGATATAAAACAGTTAACAGGCGAAGACCCAGAAGGTGCAATCGTTCAGCCAAAGGAAAAAAATCTTCCTGCCTATTTACAGTTTGAATTTAATGAGCCCTACGAAGCACGTTCTCTTACCTTCCTGATCTCTTCTATACCTGAATCAACAAGCACTGACCAGGTTGATCTTGCCAAAAGAACGTCTGTTCTTTTGGAAGCTTCTGACGATGGTATTCGGTTTCACCCGGTGACCTTTATCAATACAGGACCACAAGGTGAACTTTTACTGGGAGATAAATTTATAACTTATGATATTCTTTTAACCAGAGCGAAATTTTTCCGGCTTTCCTCCTTCGAAGCAAGACGTTACAGGCAGGTGCGGTTTTCGGGAATAACGCGGGTAAAAAACTGGATGGAAAAGGCAAACCATAGGGCTACATATATCGGTGAAATGGCAAGTATACAGAGTAGTAATGACCAGAAAATTCCTGGTAATTCAGTAATTGATTCCGATGCTATTTTGAATATTTCAGAATACATGAACAAAGAGGGGAAGCTTCAATGGAATGCTCCTGCCAGTAACTGGACTATTTTGCGTATTGGCGCCACACTTACAGGAAAATTGAATCGTTCTGCTCCTGATACTGCAATTGGTTTAGAATGTGATAAGTATAACAAAGCAGCTATAGATTTTCATTTCAAAAAAATGTTTGAATCTCTTTTGCCTTCGATAAAGATGTTGGCAGCAAAAGGGAAAATGGGATTAGAAATTGACAGCTATGAAGCAGGTATGCAAAACTGGACACCAGATCTTTTGGAGCAATTTCGAAAACGGTGGGGATATGATCTTCTACAATATTTACCTGCCGTTACTGGAGGAAGAGTTATTGGTAGTTTAAATATTACAGAGCGCTTTCTTTGGGACTTTCGAAGATTGCAGGCTGATTTAATAGCAGAAAATTATTATAACCGGTTTAAGGAATTATGTCATCAGTATAGCATTATATCCTGCATTGAGCCTTATGAAATGGGTCCGATGGAAGAAATGCAAATTGGTTCCAAAGCGGATATTAACCTCGGTGAATTCTGGAATGGAATTTCTACAATTCTGGCAGTCATTCCGCCTGTTCGAAGATCGCCAAAACTGGCAGCTTCCATTTCCCACATCAATGGTCAAAAAATAACAGGAGTTGAAGCATTTACTGCGGAGCCTGAATCAGCAAAGTGGCAGGAGTATCCTTTTGCTATGAAGGCTGTAGGTGATAAAGTATTTACCAAAGGTGTAAACAGGATGGTCATTCACCGATTTGCACACCAGCCATATTCTTCAGCTTCTCCCGGCATGACGATGGGTCCCTGGGGAATTAATTTTGACCGCACCAACACCTGGTGGAAAAAGGGCAAATCCTGGTTAAGTTATTTAACCCGTTGTCAAAGCATGCTGCAACAAGGAAGCTTTGTAGCTGATCTCGTTTACTTTACGGGCGAAGATGCAAATATGTTCACAAAAGTTACTCCCGATGAATTAAATCCAACTCCTCCACAAGGCTATGATTATGATCTAATAAATGCCGAGACAATTTTAAAATATGGGAAAATTGTAAATAACCGTATTGTACTTCCAAACGGGATGACCTATAGTATCCTTGTTCTTCAAAATTATAAGGGGATAACCTTAGAGCTATTACGCAAACTTCGTGATCTGGTGCACCAAGGTATGATACTTGTCGGGTCAAAACCCGAACGGTCATTGGGATTAAGCAATTATGCTGATGAGGATGCAACATTCAAAAATGCAGCGAATGAGATCTGGGGCAATATCAACGGAAATACAGTTACCGAACATCACTTGGGCAAAGGCAAGGTATTTTGGGGACAGCTATTACAATCAATATTGCAAAAGCTTAATATTAAACCTGACTTTGAACTGTCTTCTCAATCAGGTGATGCACCTCTGATGTACATTCATCGAAACACAGACGATGCAGATATTTATTTCATTACAAACCAAAGAAGAACTTACGAAAATATGGTTTGCACATTTCGTGTAAACAATAAGCAACCCGAGATATGGGACGCCGCTACTGGCAAAATAACCACTTGTTTTATTTATGAAACTGTTGATGACAGGATACAATTGCCCATACAACTTGAACCCTATGGTTCAGTATTCATTGTATTTCGTTCATTAACTTCTGCACCTCGTTTGAAATCAGTAGAGAAAGATAATATACCTGTTCTTAGTACAAAACCTTTTCCACAAAAGCTCCGCAAATTATACAAAGATGTAACTAACAGTTTTACCATAAGCCTTTGGGCAAAACCAGAAATGAATATTCTGCTTAATCCGGATATTATTGTTGGAACGATTGAAGATGTATGGACAGATTATTATGCCATTTACCCTCCTTCGGGCAAACGGCTTTACGGCGAAGGGCACGCTACTTGCGGCTTAACAGTAGGACGCAATGGTGTAGCGGTGTGGGAGAATAGCAAACGAAACCCGGTTTTAGTAATGGCTGCACCAATAGCTATTTCAGGATGGAGTCATATAGCGCTTGTATATAAAGATGGTACTCCTTCCGTATATGTAAATGGCAAATTTATCCGAAAAGGCAAAAAAGGAGGAAAGATCATTCATCCTGGATTGGGCGAAGCTTATTTTAATAAAGGCGCCTCCTATTATAATGGCGATATGACTAAACCACTATTATTTACCCAAGTATTAAGTGCAGACAGACTGCATCAGCTAGCAGACGAGGAGGCGTCCCTGACACAAACTTCACCATTTATTGTAGAATTGGCTAGCAGAGAAAAAACTGCTTTATTGATCAGGCAAAATGGAAATTACAGCTTAAATCACAGCAACGGTCAGAGAGAGACCTTTCAAATTACTGGTATTAACAATCCAGTAGAAATCGCGGGACCCTGGCATGTAAGTTTTCCTCCCAATCTTGGCGCCCCGCTTCAAATAACATTGCCAAAATTAATTTCATTGCATAAGCATCCTGATAACGGCGTAAAATATTTCTCTGGTACAGCCACTTATACAAAAAGCTTTATACTTCCTACCGGAAAATTAAATTCTGGTAAGCATCTATTGCTCGATTTAGGGAGGGTTGAAGTAGTTGCTGAACTAAGTGTAAACGATAAAGATTTTGGGATCTTGTGGAAACGTCCTTATAGTGCAGATATCACCGATGCTATACAAACAGGAATGAATAAGATAGAAATTAAAGTAACGAATCTATGGCCCAACCGGCTTATTGGTGATGAACAAGTACCGGACCCTGATAAATTTGCACCGGGTGCAGGCTCCAGTGGTTTCGAGAGCTTAACGGGTGGGGCTATTCTGCAATTACCCGATTGGTATATACAAGGTAAACCTAAACCGGTCAATGGTCGTATTACCTTTGCTACATGGAAACATTATACAAAAGATTCACCACTGCTGGAATCAGGATTAATTGGACCTGTACGTTTGATGACGGTAGTTGAGAAAATGATCAAATCCATCTAATACTTTAAAAAAATTATAATCGTTTAATTTTGACACTTTTCAGTACCTATTAATAATAAAATGATCAAAATTTATTAAATAAAATAGCATGGAAAGAATAGCGGGAATTGTAATATTATATAATCCTGATGAACAACAGACATTTCAAAATATTTCGACCTATTCAAAGTATCTTGATAAGCTCTATTTGTTTGACAACAGTAAAAAAGAAAATGCTTTTCTTAAAGAAAATGCTGAAAAATTTAATACAAAAGTTATATACACGCATGATGGTGAAAACAAAGGAATTGCTTCCAGGTTAAATCATGCAACAGATCTTGCAATGGATGATGGCTTTACATGGTTATTAACAATGGATCAGGATTCAAGCTTCGAAGAATGTGGCTTCGCAAAGTATCTCGAGTATTTCGCCAACTATAAAAAAGAAGATGTTGCAGTTTTTGGTGTTAACTTTTTAAAAGATATTTTTCCTGTGACTGATATTCCTGTCCAGGTTTTAAGCACAATTACTTCTGGCAGTCTTGTCAATTTGAACCTTCATAAAATAATTGGAAAATACAATGAAGATTTATTTATAGATTTAGTTGATGCAGAATATTGCTATAGAGCAGATGCGTTAAATTATAAAATCATTCAATTCAGAAATATAATTCTTATTCATCACATTGGTTATATCCAGTATGGCAGATCTTTAAAAAATTTCAAATTAACGCCGCGCGTATTACATTCGCCCATTAGAATATATTATATCGTAAGAAATAGTTTTTATCTGCTGTACAGATTTCCAAACTTGCCTGAAGGAGCAAAAAAGGAAATAAAAACTACATTGTCTCTTCTTAAAAATAACATTATCTACCATAAGGAAAGATTCCAGGTGATAAAAAATATAATTAAAGGTTATATAGATTTTAAAAAAAACAAAATGGGTAAATTGCAATCTTCATAATTAATATACAATAAAACCTTTATTCTCGACCCGAGCCTCTTAAATATCAATTGAAGTTTTTTGAGCAATTAATGGAAATATATTTTTAAATACAAATCTTAAATATGACATTGTTCAGGGTTATAAATAAATTTTTTTCCTTCCTGTATTTTTTCTTTAGATACTTAAATTTTAAAGTGGCTTTTCTTTTTGCACATTATCATGTTTCATTTTATGCTGCCGAAACGGTAAAACGAAAAGGTAATAACTTATTATTTGTTTACACCGGTAATCAAATTCCTATTTCCCAAACATATAAATTCAAACAGGAATTGATGACACTAATTAAGGTGTTAAACAACAAACACGTGGGGGTAGTGTCTGTCAATGAATCAGGATTTGTTGTACAAATAAATAATATTTTATTGAACATATTCTCTCTTTCCAACATTGTTACTATCAACGAAGTCTTTATTGAAAAGTTGTATGGGATCTCTACTCCCGGAAACAATAATATTATGATAGATGTTGGTATGAATGTAGGTTATGCAAGTTTGTTTTTTGCCTCATCTGACAGGGTAGATCGGGTTTATTCATTTGAGCCTTTTCCGGAAACGTTTGAAGAGGCTAACAAAAACATAAATCTAAATACGGCAATAAAAAAGAAAATAATACCTTTTAATTACGGCATCAGCAATTATTCAGGTACAGTGGAGGTACCGATGTTAGAAAGCGGCTCAGCAATTGCAGCAACTAACACTTTGATGATTGAGTATACTAAAATAACTCCTTCTAAAACAATTAAAGTAAATCTTAAAAGCATAGAGCAAGTATTGGACGAAGTACTTACAAGCCATCCTGATCAAAACATTTTTTTAAAAATTGATTGTGAAGGGGAGGAATATGGTATTATGGAAAGTCTCAATAAAAACAGACACATGAAAGGTATTACTGGCTTTTTTATAGAGTGGCACGTTAAGGGGCCGGAGTCTATCATTACGGTGTTAAATGATAATCACTTTATTGTATTGGACCTTCCCAGAACCGACGTAGATAGTGGAATGTTGTATGCGTTTAAAGAATGAAATTGATTAATATGAAGCATTATTATTTTCATAAAATATTCAGAAGAAAAAATTGAAGTATGCCATAATTATTCACTTTTGCTGCATGAATTCTATCAGTATAATTATCATTTCTTATAACCGGGTTTCAGACACACTGGATTTGCTTACTGATATAACGCAACTAAAAAATATTGATCTTCTTAAAGAGGTTATTCTTTTGAATAATGCATCAACAGATGATTATACTCCAATACAAAATTTTATAAGATCAAACAATCAGATCCCTTTTAAATATATTAATGCGCCTGAAAACCTTGGTGTATCAAGAGGAAGGAATTACGCAACTAAATATGCAAATGGAGATATTTTTTTTTACATAGATGACGATGTAAACCTGAAAGACAAAGCAACATTGCCAAAGATTATTCAATCATTTTCCCGCACAAATGGTGAGGAGCGAAAAATAGGCGCGGTAAGTTTTAAAGTATTTTATGCCTCTACAATGCAACTGCAAATCAATGCATTTCCGCACAAGAAATTTGAGAAGTATAAAAATAAACATCAGTTTCTAACTTACTATTATGCCGGTTGCGCTCATGCAAAATTAAGACAGGCATGGAATGATGCAGGAGGATATCCAAACGACTTCTTCTACGGAATGGAAGAATATGATTTTAGTTTCCGTGTTTTAAATAAAGATTATTGTATAAAATATGATGATTCAGTTACAATATTACACAAAGAATCCCCACTTGGCAGAACACCAAAAGCTGAAAAACTGCGAATGATGTGGGTTAACAAAACTAAAGTGGCATGGAAATATTTACCCAAAAAATATTTTTATAGCACAGCCATTTTATGGAGCGTACTTTTCATTCAAAAAACAAATTTTAACTGGAGCAATTTTGTCAACGGATGGAGAGATATTTTCAGAATCAAGGGAACTGAAAAAAGGACCCCTTTAAATGCTAAAACACTTGAATATCTTAGAAAAATAGAGGCCCGCTTATGGTATTAGGTATTAAAAGAGCGTTGCCAAACATGTTCACTATTTATCTAGCCCTAAAATACCACACATTACCAATGGCATTTGAAGACTTCTTTAGCCACCCGAAAAATCATCTAGACTTAAATGATGATTTAACTCTTGAACATCGAATCAACTTCATTAATGGTTGTATTTGTCTAACGATAAATGAGTTTTCTTAACCATATGAATTACCAATAAAGAAAAAGCAGTTAGAATAAAACCAACTGCTTTCTTTATCATATAATCATTAAAAAACATCAACTATTTTTCAGTACATTACCTTAGTTGCCAGGTATTCTTATAACCTGTGCATGAGAATTAACGTTGTCATAAGTCCAGTACTGATCAAAGAGCAGAGCATTATCTTTATATCGTAAGTTTTCCCAAATCACAGTTTGGCTTTCCAGCGGAGCAGGGTTGGAAACAACAAAAGTGAGCTTGGTCTTTGCTTCATTTGAAAATTCCCATGTAATTTGATGTGTAGCTCCGCTTCCATCAAAATATGTTCCGGTACCATCCGCCTCAAACCGAATGTATTCATTATCAAAATTCTCCGTATTTGATATTCCTCCTCTCTCATAAAACAAAAGGGTATTTGCGTTCACCCCCCTGATTTCCTGTACTTTCCAGGAATTTGCAGTAAGAAGCTCCAGAGAAATAGATGTGTCCTGAATAATGAAAGTATCAATATTCGTCACACTCACTGTATCAAGAACGATCTTCTCTTTTGTACAGGACGTAACACCTGTTTGCAAGAACAGAAGAGAAGCAAAAGCAAGAACGGGGGAAAGGGTTATCAATTTTTTCATTTGTGAATTTTTTGCAATAATATTAAACTCAAGTGTAACTGTAAATTTAATTACCATTAAAACTAATGGCGTAAGACTCACTTGTTAAGCGACCCTTTGATATTAGTAGCATTCTTTGCAATTATTCGTAAAATTTTATTAATGCATCAAAATCATTTTTTTGCTGTCAATAATAACACCATCTACTTCCAAACTATAAATATAAGTTCCTGATGTAGAAAGATTTTGCACCTTAATTTGCTGAGTTCCATAACTCTTGAGGTCAACTCTTTTAAGTGTTTTACCATCTAAAGTGGAAATAACTATGGCAGCGTTATGAGCGTAATTTGGCAAAAAATATTTAATCGTTGTTGAATAATCGAATGGGTTGGGAATATTATTATATAAATAAGGTTTTTGAGCATCAATATCGTCTTGATCAGAGGTTTTACTCATTATTTTTGAGAAAAGATTCTTCAAATCTGAAATTTCCTTTTTTAATTCATCAACTTCCTTTTTTAACAACTCTGTTTCTTGATTGCTTGATTGACTGGCAAAACCTGAAGTATTACTTCTAAATACATTGCCATTAGCGTCAACAACTAAAGGGGTTCCCGAGTTAGTTGGCAAATTCTGAAAGCGAACGGAGCCATTAACATGAAATCGCGCAGTGGGTGCGCTAGTATTTATTCCTACATTTCCCAGACCAGTTATTCTCATTTTTTCATCAAACTTTCCATTTTGAAGTATATTTTGCCTTTCTTGAGTAACAAAAATTATTGCCCTTGCATTATAATTTACTAGTATTAAATCACCTGGGACAGATGCGGAACTATAGGCTACATTTCTTGTTGCAAGACCAATTGTTGCAAAAGGACGTGTACTGGTAAAAGTCGAATCCCTTGTTAAGTCTGCTGATAACACATAACTTGGAGATGCACCCGAGGCAAAAAAGTGATTGTCCTCAGCAGAACTAAACACGTGAAATTTCGCAGAAGTAAGCGTTGCAGTATTTACCGCTATATTTCCATTACTTCCCACTACCATACGTTGCATGCTATTAGTCCGTACGCGAAAATCAGCAGCATTTGTTGTTCCTATAAACTGTGTACTAGCAATAGAGTTTCCAGTCAATAACCATGCATTTGACGCTTTTACAGAACTAAGAGTACTTCCTCCATTTCCTACCCATGCTTGGGCTGAAGAATAAATTGAAAAGAGGGAAAAGAATAAAACAGGCAAAAAATTTTTGTGGAAATAGGATTGTTTCATAAAAAAATTTTTAGAAAATAAATATAAACAAGTAATTCTCTAAAAAAAAAAATTAAAATAAAAAAATTAAAAAACTTGATGATCAAGTAAAATATAATGTTGATATGATAGAAGCAATTACCTAATCAGCACTACCGTTCCTTTTCTGTACACATTACCACAAATGGTTTTGGCGCTTACCTGATACACATAAGTTCCTGACGGCTGCCTTACGCCATTGTAAGTTCCATCCCAGCATTTTGAAGAATTGTTTGAGTGGAATATAAGATTGCCCCAACGGTTATAAGCACTAAAATCAAGATTGGTAACATAGCCCCATGTTTTTACACCAAAACAATCATTTATGCCATCGCCGTTCGGTGTAAAAGCGCTTGGCATAAGATAACCGTTTGCAGCTTCGCCAACTATTACTTTCACCTGTATACTGTCTTCTGTTGTGCATCCGTTATCGCCTTTTGCGTAAACATGATATGTAGTAGTTTCTGCAGGTGTTGCTGAAGGATGTGAGATATACGGATAATTTAATGACGAAGCAGGTGACCAGTTATACTGAACTCCACCCGTAGCCGTAAGTTTTGCCAATCCTAAAACACAATCAACATCATTCGATTTGGTTACACTGACAACCGGCTTAGGTTTAATATTGACTGTTGAAAAAAGAGAATCGGTTACATTACATGCAGGGCTTGTAATAAATTACTTTATACGTTGTTGCAGCCAATGGATGTATCCATGTTACTGAAGAGTCTGGTGAAGAAACTAAATTTGATGGAGACCACTGATAAACATCACCACCCGATGCTGTAAGCAATAAACTATCACCCAAACACACTCCTGCTGCAGAAGGATTAATGGCAAAAGCAGGTTTTGGTTTTACTGTTATTAAAACCGAATCGTCAGCAATACAAGTGTTGGTTCCTTTTACGTGTACAATATATTTTGTTGTTGCAACTGGGGATGCAAAAGGATTTGCAATATTGGGATTTGATAAACCTGTATTTGGAGTCCAAGTATATGCAATCCCACCCATAGCATTTAATTGCGCCTGTGCAGAACCGCAGATTGTTGTATCGTTACTTACTGTTACAATAGGAAGCGGCAATAAATCTATTGTAACACTATCCTGAACAGAACAAACGCCATTACCTGCAGTAACGATATATTTGGTTAACGTAGTTGGTTTCGCAATTGGGTTGGCATCTCCGGAATTATTCAGCGTTGTAACTGGTGTCCAATTAAAGATTATTGCGTTAGAACTATTGGTGCGAAGAACAACAGATGATCCGGTACAAATACTTGTATCGGGCAACAGCGCAATAGTTGGCTGAGGCAATACTTTTACAAAAACAGAATCATTTCCCGAACAACCTGCTGAGTCAGTTGCCGATAAATAATACATGGTAGAAGAAGAAGGAGATGCAACAGGATTTGGAATTGAATCTGCACTTAATGTAGATGAAGGTGACCAGCGATAATTATCTGCACCCGATGCATGTAAAACAACATTATATCCGCTACAAATTGTTGTATCGGCACTTATAGTTAATGTGGCATTACCCATTGTGCTTACCTGAATAGTATCTTTATTTTGACATCCATTCTGATCAGTAACCATCACTGAATATGTACCCGCAGAAGTTACGGCATAAGTTTGCTTTGTGCTTCCATCCTGCCATTGATAATTGGCGCCAGAATTACCGGCGTCAAGCAGTAAGGAATCCAAACCACAAAAAGAAGTGTCCTTACCAAGATCAACAACAGGTGGTAAATTCTGTTTAACATCAATACTATCACGAACCGTGCAACCATGATATTCTGATTCCATCCAATAAATACCGGAAGTATTTACCTGTATCACACTATCAGCAGAACCTGTGTTCCAGCTATAAGTTTTTTCCGGGAAATTTGTTTTTATAAGCATACTGTCGCCTTTACAAAAACCTGTATCAAGCAAGGGTAATTTGGTTGGCGATGGCATAACGACTACGCTTTTGCAAGCTTCTGTTTGAGTGGGCAATCCTTCATCGGCCAATAAATGAATATTATAAACTCCGGGAGAATCATACATGATATCAGGGGGATTTTGAGCAATTGAATTAGGTATGCCGGAGTTATTAGAACCTGCAAATCTTAAACGGGTAATGGTATTATTATTTACATTAGGAATCAAACTGTATAAATCAGAACCAACCCTGAATATTTTTGATAGAGAATGTGGAAAATTGAAATTTCCAATATTACCTAAAGATGTTGCTACAGGTGCATTTGTAAAGTCCCCACTAAAATTAAGTTTTATAAGATCATTAGTGTTTTCATTAGTTACAAAAGCAACAGCCTCCCCGCAAAAAAACGGCCGAAGCTAAAAATATTGGTAATCCTTCCAACTTAGGTTCGAGGGTTAATAATCCTTTTCACAGTGGTTTATGGTTGTTACAATTGCGAAAGATATTTCAAAAAAGCGAATTTTTACAAACCCACTTTGGTTAAATTTTTGTTTCGCATAATTTTCATGCCTGTTTAATCTTCTTTTAATAGCTCCAGGAATTTATTCATCCCTTCAAGTTTTTCTTTGGTTAGCTTATAACTGATATTCTTTTTATAATAA
>Ga0137373_10007172_pt1 | contig 11869 bp, 10 predicted proteins | sample SagtaG_5_FD_104912 | JGI IMG/M metagenome (GOLD analysis project Ga0137373, IMG submission 104912) | Vadose zone soil microbial communities from Sagehorn Ranch, Mendocino, California, USA - Sage1_R_80_16 metaG | ecosystem: Environmental > Terrestrial > Soil > Vadose zone | place: USA...
CATTTCCTAACGTCAGCAGAGAGCAACTCCGCGAGCTCGAATGTCCTATCCCCCCGCTTCCCGAGCAAAAGGTCATCGCAGCGGTGCTTGGCGCGCTGGATGACAAGATCGAGTTGAACCGGCGGATGAACGCGACGCTGGAGGCGATGGCGCGGGCGCTCTTCCAGAGTTGGTTCGTGGATATCGATCCGGTCCGCGCCAAACTCGACGGCCGCCAGCCCACCGGCCTCGACCCCGCCACCGCCGCTCTCTTCCCTAACGAATTCGAAGATTCAGAGCTCGGCCCGGTCCCCAAAGGCTGGACGATTGAACCAGTCGGTGACGTTGTCACTTGCGTCGGCGGAAGTACGCCGAGCACAACAGAGCCAGAGTTCTGGGAAGGCGGAGTTCACTGCTTCGCCACGCCCAAAGATTTGTCGCAACTGGACGCGCCAGTGCTCATCGACACGGAACGTCAAATTACTGATGCTGGCGTGACAAAGATATCGTCCGGGCTGTTACCCGCTGGCACGCTACTACTGTCGTCACGCGCACCAGTCGGATATCTCGCGATTGCAACAATTCCGCTCGCGGTGAACCAAGGCTTCATCGCAATGAAGTGCAATGACCGTGGGTCAAACTACTTCATGTTGAACTGGTGTCAGTCGAACATGATGGAGATCGAAAGCCGCGCCAGCGGCACCACGTTTGCAGAAATCAGCAAACGGAACTTTCGTCCGATTCCGCTGCTCGTTCCGTCAGCTGAGTTGATGGAGAACTTCACGAGAACGGTCGAGCCGCTCTACCAACAGATTGCAGTTAATGTGCGCGAGTCGCGCACGCTTACCGCAATTCGCGACGCGCTGTTGCCGAAGATGTTGAACGGCGAAATAGAGCTCACACGGAGAGGGAACACCTCATGAGTGTAATCAAATCCTTTGCGGTGGGCGTCGGGGACATGTTCTACATCAATCACAACACCGACAACTTCACGATCATTGATTGTTTTCTGAACGAGGAGAACACCGACGTTATCCTAAACCAGATTGGCCTGCTTAGCCGCTCGAAAGGCATTACACGTTTCATTTCGACTCATCCGGACGAGGATCATATTTGCGGCCTGGAAGCTTTAGACGACGAGATCAACATCGTAAACTTCTATGTCGTCAAAAATAATGCGAGCAAAGAGGAGGAAACGGAGAGTTTTAAAAAGTACTGTGAGCTGCGGGATGATCCGAAAAAGGCTTTTTACATTTACAAGGGCTGTCAGCGGCGATGGATGAATCAATCAGACGAAGAGCGCAAGGCATCCGGCATTCACATCTTGTGGCCGGACAGAAGTAACGAACATTTCAAAGCAGCGCTCGCCGAAGCGGAGGCTGGCGGCAGTCCGAATAACATTTCGGCAATCATCAAATACTCTGTCGAGGACGGCGCAAAGGTAATTTGGTTTGGCGACATGCACCGCGAATTCATGGAAAGAATCGAAAACGATTTCGACACCTCGCCGGTCGACATTACGTTCGCTCCACATCACGGAAGACGGACAGGGCGAATACCAACTTCCGTTCTAAAGAAGCTGTCCCCAAAGATCGTGATCCTCGGAGAGGCAGCTGTCGAAGACCTCGACCATTACACTGGCTATAACCGAATTCCACAAAATGTCGCGGGCGATATCATACTACAGTGCGTCGAGCACAAGGTACACATCTTCACTTCAAAACCGTGTACTGCGGCTTTTTTGGAGAACGAGAACAGAACTCTGGCCGGCGCCTATTATCTCGGAACTTTGCAGGTGTAGCTTAGGTGAGCGTCACAAATCTTATAACTGACGGCTATGAACGGAAGGCTCGCCTCTATCCAGCGCTGCTCCTGATTGCGCCGATCGTCTTCGTCCTCGTGGCTATGTTGTCGACCAAACAATCGACTTTGGAGTCACTGCTTGCCGCTGCCGTGGGATTTGGCGGAGTATTTCTGCTTACGCAACTTGCACGAGATCGCGGCAAACGCCGCGAGAAACAACTCTTCGCGAAATGGGGTGGCCTCCCGTCGATTGCAATCTTCCGGCATCGTAACGGCACCTTGGATTCGATAACCAAGACTCGGTATCACAAGAAACTTGCGGATTTAGTGAAGGAGGCGAAAGCGCCCACGACTGAAGAAGAACAAGCCAATCCGACGGCTGCAGACGCAGCCTACGCCGCATGGTCACATTACCTTCGCGTGAACACGCGCGACAGGAAGAGATTTCCCCTGCTATTTCAAGAGAACGTGAATTATGGATATCGCCGAAACGTCTGGGGTCTTCGGCCCCTCGGCATTGTCGTTTGTTCTCTGACCTCACTGATTGCAGCAGTCCATCTGTATTTCGTACATCGGTCTACCGGGCATTGGGACGGAGCGACTGTTGCTGCGGGTGCGTTCAGCGGGATTTTATTGTGGTTTTGGATATTTCGCTTTTCAGCGAATTGGGTCCGCGTTCCTGCAGACGCGTACGCCGCCCGACTGGCTGAATGCGTCGAACAGCTGGACAGTGATCACCTTCCAACTTTGAAATAAATTTATCATGTCTTTCACAGACTTTTACGCCAGAGAAGCCGTGTTAGAACACTGATGAAATACAGATGCATCAGTTATCCTGACTTTGAGCCGGATCACACATGGCTGCGTAAGATCCTGCTCTTCGTCGATGAAGTTCACCGAATCGTGCCGACAGATGTCGTCCTTGAGGACTCTGATGATCTGAAGCGTTTGATGGAACAGTGCCACGGCGCCGTAATGCGGTGCCCTCCACAGCATTATGTCGAAATCTCGGAATCGCAGGCGGAGCTTTTCGGAAAGGCGCTCGACCAACCTGCGTTTAGGAAAATCGCGGAGAAGAAAAGTCTGCAAATTCTAATCGGTCCGACCGGGGAGAGGGAAGTGAAAGGTTGGGAGTTTCTCCACGTCGAGAAAATTGGAACACGCGTTCGGAGGGAACTTGAGAATCGGCGAATGATCCACGAATCGTTCGGCGATGAACATTGGCAAATCGTTCCGCGTAATGTTGCCGGACTAGTGCTAAGCATGCTGGCAAACCAAATCGCAAATTCAAAAGGGTTCGACGCAGTCACAGATCAGCCACTAGCCTTTGCTCTTAACAGCATCCATGAATGCGTCGATCAAGGGTCGCCTGCCCTAACGGAAGGCGCAATTGCATCAGTGATCGCCACCGTTCAGATACCGAGAGAAATTGGCTTAATGAAAGTGGAGGACTATGCGGCATTGCGTGAGCGTCATCAGGATGTACGCGTCGAATTTGCTCGAATGGTCCGTGAACTAAAGGAGAGTGCTCGTTTGGACCGACCCGTCCCGCCCGAGGATCTCCGCAGCAGACTCGACGAGATCACTGAAGAGATTGAGAAACAAGTGCGCAAATTTCGAGCCAGTAAGACTGCTGGAAAAGTCAATGAGTGGATACCTGCAATCTTAACAACCCTCGTGCCCGTTGCGGCGACGTATGCATTTGGCCCAATTCCTGGACTAGCGACTGGCCTCTTCACTTTAGGCGTGAAAGCTGTCGCCAGCTTCACAAAAAAGACCGAACACTTTTCTTATCCAAGAGTCTTGCAGACATTGTGCGCTGCTAACGACGCGGCAGCAAAAGCCGCCATTCGAAGTTTGGCGACTTAGCGAACACAATGTCACTCAACGAATCCGCAGTCGAGGTTGCTGCACTGAGCTGGTTCAGGGAACTCAGCTATGCGATCGCGCACGCGCCGCATCTCGCGCCGGGTGAAATCGCTGCGGAACGCAGTTCGTTTTCTGATGTCTTAATCATCAGCCGACTACGCGAAGCAATCGCGCGGCTAAATCCAACGATCCCCAGTGACGCGCGCGAAGAGGCATTGCGCAAGCTACTGCGGCACGATGCGCCGTCGCTAGTTGGCAATAACCGCGCGTTTCATCGCATGCTGCGGGATGGAGTCCCTGTTGAGTATCGCCGCGAGGACGGCAGCATCGCAGGCGACCACGTCCGACTGATCGACTTTGATAATCCCGACGCGAACGACTGGCTCGCCGTGAATCAGTTCACCGTCATTGAAGGCCAGAACAATCGCCGGCCTGATATCGTCGTCTTTGTCAACGGCCTGCCGCTCGGACTCATCGAGCTAAAGATTCCAGAAGACACCGACAAATGGTTCGGCGCTGCCTACAACCAGATCCAGACCTATAAACACGAAATTGTGTCGTTGATGCACTACAACGAAGTGACCGTTGTCTCCGATGGGCTGGAAGCGCGCATCGGCTCGCTCACTGCGAACCAGGAATGGTTCAAAGTCTGGCGCACAATCGAGGGAGAGTTCGATGCGCCGGCCACTGCGCTCGAACTAGAGACTCTCGTTCGCGGTGTGTTCGAGAAACGACGTTTTCTCGATCTGATCCGCAACTTCATCGCCTTCGAAGACGATCTAGACAGTGGCGCGGTTCACAAACTGATCGCTGGCTATCATCAATTCCACGCTGTCAAAGCTGCTGTTGATGAAACGATTCGCGCAACGCGCACAGCTGTTGCAGAAACACCAGGCACCTACTGGGCCGGCAAAATGGAAGGCGGCAAAGAAGGCGATCGCCGAGTCGGAGTTGTTTGGCACACTCAGGGCTCAGGCAAGAGTTTGTCGATGCTCTTCTACGCGGGCTGCATCATCGAGCATCCGCAAATGGAAAACCCCACGCTGGTCTTCCTCACCGACCGCAACGATCTCGATGATCAACTCTTTGGTCAATTTCAACGTTGCCACGAGATCGTTAGGCAGACGCCAATCCAAGCAGAGTCAGTCAAGCACCTGCGCGAGCTTCTGAATGTCGCCAGCGGCGGAGTTGTATTCACGACGATGCAAAAATTCACGCCCGATGAAACCATGGGCAAGGCGCCACTGCTTTCAAATCGTCGCAACATCCTTGTTATTGCCGATGAAGCGCACCGAAGCCAGTACGATTTGATCGACGGTCTCGCACGTAACGTTCGCGATTCGTTGCCGAACGCGTCCTTCATTGGTTTTACCGGAACACCGATCGAGAAAACAGACGCAAACACGCGCGCAGTGTTCGGTGATTACATTAGCATCTATGACATCCAGCGTGCTGTTGCCGATAAAGCCACTGTTCCGATCTACTACGAGAGCCGCGTCGCGAAGTTGGGACTCAACGCGAGCGAACTTCCCAAGATCGACAAGGAGTTCGAGGAGATAACGGAAGGCGAAGAGTTAACGCGCAAAGAAAAACTAAAGACGAAGTGGGCGGCGCTCGAAGCTCTCGTCGGAAATCCAAAACGCATCGATCTCATCGCCGCCGATCTCGTGGAGCACTACGAGCGCCGGCTCGAAGCGATGGAAGGCAAGGCCATGATCGTCTGCATGAGCCGCCGCATCTGCGTCGACATGTACAACGCGATCACCAAACTGCGTCCGCAGTGGGCCAGCGGTCCTAACGATGATGATGCCGGCAAGTCATGCGTGCTCAAGATTGTCATGACGGGCAGCGCCGAAGACGGACCCGATTGGCAACAGCACATCCGCAACAAAGACAAGCGTCGTAAACTCGCCGCGCGTTTCAAAGACTCCAGAGATCCATTCAAGATCGTGATCGTGCGCGACATGTGGCTGACCGGTTTCGACGCGCCATCGCTGAGCACGATGTATGTCGACAAGCCCATGCGCGGCCACGCGCTTATGCAAGCAATCGCGCGTGTGAACCGCGTGTTTCGCGACAAGCCTGGCGGTTTAGTCGTTGATTACTTAGGCTTAGCCGATCAACTGAAGTACGCGCTCGCGAACTACACGCAGAGCGGCGGCAAAGGCGAGCCGAGCATCGACACAGCAAAGGCAATCGCGGTCATGTTGGAGAAACATGAAATCGCATGCGGCATGATGCACGGATTCAACTGGTCGAAGTGGAATACCGGCACGCCAGCTGAAAAGTTCGGACTACTTCCCGGCGCACAAGAACACATTCTGCAACAGGGCAACGGCAAAGAACGCTTCGTTCAAGTTGTGACTGAGCTATCGCAAGCGTTCGCCCTTTGTGCCGGAACTGATGAAGCGATCGGGATCCGTGACGACATCGGCTTCTTCCAAGCCGTCAAAGCTGCGCTTGCAAAACCGCGCGGCGCACGCAAGACAACTGGAGAACTCGATCATGCAGTCAGACAGTTAGTCGCAAAGGCAATCGCGCCCGAAGGCGAGATCATCGACGTCTTTCAAGCCGCCGGATTGAAGCAGCCAGACATCAGCATCCTTTCCGATCAGTTTCTCGCGGAAGTCCGCGGACTCAAATATAAAAACGTCGCTGCCGAGCTGCTCGCCAAATTGTTAGGAGATGAAATCAAAGTCCGCTCCAAACGGAACCTCGTTCAAAGCCGGGAATTCTCTGAGATGCTCAAGAAAACGCTGAACGCATATCACAACCGCGCGATTGCAACGCAAGAAGTGATTGAAGAACTGATCAAGCTCGCCAAGCAGCTGAAAGAAACTGATCAGCGCGGCGTCGATCTCGGCCTCAATGACGATGAGGTCGCTTTCTATGATGCGTTAGCCGCAAACAACAGCGCCTTAGAAGTCATGGGCAAAGATAATCTCAGAGTGATCGCCACCGAGTTAGTCACCCGAGTCCGCAAAAGTGTAACCATCGACTGGACGCTACGCGAAAGCGCTCGTGCCAAGATCAAAGTCCTGGTAAAGCGAATCCTCCGAAAACATGGCTATCCGCCGGACTTGCAAGACGAAGCAACGAAGCTTGTGTTACAACAGGCAGAACTCCTCTGCGCAGAATGGGCCGCGTAGATGGCTAGACAACCTCACAACTCATGGCGGCCGATCGGAATCGTCACTTTCCGCAATCGTCGCAAAACTGATTTGAACCGGGAGTTTCGAATGCGCAATCGCTTCCACCTCTCCCCGAAGCGAAGAAGAAAAATCCCAGTGTCGCGGAGGACCTGCTCCGGGGGGAACGCTTCTTAACAAGATAGAATGGCGGGTACGCCCAAAGTCCCATTGTAAAGGTGTCTCGTTTTTCCCAAGCTCCTTGACTTACAAATTCAACTTATGAACAAATACATCGTAGAATTCATCGGCACGTTTTCCTTGTTCTGACAATCGGCTGCACAGGGATCGGCGCAGGCTCGGGGGTGATCGCGCCGCTCGCAATCGGCGCGGCACTTATGGTGATGGTTTTCGCCGGCGGCCACATCTCGGGAGGCCATTACAACCCTGCTGTTACACTCGGCGTGCTGATTCGCGGTAAAGTAAAACCTGCTGATGTTGTGCCTTACTGGATTGCTCAATTTGTTGCAGCCGCGGTTGCCGCGCTGCTCGTGATCAAGTTCCTTCGTGCAGGAGCACCTGTGACCGCAATTATGCCTAAGACAGGCCCGGCCTTGCTTGCCGAGTTTTTGTTTACGTTTGCACTTGTTTATGTCGTCCTGAACACGGCGACAGCAGAAGGGACCTCAGGGAATTCATTCTACGGTCTCGCTATCGGTATGACCGTAATGACTGGCGCGTTTGCAGTCGGCGACATTTCAGGCGGCGCGTTCAATCCGGCTGTTGCTCTTGGAATAACGCTGCTCGGTATTTCAACTTGGAACAACATTTGGATTTACTTGGTCGCGAACCTGTCCGGGGGTATCGTTGCAGCGCTAATCTTCAAAATGATTAACCCGACCCGCTCAACTTAGGCCGATAATTTCTCTTCTTCGACAGTTAACCATCAACTTCTTAAAGCAAATATGATACAAAACAAATCTACTGCATTTATCGCCATATTCAGTGCTTGGTTCGCCGCTGCGTCCTTGCATGCTGCCACGATTGCCGCCGGAACGACGTTGACAGTAAGTACGGTCAGTCTTATCAGCTCGCAGACTGTGGTGGGCAGAAGCTTCGAGGCGAAGCCGGGGCAGGACGTTTCAGTAAAGGGAAACGTTGTATTGAAAGCTGGAACTAAAGTGTTTGGAAAGATCACGTCGTCTCGTGCTAATCCGCGCAAATCAGGGCCACTCGTTGTGGAACTCGCCTCGATTGAGCTGAACGGACGCAGGATCCCGGTAAAGACCAACGATATTCAGCCGGCAGGGCCTCCGCAGACAGCGCGACAAGCGCACTACGGGCACACCGCCGGTACAACCGTGGTTAACCCGGGAACCAGGCTGCAGTTTCAGCTTTTGCAACCAGTGACGTTGTAAGTCCGATTGGCCTAACGAATGAAGTTGCTTCTTCATGAGATCCGTCGCAACCCACTGCTTTGGTTGCTTGTGTTTGTCCCGATCGCGCTCGCCGCCGAAAAACTCAATCACGAAGCGCACACGTTACATTTCATTCTGTCGGTGCTAGCGATTTTGCCGTTGGCTGTTCTCCTAAGTCATGCAACAGAATCTGTCGCGGCGAAGACGGGCGATTCGGTGGGCGGTCTCCTTAACGCTACGCTTGGAAATCTAACCGAGCTTGTTATCGCGATCGCTGCTTTGCAGGCGGGACAATATACATTGGTTAAGGCATCGATCGCGGGCGCGATCGTGACCAATTCATTATTCATGTTGGGCGCGTCGTTCCTGCTCGGCGGCGTGCGGTATCACCTTCAGGAATTCAACCGTATCGCCGCGCGATTCCAGGCCGGCTTGCTTTTTCTGGCCACAGTAGCTCTTCTGATTCCTTCCGCCGTGGCCGGGCACGAGACTTTAGGAAAAACGGGATTGAATCAGGAGTTGAGCCTGGCGCTTTCGCTTTTGCTTTTGATCGGGTACGCTCTCGGCCTGTGGTTTTCGCTGAACACCCATCGTGAATTGTTTGCAAGCACAGCCGAAGTACAGGAAGCGGCATGGCCAATTGGCCTGGCCGTGGGCACGCTTGCGGTTGTGACGATTTTGGTTGCGTTGGTGAGTGAGGTGTTCGTCGGGTCTGTTCAGCACGCTGCCACCGCCTTCGGAATGAGCCCTGCCTTCGTTGGATTCATTGTTGTGGCCCTCGTGGGCGCGGCGGCCGAAATGGCATCGGCATTTTCCGCAGCGCGCAACAATCGTCTCGATTTGAGCGTGAGTATTGCACTCGGCAGCGCTGCACAGATTGCTCTGTTTGTTGCTCCGGTTCTGGTGCTGCTCAGTTACGTGATCGGGCCCGCCCCCATGGATTTGAATTTGTGGCCCGGCGCAGTGGCAATGATTTTGTTCGCAACGCTTACTGCCTCTCTCATTACCACGTCTGGACGCTCTGCGTGGTTCGTGGGGGTTCTAGCGATCATGGTTTATCTGATTTTCGCGACGGCTCTGTATCTATTACCGCCTGCCACGACCAGGTGAATCACTCACGCTGATTAGCCAAACTGCGAATCACCACACGAATGCTGCCCTTAGCCTGAGGCCGCGTCTCAGATCTGGATTTCCATTCCTTCGCGGGCCAGCACCGCATTGCGGAACCGTTCTCGACACAATTTTTCGATGCGGTCAAGAAACTCGTCGTCGTGTTCGGGGTCGTGATGCGTGAGGGCCAGGCGCTTTACGGCGGCCATTTCCGCAAGTTGCATGGCTTGATCGAAGCTGCTGTGTCCCCATCCGCGCCGTTTCTGTAGTTCCTCGGCCGTGTATTGCGCGTCGTGCACCAACAAGTCCGCGCCGCGCGCCAACTCCACCAGCCGCGGATCGATCCGCTCGCCATGCTCGACATCCGTGCAAACGACGAGCACTTTGCCATTTCGCTCGATCCGGAAACTATACGCTCCGCCTGGATGGTTGTGCCTTTGAGCGGTGACGACGGTTTCCACATTGTTGATGCCAGTGAAGTGTTTGCTGGCATCAGCGATTTGCAGGAACTCGAAATTGGCTCCCATGTGATCTAATTGCACGGGGAAATATTCAGCCTGCATTTGGACTTCGAAAATCTCCCGCAAATTCCTAACTGTCTGACCCCGGCCGAGCGTCAGGAGCGTGATTTTCTGCCCGGGATCATAAGCCGGGGCAAAGAACGGAAAGCCTTGAATGTGATCCCAGTGAAAATGAGTGAATGCGATAACGATTCGTTCCTGCTTGTGACCGATGGCGCGAAGGTCTCTGCCCAGATTTCGCAGTCCGGTGCCCGCGTCAATTATGACGACGCGGTTCGTATCGGTGAAGGTGATTTGCAGGCAGGTGGTGTTGCCACCGAATTGCTGAAAACCGGCATCGCAGACGGGAATGGATCCCCGCGTCCCATAAAACTTGAGCTTCATAGAATTGTTCTTAAACCGTTTCTATTGTAATGACACTCCGCTTTCCTATCACGTCATGAAATTCCTAACTATTCTTGCCGTTTCCGTCGGCCTCCTTACCGAATCTCAAGCGATGGAACAGCCATTGAGCGTGCCGACGCGCACGGCGACTTTTGCATTGACGCAAAGCCGGATCCGCGACCCGAATGAAATCCTGCGCTCTATGAATCCGCGCCGGGACGAGTTCGATACAGGCGGAAAATATGTTACGGAACAGGTCACACGCGCCCAGGCAGTTTGTTAGGCTCGCCGTCGCCATCGAGAAAGAAGATAGAACAGTGGAATTCCAAGAAGAACCGCGACGAGGCTGAGCAAAAAAATCTGAGGCGCATATCTGATAAGAAGGAAAGGGGAGTAGCTCTGGTAAAGAGCAAAGCCCGGAAGATATCTGTGCCATGGCACGAGAAGCAGGAGCAACAGGCCAGCAGCGGAACAAATCAGCATACCCAACGCGCCGTAGAGTCGAGTACGCCACCACCAGGCGCCGCTAAAACCAAGGAACACCAGAAATACCACGACGAGGCACACTCCGGCCAAACGTCGGAACGACGCGCCACCAATTGTAGTTGAAAAGCGAAGAAGCTCTTTCTCGATCAGGTTGGATGTCGCTTTAACTTGATCTTCAGCTTCGCCCGTTACCGACACGCGCCGTGAATAATCGCCCAAATCAATCGTGACAGATGAAATCGGTCTGTCAGGCCGATTATATATGTAAGAAAATTTTAAGAGTTCCCTGGGAAACGCAACGCTGCTCGCAAGCGAAAAGTGGGGTATCTCGATTTCATGGCCTCGGACGCCAAGCTTTACGCTCTCCCGAGCGGACTCTTGATCTCTTGCAGGGCCATTGGCAGAGGCAATAAATGCCTGAGTCTTGTGCAAAACAGCATCCAGGTCAGCCGCGGACAATTTTAAAGGAGGCAGAGTATGGTGCTCTGAAAATTCCGCGTTCTTTGCAGTTAGCGAAGTTGTCGTCAGCGCCAGGCAAGCGCTGATAAAGACAGGCAACGCATGGCCAAATCTCCGTTTCCGGACGTACCGCACAAGATGTGTATTATGCTCTTCTTCGCCTAAGGAATCCTATCGCTACCCCGGCAATAGCCAGAAAGATGAACAAGATTATCGGCTGCGGCAAGCTGCGCGCAGCGGCCTGAGGTTTTGGACGGTTCGCAAACTCAATTGGAATCTTGAGTTGCGACACAGCCACTGTTCTGGGGTCGAAACGCCATTGTGAATATGCCTGCAGCGCAGCGCCATCAAGTTGTTGGTTTCCGGTGCTCGTCAGCATCCGCGCGCCCGTGACGTTGCCTGTGTGCTTGTCGATATTGACCAAAACAACGCCTTTGCCGGTTAGTCGCTGTTTTGCCCATTCGGTACGATATACAGGCTGGGGTGTAAAGATCGCTCTGGGTGGAGGCGGTTGTCTTACCGGACTTGCAGGCTGGGCGTGCACTGATGAAACAAAAGCAAGGCTTACAACAAAGACGAGGAATACCTTGCGCATCCTGGGAGGCCACCTCCACACCCGTGGCGCTTCCGCGGCGATGTCAATTACCGCAGCGGGTGAGGAAAGCTCGGCCATTCGAGCGATGGTTGAGTGCGCCGTTGGCGACGCACTCAA
>Ga0137373_10007173_pt1 | contig 11868 bp, 11 predicted proteins | sample SagtaG_5_FD_104912 | JGI IMG/M metagenome (GOLD analysis project Ga0137373, IMG submission 104912) | Vadose zone soil microbial communities from Sagehorn Ranch, Mendocino, California, USA - Sage1_R_80_16 metaG | ecosystem: Environmental > Terrestrial > Soil > Vadose zone | place: USA...
ACGGCTGTTCCGCGAACAGGGCTACGCGGCGACGACCGTCGAGCAGATCGCTGAGGCCGCGGAGGTGTCGGAGAGCACGTTCTTTCGTTACTTCCCGACCAAGGAAGACGTCTGTCAACGTCGGCCGAAAACTGACCCCTTTCCAACGGCTGAAATCTGACCCCTTCCTTGTCCGGGTCTGGTTACGGTTAGTTGCTGTTGTCGGTGGTGGCCGCGGGGACGCGGCCGAGGTCGCGGTTCTTGAGGCGGTAGCTGTCTCCCTTGAGTGAGATGACTTCGGCGTGGTGGACGAGGCGGTCGATCATGGCGGCTGCTACGACGTCGTCGCCGAAGACCTCTCCCCAGCGGCCGAAGGGTTTGTTGGAGGTGACGATGAGGCTGGCGCGCTCGTATCTGGCGGAGACGAGCTGGAAGAACAGGTTGGCGGCCTCGGCCTCGAACGGGATGTAGCCGACCTCATCAATGATCAGGACGGGGACGCGCGACAGCCGGGTGAGCTCGTCCTGGAGGCGTCCGGCGTGGTGGGCGTCGGCGAGGCGGGCGACCCACTCGGCGGCGGTGGCGAAGGCGACCCGGTGCCCGGCCTGGCAGGCGCGGATGCCCAGGCCGATGGACAGCATCGTCTTCCCTGTCCCCGGCGGGCCGAGGAAGATCACGTTCTCTTTCGCGGTGACGAAGTCGAGGGTGCCCAGGTGGGCGATGACCTCGCGCTTGAGGGATCGCTGGTGGTCGTAGTCGAAGTCCTCCAGGGCCTTGCGGGAGGGGAAGCGGGCGGCGCGGATGCGGCCCTCGCCGCCGTGGGACTCGCGGGCGGATACCTCGCGCTGCAGGCAGGCGGCCAGGAACTCCTCGTGGGTCCAGGACTCGGCGCGGGCCCGCTCGGCGAGGCGGGTGACGGCGTCGCGCAGGGTGGGGGCCTTGAGGGCGCGGGTGAGGTAGGCGATCTCGGAGGTGAGGTCGCGGCTGGCCCGGGTGGTGGCAGCGGTGGCGGTCATCACGCATCCTGCCCGGGCGCGGGTGCTGGGTCGAGGCTGGTGAGCCATCGCCAGCCGGGGGGCAGCGCCGGGGTGGCTGCACGGGCGGTGTTCCCGGCCGGGTCGCAGGCCAGCGGCAGCGTGCCTGCGTGCTGGATATCGATGGCGGTGAACACGCGGACTGGCAGGCCGCTGATGGCGCCGTCTGCCCGCACCCACGCGGCGGGGCCAGCTGGGCTGTCCGCGCGGACGGCGGTGGTCCCGATCGCCGCGGCCAGGCGGGTGACCAAGGCGGCGCGGCTGGCGGCGTCCCCGATGTGCTCGCTGACCTGGATGCTGATCTGACGGTCGTCGCAGGTGACCGACAGTCCGGCGATCCCGGTGGACTCGATCAGGGCGGCGGCGGCGCGCATCGCCGCCGCGGTCATGCCCGGGGCGCTGGCCTGGGGGAACGCACTCATCTTCAGGCCACCCCCTGCCCGGTCTCGCCGGCGCACAGGGCGTCGTAGATGGCCAGGTCCCGCTGCTCGACCTCGGCCTGGCCCGGGCCGCTCACGGCGGTCAGGGCCCGGTGCGCGGCGCGCAGGGCCCTGGCGGCCTCGGCGTGGGCGGGATCGGTGATGGTCTGGTGCCTGGCCCAGCAGCGTTCATGATCGGCGACCAGCCTGCCTGCGCAGCTGGCCCGGACCCGGTCCAGGTCCGCGTGGATGCTCACCTTGCGGCCGATCACCGCCGGGTGCACGGAGTAATCGCTGGTGTCCAGCCGCACGTAGTAGTCGCGGGGCAGGCGCACCTGCTTGTGCCAGCCCAGCTGGGCCGCATCGATGGGCGGCAGGGCGGCCATCGCCGCCCGGTCAGCAGCGATCCGGTCGGCCGGCGCGCACTCCAGGCACCGCCGGAACCGGGCATTGGCCGTGGCCATCCAGCTCGCGAGCTGGGCGTTGAAGTCCGCCGGGCCGGTGAAGCTGCGGCCAGGAAGGAAGGACGTTTCCAGGTACCCGTTAGCCCGCTCGACCAGTCCTTTCGATTCCGGGTCCCGGGGACGGCACTGGATGATCCTGGTGCCCAGCAGGCCCCGGAACGCCTGGAACTCGCGGGCCAGCACAGGCCGCCCGCCGTGCCAGGCCCCGACCGCGCCCTCGTTGTCCCACACCAGCGCCCGCGGCACGGCACCCAGCTGGCAGATCACCTCCCACTGGCCCAAGATCACATCAGCGGCCTCCCGGGACGGGATCATCCGCCCCGCCAGCCACCGGGAATAGCCGCTGACCATGACCAGCACCGGCGGTGACCCGCAGTGCCCGGCGCCCAGCGGGATGCCCGCCGGAGGGAACCACAGGTCACACTGCGCCAGCTCACCCGGCTCATACGACGTCCGCGACGCCGGGTCCGGCGGAAGGTAAGCCGGGCGCAGCTCCCGCACCCGCTCCCGCAGCACCGTGATCGAGTTCTCCCACCCGACCCGCTCCGCGATCACTGTCGCCGGCATCTGCGGATACGCCTCCAGCAGCTCCCGGATCCGCGGCTCGGCCGCGTCCGCGATCGATCCCGGTCCCTGCCGCTCGTACCTCGGCGGCTCGCCTGCCCGCAGCGCCCGCCGCACGGTGTTCTTCGAGACCCCCAGCACCCGGGCGATCGCCTTGATCGGCATCTGCTCGCTCCGGTGCAGCCGGCGGATCTCCGCCCAGTTCTCCACTGTGATCACATCCCTGTCTTCTGTCACATCCCGTGACAGAGGGGGTCAGTTTTCACACGTTGCCTGGGGGTCAGTTTTCAGGATCTGACCCGTATTTCGTGATGGTAACGAGCCCCCTGTGACGGATGATGGCGTGTGTAACGATCCGGTCGGTTCCGTCTGGTGATCGACGTGTTGCCTTGGGAAGCGAAGGGACTCCTGGTAGATCGGCGGTTGTCTACGCCAGCCGTCTTTCCCAGGAGTCCGCCGTGTCATTGTCACAGGTCAGCGGGTGCTTGTCATGCCAGCATGGGATCAGCCTGGAGCGGCTGCTGCCGCATCTGGCCGGGGCGGTCGTGGAGGCCGCCGAGCTGGCGGGCAGCTTGTGCCTGTGGGCGCGTGCCCGCGCTGATCATGCCGTGTGCCCGAGGTGTGGCCAGCCGTCGGGCCGTGTGCATAGCACGTACGGGCGGCGGCTGGCCGACGCGCCGGTCGGTGGCCGGCCGGTGCTGATCCGGCTGGCGGTGCGCCGGTTCTTCTGCGGCAACCCGGACTGCCCTGCCGTCACGTTCGCCGAGCAGATCGACGGGCTGACCTTGCGGCGTGCCCGGCGGACCCCTCCGCTGGGGCGGATGCTCGCCGGGATCGCGCTGGCTCTGGCCGGCCGGGCCGGGGCGCGACTCGCCGCAGTGCTGGACATGACCGCCGGGCGGTCCAGCATGCTGCGGCTGATCATGGCGCTGCCCGATCCCGGGCCCGGCCCGGTGAAAGTGCTCGGGGTGGACGATTTCGCGTTCCGCCGCGGCCGGGACTACGGCACCGTGCTGGTCAACGCCCAAACCGGCAAGCCGGCGGACCTGCTGCGCGACCGCGAGGCGGAGACGCTGGCGGAATGGCTGCTCGCCCACCCTGGGACCGTGGTGATCTGCCGGGACCGGGCCGGTGCCTACGCTGACGGCGCGCGCAAGGGAGCGCCGGAGGCGATCCAGGTCGCTGACCGCTGGCATCTGTATCACAACCTCGCTGAGCATGTAGACAAAGCGGCCGCCCGGCACCGGGACTGCCTGAAAGAACCGGAGCCGGAGCAAGAGCCGCCGGCAGGCGAGGAGCCCGCAGCTTGACCTGCAGCAGGCTGCCACCGCGGCGGCGCAGCAGCGGGCAGCGCACTGCGCCCTGGCCCGGCGGACACGGGAACGGTATGAGCAGGTGCAGGCGCTGCGCGCGCAGGGCAAGGGGATCAAGCCGGTCATGCGCGAGACCGGCCTGGCCAAGGAAACCGTCCGCCGCCGGGCCGGCAGCGCTGGCGAGCTGCTCGCCAAGATTAAGGACGGCCGGCCGTCTGTGCTGGATGAGTACAAGCCGTACCTGCACCAGCGATGGAACCAGGGCTGCACCAACGTCCGCCAGCTGCACGCCGAGCTCCGCGACCACGGCTACCGCGGCAGCTACGGCACCGTCTGCGGCTACCTGCGGCCGTTCCGGGAACTCGGTGCCCCGCCGGCCGTGCCCGCCCCGCCGAAAGCCCGCGATGTGGCCAGCTGGATCCTCCGCGACCCGAACACCCTCGATGACGACGAAAAAGCAAAGCTCGCGCAGGTCCGGGAACGCTGCCCGCACCTGGACACGCTCGCCGGGCACGTCACCGAGTTCGCCAAGATCCTCACCGGGCGGCACGGCGGCCGCCTCGATGACTGGATCGCCGCGGTCGAAGCCGATGACCAGCCCGACCTGCACTCATTCACCCGCGGGCTCAAACACGGCTACGACGCCGTGCGCAACGGCCTGACCATGCCCTGGAGCTCCGGGGTCGTCGAAGGCACCGTCAACAAGATCAAGATGATCAAACGCCAGATGTACGGGCGCGCCGGCTTCCCACTGCTACGCAAGCGCGTCCTCCTGGCCACCTGAAGGGGCTCGTTACCGTCACGAAATACGGGTCAGATCCAGTTTTCACCCGATGCCGACACCACCCACCAGGCACAGCTGGGGGCATGGCGCAGCCACCACCCTTCAACATTCTTAACGTGCTCCGCCGGAAGAGCCCGGGCCGCTCTTTCGGCGAACCGCAAGGTGAACAGTTCGTTGCCGAGGGCGCCGTGTGGGCGCAGATGGGCACGATCGGCGTTATGGCGACGGCCGGTTGCGCGAGCATTCAGGGTGGGTCGCTGGACGCTACCGCTGGCGGTCCTCGCTCAGGCCCAGCCCGCTGTTGTGGTAACTTGCGCCGAAAAACTCTTGCTATATGCGCCTCCGCCGGGGTGCGTCCCGGCGGTTGTCCCTGGGACAGCGACCGGTCCGAGCCGATTGGCTACCCAACGCAGGCCGACCGTAGACTCCTCGGACTCTGAGATACCCCCAAGTAGTTCGTGCGAATGGACGCTGATGACTACCTTGTGGGGTGATGCCGGACATCTTCCTTCCCGCTCAAGGAGCATTCTCCAGTGACCGACGATTCGTCCCTCTCCGGCCAGCCGCGCTCCGCCAAGATCGACACCAGCGTGCCGCACTCGGCCCGGATCTGGAACTACTGGCTGGGCGGAAAGGACAACTATTTGGTGGATCGCCAGACCGGTGACCAGATCGCCGCCATCTACCCGGGCATCTTCACGCTCGCCCGTGCCGATCGGGAATTCCTGCGCCGTGCTGTGCGGTACTTGGCCGGCGAGGTCGGCATTCGGCAGTTCTTGGACATTGGGACGGGCCTGCCGACCGTGGACAACACCCACGAGGTTGCCCAGCGGGTCGCCCCGGAGTCTCGCATCGTTTACGTGGACAATGACCCGCTGGTGCTGGTGCATGCCCGGGCACTGCTGGCCAGCACACCTCAAGGCAAGACGGCTTACATTGATGCTGACGTGCATGACCCGGACAAGATCTTGCACGAAGCCGCTCGGGCATTGGACTTCACCCAGCCAGTGGCTCTCATGCTGCTGGGCGTCTTGAACTTTGTCCTCGACGACGATGAGGGGTACGCGATCGTGAAACGGCTGGTGGATGCGCTACCTTCCGGCAGTCATCTGGCGGTCACTCACCCCACAAGCGAAATCGACGCCGAGCGGTACCTACCAACCGTGGAACACTGGAACAAATACGGCGAGCCCAAGATGCGCACCCGTACCCGGGCAGAGATTGCTCGCTTTTTCGATGGCCTGGAGTTGCTGGAACCCGGCGTGGTGATGTTCTTGCACTGGCGACCCGAGGCCACGGCCTTTGGTGAGCCTCCTGAGGTACCGGGGTTCTGTGGCCTGGCCCGCAAGCCATAGCAGAGGAAAGCTGACCTACTTACCGGGCAGCTGGGGGAGTGGTTGCCCGCTGCGCGAGGCTTTAGAGGAGGTGATGAATGCGGCTGGGCTGGTGCGGCGGATTGGCACGAATTTGAACCAGGCCGTGGCGCGACTCAACGCGACCGGCCAGCCAGGCAGAGCACTCGTGGTCGCGGACGCTGAACGCGAACCGGTGGGAGCCCGGCTCCTCGATCCAGACGGCTTGGGTCTCGGCGGCGCCCCGCAGCAGCCCGGTCAGCGCGCCCGCCGGTCAACATCTTGACTTGAACGGTCCAGCCCCCGCTCCCGCAGATCGGCCTCAAGTTCCGCCGCCATAGGATCTCCTAGCACGACCTCGGATACCGCTCCGAGCGTCCGCAGCCAGTCAGTTAAGTCACGACGCCCTGCCTCGGTCGCCGGAGTGGATCGGCTTCGACCGGGCCGTACAGCTGGATGGCCAACGCGTCGTAGCTGTCGCGGAGACAGCTCACGGTCACACGGGCTTGCGTCTTCCTCCCGCTGCGGCGGGAACCCTGCCGCCCGAATCGGCTCCTTGAGCCGCCACGCACCCGGGCCATGCAGGTGCACCGTGTAGCCGCTGCCGAAGCCGAGCAGCCACCGGATCAGGTCCTGGTCGCGGTCCGCCCCGGTGAAGCTGGTCCAGCGCTGCTGGCCGTGCTTTCTGAAGACGCAACCGATGGCGCCTTGTCGCGTGCTTGCGGTTTAGGAGGCCGGGCGAGCGGTGAACCAGGAACGGTCGTCGGTAAGCCACCGGTCGAGGCGCAAACCGGCCGACGCGAGGTCGGCCGTTAGCTCTTGTTCGCCGATCTCGTAGGGGCTGAACGCGTGCGTCCACATCCGGTCGCCGACGTGGTACTCGACTACGACATCCACCCGTGGTCCCTGCCGGTGTGCCGAGCGGATGACCCGCCGGATGCCGTCGACCTCCCGTTCAGACGGCCCGGCCGTGTTGAACCAGCTGGGCGCGGTCTGCTGGATCACAACGAGGCCGCCGTGGTCGGTGTGCCTGCGGCAGGTTGCGAGGAACGCGCGCCGCTGGACGGGGTCGGTGTTAATCATGGTGCTGGCCAGCAGAACCGCGCCGAACCTACGGTCTAGTCGCAGCGTCTCGATCCGCACACAGATCGTGGGCAGGTCAGGAACGCGGGCGAGCATCGCCTGCGACTCGTCCACACCGAGCACCGGGTGGCCGAGCTCGGCCAGCGGCCGCAGGAGCCGGCCGGTGCCGCAGCCCAGTTCCAGAATCGACGCCGCCTCCGGCACGGCGGAGTGCACGATCGGTGGTTCCCCCATGGAGGGCAGGAGTGCGTAAAACTCAACCGCGCAGCCGTCCGGCGTGATCTCCCCTGGGCCAGTGCCTGCGGCCGCGTTACCGTCCACTCGCCGTCCTCCCTGTCGCCGGCACTGGGCGCCTGCACCGGACTCTGGGGCTGACCTTACCCAGAGCAGGCGGCTGGCCGCACCCCGTCCGCGTGATGGGGCGCCCGGTCCGCGAGCTGCAGCCCCGCCGCGCCGGTACATGGCCGCGTTTCATCTGCGGTCACCCTCGGTTGATTACATCAGAAGAAGGAATCTTTGATCAGATGAACCTGATCCGCGAGTCCGCTGGTTATCGCGATATTTCCCGGATCCGGCAGAGTACCGGGTGATGCACCGTACAGAATGACGCCAGCACTATTCAGCGTGCTTATCCATTACCATCAAAGCCGTATCGCATTCACGTATTACAACCAATGCGAATCCTGCATCACCTCGCGCCGATTGTTCCAGAATTTGCCCGTTACCCCTTCTACCTCCGGGCTCGCAACGAGCCAGATGACCGTGTCCGCACCGTCGAGCGCCCTCTGCGCTTTGAAGCTCGTCAGCACGATGACGATCTTTAGAAGCCCGCCCACGTTCTTCGTCAGGTCCGTGAGCACGTACCCGGGGTTCAGCGCGTTGGCCGTTACCGGCTTGCCCCTGAGTCTGTCGGCAAGCGCCCAGGTGAGCATCCGGCTTGCCTGCTTTGACGCCCGATAAGCACCAATCCCGCTGTAGGGCCTTTGTCACTGTTCGAACCGTAGGGCAGGGCGACCACAAAGCGAGAACCGGCACCACGTGTTGGTGAGTTCGGGAGCCGCCCTCGATCAGTTGTTTCATGTGTTGGTGAGTTCGGGCGCCAGCTGCTTGCCTGTTCGGCGTCGCGTTGCTCGCCGAACCATCGTGGGCAGCGCTCGGCGCCGCTGCCGCTGTTGTTCCTCACTGTCGGGTTCATCGTCGCCGCCGTGATCGGCGGGCAACAGCCGTGACTCGCCGCCGTGGGTCACGGTCCTGCGGGTGGGGCCCGATCAGCCGGGAGTGGTGCGCAGATCGGTGCCGCGGCGGTGCGCGTCGGCGGCCACGATCTGGGCCGCCAGCTGCGACAGCAGCTGCCGGTCGGTGTCCGGCAGTCCGGCAGCAAGCAACTCGATCCGCTCGGTGAACCTTGCGGCGACCTGTTCGGCGAGCTGTCGGCCGGTGTCGGTGATCGATACGTGAAACGCGCGGCGGTCGATCGCACTGACGGTGCGTGTGACCAGGCCGCGACGCCGCGCGCGGTCGACCAGGCCGCTGATCGAGGACTTGTCCAGGCCGAGATGCCGGCCGAGTGCGTTCATCGTCGGCTCCCGGTCCCGAAGCACTCCGAGCAACCGCGTTTGGATGATCGACAAGTCGTGCTGCGCGGCGATCTCGGCCAGGGCGTTGTGCACCAGAAACGACAGCTGGGCGAGGGCGTCCACCAGTCCCAGATCCTTGCCTGCGCGTGACGGTGCTACCGGGGGCGGCGTGTCGCTGAGCGAAGTCACACCCCGATCCTACTTGAAAAGGTACGTGGCACAAACTAAATTGATACGTGACACGAACCAATCCTGAGGAGAGTTCACATGGACGTCCACGCCGCCGTGGTCCGCTCGTTCGGCAACCCGCCCCGCTACGAACCGTTCGACCTACCGGCCCGTCCGACGGCGACCAGGCGCTCGTCGGCGTCCTCGCGGTGGGTCTGCATCCGCGGGCGCGCACCGGCACGTCGGGCAGCCACTACACCAGTACCGGGAAGTTGCCGATGGTTCCTGGTATCGACGGGGTCGGCCGGCGCGAAGACGGCCAGCTGGTGTATTTTGTCGCCGATGACGAGCTCGTAGGCGCGATGGCCACCCGGACTGTCATCGACACCCGCCGCAGCGTCGTGTTGCCCGATGGCGGGAACATCGTGAAGATCGCCGCGGCGATGAACCCGACCATGTCAGCGTGGGTGGCGCTGCGCCGCCGCGTCCCGATCGAGGCCGGGCAGTCGGTGCTGGTCCTCGGCGCTGCCGGCAACGCCGGCCAGATGGCCATCCAGGTCGCCAAGCGTCTCGGCGCCGGCCGGGTCGTCGGCGCCGGCCGCGACCAGGCCCGCCTGGCCACCCTGCCGGGGATCGGTGCCGACGCGACCGTTGCGCTCACGGCCGACGCCACCGCGTCGCTGGCCGAGGCGGCCAGGAGGTCGACCTGGTCATCGACTACCTGTGGGGCGAGCCCGCCGGTGAGGCGATCATGGCGCTGCTGCAGGCCCGCGCCGACCGCAGCCGCGCCCTGAACTGGATCCAGATCGGCTCCATGGCCGGCCCGACCATCGCCGTCGGTGGCGCTGCGCTCGGCGAACTTCCGACTGCAGGGCAACGGCCAAGGCGCGGTGTCCACCAAGGCATACCTGGCCGAGCTGCCGTCACTCATCGACGAGATCGACAACGGCGGCATCGCGGTCACCGCCCGCCCGGTGCCCCTCGCCGACGTCGAAACCGTGTGGATCGCGCCCGAGGTCCCGGGCGTGCGCGCCGTCCTGGTGCCCTGACCCCGGCCCGATCCGCCACAACAGGCCGACTTATCTGGCGCCGGACACTGCGGCGCGGCCTGGCGTAAATGCAGATGGCCGGTGAACCCTGTCCCGTCTCAATTTCATTTGACACACCACCGGTTCTCTGACCTGTTTGCGTCAGATCTGGCGAGACGGGACGATGAATGATGGCTCAGTAAACGTGGCGCATTCTGGGAGATCTCAGCTGGTGGGTTCCTGCGCAACCGTCGGGATAGTCGGTTGCATTGGCCGCAACACCGCTGACAGGATCCTCGCCATGCCCCACTTCTCCGCACGTGATGGAACCGACCTCGCTTACCACGTATTCGGAGAGGGCATCCCGGTGATCTGCCTACCGGGCGGTCCGATGCGGGACTCGGTTTACCTCGGTGAACTCGGTGGCCTGTCCACGCATCGGCAGTTGATCGTGGTGGACCTTCGGGGCACCGGCCAGTCCGCGATCCCAGAGAATGCCGCCTCCTACCGCTGTGACCGGCTTGTCGATGATGTCGAGGCTCTGCGCGAGCACCTTGGTCTTGACCGGTTGGACCTGCTCGCGCACTCCGCCGCCGCGAACCTCGCGGCGCTTTATGTGGCCCGGCACCCAGAACGCGTCAACAAGCTCGCTCTGATCACTCCGAGCACCAGGGCCGTCGGCATCGCGGCCACCGGGGAGACCCGGCGTGAGATCGTGCAGCTCCGCAAGGACGAGCCCTGGTTTGCAGGGGCCTTCGCAGCTCTTGAAGCAATCGTGGTCGGCAATGCCACCGACGACAGCTGGAAGGCAATCGAGCCCTTCTTCTACGGCCGATGGGACGCGGCGGCACAAGCCCACCAGGCGGCTGAGGACACCCAGCGGAACACACAAGCCGCAGCCGCCTTCGGCGCTGAGGGCGCCTTTGACCCGCAGGCCACCCGCGCGGCACTCGCCGCATTCGACGCGCCGGTGCTGCTGCTCGCCGGAGAGACCGACCTGAACACGATACCGAGCGTCGTGGCCGAATACGCCGAGCTGTTCCCGAACGCCGAGTTCGTCGTTCAACCAGAAGCAGGCCACTACCCATGGCTCGATGACGCTGACCGATTCGTGGCGACAACCGCGACGTTCCTGGGATGAAGGTTGCCTCGCGAGGGAGCCGATCGAACGCCGACCGGCCGCCCGGGCCAGGCTGACGTGGTTTCCAAGCCGACGAGGTGGACCTGGCCGCCCTGTCCCTTTCGGGGCAAAAGCGACGTCCAACGAGATCCAGCGGCACGGCTGGCTGGGAGAAGGTGTCTCGTATTCGGGCGGCGGTGAGTTGGTACGGTCACCAGCCTGAGAACGGTTGTCGATAACTTGAGCAACTGGCACGTGCCAGGCCCTCGTGCTCGGGCACCAGGCGTAGTCGGAGAGTCGTCATGTGGCGCGCCCGTTGGTCGCGGTTCAGCGCAGCCGGTAGAGATCTTCTCCGGCGTCGGACACGACGAGCGTATCCGGGTCGTGGCGACCCGCCTTCCATTGTGGCGGCCTGGGCGCCCGGCATAGCCTCTTGCTACGCCGACATCCCCGTCGGCGATGGGAAGCGGCCTAGCGCGTGACGGCAGCGGCCCTCGCTTAACGGGAAGCAGTCGGCGTGCCTGCGGCAGCCGCCGTCGGCGACGAGCCGCTCCATACCGTGGCAGGCGGCCGGTCCGGGGCCAAGGGACGGTACGCGATGGAGCGGATGAGCGCGCTCGACGCCGGGTTCTTTTTCATGGAGCACGACAACGTGCCGATGCACGTCGGATCAGTCGCGGTGTTCGAGGGACCGCCCCCGGCCTACGGTGACGTGGTCCGGTTGCTGGTCTCCAAGCTGCCACAGGTGCCGCGGTACAGGCAGCGGGTGCGAACCGTGCCGCTGCACCTCGGCCGCCCAGCGTGGATTGACGATGAGCATTTCGAGGTCCTGTACCACGTCCGGCACACTGCGGTACCTGGGCCCGGCGGGGCAGAGCAGTTGCGCAACCTCGCCGGCCGTGTGTTCGCCCAACGGCTGGATCTCGCCAAACCGCTATGGGAGATGTGGCTGGTCGAGGGCCTCCAGGGCGGCCGCTGGGCGC
>Ga0137373_10007183_pt1 | contig 11858 bp, 9 predicted proteins | sample SagtaG_5_FD_104912 | JGI IMG/M metagenome (GOLD analysis project Ga0137373, IMG submission 104912) | Vadose zone soil microbial communities from Sagehorn Ranch, Mendocino, California, USA - Sage1_R_80_16 metaG | ecosystem: Environmental > Terrestrial > Soil > Vadose zone | place: USA: California...
AAGGCGCCCGGCTTCGGCGACCGGCGCAAGGCCATGCTCGAGGACATCGCCACCCTGACCGGCGGCAAGGCCATCACCGAGGACCTGGGGATCAAGCTGGAGAACATCAAGCTCGAGGACCTGGGCAAGGCCAAGAAGGTGGTGGTGGACAAGGACAACACGACGATCGTCGAGGGGGCCGGCAAGACGGCGGCCATCGAGGGGCGGATCAAGCAGATCCGGGCTCAGATCGAGGAGACGACCTCGGACTACGACCGCGAGAAGCTGCAGGAGCGGCTGGCCAAGCTGGCCGGCGGCGTGGCGGTGATCAAGGTGGGCGCCGCGACCGAGACGGCGATGAAGGAGAAGAAGGCCCGCGTGGAAGACGCGCTCAACGCGACACGGGCGGCGGTGGAAGAGGGCATCGTGCCGGGCGGGGGCGTGGCCCTCTTGAGGGCGTCGGCCAGCATCGACGGGCTCAAGCTCGAGGGTGACGAGAAGGTGGGCGCGCAGATCGTCAAGCGGGCGCTCGAGGAGCCCATCCGCAACATCGTGGAGAACGCCGGGCTGGAGGGCAGCGTCGTCGTCGAGAAGGTCAAGGCCGAGAAGGTCCTGACTCGCGGCTTCGACGCCGAGACGCTCGAGTTCGTGGACATGATGCAGGCGGGCATCATTGATCCCACCAAGGTCGAGCGCGTGGCGCTGCAGAACGCGGCGTCGGTGGCGTCTTTGCTGCTGACGACGGAGGCGCTGGTCACCGACCTGCCCGAGGAGAAGCCCGCGGCGGGGCCGCCCATGCCGCACGGGGACATGTACTAGGCCGTAGACGCCAGGGCTCCGTCCGAAGCACACAGCCCCTGTGCGGGAGGCAGGGGCTGTGTCGTTCTGCCGGGGTCACGCCGGCCACTAGCCTCGGCTGGTCCGGGTGTTCCAGCCTGAACTTCCGGTCCGCCAGGGCGAGCCGAAACTGCTCCATGTCCTGCTCGCTACGGTGCCCGGCTTCGATGTGCGCGATGTTGGTCTCGATGTGTGTGTCCAGCTCCGGCATCCCCATGCTGCTCACGACGAGATCGTAACGGTGTTGATCACGTCCAGAACACCTGCGGTACGCAGGCGCCCATCACGAGCTCCCACGTCTTCTGCGCGATCTTCCGCTTCAGCAGCGGCGGATGGCCAGTGCGGAGCACTGAGGAGTACCATCGTCAGACACGGCGACGACATGCCGGCGGTGAGCGACTGGACATCGGCGTGACGAGCCATTCAGCAACACGGTCAGCCGTGACGGTGCCATACGGCCCCGTCGACGTGCTCCTCGCAGAGCTCCATGTCTCACGCGGCGGTCTGACCGACGACGAGGCGCGCCGGAGACTCGGCGAGGTGGGCCCGAACGAGCCCGCGCGGGCGCCGCGCACGGCCGGGCTCGTTCCAATCCTCCTGCTCCTGGCGAATCCGCTCGTGATCATTCTGCTGATCGCGAGCGCCGCCTCCGCGCTCCTCGGGGAGCGGGTCAACGCCTCCATCATCGTCCTCATCGTGGCACTGAGTGTGATGCTCAACTCCGTGCAGACCTATCGCTCCCATCGCGTCGCCGAGCGACTGCGCGACGCCGTGGCGCCGACGGCGACCGCCCTCCGCGACGGAACTTGGAGCGAGATTCGACGACGCGAGCTGGTCCCCGGTGACATCGTCCGACTCGCGGCCGGAGATCGCGTTCCTGCCGACGCCCGTCTCCTCGAGGCGCGAGATCTCCACGTCCAGCAGGCGGCTCTCACGGGCGAGTCGATGCCGGCCGAGAAGGACGCGGACGACCTCGAGGCCGCGCCGCGTCAGCCGGCGGATGCACGCAACGTCGTCTTCCTCGGCACGTCGGTGGTGAGCGGTACGGCGACGGCGCTGGTCGTCGCGACCGGCCCGGCGACCGCGTTCGGCGACATTGCCGCGCGCCTGTCGATGCGCCCGCCTGAGACGGAATTCGAGCGCGGCACCCGGCAGTTCGCACTTCTGATCATGCGCACGGTGTTCTTCCTCGTCCTCTTCGTGCTGCTGGCCGCCGCGCTCCTGCATCACGCCTTTCTCGATTCGCTGCTCTTCGCGGTGGCGCTCGCGGTGGGCCTGACGCCCGAGTTCCTGCCCATGATCAGTGCCGTCACCCTCTCTCGCGGGGCCGCGCACATGGCGCGCCAGAAGGTGATCGTCAAGCATCTCGAGGCGATCGAGAACTTCGGCAGCATGGACGTTCTCTGCAGCGACAAGACCGGCACGCTCACGAGCGGAGACATGATCCTCGACCAGCACCTTGACCCGTTCGGCGAGGTCTCGGAGCGGCCGTTGATCCTCGCTTATGTCAACAGCTTCCACCAAACTGGCATCAAGAGTCCGCTGGACGAGGCGGTTCTCAAGCGCGGGGTCGTCATCGACGGATACCGAAAGATCGACGAGATCCCGTTCGACTTCGAGCGCCGACGCCTCTCCGTCGTCGTCGAGAACAGCGGTGGGCGCCTGCTGATCACGAAGGGGGCTCCGGAGGGCGTCATCGCCTGCTGCACGGCCTACGAGATCGACGATCGCCGGGCACCGCTCGACGAGGCCATGCGGGGGCGCTGCGAAACAACGTACCGCGAGCTGAGCGCTCACGGGTCTCGGGTTTTGGCCGTCGCCTACGCGGCGGTGCCGCTCCGGGCCGTGTATTCTGCTCGCGACGAGCGCGAGCTCGTGCTCGCCGGCTTCGTGAGCTTCTTCGATCCGCCGATGGCAGGCGTCACGGAGACGCTCCGCCGGCTCCGCCGCGACGGCGTCGTCGTGAAGATCCTCACGGGCGACAATGAGCTTGTCGCCCAGCACGTCTGCGGTCAGGTGGGCCTCGACAGTGCCCGCATCGTCGGGGGGGACGAGATCGAGCGCATGACCGACAGCGCGCTCGCCGTAGTGGCTGAGCACACGACCGTCTTCGGCCGCGTCTCACCCGCGCAGAAAAACCGCATCATTCTCGCGCTCAAGAGTCGCAACCACGTCGTCGGGTTCCTGGGCGACGGCATCAACGACGCGCCCTCCATCCACACGGCGGACGTCGGCGTGTCCGTCGCGACCGCCGTCGACGTGGCCAAGGACGCGGCCGACATCATCTTGCTCGAACGCGACCTGGACGTCCTCCACGCCGGAATCCTCGAGGGCCGGCGGGCCTTCGGCAATGTGATGAAATACCTGCTGATGGGGACCAGCTCGAACTTCGGCAACATGTTCAGCATGGCGGGCGCGTTCCTCTTCCTGCCGTTCCTGCCGATGCTGCCGACCCAGATCCTCCTGAACAATTTCCTCTATGATCTCGCCCAGATCACGATCCCCACCGACAATGTCGACGACGCATTCATCCGCACCCCGCAGCGGTGGCACATCGGGATCATCCAGCGGTTCATGGTGGTGATCGGGCCCATCAGTTCAATCTACGACTTCCTCACGTTTGGCGTGCTGCTGTGGGTCTTCCGCGCCTCCGAGGCGCTGTTCCAGACGGGTTGGTTCGTCGAGTCGCTCGCGACGCAGGCGCTCGTCCTCTTCGTCATCAGGACCGCCGGCAATCCCTTGCGCAGCCGGCCGAGCCTCCCCCTGGCGATGACCACGGTGCTCGTGGTGCTGATCGGCGTGATCTTGCCCTTCACGCCGCTGGCCACCACACTCGGCTTCGTGCCACTGCCGGGCGCGTACTTCGTGTTTCTCGGCGGAGTCACCATGACCTATCTCATCCTCGTCGAGGTGGTCAAGCGCCGACTGATGCGCAGACTGCTCGGCCTGGCCCCCGCGTCACCTCTGGCGAAATCAGACGCGCCGGCATCATAGGCCCCTCATGCAGGACGACACGATCGTGGAGGACAGGAAATGACCACGGACGCCGAGATTCAGAAGTTCGTGCAGCGTCACCACGGCTTCATCCCGAAAACGGGGTGGATCGCGCATGTGAAGGAGGTTCACGGCATACCCACGCTGCGTGGGGCGAACCGGGCCCGTCGCGATCGTGACATCGAGCCGTGCCCGCCCGAAAAGCGTGAGGCGATCGAAGAGGCCCTTCGGCATTTCGGCATGATTTGACGACGGCCGGGGTCTACTTCACACGCTCGGTCCTGCCGCGCGCCCCAGATAGTCTTCCCTGGCCCGCTCGAGCTCCCCGAGGATCTACGCATCCCCACCGCAGTCGAGAATCCCTTCTATCTGATGGCCCCGCGGGCCTTCCTCTATCCGCTGGTGGCCGTCGCGACCGTGGCCACCGTGGTGGCCTCGCAGGCTCTGATCTCCGGCGCGTTCTCGCTGACTCACCAGTGCGTCCAGCTTCGTTACAGTCCGCGCGTGTCGATCGTGCACACCTCGCGCTCTGAGATGGGCCAGATCTACATCCCGGAGGTGAACGGCCCGCTGATGATCGGGTGCCTCGTGCTCGTGGTCGGCTTTGGGTCCTCGACCGCGCTCGGCGGAGCGTACGGCGTCGCCGTGACCGGCACCATGGTCATCACGACGGTGTTGTTCTGTGTCTTGGCAAGGCAACGCTGGCGGTGGCCGGTCTGGCGCGTCGGCACGGTGGCGATCGTGTTCCTCGGGATCGACCTGGCATTCCTCAGCTCCAACATGACCAAGGTCAGACAGGGGGGCTGGGTGCCGCTGGCGATCGCCGCCGGCGTCTTCCTCATGATGAGCACCTGGCATCGTGGGACCAAACTGCTCAATCGCCATCTCCTGGAACTGGGGCTGCCCCTCGAGCAGTTCCTCGAGGAAGTGGAGCGGATCAAGCCGCCACGCGTCGAGGGAAGCGGCGTCTTCTTGACGGAACTCGCCGAACGGGTGCCGCTGGTGCTCCAACGCCACCTCACGTACAACAAGGTCCTGCAGCGGGAGGTCGTCCTGCTCGCCATCATCACCGATGAGGTGCCGGAGGTGGAGGAGGCACATCCCGATAACGATGTCCCGAATCTTCTCCGACGAGGTAAAGTGCGTCTCGACGTGCGGTGTCTGTGGCATCCCGTCTCCCTCGTGGCCTTTGGTGAACGACCGCCTCGGCTTGCGAGGACGCTCTTGGCCTTCCGATGCAACGAGAATACCAGAGCGAGAACCAGGTCGAAGCCGCCGGCCCGCGGGTGCGCGGATGATCGTAGCCTTGCTGCGTTGCTACACTGGAATCTCCCACGTTATAAGCGCGGCCTTGACCTCTCCTTGGCGATCCATGGCGCCGTGCAGGATCCCATCCGGAGGCGATGCTGACTGAAGTGCTGGACCCCGCGCACCGCGAGGCGGACCGCGCAGGCGGGGACGCCTGCGCGGCTCCCGGTCCGGCTCGACGGTGCTACTCGGTGCGGACGGGAATCTTCTTGGGCTGCACCCGTGGAGACTTCGGGATCTCGACGCGCAGCAGGCCGTCCTTCAGCGCGGCGGTGATGCCGGCCGTGTCGAGGTCCTCGGTCAGCGTGAAGGCGCGGTGGTAGTCGGCTAGCTCGAACTCCTGGTAGGCGGGCGCGATGGCCGGACGCTCTACCCGTCCGCGGATCACGAGCTCGTCACGTTCGGCCAGAACGTCGAGGCCGTCGGGCCTCACGCCGGGCATGTCCGCGAGGAGTACGTACGCCTTGTCGGTCTCGAAGATGTCGACCGCCGGCGCGACGGTGGGCATCGCGCGCTCGGCCGTCTGGCGGCGGGTGGGGGGCTGGGCCGTGGTCGTCGTCGGCGTGGTCGTCATGGTCGCCATGCTCGGGTCTCCTTTGTCGATCAGCTCTGGATCGGAATCTTCTTGGGCGCCGCTTCCGGGGCGCGCGCGAGCTGGACCCGGAGGATGCCGTTGCTGTAGGTCGCCTGGGTCCGGTCGGGGTCGAGCTGCTCGCCGACCCCCACGGTGCGGGTGAAGGTCCCGAGCGGGCGCTCCCGCCGGGAGTAACGCTCCTCCGCCGCGTCCAGCTCCGCCTTTCGCTCGCCGCGGATCGTGACGGCGTCGCCGACCACGCTGATGTCGAGGCTCGGGCGATCCACGCCCGGGCACAGGGCTTCGAGCGTGATGCCTTTGTCGTCCCGGGTGAGATTGAGCGGCGGATACTCGCCGGTGAGCGACCAGCGCGCCGCCGGGACGGCCTCGCCGAAGACGTGCTCCATGTCGCGCTGCAGCCGTTGCATCTCCCGCCAGGGGTTCCACATCGCTTGTCCGTTCATGGAATTGCCTCCCTTCTGTCGATCGGTTGGTCCGCACATCGACTTCGCGCTTCCGCCGGATGTCCGTCGAAGGCGCGAGCCGCATTGTGAGCGGCACGTGTGAGGCATGGCCCTCAGGAACATTCTGACGGAACGGCGCGAGGCGCGGTAGTGGACCTTGGTCTATCCCCAGCGACGAACGGAGTAGCTTCGTAATCAGTAGGTCGCGGGTTCGACTCCCGCCCCCGGCTCCAGGCTTCTCCTCAGTTAAGTCAAGGGTTGGCCGCTGCGTCCACTCGCCTTCAGGGCCTGCGCCAGTTCATAGAGCGAGGGGACACCTCAGACAGCGAGCGTGAGTGGGTGGCGGAAGCTGAACACCTGGAAAGGCAGACCCGGCGGCGACTGACTGAAATCGAAGCACAAGTTAAGATGACACCCCTGTCCAGGTTCATCCCGATAGGGTGAAGAGACACCTACGGGATATCCTCGGGACTCTCTCAGCGAGCAGATTGCCGTGGGGCTCTACCTTATCCTCCGTCACCTTCCCATTGAATCACTTCACAGTCATGACTGGTCATGTGCGCCGTCATGTCGGGCGGGCGCACCGCTTTCCGAAAATTCAGGCCTTGATGAACTCGAGCAGGTCACTGTTGACCCGGTCCTTCTCCGTTGTGCACATACCGTGCGAAGCGCCTTTGTAGATCTTGAGTTTGGCGTTCTTGACCAGTTTGGCCGACCGCATGCCTGAATCGGCGATTGGCACGATCTGATCGTCGTCGCCATGCAGAATGAGTGTCGGCAAAGGTCGTCATGACATTCCTCCCTTGTGTGTGAGCACCTTCCGGAGCTTCAGCGGCGATCTTCACCGATTGTGAGTCCTGATTGCCGTTCTGCCGGCTGGCCGCAGCGGGTGGCGATCACCCGGCGTGGCCGGCGGCCGAGAGCCGGCGGTCGAGATCGAAGGCGGCGCTGATGAGCGCCAGGTGCGTGAACGCCTGGGGGAAGTTGCCGAGGTGCTGCGCCTGAGGGCCGAGCTCCTCACCGTACAACCCCAGGTGATTGGCGTAGCCGAGCATCTTTTCGAAGAAGAACCGCGCCTTGTGCAGATCCCCCATGCGGGAGAGGCACTCGACGTACCAGAAGGAGCACATCGAGAAGGTGCCTTCCTCCCCCGTGAGCCCGTCGGAGAATCCGCCGGCGAGGCGATAGCGATAGACCAGCGAGTCGCTCACCAGCTCGCCCTCGATCGCACGCAGCGTCGAGATCCACCGCGGGTCGGTGGGGGACACGAAGCGGACGAGCGGCATCAGCAGCGCCGCGGCGTCGAGCGTGGTGGCACCGACGTGCTGGATGAACGCGCGCCGCGTCGGGTCCCAGAAGCGGGTGAAGACGTCCTGATAGATCGTGTCCCGCGTCTCGTACCAGCGCGCCAGGGGGGCGGGGAACGAGCGCTTGGTGGCGAGCCGGATGGCGCGGTCGATGGCCACCCAGCACATCACCCGCGAGTAGAGGAACTCCTGCCGGCCGCCACGCACCTCCCAGATGCCCTCGTCCGGCCGGCGCCAGTTCGCGCATACCCACTCCATCAGCCGCACGATGTTCGTCCAGGCGTCGTACCCGATGGGAGAGCCGTACTTATCGTACAGGTAGACGGAGTCCATCAGCTCGCCGTAGATGTCGAGCTGCAGGTTGTCGAAGGCGGCGTTGCCGACGCGCACCGGACTGGACCCCATGTAGCCCTCGAGATGGGGCAGGGCCTCCTCGGGCAGCGAGTGACGGCCGTCGAGCCCGTACATGATCTGGAGCGAGCCGTCGGGCTCGAGCTCATCGCAGCGCGCCATCACCCAGCGCATGAAGGCGGCCGCCTCGTGCGTGTAGCCGAGGCGCATCAGCCCGTAGAGGGTGAACGACGAGTCGCGGATCCAGGTGTAGCGATAGTCCCAGTTGCGCCCGCCCCCGATCGTCTCGGGGAGACCGAAGGTCGGCGCGGCGACGATCGAGCCGTGCTGCCGCGAGGTGAGCAGCTTCAGCGTCAGGGCCGAGCGGTTCACCATTTCGCGCCAGCGGCCCCCGTAGGTGCTGCGCGCGACCCAGCGGCGCCAGAAGTTCACCGTCTGCTTGAAGGCATCACTCTGGTAGTCGGGCTGCTCCGAGGGCGACGGCTCCTGGGCGAGCACCATCTCGAGGACGAACCAGGCCGAGATGTCGGCGCCCAGCGTGAACTCGGCCAGCGCCGCGCCGTTCTCGACACGCATCGGAACCGACGACCGCAGCCGCAACACCAGCTCGCCGTCGCCGGACCGCCCGAGGAAGAGCACCTCGGTGTCGCTCCGACGCTCGACCGTGTGGGTGGCGCGCGCATAGTCGAAGCGCGGCTCGCAGCGCATCTGGAAGCGCACCTTGCCTCGCACCGTCTTCGCCCGCCGCACCAGGTTGTGCGCCCGCCCCGCGTCTTCCACGGGCATGAAGTCGGACAGCTCGGCGAGGCCGTGGGCATCGAGGAACCGCGTCAGCAGCACGTTGGTGTCGGGGAGATAGAGCTGCTTGCGCGCGGCGCCCTCGAGGAGCGGCGCGATCTGGAAGCGTCCGCCGCGCTCCGCGTCGACGAGGGCTGCGAAGACCGACGGCGAGTCGAAGTGAGGCAGGCAGAGGAAGTCGATCGATCCGTCCATGCCCACCAGGGCGACGGTGTGGAGGTCGCCGATGATGCCGTATTCCCCGATGGGTGCGTAGCGACTCGCCATCGTCCCCGAGCCTAGCACGGCGGCGGACGGTTCGGGCGGCCCGGCGTCACGGCGAGAGCACGGGGTATTGCGCGCTCTCGCGGAACCCGCACGCTGCGCGGAGCACGCCGACGTTCGATCCCGTACACCGTCGAGAGCCCGAGTCCCGTCCCCTTGCCCACCTCCTTGGTGGTGAAGAAGGGCTCGAAGATCTGCGCCTGGACCTCGGGACTCATTCCCGTTCCGGTGTCGCTCACCGCCACCATGACGTGCGGCCCACAGGACGCCCCGGGGTGCTCCTCGACGAACGCCGCGCCGAGCTGCACGTTCGCCGTTTCCAGGGTGAGCCGGCCTCCCGAGGGCATGGCGTCTCGGGCGTTGACGGCCAGATTCATCAGGACCTGCTCGAGCTGGCCTTGGTCGGCCACTCTCGCAGTTCGGCCGTCCGTCTCTCCACCTGTCCCGACATTGCTCTGAAAGCGCTGGCGAGCGTCCCGATTTCATCCCGCGATTGATGCGCCAATTCAATGAGGTAATTCCCTTTCTCCTAAACGTCAGCGTAGATCGGATGAAGCGGCTGGCCTCTCGCTCGACGTGGTGGCATACACTGCGACGCCGTCGCGCACGGTGCGCCAGTCGCACGCGTCGGCGATCGGCCGGGCGCATTTCCGGAGCTCGCTATTCGGTTTCCCCACCCGGTAGCGGCGGCCCGCCGCGGCGCAACCACTCGAGATTGTCCTCGCTGGTCATCCCCCGGTCCATGACCCAGAGGCGCTGGGGGACCTCGTGCCGGACCCGCCCGCGACCAGATCATACTCGACGGTCAACTCACCGAGACGGGCTCGAACCGGCCGCGGCACTGTCCGCAGATCTGAACAAGAGGGCTGGAGGCGCCGCGCTCCCGGAAGGACGGGAAGTTACCGAACGGTGACCGCGACCGGCTCCCCGCCACGGACCACCAGGTACGCCCGGCTGCCGTAATAGTGGATGCCAACGTCGATGTCCACCCGCCCCTTGGACGGGCTCATCTCGACCCTACGGCGTGGCGTATGGCCGAACACCTGCCGGATGACACCGGCTCTCGCCGAGGCCATCATCAGCGAGGCATCCTCCCAGAAGACGCCGCCCACGGGATGCCGTCCCCCACGGCTGCGCCCGATTCGAAAGATGAGGTCGGTGAAGTGGTTGCCCGCTACTGCCTCGATGAGGAGGCGGTTGATCTTGGCGGCGAGAACCTCGATGATCTTCCCCTCCCCCGTCTCGCCCTGCAAGAGATGCTTCTGCATGTCGCCCCGGACGCCGGCATGCGTGAAGAGGTATCCCTGGCCGGCGTAGGCTCCCCGTACCGCGCCGGAGAGCACGTCGCTCCGCAGCGTCTCCTGGAAGGCTTTCGGATGCGGGTAGTTGGCCCACCGATAGTTCCCTTGCAGGAGTTCCAGTTCGTGGTTCCCGATCAACCGGATGACCGTCCCGCTGGTCACCGGTGCCTCTGCCTGGAGCTTGCCCAGCAAGGCGTACGCCTCCCTCGACTGCGGCCCCCGGTCGATCATGTCGCCCGTCTGGACGAGGATCCGGTCGCCCCCGATCCACCGGTCCCGATCACCCAGGACGCGGGCGTGGCGCAGGATCTCGCGCAACCCGTCCAGTTCCCCGTGGACATCCCCCACAGCGATGATCGTGGATTCCGGCGCGCTCATATGCACCTCTTCCTCCTCTGGGTTGGCGACCATCTCGCGGAGCTCGGATTCGTCGTCGAGCGATACGGGCGCCTGGAGTCGCACGATCCATCCGGGTGGAAGGACCGCTCTCAGGCCGTAGTCGACCTTGGTGATCGCGGACGCGTGGTAAGGGCCCTGCGGTTCGGCGACGACGAGCTGGCCGCCGATGAGCTCGATGGGCTCACCCCGGAACACACCCAGGTCCACCAGACGCTCTTACTCGGCTCGTCGCCATCGCCTGAGCGTGAGCGGGCCTGGCGTCAGGCTCATGGTTCGGTCTTCGGATGCGGATCGATCACCGGGCCCATGCACCACACGATAGCGAGAGGGCGGTCAACGTCGTCATCCTGATACGCCGCGGCCGCCGCCCCTTACCGTGGCTCCGCCGTGATTCGAGACGCTACTCGCTGAGCCAGACCGTGTCGAGCTGGTTGTTCAGGTAGTGGCTCGGCGTGACCGTCCATCCATGCACCTTGCTGAGGTGCGCGACGATGCGGTGCCACTGGAACGTGTGGATGTAGTGCACCTCCTCGTCGTACAGGCGCTTCTCGAAGGCGTGCAGATATTTCCGGCGCTCATCAGGATCGGTGGCGCGCGACTGCTTCTGGTAGAGCTCGTCCATCACCGTATCCTTGTGCTTGCTGAAGTTCACCGGCGACGTGGTGAGGTACCAGTGCAGGTCCATGTCGGGCTCGACGATGGAGTTGCACGGCGCGTTGGTGGACACCTCGAAGTCGCCCGTCTTCTGCGCCTGCAGCCACGCGGCCGACTCGAGCACGTTCTGCTTGACGTTGACCCCGATCTGGCGCCACTGGTCGATGAGCCAGATCCCGACCGGCTCGTACGGCATGGCCACCGCGCGGTTCAGTAGCGTGAACGACAGGTTCTCGGCCCCCGCCTCCTTCAGGAGGCGCCGCGCCTCGGCCCGCGCGGCGTTGATGTCGGTGCCGTAGCCCGCCAGCTTCGCGAGCTCCTCCGGCGGCGTCGCCCACGGCGTCCCCGGCACCTGGATCCCCGCCACCTCCTTCACGACGGCGATCCGCGAGAGCGCCTTCGAGCCGCCCCGGCGGTCGAGGGCGAGGGTGAGCGCGCGCCGCACCCGCCGGTCGTCGAACGGCTTCTTCAGCTGGTTCAGCGCCACCTGGATGGAGCAGTTCCACGGGCTCTCCTGCACGGTGATCTTGGTGCCGAGCGCTGCCACCAGCGCGTCGCGCTGCTGTGGGCTGAAGCCGCGGAACTGGATCATGGCCCGCTCGCCGCGGATCGCCGCCACCTGCGCCGC
>Ga0137373_10007188_pt1 | contig 11852 bp, 7 predicted proteins | sample SagtaG_5_FD_104912 | JGI IMG/M metagenome (GOLD analysis project Ga0137373, IMG submission 104912) | Vadose zone soil microbial communities from Sagehorn Ranch, Mendocino, California, USA - Sage1_R_80_16 metaG | ecosystem: Environmental > Terrestrial > Soil > Vadose zone | place: USA: California...
CTGGGGAGGGGCTGACCGACCCCATCGCGCAGCACCTCCAGCGTGAGTGTGCGCGACGTGACCGGCGTGACGATTACATCCGGCTGCCAATCGGGCCGCTGGGCGATCGGCAGCGGCTGAATGCTGGCCGTCAGGCTGGCGCACCCCAGGCTCGCCGCGGCCTGGTCGAACACGCACAGCCGGTCATTCGTCAGCGAGACGCGCACCGCCACCTGGCCCTGGCTGGCGCTCCCGGCCGGCTCACCCAAATCGGCGATCTGCGTGCCGTCAGCGCTGAACAGGAACGCCCGTGCGCTGCCGCTCGGCACGTACGGAGTCGTGTCTGGCTTGGCCAGCGACACCAGGCGGCTATCCAGCGGCGCGTTTCCTGCCGGCGCGACGATGGTGAATTGCGTCACCGCCGGCCAGGTCGAGATCGCGGTCGCCGTCATAATCGCCCCACGCCACAACATCAAGCCAAATTCCTGCTGCCATTTCTATTAAACGTCAGTTCGGGATAAGAGGCTCAAGTTTTGGCTTCACAATGCGGAGTAAGATCAGACATGACGAAAAAACCGTGTTGTGAGGCTCGCGGGCCATTCAACACCAGGTTGTTGCCGCTTATCATGCGCCTAAATATCCCTTGTTGAAGCCAAATTCCCTTGATTGCTTATCCCAAACCGACGTTATTAACGCAATAAGCATGATAGGTTTTCTAATGACGGTCTGCGACTCCTTCGATAATGCACCACAGTTTATGAATACGGGCGTCCATCGAATATTCGGCACAGACTCGTTCACGTGCTGCTCGGCCGAACTGGGCTGCTAGGCCGGGTGAATCACAGAGCTGCAGCATGCGTTCGGCCATACCATCCACATCGCCCTCATCGATAAGAAAGCCCGTCGCGCCGTCGATCACCACATCAGGAATGCCGCCGTGGCGGGTTGCAATCACCGGCAGCCCAGTCGCGCAAGCTTCCAAGATCGCCACCGGCGTGCCTTCCATGTCGCCATTATGCGCGCGCATCGAGTGCTGCACGAACGCACGCGCAGTACGCATCATCGCGGCGACTGCCGCGTGATCGCGGCGGCCAAGCAGTGTTACGCGCTCCGTCAGCCCGAGCGTGCCAACCAGCTGTCGCATCGCATCCAGGAGCGATCCTTCGCCAATCATGAGCAGCTGCGCAGTCGGATGGCGGTCGGCGACCTGCTTGAATGCCAATAAAGTGAGCTGGGGGGCTTTTTTATCTACAAAGCGGCCAACAGCTAAGAGCCGGGGCGAGGCCGCGGCTGGGTCGCCACCGCTAAAGCGATCGGTATCGACACCGCACGGATTATAGTGTACCTTCTCTCGGGGCGCGCCCAGTCGGAGCAGCTGGCGTTCCATATCGCGCGATACGGCAATGATCGCCGATGCACGCGCGAAAAGCCGGGCGTAGTTGGTCGCCTGACGCTCAATCAATGCATGCGCGTACGCATCATAGCCGTGGAAATGGACAATCAGCGGGATATTAGCGGCTTCGGCGGCCGGCTGGACGGCCACACCGGTTGGGCCAAACTCGGCCAGCAGCGCCAGCGCGCCGCTTGCGCTCAGGATGGTGCTCAGCGTGGCCGGAGGTGCGTTGAGCGCGCTGCCTGATAGAACCTCGACACGCGCCGGCAATCGCTCAATGTGATCGCGAATAAACGTCTCAGAATACCCGTCCCAATGCGGCGTCGCGATCATGATCACCTTTTCACCGGCGCGCTCGGCCTGGCGCGCGAGCAGCATCAGGCCAAGTGGTGCGAGACCCCGAGACGTAAGCATCCAGCGTGGAACGCCTCCAAAAACCGCGTCCGGCTGTGTGTCTGCTCGACCCATCGGCGCCCCTCCTTGCCCAACTGTTGCCGTGTTTCGTGATCGCGCAGCAGGCGGCCCAGCGCCTCGGCAAAGCGCGGGATGCCCTCAAGCCCGGCCCCGTCAAGCTGCCCAACGTAGGCCCCGAAGGTCGATACGACCCCACCAGGATCTTGGCAGCTCAGGATCGGCGTCTCGCAGGCGAGCGCCTCAAGAAAGCTGATCGCCAGACCCTCGTGGATGGCGGTGTTGATCAGCAGCCAGGCGGATGCCAGCGCGCGCACCTTTTCGGCCTCGCCAAGATGGCCCAGAAAATGGACATTCGCCGGCACAGCGCTGGGCATCCAGCCGCCCTGGCCCTGGAAATGGGACTGGCCGAGCATAAGAAATTCTACGTCAGGAAAACGTTGGGCAAGCTCGAGCATCAGCCAGGGGCGCTTGATCGGGTCGAGGCGGCTCAAGAAAACAACCTGTGGGTGCGTACTTTTCGTCACCTCGCCAGGCTCGATATCGATGATGTTTGGCAGCAGATGCAGCTCATCCAGAGCCACCCGATACGTTCCTGGGATGCGGGTAATCAGGTGCGGTGCCGGGCTGGCGAAGAGCACCGGGCGACCACGCTCACGCGAGGCCTGCACAACAGCGCCTAGCGAGGTACAGTTCACCGCCATGATCCCTTTGGGCGGCGTGTCCGGAGCATCGGGTAGCCGCAGCGAGCCAATCTTGGCCATGTCCTCCGGCGTGCGCGGGTCACGCACCCAGACGATCAGTGGGGTGTGGGGCAGCGCTTCGGCGAAGAGCCGGTAGTTCGGACGGTAATCGATGAAGAGCAGCAGGCTGATCTGCTCTGATTCCAGCCGAAATAGATCTTCGGGGCGGTTGGGCCGGATGTGCAACAGCCGCGCGCCGTGAACAAGCGCTTCGCTCCGATACACGAGCACATGTGGGTCGTTGGTGAGCAACACCACCCTGTCGCCCAGCGACGGATCGGCGTTGAAGCAGCGCGCCACCTGCCGCGCGGCCCAGCCGAAACCGCCCATCCGGCCTAGGCGCCGATCGAAAAACTCATTTGCGACTACGCCAATGTTCATGGTTCACCCCTTGATCCAACTGGCGCGACGGTTCTGAAGCGCTCATAAAAAGCATAATCCGCTGGGGCGACGATGTCGCTAAGCGCACGCGAGTAGTTGGGCTGCCGGCGAAAATACGCGCTGACATCGCCCTTCCCAAGCGTGTTCCAGAGGTGGCCATCAGCGTGCCGAACCAGGATGTACAGCTCGGGGTTCTGCAGTTTGATGCGCTCGGGCGCGTGATCTTTCAGAAACCACCAGTCGATCGCGCGCGGCAGATCCCGAAAGGGGCGCTGCTCCCAGAGCTGCTTGAAGAAGCACAGCGTCCCGCCGGCACACCAGCCGTGGCCGGAGAACTTGAGCGCGCCGGTAGCAGCGATCAGTACCAGAAAACAATCGCTCCCCACCACGGCGCTGGCCGAGCCGCCGCTTTGCAGCAGCTGAACAGTGGTAGGCAAGAAATCGGGATGGTAATAGTCGTCGTCGTCCAGCTTCTGGATGATCGCGCCGCGCGCGTGCTGGATGCCAAGATTCAGCTTAGCGCCGACGTTGGTATATTCAGGCAGGCGCAGATGCCGAATCTGCTCATGCGCGGGAACCAGATCGTCGATTGGCTCGGAGCTGTCGTCGATCAGGATGAGCTCTTTGTGCTCGTAGCGCTGGTGCAAAAAGTAGCGAATCGCCTGGCCCAGAAATCGCCGGCGATTCCTGGTGGCGAGGATACACGAGACGAGTGGTTGCACAATCACACCTCGAAAGGCTAGTGGTTCACCATACTGATTTTGACGGATCGTGTAGTGCCGCCTTCAGGCGGTGGGCTTTGGACAACCGCCTGAAGGCGGCACTACGACGCATCATCTTTACTGTGGCAGCCCACCAGCGCGCTAGGCGCGCTTACGTATCAGCGTCAAGCCCGCCGCTAGGGGCAGGGTCAGGACTTCATATTCAGGTCGGCCATCGACTTCGGCCTCGAGAAAGTGCTTAACTTCCCAGCTCGTAAATCCCTTGCCGGTAGTGGCCGAATCGTGCAGCAGGATCAGCCCACCTGCGCCCACTTGCGCGCCAAAGTGGTCGAAATCGAACTTGACCCCCTGGTAGGAATGATCGCCGTCGATAAACAGGAGATCGATCGGGCCGGGGATATCGCGCGCGTCGCGCACCTGCTGCGAGGTTTTGTGCAGGTGCCGCCAGCGACCGCGCAGACCGAACAGCTGCTCGAGCCGGGCGATATTCGCGGGATCGTGCCAGTGGCGATCGACTTTGCCAGGGTCGATAAAATAGCATTGGCCTCTGCGGTTTTCGGCCAGCCCGAGCGCGAAGCAGACCGGCGCAAAGCCGCGGTAGGAGCCAATGCACACGACTGTCGCTGGCTGGTAGAGCCGGGCCAGCCCATAGTACAGGTAGCCAAAGCCCAAATTGAGCGTTGCCTCGTCGGTCATCTGCCCCATCCCGCGCGCGAGCTCGATCAGCGGCAGCATAGCGTCGGCGGAGATCACGGCTCGTTTGGCCGGCGGATCGGCTACGATGGCGGCATGGGCGGGCTTGCGCTTGAACACACGAATAGAGCGCTTGGCGCTCTCCTCGCTCTGGAAGCAATCAATGTCGCAGCCGGTCTCGTACTCGTAGCGCCCGGCGACCAGGCGCTCTAGGGTAGGCCAGTGCGCGCTGACCAGCTCAAGCAGCAGGTAGCCGTCGGGCTTGAGCGGCCGCTCCGCCAGGGCCAGAATCTCCAGCCAATCGTGGGCGCTGCCGCCGCGCCCCTTGTGCGTCCAGGCGCAGCCAATCCCGGCCCACACCACGGCGTCGACGGCGGCGTCGGCGGGCTGCCATTGGCGAAAGTCGGCGACGTGGAAGCTGGTGTCGGCTCGGCTGGCGTAGCACTGCCGGGCGGCGTCGATCGCCGTCGCGGAGATATCGACGCCGATGTAGCGGGTATCGGCATCCAGATAGGCCAGCAGGTCGCCGGCACCACAGCCAACATCGAGCACGCTGGTGATACCGAATGAGCGGATATAGCCGCCGAGCGTGGCCATGCGCGGCAGCATCGCGACGGAGTGCAGGTAGTTGTAGGCGCCCTGCTGGTAGGCGAATTCCTGTCGATCGGCATAGTACATTGCGTCGCGACCGACCTTATCCGGCCCTTTGATCTTCTTCAGCATCGCAGTTCTCCTACATCGGCGAACAGGTCATAGAATGCGCGATCCTCGGCTTCCAGATAGGTCGGCGGCGCGATCGGCAGCCAGTCGTTACGCTCGATAAACTCGCCGGGCACAAATCGCCAGGAGTTGGCATCGTGACGGATGTAGATAAAGGCCCCCTCGTTGGGTAGCTTGCGCAGGCGCGCGCCGTGGTGGACAAGGTCGCGCTGCAGCGCGGCATCCTCGGCCAATGAGGCATTTGGGAAGCGCACCTGCCGGCCCCAGAGCGTCTTGGGAAACGCCAGCGTGCCGCTGACCACACCTTGAGCGAACATGCGGCTGTGCAGCCGGGGCGTGCAAGCCCAGAACTGCCCGCTCGGCAGATAGAGCAGCAGGCCCTGGTCGAGCCCGGTGACCTCGGCGTGACCGGCGAGCATCGGCGCGACCTGGTACGCGATGCGCTGCGCCCCATACCAGTCGTCGTCATCCCAGCAGACCACGATCTCGCCCATGGCAGCGTCACAAGCCAGGTTGCGCTTGGCGCCGATGCTGCGCCGCTCGCACAGCCGAATGTAGCGGATACGTGGGTCGGCGGGCACCAGGTCGTCGGCCGGCTCGGAGCCATCGTCGACGATGATCAGCTCTTTGTTTGGGTAATCCTGGCGCAGGAAGTACTTGATCGCCTGGGGCACAAACCGCCGCCGGTTGTATGTCGGCATAATGCACGAGACCAACGGCAGCTCGGTCGCCTGGTTGGCCGGCGGCTCCGGCAGCACAGGCTGGCTGGGCTGCGGCGCGACGCGGTGCGGCGGCTCCGCTGGCGCGGCCGGCGGCGGGATCGGTGGCGCGGCGGGGCGGAGTGGGGCCGGTGGTGGGGCACCGCCGGCCAGGGTATCCCAACCGTCGCCGACGACCGTGCGGATGCGCTCAACCGACTCGGCGTGCCAGCGCGGCTCGCCGGTGCGCTTGGGGCTGGTGTTGCCGGGGTGGATCAGTGCGACATAGAAGGTGTGATCATCGAGCGCGAGAATCTTCTTGGCGCGGCCGCTCCACACAAAGCGCGTATCCTCGCCCTTGGTGATCGCCGGAAACGGGCTGGCCTGCCAGCAGGCGCGGGTGTAGCAGAGCGTGCCGCCGGCGACCCACGCGCGGCCATCGCGCGGGTAGGTATACTGCCAGGCGCGCTGCGCAGCCGGATCGTAGAACAGCAGCCGATCCAGCCCGCAGATATCCGCGCCCGAGCGCAGCAGATGCTCGACCTGATAGCTTAGCCGCCAGGGCGCGATCCAGTCGTCGTCGTCCCAGTGAGCGATCAGGTCGCCGCGGCTCAGGCGCACGGCCTCGTTGCGCTTAGCGCCGAGCGGCAGCGCGCGATCCAGGCGCACATAGCGCACGCGCGGGTCGTCGGGCAGCAGGTCGGCCAGGTTGTCGGCGCCGTCGTCGACGATCACCAGCTCCTTGTTGGGGTAATCCTGGCGCAGGAAATAGCCGATCGCCTGCGGCACGAAGCGGCGGCGGCCGGCGGTGGGCATGATGCAGGAGATCAGAGGTTGTTGGCTTTGAGCTTTCATAGAATTGCCTGACTGCCTGAGATGATCATTCCTGATCGTTGTAGACAATGAGTCCGCCAGCAACAAGCGTGTTCAGACCGATCACGGGTTGGACAGCAGCGATCTGCCCGCCAATCTCGCGCTCGACATTAAAGCGCCGCGTGAGCGTAATCGCAGTGATAATATCCTCGGCGGATCGATAGGGGCGGCCCAACAGTGTTCGCCCATCGAATATTGCCTGCGCAAATGGTCGTTGCAGCCCCTTTGCAAGCATGTCCTCCACCGACTCGCTGCTCAGGCTTACTGCACCCAATGTCGGGCTGGGGGACTCAATATCGATAGTTCGTGTTCCAGACTTAGGCTGTCCTGTGATCGGATCCCAGGGGCCGCGCGTCATCTTTACGAGTTGGGGGAACTTAGTCTCGTCAGGGCTTGGTGCTGGTTTGGTCTTGGTTCGATAAGTAACAATTGTCCGATACCACAGGACGTTCCGGCCCTCGTTTTCGGCCAGCGCCTGTACCGTTTCACTTTCGACTGCCTCCATGGCGCTATTAGCCGCCTTGGTACCAGGCGCGAAGTTCCAACTTCGATCTTGTCCATGCAACCGGAAGCTCAGGAGATGCAGTTTGACCCATTGCGAGCGCACCGCGTTGAGATTTCTTAGATCCGTATCGGCTGGGATTGGCGAACTAGTCGTCGCCTGACCGATCTGCCCGGGCGGCGGTCGCCGGGTTAGTGGCGCGGCCTGCACGATATAGCCCCCACCATGGGCTGCTGGAGAAGATGTGATAACTGTCTCTGGCGCGGTGGGGTGGCCAATCAACGAGTAGAGTGGCCCGAGCAACCGTGCCAACTCGTCAACATATGCCTGGCTCCCCTGTGCTGGAGCAGTTGGGGCCGCTTCGAACGCCGTTACCTTTGCGCGAACAGATGCCGCCAGGCTTTGGGCGGTTGCACGCCCGGCCGGCACTGGAATCTCATCAACGATCCGCTTATCGATCGTATTTATCGCCTGCATCGCCGGGGTCGGCGTTGTTGCAATAATGGTGCGCGGGCGCCCATCTTGCTCAGTCACATAAACGCGGTGCCGATCCGCCGCCTCGCCAAAGCTCGCCGATGCTCCGCTATCACGACCCACACCCAGCGCTCCAAGCACCGCGTTGATCGCCTGCATCCCCCGGTCAATCAGCCACAGCAGCGCAGCATCAACCCGCTCGCGGATCGAGCCGACGATCTCGCGCATGCGCGCGCCCAGGCCGCTGAGCCCGGCCTGGTTGGCCAGAAAGGCGATCGCCACCGGCATCGCGTTGTGCAGAGCGCGCACTAGCATCTCCGCCGCCGGGCCAAGCACGCCGCGCGCAATACTGAGCACAGTGTCCAGCACTGTATTCAGAATTTCCAGGATCTGCCGCGCGTAGCGGAGCACGGTCTGGATGGCCTGGTAGAGGCTCACAAGCGCGTTAACCACCGCCATGATGCCGGTGGGATCGAGCATGCTGAGCAGGCGCGCAGTGACTCGGGCGACGATCCGCTCCATGATCCAGGTGACGGCGGCCTCCAGCACCATATTGCCCAGGGCGCGCAGCCGCTCCATCAGCATGCGCCAGATACCGGCCGGCCCTTCGGTCAGCGCCACCTTGACCCACTCCCACACGCCCGTCAGGGTATTGTAGATCCGCCGCAGCTGAGCCACTCGCTCGGGCGGCAGGCGGCGCGCCAGCAGCTCGAAGATGTGCTGAATGCTGATGCCCAGCACCCGGAGGACAAAACCGAATACCTCGCGCAGGTCGGTCCAGCTGGCCGGCGGCGTAATGCCGACATCGCGCAGCTCGCCAAAGATCCAGCCGGATACGCCAAAGAGCAGGTGATCGACGATGCCGCCGAAGAAGAGCCGGAAGCCCTGCGCCATGGCGCGCAGGATGTTCTTGAGAAAGGCGATCGGATGCTCCAGCACCGCATCCCATGCGGTCGCCGCCTTGCGCAGCACGGTGGCGGCCAGCTCGACGGGCACGCGCAGGGCGCGCAGCAGCAGCCGGAAGACACCGCGCATCGCGCCGACCAGATCGAAATCGCGGAAGATCTGGCGGATGATCACCATCACCTCGGCGCGCGTCTGCGCCCAGACTTCCGGCGTAGCCACCAGCTCGGCGAAGAGCGGGATCCGCCTGAGGATCAGTGGGATGAAGAAGTTGATGAACGGATCGCGGATACAGGCCGGAATCATGTGCCAAAGCCGCCCGGCCAGCAGGAACGGCAGGCGCATGATATTGCCAACCACCTCGGCGATCCGGCCTAGCACATCGAGGAGCGGCTGCAGGAAGACGCGCAGCCGCTCCAGCCCATTGCGCACCCAATCGGCCAGGCCGACGAGCTTCTCGTTCGCCCAGCTGGCTAGCGCGCGAATCTGATCGGCGATCCACTGGATGATGCCGACGGCAAAGCGCAAGATCGAGCCGGCGACCGAGCTGACCATATTGCCCATGCCGGTCACAACCTCGTTGAGCTTGCCGCTGATCGCCGTGGCCGCGCGTGTGACCGCGCTTGTGACAGTGTTGACGGTGCCCATAATGCCGGGGATGATCGTGCGCTCCAGAAAGCTGCGCTGATCGACCACGCCATTGCCGCTGCCAAAGTGCTGGCGAATCCAGCGCACGCCGCGAATGATCCCGACCGTGGCCGCACCGATCGCCACGATCGGTCCGGCGGGCGAGATCATCACCAGGATGCCCGCGATCACGCCGCCGACGATCATCAGCTGGCGCTTGTAGGGCTCGATCCGCGCCTTGATCCATTCCCAGGCATCGGAGGCTTTGCTCTGGATCCACTGGAGGATGCCGTTCTGGCCCTCCGGGCCTTCGCCGATGCCGAGCTTGTCCTTGATCCACTTCCACGCTCGGCTGAGGGCGCGGCGAACCGGCGCGGTCTTTTCCCAGATCCAGGTGCCGAGCTGCTGAAGCTTCTCCCAGGCCCGGCCGCCAATGGTGCGCAGCAGATTCCAGATCGGCGCACCAAAGCGATCCCATACGCCCTTGAAGAAATCGCCGATCTTGCTCGCGACATGTTTGACTTTGTCGACGATCGGGGTAACAAAGTTCTCGACAACTTGCTGGATCTTGGCCGCCGCCTCGGAGATCGGCTTGCAGTCGCCCTGGGAAATCTTGGTGGCAGCCTCGCGCATCCATGTCAGCAGATTGGCAAAGTGCCCCGACAACCACTGCGCCGCGCCGCTGACTGCGCGGACGGGCGCCATGAGCGTATCGAAGAGGGTCTCGAATCCCGAGACGATCTTATCCTTGATCCATTCCAGCACGCCGGATGGGCCTTCGCGGATGATCGGCACGAGCTCGGGGGCAAACCGGTTGAGCAGATCCCACACCTTGTCTTCGGCCCAATCGATAACCTCGTCAACCGGCCAGATACCCTGGACGCGCGGGCTATCGGTGCGGCCACGGACGGTGGCCTGCTCGCCGCGCTGGACTGCGACAGCGGTCTGCTGGGCCTCCTGCTCGAACGCATCGGTGGATGCTCCGCCGGCCATCTGCAGCACCGGCCGGCCCTGCTGCTGCACTACATGGGCAACCTCGTGGGCCATAACTTCCAAGTCGGCGGGTCGCTCGCGCGCGCCAAGAAACACATGCATGCCATAGGTGAAGGCACGCGCGCCCAGGCTGTCCACTGCTGCGGCCGAGCGCGCGTCGGTGTGGACGCGCACAGGGTACAGCGGCACCTCCAGGCTACTTTCAAGCGCTTCCCGAACCGCTGGCAGCAGCGGGTCGCCCGCGCCGGGCGACGTGACGACCTGCGCCGCCAGCGGCGAAAGACCGGCGGTGCTGGGCGGGCCAGCGCTGGTGCTCAGCTGCACCGCCGGCTGGCCGCCGCGCATCGGCGCGGGCTGAAGGCGGGCAGCCGGCGTCGAGCTAGTGCGCCGTCGCGACACTGACGCAGGGATGTTATTTGGTTGTGGAGCGGGCGTACGGGCTAGTTCGGTGGCCATAGCTGTACCTCACCAGTATGCGGCCCTCTCACGGACTACTGCAAGCGCAGTAGGTCGATCGCGCCGAGCTTGTGGTTCACCAGCAGGTGCCGCTGCCAGATCGCCCGGCGTTCGTCCGTGTTCTCATAGTCCTGGTACAGGAAATAGCCGATCGCCTGCGGCACGAAGCGGCGGCGAACGACGGTGGGCATGATGTAGGCGATGAGGTAGAGTTCTATTCTCCAACGCCATTTCTCGTCCCTTCTTGACCTTCCACATAGCATGACATCGAACGATGTCAGCCATTCTTAAGTATTTTTGACTCTGGGAAACGTAACCGGTGGATCAGCTGGCGGAGGATATATTTTCGTGATCCGAATCTCAACTTCATCGGGCGGGTGCTTACCCGTTGGCAGTGGTTCGGCTTCATAGCGATAGACATTGCCTGTCGTTGTAATCCGCGTCGCCACTGTGTTTTCAATCGTCTTCATCCCTGAGAGGTTGGCTGTCTGTGTCATCGCCACGATATTGCCAGATGCAACATTATTCGGCCCGTAGAAGCGATTGGCCACGAGGTGTCCCCGGTCTGAGTATTTTGTATTGGCGCCGGTCCAGCCGGGAGGAATCCCAGATGGAGAAGTAGGAGCCGGATTCAGCGGCAACCCCGTGATGATTGTGCGCACGTTGCCGCTCTGATAAAACGGTGCAGCGGGAGCGACCGGAGGGACACTAGTAGGAATTTCCCATGTCGTCCCATACTCGGAATATAGACGCGGGATCGTCACATTAGAACTAGCGGCCCGCACCAGAATGCCGAAATGATAATCATTACCTTGACGGATCACGGAGCCGACCTGCGCTACAATCGCGGCTCTGGCCGGCGATGAACCAACGCCTTTCAGGATGATGGGATCGCCAACGATGGCAGCTTGCCCTCCACCAAACTTGAAATGTTCACCGAGAGCCGCAAGCTTCTGTTCGAGGGAGTGAAGTCCAGTTTTGAGAGCATTCTGGTACACTCGCTGTAACGCCTCTATGTTTGTTGGTGTTGGCCCACTGGGTGGTTTGACTGCCTCAGCCTGCTTCTCCAAGGTATCTGCTTCTTTAAGGAGCTCAGCAATCTCGGTGGTGAGCAGCTGCGCCAGGTGCGAAGATGCGGGATTGGCAGCGAAAATAGTCCGGTACCGAGTTTCGAGTCGCCGGACACGATCGCGGAAATCGCCAAAACCATTACTTGCCATTAGTATGTGCGCGCGTGGCGGAATGATCTGAACGCGCAGAGTATGATGCTCGGTGCCGATGGTC
>Ga0137373_10007193_pt1 | contig 11848 bp, 10 predicted proteins | sample SagtaG_5_FD_104912 | JGI IMG/M metagenome (GOLD analysis project Ga0137373, IMG submission 104912) | Vadose zone soil microbial communities from Sagehorn Ranch, Mendocino, California, USA - Sage1_R_80_16 metaG | ecosystem: Environmental > Terrestrial > Soil > Vadose zone | place: USA...
CCGAGGTACGCATAGACCAGCTCACCGGCCTGCGCGCGATCCTCGCGCCCGGTCGGGCCGACCGTCCCGACGCTTTTGCGGCGGGACGGCGGGATGCCTTCGCACCGGCGCCGGCGCGGAGCCGCGACGATGCTGTCGAGACCTGCCCCTTCTGCGAAGGCCGGGAGGACCACACGCCTCCCGAGGTTTGGGCGGCGCGACCGGGCGGCGGCGAGCCCGACACGCCGGGGTGGACGCAGCGCGCGGTGCCGAACCTCTACCCCGTGCTCGGTGGGGCGGACGGGGCACCCGCAACGGGCAGGACCGAGCAGGCTCCGGAGACAGGCCTGGCCGCGTCGGTCGATCCGCTGCGAGCTTCCACACGATCGAGCGAGCCGGGCCTGTTTGCCTCTCAGCCCGCCGACGGCGCCCACGAGGTGATCGTCCACGCTCCCGAGCACGTGACCTCCCTGGCAGCGCTCGACGAGAGCCGCTTCGCCGGCGCCATCGCCGCCTGGCGTGAGCGCATGCGAGAGCAGGCCGAGCGCTCCTCCTACGTGCACCTGATCGTCAACGAGGGTCCCGACGCGGGCGCCTCGCTGGAGCATTCGCACGCCCAGCTGTATGCCATGCGGTTCGTCCCCGCCGAGATCGCGCGCGAGCGCGAGCGCGCGGCGGCCTACCACCAGCGGACCATGGGCGGCCATCTGCTCTCCGACGTCGCGACCGAGGAGGTGCGCCGCGCAGAAAGACTCGTGGCGATCGACGACGACGCCGTCCTGGTCTGCCCGTGGGCCTCGCGGTCCCCGTTCGAGCTGCGCGTCATCCCGCGCCGTCCGGCCCCCTCGTTCGAGCAGGACATCGAGGCCGGCATCGGGATGATCCGGGCAGCCGTTCGCGGGCTGGCCGGTGTCTTCGAAACGCCCCCGCAGCTCAACCTCTGGGTCCGCACCGCGCCCCGCGGCGCGGAGGAGTTCTGCTGGCACGTGGACGTCGTCCCCCGTCTCACGATCAGGGCCGGCTTCGAGCTCGGCACCGGGGTGGAGGTCAACGTCTATCCGCCGGAGCGGGCGGCGTCCGACTTCCGCGACGCGCTCGGGCCCTGATGCAGCGGCGCGCCAAGCCCCCTCGATCTCACTAGCCTGCGGGCCGTGAGCCCGCCCGTCCCGCGACCGTTCCCGCGCTTCATCGCCGATTCTCCCCAGGAGGGAAAGCCCTACGGGCGCTACGAGGAGCGGCTGCGCGAGGAGTTCGTCAAGGCGTGCGGGCCCCATGCGGGCGAGGCGGGCGCTGCGATCGACCCGGAGACGGTCAAGTGGTTTCCGGACCGTGGCTGGGGCGGAAGGATCTACGTGCCCGCGACCGGCCGCGCGTCGGAGCCCGTCGCGGTGGAAGGCGGTGAAGAGGGCGAGCCGGGATCCGTTCTCCTCGAGTACTTCGGCTGGGTTTCGTTCGAGCGCCCGGAGGACGGCGAGCCGGGCGCCCTCGAGGCGAAGGCAGACTTCACCGACGTCACCGCCGAGGACAACCCGCACTGGAAGATCGATCTCTCTGACGACGTGATCGGCGCCTGGCGGGCGGAGGGGGAGCGCGGCGGCGACATCACGCTCGTATGGGGCCTGCCGCTGGTGCGCGGCGCCATCGCCGCAACGGCGGAGCTCGACGAGGAGGTCCTGGACCAGACCGCGGTTCAGGACGGCCGCTTCACGCTGGTGGCGGTCGACGCGGTGAAGGGCTTCGGGGACGACCTCTACGTGGCGGTGAAGCTGTGGGACCGCACGCTGCGCGAGATCGCATCCGAGAGCCTCTACGACGAGGGCTGACCTGGCCGCACGCGGCCTAGACTGGGGCCAGGCCCCGATAGCTCAGTTGGATAGAGCGACTCCCTCCTAAGGAGTAGGCCGCAGGTTCGAATCCTGCTCGGGGCGTTCGTCGTTTGCGGGGCTTTTCGAGCAATTCTCGCGGCCTACTCTCCGCCACCCCCTTGATCTACGCACGGGTGAGGGACGAAACGGGTACACCGCTCGACCGAGTCGTCCGTTCATGACTGCTGCGTATCTGAAACCCTCACCGCTCGTGTCGGAGCCGATCGAAGAAGCGTTGCGCGCGGTGGAGGCGTTTTGCGACGCCCGCGTGCCGGGGGAGCTGCGGGACGAGATGCGGATCGAGTGCGCGCGGCGGGGCAAGGCGATCACCATCGTCGAGCGACGTCCTCCGTGGAATCCGGACTTCGGCCCCGAGTGGAGCTCGGTAAAGGTCGCCCAGCTCAGACACCGCCAGGGGACGTGGGCCCTCTACTGGCCGGACAGCAGCGGCCGCTGGCACGAGTTCGACGAGATTCGTCCCACCAAGACGATCGGGCCGTTGCTCGGCGTGATCCAAGCCGATCCCACCGGCATCTTCTGGGGCTGAGCCTGGGTCCACAGTCTTCATCGCCGCGCCCGACGTTGGTTGCAATGAGGACGATGAGCTGAGGGGCTCCCAGGGTTAGAAACGGTCGGTTTCCTTAGGGCGGACCTTAATAAGCGTTACCGCTATTCCGCTTAGTAAGCTCCTGGCGAGCTAAGCGATCGATGGGGTATCGCTTCCCAATGCCTGCGGCACGTCGAACAGAGAACAGATCAGGTGAGTTCCGGGTCGTCGAGTCGGGCCCCGACGGCTATTCGGCTTTCCATCCTGCGCCGCTGCCTCCCGATCCCGCGGTTGACATCGATCCCGAGCTCCAGGTGCTTGTGGACCAGGCGAATCAGGCGCTCGGGCGCCTCGACGGCATCACGCTGTTGCTCCCCGATCCCGATCAGTTCCTCTACACATATGTGCGGAAGGAGGCGGTGCTCTCTTCCCAGATCGAGGGAACGCAGTCATCGCTCTCGGACCTGCTCCTCTTCGAGGCGGACGCCGCGCCGGGTGTCCCGGTGAGCGACGCGCGGGAAACCTCGAACTACATCGCGGCGATGAACCACGGGGTCGAAAAGATTCGAAGCGGCGAACTACCCCTGTCCAATCGCCTGATGCGGGAGATGCACGCCGTGCTTCTTCGCTCGGGCCGCGGATCGGAGAGATCGCCGGGGCGCTTTCGCCGCGAGCAGAATTGGATCGGCGGCAACCGGCCCGCGGTCGCGCGGTATGTGCCGCCTCCTTGGCAAGAGGTCGAACCGGCGATGGCCCAGCTCGAGAAGTTCCTTCATGACGATCCGAAACGGACCCCGATCCTGGTGAAGGTGGCGCTTGCCCACGCCCAGTTCGAGACGATTCATCCCTTCCTAGACGCCAATGGACGGGTCGGGCGACTGCTCATCACGCTCTTGCTGGTGGCCGAGGAAGTGCTGAGGCGACCGCTCTTGTATCTGAGCCTCTATCTCAAGCAGAACCGCGACGACTACTACGACCATCTCCAGAGGATTCGCACCGAGGGAGCCTGGGAGGCATGGCTCCGGTTCTTTCTCGAAGGCGTCATCGAGGTCGCCGAATCAACGACGGCGACCACCCGTGACCTGGTGCACATGATCGAGAGAGATCGGCAGGCGATTCACGAGTTCGGCCGGGGAGCGGCGACGGCTCTGCGCGTGCATGACCTGGCGTCCCGGTTCGTCGTCCTTCGCCCTGCCGATGCCGCCGGGGTCCTGGGTCTCAGCGCCCCGCCCGTCTATGGCGCCGTACGACGTCTCGAAGAGGCCGGGATCCTGCGGGAAGTCACCGGACGCCAGCGGGGAAAGCTGTACGTCTACGACGAATATCTCGCGCGCCTGAACGAAGGAACTACCGAGCCCGCTTCCTAGTCTGATCAAGGGCGAGCGCAGCGCTCGCCGCGGGTACAAAACGGGTACATACGAGTGCCCGAAGGTGACCACGAACGGTGATCCGATAATCTGCGAATCGGCCGATTTGCAGGCCATTCGTGCCCGCCATTGGTCGCCCGTCCTCGCTCGGTGAGCCCTCCTAAGGAGTAGGCCGCAGGTTCGAATCCTGCTCGGGGCGCTCCTCGTTCAGCCGAGAGGCGATGCTTTCGGCGGGCACATCGTCACGAGCTGCCCAGGATCTTCGCCTTCTGGGCCTCGAACTCTTCCTGCGTGAGCGCGCCCGAGTCGCGAAGCTTCGCGAGCTTTTCGAGGCGATCCTCGGGCGACTCCGCCGGCGATCCGCCGGCGGCCGCCTGGGCGGCGGCCAGCCATTGCTGGTAGGCCTCCGCCGGCGACTGCTGTGCGTCGCCCACCGCGCCCTGAATCGCTCCCGGGGAGAGGTCCAGAGCCTCGCGCACCGCTTGCGCGGGATTGACGCCGGGACCGCCCTGCAGGGCCTCGCGGAATTCGTCCGGATTGCCGATCATCTTGCCGACGTCCAGCCCGGTGCGCTGCTCGAATTCCCCGAACTTCTCCTCGGCCAGCGCGGCGGCGTCTTGGAGCTCGACCGTGAACCGATCGTGGTCGTCGGGGTCGAACCACACGACCACAGTCTGGCCAGCCGGCGGGATCGACCCATCCTGCGCCCGCGTCTTCCAGTGCACCTCGAACGGGGGCTCGTCAGCCGGCTGCACCCTGATCGTGAGGCGAACCGCGTGACTCGTGCCGATATCGCCGATCGGGTTGCCGACGTTCCATTGGGCCCCGCCGCCCGTCTGGCTCTCGAGGACCGTCCCGAGAGCACGCTTCCCATGCTCCTTGAGGTCCCCCTCGCGCTTCTTCCGATCCCTGGAGAACATCGCCGCTCCTCGCGAGCTCATCCTACCGATTCAGGTGCCCCCCACCACAAGTTCGGGTTCGAGTCCTGCTCGGGGCGTCCGGCCTCTCAGAGCGACGGTTCCCACTTGCGAGCCGGAGTTGGGCCTGCTCTACTTGCTCGCTTCGTGGGGGTCGTTAGTCAAGGAGGATGGAGCCGGACTGGCAGGCGACGCCTCACCGTTGCCCTCGCCACCGCGGCGTGCTGCGCGCTCGGGGGCCCCGCGCTCTCGGCGGCGGCGGGCACCGGCCTGCCGATCGTCGATCCCACGGTGCCCGCGGCCCGCGACGCCGACCCCGTGGTCTTGACGGGGCAGAGCTTCACGGGTTGGTCGGTGCCGGCGAACCAGACGGTGAAGCTGCCGCTCACCGACTTCGAGGACTGCCAGGCGGTGAGCAACCGCGACAGCTGCCCCCACAACCACTATGAGGATCCCGAGGTAGACACTGCGCCTGCGACCCCCGCAGGAACGCCGACCGATCGCCTGCTCGGGTATCGCTGGGACGCGACAAGTGGGCGGTTCGTCCAGATCCCGTTCCAGGTGGACGAGATGTTCACCCGCTACCTCGACAACTCGGCCTCCGACTTCTCGGCCTACTCGGGCGAGGACCAGCACACGACGTATGCGTACGACCGCGAGGGCTACCGCTTCACGGCGAACGATCCGAGCAACCCCTGCCTGGCCGTGCCCGCCAAGGACCCGGCATCGAGCACGCCCGAGCCGGGTGGTCCTGCCACCACCTCCGACCCGGTGCCGGGCCTCGACGACAACGACGAGCTGTCGTTCATGGCCAGCGACGCCGGCCAGGCCGCTCCCGACGGAGCGACCCTCCCACGGGGGATCGAGGACGTGCGGCGGGTGACGATCGCGGATCCGCTGACCGCCGCGGAGAGCTACGCCTACGTGATGAAGGCCGCGGCGGACGGTCCCGCGCCGGCGTTCAACGCACACAACGGCTACCTCAGCTACCAGCGCGACCCCAACGCGGACCTCTTCCAGTACTCCGAGTCGAACTACGAGGGCTACGGCAACGCGCCGCAGGGCCCCTACTGCGACAAGGACGGAAACCCTGTCCGCAACCCCGACGGGTCGTTGAAGATCGGCGAGCGCCGCCCGGGCGATTACGCGACCGTGTCCACGCCGCGCTACAGCTTCCGCTACGACGGGCGCTGGCTCATGACCGGCATCCGGGTCTCGCCGAACGACGACGGCAACTACGGCCCCGACCTCATCGACCGCTGGAAGGCTCGCGCCTTCGCCCAGGACCCGAGCTCCGAGACACCGTGCTGCGGCTTCGAGGACGAGGACGTCAACTGGGGCGGCTCGAGCCAGCTCTTGGGCGAGCGGGTGGGGCCGGTCCGCGCGATCCGCGAGACCTGGGGCGCGGATTCGGGGACGAACGTGATCCGTCGCGAGACGTTCTACCGCGACGAGATGCGCCAGAAGACCTGGCTGCGCGTGCACGTGATCCCACCGCTCGACGGGATCTACGCGCAGTGGGACTTCAACGCCGGCACCGTGAGCACCTACTACAACCCGAAGGTCCAGGACGGCGTTCCCGTCGACGGGAAGAACGACGAGGTGTTCGGCAACCTGGACGACCCGTGCACCTCGAAGTACGACGCCGCCAACGACCCGAACGACACGAGCCAAATCGACCAGGCGTACCGCACGACCTATGAGGAGCTCCAACTCTGCAGGTTCCCCTACCACCTCAGCATCGACGTCACCGACCCGACGTTCGGCGACCTGAACGCGTCGCTGCCGTGGAACGAGACCACCGGCCCCTACGGCACGATCGTCGACCGCTATCAGCTGGACAAGGTCACGGACCTGACACCGGGCGGCGCGCCGCAGTCGCTGGCGGCCATGCCGTACTACCGCGACGATTCCTGCTTCGACGACGGCACGGGCAGCGACCCGGGGATGCGCATCGATCCCGGATCGGCGAACGAGCCCACCACCTTCCAGGGCGCCCCACGCAAGTGCTGGGACTCGGCACCCGGCAGCGGCGATCCCGCCATACCCGGCGGTGACGCGCGCTTCTACCAGGGGGACATCGGCACTCACGGCCTGCACCTGCTGTTCCAGGTCGAGTCGGACAACGCGCGCCAAACCGTCCCGCTCGACGAGATCGTCTCCGAGCAGCGGATGGTGATGCTGCCCGGGGAGCAGGACGCGACCGCCGGCGAGCAGTACGGCCGCGGGTTCGAGAAGCCGCTGGTCGCGACGGTTGCAGACGCGTCGACCTACAACCAGCCGCCGACTGCTGCGTTCGACTTCTCGCCGGCGGCGCCGCGCACCGGCGACGCGGTCACGTTCGACGGCTCCGGATCCGGCGATCCCGACGGCTCGGTCGCCAAGTACGAGTGGGACCTGGACGGGAACGGGAGCTTCGAAACCGACACGGGGACCACTCCGACGGTGACCCACTCCTACGCGAATTCGGGCACCTATGCGGTTTCGCTGCGGGTGACCGACGACGACGGAGGCACCGACGTCGTCTCCCACGGTGTCACCGCATCGGATCGCTCGCCTCAGGAGCCGCCGCCGCCTCAGGAGACTCCGCCTCCTCCGGCTGCCTCCCCACCCGACACCAAGATCACGAAGGCCACCGTGAACTCCGCCAAGCACAGGGCCAAGTTCACCTTCAACGCAAGGGGGGAGGCCACCGGATTTCAGTGCCGGCTTGGGCGAGCCGCCCATTTCAAGCTCGCCACCTTCAGGGACTGCTCCTCGCCGAAGACCTATGCGCGGCTGAAGCGGGGCCGCTATCTCTTCCGGGTCCGCGCCGTCGGCCCCGGCGGCCCCGACCCGACCCCAGCGAAGAAAGCGTTCCGGATCAACTAGAGCGACCTTGCGGACCGTGGCTAGTCGTCGGATTGCGCCGCGGCGCCGTCCGCAAGACTGGTGGCGATGGCTCGACGCCATGCAGCGCCTCTTCTGCTGACGCTCCTAGCCGCGGGGCTTGCCGCCGGCTGCGGCGACGGTGGCGCCACGACGCCCACGACGCCCACGACGCCCGCTACCGAGGTGGCGCAGCCGTTGCCCAAGCTCGCGCCCGGCTGGAAACCGCACCGCGATCGCTCGATCGGCTATGCGATCGGCATCCCGCCGGGCTGGCAGCTCACCGCGCACGGCGGGAAGGTGCTCTTCCGCTCGCCCGACCATCTCGTGGCGGTCACGCTGGCGGTCGACCGCAACGCCGACGCGCTGGAGGTGCCGCTGGGCCGGTCCGCGACCCAGACGCTGGCGGCCCTCCTGGGCTTCAAGTCGCCGCTCGACCCCGCCAAGCCGACTCCGTTCGGAGGGACGCCGCTGGACGCCGTCCAGACGACGGCGGACGGCACCACCAAAGGAGGGCTTCGGGAGCGGGTCACGCTCGTCGTCCTGCGGCGCGACGCAATCGTCAACTACAGCGTCGCCCTGGTCGAGAACGCGAACCTGGCGGCCGCTGTGGCCGATCGGGCGGTCGCCCTCCAGATGGTGCGCACGTTGCGTGATCAGCCGGTGGAGGTGCGATCCGGGCGCTCTGGGTAGACCTCGTCGATCGTGACGAGCACCTCGCAGAGCGCGCCGGCGGCCGCGCCAATGGCGTCGGCGCCGCCCGCCAGGCGATCGACCACACAGAGGGCTCCGGCGATCTCGAGGCCCTCCGAGCGCATCCGCTCGATGGCCGCGACGGTCGACCCTCCCGTGGTCACCGTGTCCTCCACGACGAGGCACCGGGTGCCGGAGCCAACCGGCCCCTCGACCCACCGTTGCAGGCCGTGCTCCTTGCGCTCCTTGCGCACGAAGAAGCCGACCAGCCCCTCGCCGCCCGGCACGGCGATCGCGGCGCACGCGAGCGGGATGGCGGCCATCACGGGCCCGCCGACCGCCTGCGCGCCCGCGCGGGTGGCCGCCGCGGCGATCAGCTCGCCGGCAGCGCGAAAGCCGGGCGGGCGCAGGAGGGCACGCCGCGCATCCACGTAATAGGCGGCGCGCTGGCCGCTCGACAGCGTCACGTCGCCGATCACGAGGGCGTGCTCTCGAAGCTCGGCCAGGAGCACCCTCCTGGCCCGCTCCAGGTCAGGTGCGTTCACGGGTGAGTCGGGTCGGTGCCTGCGCCCGGCGCCACTTAGTCGTAAAGGTAGATCGACATCCCGAGCTGTACCCAGTTGTAGATGAAGATCGAGAAGGGGATCGGGTTGCGGACGCAGCCGTGGCTCGCCGGGTAGGTGGGCACCGGGGTGTAGCCGTGGGTCGCGTAGCCGCCCTGGAAGTACACGGAGTAGTACATCCCATGGGAGTTGTAGCCCGGCTGGCGCGAGTAGAACTGGTAGTGGCCGCGGATCGTGGGCGTCGCCGGCGCGCCGGTGGAGACGTGGAACGTGTACTGCGCCTTGCCGTGGGCTGCGAGCACCATCACCTGGCGCGAGATGTCGACTTCCACGTGGCGACCGGCGTCCGGGTAGGAGAGCTTGAAGCTGCCGCCCCCACCCGCGAGTGTCCTGAAGATCCCGGGGGTGGCGTTGGTGGTGCGCGACATGCCGTTGACCTTGCGGAAGGCAAGCACCGCGAGGCCGGTGTCGGTGCCGTAGCCGCGTCCGTGGGACGTGTAGTAGCCGCGATGCAGGAGGAGGTGGTTGAAGAGCTTGACGTCGCCGTTGCGCTGACCCGGGTCCAGGTCCGGGTAGTCGATGCCGAACCGGCGAGAGTGCGCCACGTCCTCCCTCTGCCGGCGGCTGCGCTGATGATGGGCCACCAAGCGGTAATGGCCCGGCTTCAACAGCTGTGGAGAGTGGAAGTGGAACCCGCCCACGTTCCTATGGTCGACGCGCCTGGTGACCGGGTTTGCCTTCTTGACGACGTGGTGGTTTCGCATCAGCCGTAGCCGCACGTGCTGATTCGGGACGTACGGGCGCAGGTGTCCGGTCGCGTGGATCCGTCCTCCCACGTCGACCCTGTGTCCGTCGAGCCCCCGCATGTCGAGGCTCAGCTTGGCCTTCTTACGCTGCGGCTCGGGAGGGGGTGGGACCGTGGTCGTCGTCGTTGCTCGGCTCGCCTCGATGCCGCTCTGCGCGATCGCGAGCGCCGGCACCGTGCCGCCGAGCGCCGCGGCGCTCAGCGCTACCGCCCCCCAACCGATCCGCCGCCTCCCGGTCACCGCCCGCATTCTGCCATGCGGATTGGCGGGTGGGATCGTCCGGTGGGGCAGCGCTCCCGGATGCCGCGAGCTCCTAGCGGTCGGCCGCCATCCGGCCGACCGCGCGGACGGCCCGCACGTGGCGCCGGACCTCAGCCGACGAGAGTGAGCCGGCCGGCAGCTCGACGACGAAGGCGTTGGCCCTGCGCCGGGTGCCGTTCTCCCAGCGAGTGGCCGTGCCCGGCAGGCGCGGCAGCCGCTCGACCCGCATGCCGGCGACCTGCGCGTAGCGCTTTACGAGGTGGCGGTTCGCGCCCCGCGAGGCGTCCACCAGGTTCAGGTGCTGGTGGTACCAGATGGTCACGTCCGGCCGGACGTGCCTGATCAGGCGCATCGCCGCCCGCGTCTCGGGCTCGGACGCCGGCGAAGGACCCGAGTAGTAGGTGCTTCCCGAGCTCCCCTGGAGCCGCCAGCCACGGGGAAAGTTGCGGTTGAGGTCGACGCCGTTGGCGTTCTGGCGCGTGCCGTGCGCGACACCGTCCGGGTTCATCTCGAGCACCGTCCAGAGCTCGACGTTCGCCGGCGCGGTTCCTTGCTTGCGGAGCTCCTTGATGACCGCTCGGCCCGCGGTCTCGTTGCCGTGGATGACGCCGATGGCCATCACCTCGCCGGCCGCGTCGCGCGCGCCGCTGCGGTGCACCTCGAGTGCCCGACCCTCCACGGAATGGCCGAAGACGCGCGTCCGGGAGCCGTGACCGGCCTCTCCCAGCGCTCCACCGCCGGCTGCGAGGAGCCACGCGGCCACGCCGAGCGCCGCGAGCGCCGCCGCCGCGCGGCGACGCGAGCTCACAGGCGCCGGAGGCGGTGCCGGAAGACCCGCACGTCGCGCTTCAGCCAGTCGGTGTGGTCGTTGCGCCAGCCCTCGAGGTCCTTGAAGTAGCGGTTGGAGTTCGCCATCGCGTGTCCGATCACGTCCCGGACGCGCAGCCCGTTCTTCAGCCGCAGGTAATTCACCAGACGCAGCGCTGCGCGGATTTGCCGCTTGCGATGGAGGATCCGCTGATCGGCCCAGTGAGAGCCGTATCGGGCCACCTGAACCATCTCGACGCCGATCGCCGTGTAGTTGAGGCCGATCGTGTGGCGACATCGAATTCGCGGCGGGACGATTTCGTGGATGTGCCCGCGCTTGTCGACGATGTAGTGCGAGCACACGCCGGGCAGCTCACCCATCGAGGGCGCGTTCGACGCGAACACCGAGGCGGCCGAGCGCCACGTGGGCCCGTCGGTGAAGTGGATCACGATCAGGCGGGTGTGGCGGAGCCTCCAGGTGTGGTGTCCGTAGTGGCGCTTGGAGTAGCCGGCCATCTCATGCTTACGGGTGTCTCCGTAGGGAATGCGGTTGTCCCTGATGTTCGGCGACGAGAGGTGACGGCGGGCGGCGGACGCGGGCCCGGAGGGTGGGGCCGCGAGCAGAAACGTCCCGACGAGCGCGATAGGTGCGATCCAGGCTGCTCTGCGTGTGCCGACTCTCATGGGACTAGCTTCGCCCGCAACGCCCGCACGGGGATCGGGAACAGGAGCGCGGTGACGCCCGCGAGCCACGCGGTGTGGATGAGGATCTGGAGCGCGTCCGGCCCCGTGGCCATGCCGCGGGTGATCTCGACCAGGTGGTAGAGCGGCGTGAGCCAGGCCACCACCTCGACCCAGCCCGGCAGCTTGTCGAACGGGAAGAAGATCCCGGAGAACAGGAACATCGGCGTGATCCCGAGCGTGAAGAAGTAGCTGTAGAGGTCGATCTTCGGGATCAGGGTCGTGAACGCGTAGCCGATCACCGAGATGCATAAGGCGCCCAGCGTGACGAGCGGCGGGATCAGGATCGCCCAGGGAGATGAGACCAGTCCGAAGGCGGCGACCACGATCAACACGACGCAGCCGTAGATCGTGGCGCGGGTGGCGCTCCAGGCGAGGTCTCCGAAGACGAGGTCCTGCACCTCGATCGGGGTTGACAGCACGTTGTCGTACAG
>Ga0137373_10007196_pt1 | contig 11843 bp, 14 predicted proteins | sample SagtaG_5_FD_104912 | JGI IMG/M metagenome (GOLD analysis project Ga0137373, IMG submission 104912) | Vadose zone soil microbial communities from Sagehorn Ranch, Mendocino, California, USA - Sage1_R_80_16 metaG | ecosystem: Environmental > Terrestrial > Soil > Vadose zone | place: USA...
CGCCCGCGAGCGCGCCGCCGGGGACGCGAAGCTCGGCACGACCTTGCGCGGCATCGGACCCGCCTACGAGTCGGCCGCAGCGCGCCACGGCGTCCGCGTGGCGGACCTCTTCCGGCCCGAGATCCTCGCGCGCCGGGTCTCGTCTCTGGCCGCCGAGATGGGAGCGCTCCTCTCGGCGCTGGGCGAGCCCGACGTCCCTCTCCCCGAATCAGTCATCGAATCACTTGCGAAATCGGCGGTACGAATCGCGCCGTACGTGACCGACACGGGACGGTACCTGCGGCACCATCTTGCCTCCGGAGGGACGTTGCTCGGCGAGGGCGCGCACGGCGCCATGCTGGATCTCTCGGCGGGGACATACCCCTTCGTCACATCCTCGACCTGCACTTCGGCGGGGCTCGCAGCGGGCCTGCAGATCTCGCCCCGGGCGCTCGACGGCTCGATCGTGGTCTTGAAGGCCTACACGACGCGCGTTGGCGCGGGACCCTTTCCGACCGAGCTTTCAGATGAGACCGGAGAATACCTCCGCGCGCGCGGCAACGAGTACGGCACGACGACCGGGCGGCCACGCCGTACCGGATGGTTCGACGCCGTCGTCGCGCGAACTTCCGTCGCTCTCTCCGGCGCTGACGCCATCGCCATCACGAAGCTCGACGTGCTCGACGACTTGGACAAGATCCCTGTCTGCGTCGCCTACCGTCTCGACGGCCGGCCGATAGACTCTCTGCCGCCTCTCGTCGAAGACGTCGCTCGCCTGGAACCCGTGTACGAGACCCTCCCCGGCTGGAAATCGAAGACGACCGCGGTCACGCGCTACGAAGACCTCCCGCCCGCGGCGGTCCGCTACGTCCGGTTCCTCGAAGAAGCTGCCGGCGCCCCCGCCGCCTTCATCGCCACCGGTCCCCGCCGCGAAGAGACCATCCGCCGCCCCGACTCGGCCTTCCTCGCCGCCCTCCCTCCCCCCTCTGCCCCCTCTCCCGGCAGCAGAGGGCCGGGATGAGGCACTGTCAAACCGCGGCGCTGAGCGCCGCCTCAAGAACTCCCTCTCCCCCCGGGAGAGGGGCGGGGTGAGGGGACTTCGGTGCCGGCGCTTATACTTGGTCCAACGCGGGCCGCTAGCTCAGCTGGTCAGAGCATCGGCCTTTTAAGCCGGTGGTCGTGGGTTCGAATCCCACGCGGCCCACCAATTAGCCCCACAAGCCAAGGTGGACGCCGGAAGACCCATAGGCGCCTGACTCTTGTGAGGCGTGCGGGCTTTAGGGAGCAGTCTCGTGGGCGCCGATCAGCTGGCTCTGCGCAAAGTGCGGCGTGTGGCCCTGGAGCCGACGCGAGCCGGTTCGATCCTGAGGGTTAGCTTGCCCCCGAGGGCCGTAGCGTACTTGACGAGCGTCTTGACACCGAGGTTCTTCACCCTGCCCGACTCGAGCTTCGCCACAAAGGGCTGGCTGGCACCGATGAGCTTGGCGGCCGCGCGTTGGGAGATGCCCCTCCTCTCTCTCAGGGCCACCAGCTCCTGCTCAATCTTCATCTCGTTGACGAGCTCGTCGACTCGGCGGGCGAAGTCCTTGTCGGCCCTGAGTTCGCCGTCGATCCACCGCATGAAAGCCGTCTTCTTCGCGCTCATGATCTCTTTCCCTTCCGGGCGCTCGCCTCACAGCGAAGGACCGTGTTCCTGTATCCCCTCACGCGTTTCAAGGTCTTCGGCGGGATGTTGTCTCGCTTCTTGATCTCCCCATCGAGGAGCATGGCGCGCCGGCCGGAGAGAAACATGTAGAAGATTCGTATCTGCTTGCCTCGCAGTTCGAAAAGTCCCGCCCCAAGGCTGCCCGACTGTGGCCTTCTGAGCGTGTTGCCCTGCTCCTCGAGGAGCTTGACGAGGGCGAAAGCCTCATCCCGATCGCGTCCCGTGAGAGAAGCGATGAAGACCTGGACGAGGGCCTCGTCCTGTTCCGTCCGGAAGACATCGATGACCCACGAGCCGGATGACATTCCTCCTCCAGACCGGTTCGTGATGATAACTCCTAAGTTATCACGCGTCAAGCATCATCATCACGATCTTCGGCATCATGATGCTGTTCTCGTTCCGGGGAGGCCGCAGGAAGAGTCGGCGGTCACGCAAGTGCGAGGATCCGCAGGAACCTCCTCACGCCCTCCCCGTCGCCAAAGTCTCCCGCCGCTGCTTGCCCCGGCCGGTGGCGTGTCGGACCGCTCCCGCATGACCCGATCGAAGTGGCGGCGGAATCGAGGAACAGCCCACGCCAAACTCACATATTCACAGACCTGACCCTAGTAGTTCCTGGGACTCAAATCCTCCTCTCGTACCGCTCGGGGGGCTGGGCGTCGGGGTGGTTCGTTACCTTGCTGCCTGACATCACAGGTGGGACAAGCCGTTGATCAGGTTACATGTGAACCAACCGTCGCCGGTCGTGAAGACGATCGGCTTCGAGTTCACTCCATCTTTCTGAATTCCGATTCCGTCACTGTAGGGTTTGACCGCGACGATCTTTGCATACGCGATGCGAAAAGCTTTCCGAAGGCCGGCGAAGTAAACGTGCTTCGTGGTCAAACCGAGAACCCCCGTATCCTCCTGGATCGTGAACGTTGACGTTTTCGGGTAACCCTTGAACGCGCCGACACGGTAGTAAACTCCTCTCGCGATCCTAAAACTCATGCCTGAACTACGGCCTTCGTACACCGTCCGACTCTTCTCGGTCAGGTAAGCGACGTTCTGGAAGACCCAAACGAGACACTCCCCCTTTTGAAGGTTAAAGGGCAAGGCCCCTTCGATGTTGACCCGAGTCGGGGTCTTCCCGTTCGCTAAATCCCGGAGCGTGGCTGCCTTCACCACACGAGTCAAAGCGCCGGCTTCATCTAGCTTTTCCTGTGGAAGCTCAAAGCGTTCGCGGAAGGTCTGGAGCTTTTCTTCTTCTTGCTCGGATAGTAGCTGGTCCTCTAGGAACTGATCGACAGACCGTTGCCAGGCTCTGGCCAGGGCCGTCCGAATATGTTCGGGCGAGACATGGCTGTCCTCCGCGGTCTTCTGAAGCTCGGTCTCGAGGACATCGAATCCAGACCCGCTGACTAGGCTACCCATAGCCCGAGTAACCATCGCCTCCCAGCCCACCTCGTACCGCACCTGACATTCCCGGTGCTGCTTCTTGAAAATTCCGGCTGCTTCGCCGCAGTATTTGCATTTGCTCATCTGCTGGGCCCACGGTTTTCGCAAGCCAGGGTCATCTTTAGTTTCCTTTCCGGTTGGATCGGGACATTTTACGCCCGAAGCGGCGATCCGAGATTCGCCCTTCGGCAGGACCCAGCAGCCGGATCCGATCTCTCCGAAGGAAAGCCGAATCGGTATCGTGAGCCCATCGTGGTCAAGGCCCTGCCTCGCCGCCGAGTAAGGCTGGAGCGGGCAGCCCGATGAGCCAGCGGGAAATCCCCTGGCTAGCCGTCGGCGGGCTTTCGATGTGTGCCTGTTCCGTTGCCAGTTCGGGGATCACAAACTGCCAAAAACGCGAATCCGCGATTCGCGCGAAATCGCGCAAATCATTCGTCGCCCTTGGAGTTATCGGGAGAAGCTATCTCCTCGGGATGGGTTCGAACCCCACGCGGCCCACCATAGCTCAAGTCCGTCGGACCCTCGAGGTCCAGTACCCGGGCCGACGCTTCTGATGCGCGACGGCGACGATGTGGATGCGATCCGACTCGAGCAGGTAGATCAGATCGTAGGGGAAACGGCTGAGGATCTTCCGGCGAGCACCTTCACGTCCCACCCTCGGAGAGGCCTCTGGATGCACAAGGATGAACCGGATGGCTTTCCCGACCTCCGACCGGAATCTCCGTGCGCGGCGAGCGGCGCTTCCGCTTTGTAGTGGCGCGCGGCCGCGAGAAGTTCGACTTTGGCCTCCGGATGGAAACGTAGTTACGCAAGCAGGTCCCGGAGCTCCCTCATCACTTCTTCACCGGGGATCTCCTGGACCTTGCCCTCCCGCAGTTGGCGGATGCGGCGATCCGCCTCCTCGCCCCAGGCCTTTTCCCACTCCTCGGGCGAGAGCTCCTGCTTCTCGTTCTCCAGGCTCCGGATCAGCCGGCCAGCCAGCGCGGCCCGCTTCTTGGGCGGAAGCTTCAAGGCGGCAGCGACGATCTGCTTGATGGTCACGTGCACAACGATACCCCTTCCTTCTCTTCCCCAGGCGACCCGGCCAGGCGCACCCCGGCGGGTGGAGGTGTGGATCTCATTCAATTTCTTGAGGAAGACCTGAGCGCAGACCTCTGCGGTGGTGAGTCTGAAGTCGCCAAGCATCTGCTTGATGAAGCAGATGTGGGCGCCTCGAGCCCCGAGGCCCACGGTGATTCAGCTGGCTCTGCGCAAGGTGCGGCGGGTAGCTTTGGAGCCGATGCGAGCCGGTTCGATCCTGAGGGTCAGCTTGCCCCCGAGGGCCGTGGCGTACTTGACGAGTTCGCCGTCCATCCACCGCATGAAAGCCGTCTTCTTCGCGCTCATGATCTCTTTTCCTTCCGGGCGCTCGCTGCCGCTCGTTCGGGGAGGCCCGCAAGAAGAGTCGGCGGTCACGCAAGTGGGCGAGGATCGGCAGGAACCTCTTGACGCCTTCCCCGTCGGCAAAAACCTCCCGCGGCTGCTTGTCCCGGCCGATCGTGCCGGACCGCTCCCGCACGACCCAATCGAAGTGGCGGCGCAATCGAGAAACAGCCTACTCCAACCTCACATATTCACAGACTTGACCCTAGTAGCCCCGCGGAGAGATCAGTCTGCCCGCGGACAATGCGCTCGTGCAGGGCTTGTGCAGTAACGAGCTCGTGACAGCGTCCTCGGGAAAGACTCGGATCGAAGATCCGAAGCGCTCGCCCGATCGCGGGGACGCCGCGCTGATGGTGTTCGCGAAAGGCGACGTGTCCGGGCCGTCCGACCTCGGCCTGACCCGGAATCCCGCGATCGCGAGGCTCTTGGGTTACGACTGAATCGAGGGAAAATGGGAGAATGTTAGGAAGAGGAGATCGCGCCAATGCTTTTGTTTCTTCTCGGCGTTCTCGTGACGGTCCTCGCTGGCGTAGCGGCAAACCTCCTGACCCCGTTCGCGAAACCGCTCTGGGCATGGGTCCGTTCCGTCATGCATCGCTCGGAACGAGCAACGATCGAGCAGGAAATCAGAACGCGGCAAGCTCAACTGAAGCAACTCGATCGCTTCAGGAACTCGGACAGAGACCTCTACCTCTACCTCTTTCAATGGCTATTGGGCATCGCAACGATGTTCGTTGCAGCTGTTGGCTGTGCAATCCTGGCGGCGACAACACTTTACGAAAGACTGTTTTTGAATCTTAGCTTCCTTTTCCTCATCTTCGCCGCCGTCTCTACCCTGGTCATCCTAGCGTCCTGTCATGAGTGGACTGCCTCGGGCATGCCGAAGAAGGTCGCACGGCTTGAGTCTGAGATCAGGAAGCTGAGGGCCAGATTGCCCGAACTGTAGCCGCGAGCTTCAAAGTCTAGACCAGCTCGTGCGAGAATCTGACGGTGGCGGGAACGTGGGGCGGTGCGCAACGAGGCGGGGGCCGAAAGAAGGGTCAGACGTTCCCGCGTCTCGGACTCGCCCGCTCTCATGCTGCGAGAAAGGCGCGGCGCATCGAGGCGATCGCGGACGCGAAGGAACGGGCGCGGGCCTTCGTCAAGACGTTCGAGGGGACTCTCCTGGCCAAGGTGTTCAGCAGCCACGATCTCAAGCTCCAGGTCGAAGCCTGGCGCACGTTGAAGGCGTATGCCCGAGGGCTCGCCGAATTCCGCGCGACTCCAGATTAACGTCAACCCGAGCCCGAGCGAGATCACGCGCCAGATCGCTGAGGAGCACCGACGCGGGGCGATCACCGTCCCTCCTGCTCGCTGCCGCCGAGTCGCAGAACTAGAGCAGGTTGGAACATAACTGGATGAAGGAGGAGGCGCATATGGATCCATATCTGAAACCGGGGCGGCTGGCGGATGTAATAGCCGCTTTGCAAGTTATGGCGTCGGCCGAGCGACCGGAACGTGAAATCGCACACTGGGTACTTGAGCTTGAACGAATTAGTGATTCTCCCACAATAGCCCGGTGGACCAGCGTATTCCTGGAACATCGAGAGTTCTTCGTCACCTATCGCCTGTCTCCCGAGGCAAATCTGAAGGCTGCCTTGCGGTGGCGATACGTGTTCAAGACCTTCGATTCGAAGACCGGCAAAGAATATACGCCTGCCGAAGTTCCGGCTCTTCCCGAGGAACAACGCCGGTCGCTCACGACCAGGCCCCTTGCTGGCGACCAGATTCAGACGTTGTTGAATACTGCAATTGGGTTACATACTCGTGCTATTGAAGAGTTGACATCGCGGCGGTGGTGGGTCCCCCTCATCACAGCAGCCTCTGGTTTCGGTGGGGCGGTTGTGGGCGCTTTGCTTTCAGCCCTTCTGAAGTAATAGCTGGCACCCGCCTGTCTTGGTGGGTGCCCGGCTCGATTCCGCGATAATCATTGCTTCACGGAAGGAGGCGAAGCGTGAAGACGTCCATTGCAATCACGGATCACCTCTGGGAAGCGGCCAAGATCAGAGCGGCCGTCGAACGCAAGGCTTTGGGCGACATCGTGAACAACGCCTTGGAAGTGTTCCTGAAACCGAAGACGCGGAAGGCGAGGGCGAGGAAGGGACTCCGCCCAGACCTCGAGGAAGCGCCATATCGGGAAAGAGCGCAAGGCCGAGACATGCGGGCCCCAGCGGTGCACGAAGACGCGGCCAAACTGTCTTGCCTTCCGACATCCCTTCAGTGCGCTTGCTCGAGCTTGCGCGCGACCCTTCGAAGGTCCTGCACGAAGGCCTTTTTCGCCAGGCGCCTCGCGGCGTCGTCCGGCGCTCGGAGGATGGAAGAGGGGTGGACCGTGGCGGTGACGAACGGCGCGAGATCCGACTCTACGAAGGATCCCCGGCTCTTTGTTACGCGGAAGGATGGACCCAGAAGAGCCTGCGCCGCCGTCGCGCCCAGGCAGACGAGAACCTTTGGCTTGATCAGAGCGAGCTCCGCGTCGAGCCAGGGCCGGCAGGCCCCGATCTCGACCGCATTGGGCTTCTGGTGGATGCGCTTCTTGCCTCGCGGCTCCCACTTGAAGTGCTTGACGACGTTGGTGACGTAGGCCTTCGACCGGTCGATGCCGGCCTCCTCGAGGCAGGCATCGAGGAGTCTTCCCGCCGGACCGACGAACGGCCGCCCTTCGATGTCTTCGCGGTCGCCCGGCTGCTCGCCGACCAGGACGACCAGAGAGTCCCGCGATCCCTCGCCGAAGACGGCCTGCGTGCCCCTCTTCCAGAGGGGACAGGCGCGGCAACTCTTCGCCGCCTCCCGCAACCTGGGAAGCGTCGGCCTGTCGGGAATGAGCGGAAGAGCCGAGCCCTCAACCTGCGCGCGCAGCGCCATGGTCTTCCTGCAAGCATCGAGCGCGCCAAACAGGGAAGCGATCCACGGCTGTTTGCGCGACCCTGCCTCCTTCCAGGTCAACGGTCCAGACCGAGCCACCTCTTGATCCCGTTGGCCAGGGGGCTCCCGATGGATTCGGCGTTGACGGCGAGCCAGACCATGCCGACGAGGACCGCTGTCCCGGCCCACCCGGCCACCCGGCGGCATATCCGGTCGATACGGGAACGCGCCCGGTCCCCCGGAGGCATCAGCGCGTGGAAGAGGAGAACCAGTGCCGTGGCCGAGCCGAACATCCAGGCCGTCTTGACCGGCCGGCGTCCATCGGGCCACGCAAAGGCCGGAAGGTAGCGCCGCAGGTCGAGCCCTCCGGGAAGCCCCCGCGAGAGCCACTCCCAGAAGTACCCCTGACCAGCCGGCCACATCAGGTGCAGATCGCCGCTCACCAGCAAGATGTAGGACAAGCCGACCAGTGTGAGCAGCACGAAGACGACCCGATACACGCGGATGTTGATCAGGACATGAAGCGAACGCGCCAACGGCAGGGCGAACAGGGGGACGAGCGGAGTCAGATACCTCCCCGGCGGGCACCACAGCCCTCCCCAGTGCTTGAAGGCGGAGATCATGACGAGATAGGGGACGCTCAGGAACGCGAGCCATGCGAGTTGGCGATGCTCGGCACTCCTGCCACACCGGAGCATCGTCAGCAGACCCACGAACACGAGCAGGTAAACCGGTGAGTGCACCAGAAGACCCCACTGCTGGTCGAAGAGAAGCGCCATCGCGCCGCTGACGAAGAGCGTCAGGTCCTTTCCGCCGTGCCAGGGCCAATGGAATACGTCTATCTCCCCGCCGGCGCGATACTGGATGTCGGGCAGCCATTTGCCCGTCAGGAAATGGCCGTACCCGGCGATGGCCAGAGCCGAGAGCAGTACCGGGACGACCAGGAACGCGGCCGCGGCCGCGCGCCGGGCTCCGGAGGACGCCGCGAAACGGTGGGATCGCCACCACGCTACAGCTCCGTAGACGCCCAGAGCGGCCGCGATCGTTCCGCAGCGCCAGGAGAGCCACGGAATGTAGGCCACGCAGATCCCGGCCAGCGCGAGCTGCCACGGGCGGTTGGCTCCCCATCCCACCGAGAACCGCCGGAACGCGTACAGGATCAGGAGACTCGCCGGCAGCTCGGTAAAGATCAGGATCGAATAGCACATGAGCGGAGCGCTGAAGCTCATCGCGGCCCAGACCATCCACGCGACACGAGGCTCGCCGGAGGCCTGGAATGCCAGGAGAAAGACGTTGACCGCGACGAGCGCGCCCACCAGGCACATGAAGACAACGGTGGCTGGCCACCAGAGATGAAACCAGGAGCCGACTATCCAGGCCGGGACGATCAGGATTCCCAGCCCCGGAGCATGGTAGGAGTACATCTCCGACGAGGGGCGCGCCGGCGAGACGATCAGATGGGGAGGAAGCGGATAGGGCGCGCTCTGTCCGGTGAAGCCCCGGGGACGCGGGGCGCGCGAATAGAAGAAGTCTTCGTCGCGGTCGGCATAGTTATTGGCCACATCCAGGTCGCCGTCCTTGACGAGGCTGATCGCGTCCATCAGGTAGAACGGCTGATCGCCCGTGGGCGGGCTGCTCGTCCTCAGGAGCGAGGGGACGAGCGACAGGTAGGCAAGGAACGCGAACGTGGCGAGAAGCAGAAGCGACCGCGGCCGGACTCTCAGATCCGGCAGGTCGCCTTCGCGGGAGAACGCCAGATCAGCGGGACTCGGCCAGAGCGGGCGGGGCACCTCCGGGGCCTCTAACTAGGCATCCGGTGTTCGCGGACGAAAGGCCGAACGCCCATGGCTCCTCCCGCAGAAGACGCGCTCAGTGTCTCCGGGCATTCTACCCGCCCGTTCTGGCGACTCCCGAACGCGCGGACTTCCGCGTCAACCGCGTTCCCGGCTCCCGCCAGGGTCGTAGGACACGGCCAGCTCGATTCCTCGCGTCCTACCCTTCCTGATCGCGATTTATCTGGTGTTCGAATCGGGCATTCGGCTGGGTGCCGCCTTCCTGCAGACGCGGCCGATCGGATCGGTGCTGGGCACTCTGCTCTATGCGGTCTACAGGGCCTTTCGCGGCGGCGCCGGTGTCGCGACCCTCTCTCGAGGATCGCCGGCGACTCCCGAGCGGGCCCTCTACGACCGATTCCGGATGGCCGAGCCGTTACTGGCTCTGCTCCCACCGGAGGAACAGGAGGTTTTCGAGCGGCGCTTTGGCATGGAGGTCCTGCGCTGGGGGAAGGTGACGGCCGTGCTTCTGCTGATCATCGCGGGCACGAACGTTGTCACGTCTCTGGTGTTCTTCGCCGCGGGCGGTGGCCGAATCGGCGACTGGCTCTGGCTTCTGGCCGGGATGGGAATCACCATCGAGCAGATCGGACGTCTTCACCGCCTCTCTCGCGGGCAACCCGCTGGGAGTTTTCTCGGAGCCCTCGTTCGTCCGCTTGCAAGAAAGCTGCTTAATTAGGCGGAGACAGGAGAGCAAAGGAAAGGAGGAGAACCGTCTCCTCCAGAAAGTCGCTGGTCTGAGGTAGACCCTCGTTACGAGCTGAGACGGTCGAGCGGCAAGACGGCCGGTGCCGCCGCCGGGCCAGCCGGACGCTGGAGCTCCCAGTTCGGATTGACCAGGAAGAGACCGAGCTGCAGCCGGTCGGAGAAGCCGAGCTTGCGAAAGATAGCCGTCAGGTGCGCCTTGACCGTGCCCTGGCCGACCCGCAGTCGGCTCGCAATCTCCTTGTTGCTCGCGCCAGCGCCGATCAGGAAGGCGATCTCGCGCTCGCGCGGTGTCAACGGCGCCAACCGGCTATCGGATTTCCGATTTTGCTCTAGCTCATTCCTTCGCGATGCGTACTCTTCCAGCAGTAGGGCAATGAGCTTGCGCTCCGCCCAGATCTCGCCGTCATGGACCCTGTCCACGACCCGCCGAAGAAGCTGCGGCTCGATGTTCTTGTTGCAGTATCCCCTGGCGCCGGCCTTCAGCACCCGGATTCCCTCCCGCTCGTTGGGAGAAGAGCAGAACAGGACCACCTTCGCATCTGGAGCGAGACCGCGGACGATCGGACCGTCGCCGATTCCGCCGGCGCCGAGCAGGTCGAGATCGAGGAGAAGGACATCGGGTGTGAGCGTCGCGATCGTTCTCTCCAGGCAGGCGCGGTCGGAAACGTCCCGAAGGGGATACCCACCCCGGAGACATCCCTTCCATCGGCTGCGGAGAGTTGAATCGGGGCTCGCGATGAGTACCACGGGCGCCTGGGCCTCTCCCCGGTTGGCGGGGCTCTTTACGCCGGCGACGCTCCATCCGAATCGCAAGGCTCGCGGGGAACCGGCCACGCTGCTCATCCTCGGGACCCTCCTTTACGGTTTACGACCGACGAAGAACGCTGAACCTCCGCCGATGAACAACACGCTGCATAGGAGAAACCTCCGCCCGGGAGGTACCCGCCGATGTCTCTTAACTGTCTCATTGCGTCTCCAGTAAGACCTAAGAGCAACACTTGTGCCCGATTACCACAAAAACTGTTCGAAAACGTAGCAGAACTCTCGACCTTAGTCTAAGCCCCTCGCTGCAAGAGAGATAGAACGGGCAGGATGACGAGCGGGGCCCAAAGAAAACAGGAGCCTGAAAAGGGCCGCCTGACACTGTTTTTACATTGGGAGGTCCTGGTCCCGCCGAATTCTGCCGATTTGTGACTTCTTATCCGGTCGAGCTGGCTTCCGAACTCGGATCAGTCAGGGTTACCCGGTCCGTACCCTGAATGGCGTCAGGAGGTCTGCACGCCCTCGCGCGTCGCCGCCTCGGAACCCACGGGCACGGCCTGGACCTCCTGGCCGCGCTCGCCTCCCATCAAGCGCTTGAGCGGCCTGGAGAAAAGAAGAAGGACCAGCCCGGCGGCGCCCGTCACTTTCGCGACGGCGGCAAACATCTGTCCGACCGACATCCCTTCAAATCCACCCCCGGCAAGCCCTGCGATCAGGTTGCCGAGCGCGGTCCCCATGAACCACGTCCCCATCAACTGACCGACCAGGCGGCGCGGGGCGAGCTTCGTCACGCTGCTCAAACCGACCGGGCTCAAGCAAAGCTCTCCCACGGTGTGCAGAAAGTAGGTTACGACCAGCCACATCGGGGAGACCCTCGCGCCGCCGCGGGTGAATGTCGCGCCCCAGGCCAGCACGAGAAAGCCGGATGCGAGAAGGAGAAGGCCGTAACCCATCTTGGTGGGGGTCGAAGGCTCGCGCGACCTGAGCCAGACCCAGAGGGCACCGACGAGCGGCGCGAAGACGATGATGAACACCGGGTTGACCGATTGGAGCCACGAAGCGGGCATCTCCCAGTGCCCGATCACGCGATTGGTCAG
>Ga0137373_10007202_pt1 | contig 11835 bp, 10 predicted proteins | sample SagtaG_5_FD_104912 | JGI IMG/M metagenome (GOLD analysis project Ga0137373, IMG submission 104912) | Vadose zone soil microbial communities from Sagehorn Ranch, Mendocino, California, USA - Sage1_R_80_16 metaG | ecosystem: Environmental > Terrestrial > Soil > Vadose zone | place: USA...
AGAGCAGGTTCATGGCGCAGTGCTTGACGCCGTCCTCGTTGCCGGTGATCAGGCAGCCGGCGACGCGGCCGTAGTAGGCGTACTGGCAGGCGTCGTTGAGCAGATGGGAGCAGGCGTACAGGCGCTCGACCACCTGCTTGGTCACCGAGCCGTTGTCGCCGAGCCAGATCGGCCCGCACAGCACCAGGACGTCGGCGTCGAGCACCTGCCGGTAGATCTCCGGCCAGGCGTCGCGCTCCCAGCCGTGCTCGGTCATGTCCGGCCAGACGCCGGTGGCGATCTCGTGGTCCACCGCCCGCAGCGCGCTGACGGCCACGCCGTGCTTCTCCATGATGCCGCGGCTGAGGTCGATCAGCCCCTGGGTGTGGCTCAGCTCCGGGGAGCGCTTCAGGGTGCAGTTGATGAACAGCGCGCGCAGCTCGTTGAACCTCCAGCCGTCGGTGGCGCCGGTCGGATCGGTCTGGGTCATCGCGGTCTCCTCGGGTGGGCGTGACGGCGCCCGAAACTACAACGGGGGCGCCGTGGCCGGCGCCCCCGTTCGACGATCCGTGCTGCCCAGGCAGTGCCTCAGCCGGTCGGCGTGGTCGGCCGCTCCCTGGGCGCCCCGGCCTGGATGTCGGCGACGTGCGTGGTGCCGTAGCCCTCGGTCTCCGGGTGACCGTGCTGGCCGCTGGTGACCGCGAACTCCTCCTCGGGGGAGAGCACCAGTCGGTGCCGTCCGGCGATCGCGAAGTAGAGCACGCCGAGCACGAAGTAGATCAGCGTGCCGACCACGCCCGGCCGGTAGTCGGTGTTGGCGTACAGCGAGATCAGCGAGATCACCGCGATCACGCCGGCGATCCCCGCTCCCCAGGTGCCGACGGGGCTGCGGTAGGGTCGCTCGATGTTGGGCAGCTTGCGGCGCAGCAGGATGAACGAGAGGCACTGCATGGCGTACGAGATGACGGCGCCGAACACCGCCATGTACAGCAGCGCGCCCACGATCTGCCCGGCGAGCTGGCCGCTGCTCTTGCCGAGCTGGTAGATCAGGACGGCCAGCGCGTAGCCGACGACCGCGCCGGCGATCAGCGCGCGCTGGGGCGTGTTGCGCTTGCCGTGCGTGACCGACAGCCACTTCGGGAAGTAGCCGGCCCGCGACAGCGAGTAGGTGTTGCGGCCGTAGGCGTAGATGATCGTGAAAAAGCTCGCGATCAGCCCCACCAGCCCGATCAGCGCGAGCAGCTCGGCCGCGGTCCCCTCGCCGAAGACGCCCTTGAACCCGTCGAACAGCGGCGTGGCCGAGACGCCGATGTTGGCGGCGCCCCCGTCGACGCCGGTGTTGAGGAACAGCGTCAGCACGCCGGTGATGACCAGCGTCGTCATGCCCCAGAGCGTCGCCCGCGGGACGTCGCGCTTGGGATCGTGGGACTCCTCCGCGGCCAGCGGCAGCTCCTCGATCGCCAGGAAGAACCAGATCGCGAAGGGGATCGCCGGGAAGATCCCTCCGATCCCGTGCGGCAGGAAGCTCGACGCCCCGGCGTCGGGCTTGATGTTCGTCCACAGGCCCGCGTCGAACTTCCCGGAGGCGATCACCGAGATGAAGAAGAACGCCAGGATGCCGAGGGCCAGGATGTTGATGACCACGGTGAACCGCATCGTGGCCTCGATCCCCACGATGTTGATCCACACGAACACGACGTAGAAGACCGCCCACCAGGTGACCGGGCTGTTCCACCAGGGCGAGCCGGTGAGGTCGAACAACCCGACGACGATGTCGTGCATCAGGAAGCCCATGGCGCCCACCACCACCGCCGGGGTGATGACGTACTCCATGTTCTCGGCGAGCCCGGTGATGAACCCGCCCCACGGTCCCATCGACGAGCGGGCGAAGGAGTAGGCGCCGCCCGTGTGCGGCAGGGCCGGCGACATCTCGGCGATGCTGAAGCACAGGCCGTAGTACATGACCGCGATGAACACCGTGGCGATCAGCAGGCCACCGAAGCCGCCGGCGTCGAGCCCCAGGTTCCACCCGTAGAAGTCGCCGGAGATGACCGCCGCGACGCCGAGCGACCACAGCGACCAGAAGGCCGCGTGGCGCCTGAGGCGCCGGTTGACGAAGTAGCCGTCCCCGGCCTCCTCGTAGCTCACCGATCCGACCTTGCGACGCTCCTGGACCACCGCGCCACCCCCTTCGTCTCCCACCGCCACGGCCATCAAGCGAGAATTTGTCTGACATGCGTGGACGCTGCGGGCATGGTAAGGGCGCACCCTGAGCGAGTCAAGCCGGCGGATCTACTGATCCCCAGGTCACGGCGTGAAACAGGCCGCTGGCGCTCGCCGGCGTTCGCTTGACTCGCTGCAAGTTGTCTGACATATACTCGTCCGCGGGATGCAGATGGCACAGCGGGGCGCGAGACTCCGACCGCGCCTGCGCTCGGTCTCGGTCCAGGACGAGCTCAGGCAGCGGATCGACCAGGGGAGGCTCCCCGCGGGGACACGCCTCCCTTCCGAGCCTGACCTGGCGGCGGAGCTCGGCGTCTCCAGGGCGACGCTGCGCGAGGCGCTGCGCGCCCTGGAGGACGAGGGGCTGCTGCGGCGGCGCCAGGGCTCGGGAACCTACGTCGCCGACCGTCCACGCGTGGCCAACAGCATCGACGTGAACTTCGGCGTCACCGAGGCGATCCGCGCGGCCGGGATGCGCGCGGGGATCGCGGACGGGCGCCACTGGACCGAGCCGGCCTCCGTCGGCGAGGCGACCCGCCTGGAGCTGGAACCCGGCCAGGACGTGCTGGTCGTCGAGCGGGTGCGTACCGCCGAGGAGCGGGCGGTGGTCCTGTCCCGGGACGTCTTCCCCGCCAGGCTCGTGGGCGACCGGCCGCAGGTCGTCGAGCAGATGCTGCAACGGTCGATCTACGAGGTGCTCGAGCGCGACCTCGGCGTGGTCATCCACCACGGCGTCGCCACGTTCCGGCCGGTGCGGGCCGACCACGCCGTCGCCCGGCGGCTGGGGGTCCCACGCGGCGAGCTGCTCCTCTACCTCTGGCAGGTGGACTACTCCGAGGAGGGCGCCGCGGTGCTGTCCTCCCACGAGTTCCACCTCGCCGACGCCTTCGACTTCTCGGTGGTCCGGCGAGGCCCCGGAAGGAGGTTCACGTGACGACGGATGTCGGCAAGTCCATGCGCCTCAAGCGGGTGATCGACCCGGCTGGCGTCTCGCTGATCTGCGCCCTCGACCACGGCATGACCTCACCCACCTTTCTCGAGCCGCTGGCCGACATCGCCACCCGGACCGCCGAGGCGGTCGCCGGCGGGGCCAACGTGATCATGATGTCCAAGGGCATGATCCGCGTCGCGGCGCCGGCGTTCTCGCCGACGACCTCCCTCGCGCTGCTGCTGTCGGCCTCGGCGGTGCCCGAGCGGGCGGCGCCGGAGGTGGTCCAGATCGCCCAGGTGGAGGAGGCCCTGCGCCTGGGCGCCGACGCCGTGGTGCTGTTCACCGCGCTCGGCGGGGACGCCGAGCCCGGCATGATCCGCACGCTCGCCGGGGTGGGCAGGGAGTGCGCGGCGCTGGGCATGCCGCTGATCGCCGAGGCGGAGTTCCCCACCACCTACGCCCAGGTCGAGGAGCTCACCCAGCAGTACGGCTTCGAGTACCTGCGGCGCAACGTGCGGCTGTGCGCCGAGCTCGGCGCCGACATCGTCAAGACCAACTGGCCCGGCGACGGGGACGCCTTCGGCCGCCTGGTGGAGGCGGCCAGCGGCATCCCCGTGGTGCTCGCCGGCGGCTCCCGCCTCGAGGACCGGGAGCTGCTGCGCCGCATGGAGCTGGCGATGGCGGCCGGTGCGATCGGTTGCTCGGTGGGGCGCAACATCTTCATGCACCGCTCGCCCGCCGCGATCACCCGCGCCCTGTCCAGGGTGATCCGGGAGCGGTGGGACGCCGACAGCGCCGCCGGGGAGCTCGAGCAGGCGACCCACGAGGGGGTCTCGCCATGAGGGCGGCGTTCATGACCGGGCCCAACGCGGTGGAGGTCCGGTCGACCGGGGAGCCGGCCCTGGAGCCGCGCGGAGCGGTGCTGCGCGTGGAGGCGTGCGGCATCTGCGGCACCGACGCGAGGACCTTCTTCAACGGCGACCCGCGTGCGCCCGCCCCGTGGATCCTCGGGCACGAGCCCGTCGGCATCCTGGAGCGCGTCGGCCCGGACGCCTCCCTGCCGCCCGGGGTGAAGGAGGGCGACCGCGTCTTCCTCGCCAGCATCCTGACCTGCGGGGTCTGCGCGCAGTGCGGCGACGGCTTCCAGAACCTCTGCGAGCACCACCTGCTGTACGGCTACGACCCCTTCCCCGGCGCCTACGCCGAGCTGGCGCCGGTGCCGCCGATCGCCACCAAGAACCTGATCCCGCTCCCGCACGACCTGCCGTCGGACCTGGCCACCGTTGCCGACCCGTTCGCCTGCGCCCTGAACGGGATCGAGGTGCTCGACGTCGCCCTCGGCGACGTGGTGCTGATCCTCGGGTCCGGCCCGATCGGCTGCTGGCAGGCCGTGATGGCGCGCGACCGGGGGGCGAGCAGGGTGTACCTCAGCGACGTGAACCGCGACCGCCTCGACATCGCCCTCGGTGTCATCGGCCAGTTCGTCGACGACGCCTGGGTGGCCGGCGAGGACAACGGCGTCGCCGAGCTGATGAGCCGCACCGGGGGAGCGGGCGCGGCCCGCATCAGCGTGGCGGCGCCGTCCAAGCAGGCGCAGCAGGCGGCTCTGGAGATGGCCGCCAAGCGCGCCCGGGTGGTGTACTTCGCCGGCCTCCCCAAGCACGACCCGGTCAGCCCGCTGGACATGAACCAGCTCCACTACAAGGAGCTCGCCATCCTCGGCGCCTACGGGGCCACCCCGCGGCAGTACCGGATCACCATGGGCTACCTCGACCGCCGCCGCGACGAGCTGGCGGCGGTGGTCACCCACCGGTTCCCGCTCGACCAGATCGGCGAGGCGTTCGAGACGATCCGTTCCGGCGCCGGGCTCAAGATGGTCATCCTGCCGTGAGCGGGCCCTACGTGATCGGCTGCGACGTCGGCAGCCAGGGGACCAACGCGGCGCTGTACGCGGCCGACGGGGCGCTGGTGGCCTCCGCCTACGAGGCCTACGACGTCGCCTTCCCCCGTCCGGGCTGGGCCGAGCAGGACCCGCGCCTCTGGACCGCGGCGCTGCACGCCGCCGTCGCCCGGCTGCTCGCCGAGGTGCCGGAGGGGCCGTCGGCGGTGAAGGGGCTGTCGTTCGGCTCGCAGCTGGACGGCATGGTCGTGTGCGACCGGCGCGGCCGGCCGCTGCGGCCGGCGATGATCTGGATGGACCGGCGGGCGGAGCCGCAGGCGGCGGCCCTCGCCGGGAAGATCGCGCCGGCGGACTTCTACCGCCTCGTCGGCGCCAACCTCGACTCCTCGCACGCGGTGTTCAAGGCCCTCTGGGTCCGTGACCAGCAGCCGGAGATCTTCGCCGAGGCGGCGCAGCTGATGCCGCCCGGCTCCTACGTGCTGCGCGAGGCCGCCGGCGTGCTGGCGGTCGACTACTCCAACGCCTCCTCGCTCGCCCTCCTCGACCCGCGGACGCGGGCGTGGTCGGCGCCGGTGCTCGACGCCGCCGGCATCGACGCGGCGATGCTCCCCGAGCTCGCCGCGGGGACCCAGCCGGTCGGCCGCGTCACGGCCGAGTTCGCGGCGGCGACCGGGCTCTCGCCCGAGACGGTCGTGGTGGTGGGGTGCGGCGACGAGATGGCCGCCACCCTCGGCGCCGGCGTCTTCGCCCCCGGCGAGGTCTGCGACGTGGTCGGCACCGCCGAGCCCGTCTGCGCCGCCTCCGCCGAGCCGCGCGAGGACCCCACCATGCTGGTGGAGTGCCACCCGCACGCCGACCCCGACGTCTGGCTGCTGGAGAACCCCGGCTTCGTCTCCGGCGGGAACCTGCGCTGGTGGCGCGACCAGTTCGCGCCGCTGGAGCGCGCCGCGGAGGCGCGTGGCGACGGCGACGCCTACGACCTGGTCACCGGCCCGGCGGCGGAGCTGCCCCCCGGCGCGGAGGGCCTGGTGTACCTGCCGTGCATGCAGGGGGCCATGGCGCCGGAATGGAACGGAGCCGCCCGTGGCGTCTTCTACGGGCTGACCCTCGCCCACACGCGCGCGCACCTGACCCGGGCGCTGCTCGAGGGCAGCGCCTACGCGCTGCGCGACATCCTCGAGGCGATGCGCGACGCCGGGCTTGAGGTGCGCCGACTGACGATCGTCGGCGGCGGCGCCAAGGGCGCGCTGTGGCGCCAGATCAAGGCGGACGTGACCGGCCTGCCGGTGCGCGTCCCCACCAGCGTGGAGACGACCGCAACCGGCGCCGCGATCCTCGCGGCGGTCGGCGCGGGCCTGCACGCCGGCGTCGCCGGCGCGGTCGGGGCATTCGTCGCCTACCAGCCGGAGGAGCAGGTGCCCGACCCTGAGCGCCAGGAGCTGTACGCCGACGCCTACCGCCGCTACCGCGACGTCTACTACGCGCTCAAGCCGGTGTTCGAGCGGGCCTGACCGGGCACGCGGTCGCCGCCCGCGGGCGGCCGCGTGAGCTGGTCGGAGAGGAAGGCCAGCAGGTCCGCGGGGGCGAGGGGACGGCTGAACAGGAAGCCCTGCGCGCGGGTGTAGCCCATCGCGCGGATCGCCTCCGCCTGATAGGGGTGCTCGATGCCCTCAGCGACCACCTCGACGCCCAGCGTGCGGCCGATCTCGCCGATCGAGCGGACCAGCTCGGCGGCGGTGTCGTTGGCGTGGATGCGGTCGATGAAGCTCTTGTCCACCTTGAGGACATCGAACGGGTGGTCGCGCAGGTAGCGGAGCGAGGACGACCCGGCGCCGAAGTCGTCGATCGCCAGCCCCACCCCGAGCGTCTTGAGCGCCTCCAGCCGCTTGGCGGTCTCGCGTCCCGGGTCCAGGAGCAGCCGCTCGGTCACCTCGAGGACGAGCAGCTCTGGTCGCAGGCCGCTGTTGTCCAGGGCGGCGGCCACCTCCCCGAGCACCGCGTCGCTGGCGAGCTGCAGCAGGGACAGGTTGACGCTGAGCTGCAGCTCCGCCAGCTCGGGCGCGCGCCGCTGCCAGGAGCGCACCTGCAGGCACGCCTGCTGCAGGACCCAGCGGCCGATCGAGGTGATCAGCCCGGACTGCTCCGCGGCGGCGATGAACTGGTCGGGGCCGAGCAGCCCGCGACGCGGGTGCGCCCAGCGGGCCAGCGCCTCGACGCCGAGGACGTGGCCGTCGGCCAGGTCCACGATCGGCTGGTAGTGCACGCGCAGCTCGCCCCGCTCGACGGCGTGCTCCAGGTCGGCGAGCAGCTCCGTCCGCGCGACCAGGTCGTGCCGGATGCGCGGGTGGTAGACCTCGGTGCAGTCCTTGCCCTGCCGCTTGGCCTCCACCATCGCCAGGCCGGCGTCGGCGAGCAGGTCGCCGCTCCCGTCGGCAGGGCCGGCGGCGATCCCGGTGCTCAGCCCGACCAGTGCCTGGCGGTCGCCCAGGCTGACCGGCGTGCCCAGCGACCGCCGCAGGTGCTCGGCCATGGCCAGCAGCTCCGGTTCGTCGCCCCGGTCCTCCACCAGGACGGCGAACTCGTCGCCACCGAGGCGGGCGACCAGGTCGAGCGGGCGCACCGCCTGCGTCAACCGGCGGGCGACCTCGACCAGTACCGCGTCACCGGCGGCGTGTCCCAGCCGGTCGTTGATGGACTTGAACTCGTCCAGCCCGCAGAACAGCACCGCGAGCCGCTGGGACCGAGCCCGCGCGCGGCGCAGGTGGTCGTTGAACGAAGCGCGGTTGGGCAGTCCGGTGAGCCGGTCGTGGAACGCCTCGTAGTCCCGCAGTTGCTGCTGCGCCCGTCCGAGCCGGGTCGTCAGCCAGGCCAGCGTTTCGCTCACCAGCACGCAGGTCGCGGTGACGAACGGAACGGACGCGACCAGACCGGGACCGTGCGGCGCCAGCGCGAGCGGCGCCCAGTAGGCGACCGCCGTCGCGGGGCTGAGCGCGAGCGCGGTGCCGCGTGGCTGCGCGATCCCCAGCCACATCGCCAGCAGCAGGAACGGCAGCGTCGCCATGTACGGGTTCGGGTCCAGGTAGCCGGTGAACCCGCTGACCAGCAGCGCCGGCGGCACGATCCACAGCGTGGCCCGGCGCGGCCAATGCTGCCACGGCAGGCGGAACATCATCGCCCCGGCCACGGCCGCCGCCCCGCCCGTGGCGACGTAGCTCGCGAAGGCGCCTCGCTCCTCGCCGCCGCCGCCGGCGAGCGCGTCCGCGACGCAGAGCAACCCGCCCGCGATGAACAGCAAGCCGGCGGCCTGGCCCGCCAGCCGCCGGAACGTGCCGTCGGCGTCCATGGCGGCACGGCCTCCCGGTACCCGCTCCATGTCAGGCACCATCGACCGCAGTTCCCGCCGGCTTAGCTTCTCGGCGAACCTCGTGGCGGTCCGACCAGGGCGGAGGTCGCGACCGACGCCACCATCCAGGCGCACGCGTAGGCGAAGCCGGCCGCCGGCGAGAGCGCCGCGTACAGCACGCCGACGACCGCGGAGGAGAGCAGGTCACCGACCGACTGCAGGCCGCCGAGCAGGCCGAAGCCGCTGCCGCGGAGCCGGTCGGGGAGCAGGCGGGCGACCATGGTCGACTCGGCCGACTCCGCCAGCCCGATGCCCATGCCGGCCAGGCAGAACAGCGCCAGCAGCAGTGGCCAGGCGTCCACCGCGGCCGCGAAGCCGCCGTACGCCAGGACGTAGGCGACCGCCCCGGCGACGAAGACCCGCCTCGGCCCTGTCCGGTCGATCCAGGCGCCGCCGAGCAGCGCGGCCGCCGCCGCGACGGCGTTGTGGCCGGCGTACAGCAGGATCGCCAGCGAGGCCGCGGCCGTCAGGGAGCGGGCGCCGTGGTGCAGGAGTTGGGTGGCGCGGAGGATCAGCAGGGTGGTGGTGACGTTGCCGAGCTCGAACATGGCGACCGGCAGAAGCTGCCGGAACAGCCCGGTCTGCCGGAGGCTGCCGAGTCCCAGCCGGGCGCGCTCGCGGGCACCGGCCACGATCCGCGGGGCACTGGCGCCGGCGAGGCTGATGGCCGCCGCGGCCAGCAGCCCGGGGACGATCGCGAACAGAACGCGTGACGGACGCCGACGGTGGCGACCAGCAGGGAGGCGAGCAGCGGCCCGGCGACCGCGCCGAGGTTGTCGCCGGCCCGCTCCACCCCGAAGGAGCGGCCGTAGGCGTCCTCCGGCGCGAGGCTGGCCAGCAGCGCGTCCCTGGCCGGCCCGCGGGCGCCCCGGCAGACCCAGGCGGCGGCCCGCAGCACCCCGGCCTGCCAGACCGTCGCCGCCAGCCCGATCGCGGCGGTGAACACGCCGGTGAGGAGGTAGCCACCGCCGGCGATGCGCACCCGCCCTCTCGGGTCGTTGGCCGCCGGCCCGGCCAGCAGCTTGGCGACGCCGAGCAGCCCGTCGGAGAGCCCCTCGATGATCCCGAGGACGCCAGCGGACCCGCGCAGCGTGCCGGTCACGAAGCTGGGCAGGACGGCGGTGGCGATCTCGTGGCCGGCGTCGCTGAAGAAGCTCGCCGCCCCGATGCCGGCGACGCCGCCCGAGACCCACGGCGGCCGGCCCGGCGTCAGACCGGGATCCCGCTGCGTCCCCGCTCCTTCCACGGGACCAGCAGACTCCATCGGTGGCGCCGCCGCCAGCCGGAACGGCCCGTGCCTACCGCGGGACGTCGGCGCTGTTGGCGCTGGCCTCGGCGACGGCGAGCAGGTCGCTGAGCAGGTCGTAGGCGCGGGCGCTCCCCTCGCCGATGTAGCGCAGGCACTGCGCGGCGTCGCCATCCAGGCGCTGGCCGAGGAGTTGCGCCAGGAACTGGACGTTGATGCCCACCATGCGGACGGGCTCGACCAGGTCGTGGGCTGCGGCGTGGGCGATCTGGGCGAGGTCGGCCCTGGCCTGCTCGATCTCCGCGGTGCGTTTCCGGACACGCTGTTCGAGCAGGTCGTTGTGGAGGCGCAGCTCGGTGTGCAGCCGCCTGGTCTCGAGCAGGTTGGCGATGCGCAGCAGCACCTCGACGGGATCGAACGGCTTGTGCAGGAAGTCGGTGGCGCCTTCGGACAGGGCGCGCTGCTTGCTCTCGGTGGACGGCTCGGCGGTGAGCATCAGGATCGGCAGGTAGCTGCCCCGCGGTTGCGCGAGGCGTAACTGGCGCATGACCGCGAAGCCGTCCAGATGCGGCATGCGCAGGTCGAGCATGACCAGGTCAGGCGCGAGTTGGTGGTAGAGCTCCAGCACGCGGCGGGGATCGGTGGTGCTGGTGACCCGGGTGTAGCCCGCGCCTCCGAGGAGCTGTTCGAGGAGTTGGAGGTTCACCGGCTCGTCGTCGACCACCAGGATCGTGGCGTCTCGAGCGGCCTGGGGGATCACGCCGGCGGGTCACCCGCCGCGGAGTGCGACGAACGCTCCAGCAAGCTCTCGACGTCGTGGACGAACGTCTCCGGGTCGATGGGCTTGGTCAGGTAGCCGTCGAACCCGGAGGCCATGACCTTCTCGCGGTCGCCGACCATCGCATAGGCCGACACCGCGAGCAGCGGGATGCGACACAGCTCTGGATCGCCCTTGAACGCCCGTGCGGCCACGAAGCCGTCCATGCGCGGCATCTGCAGGTCCATCACCACGATATCGGGACGCAGCTCGCGCGCGGCGGCCACGCCCTCGATGCCGTCGTGCGCCACCAACGGCTGGTGCCCGAACGCGGTGAGGATGTAGACCATGAGGTCGAGGTTCTCGGGCTTGTCCTCCACGACCAGCACACGCGCCACCGCCGGCTACCTCCTGGGGATCCGCACGCTGAATGTGCTGCCCACGCCGGGCTCGCTGGTGAAGCTGAGCCTCCCGCCGAGCAGCTCCACCAACCGCTGGCAGATGTGCAGGCCCAGCCCGGTGCCCTCGCGCTGGCGGCTGTGGCCGGAGTCCACCTGCTCGAACGCCAGGAAGATCCGTGGCTGGTCCTCTGGCGGAATGCCGATGCCCGTGTCGGCCACGTCGATGCGGACCATGTCGTCGTCGGGCGGGCGCACCGTGAGCGCCACCGCGCCGCGGTCGGTGAACTTGATCGCGTTGTTGGCCAGGTTGAGGAGGATCTGGCTGAGGGCGCGCTGGTCGGTGTGGACGACCAGGTCGCTATCGGGGATCTCGGCGGTGAACCTCAGGCCCTTGGCGTTGGCCATCGGCACGAGCACGTCGGCGACCTGAGCCAGCAGGTCCCGGCAGCGCACCGGCTGCGGCGTCAGCTCCACCTTGCCGGACTCGATCTTTGCCAGGTCGAGCAGGTCGTTGATGATCGACAGCAGGTGCCTGGCGGACGCCTGCACCGTCTTGAGCTGGGTCTCCTGCTCGTCGTTGAGCGGCCCGGGAAGCCGCATCAGCAGCGTGCCGGTGAAGCCGATCACGGCGTTCAACGGAGTGCGCAGCTCGTGGCTCATGCTGGCCAGGAAACGGTCCTTGGCCGCCGCCGCGCGCTCCAGCTCCACGTTCTTGTCCTGCAGTGCCCGCTCGAAGCGCTTGCGGTCGGTGACGTCGCGGATCGCCGCGGAGACCAGGGTGCCTTCCTCGGTGTCGATGGCGCTGAGGCTGATCTCGGCGGGGAACTCGCTGCCGTCCTTGCGGCGGCCGGCCAGCTCCTGGCCGGCGCCCATCGGACGGGTCACCGGGTTGGCGAAGTAGCCGCTGCGGTGCTTGGGGTGGATGCCGCTGACTCGTTGGGGCACCAGCAGCTCGACCGGCTGGCCTTCGAGCTCCCCGCGGCTGTAGCCGAACA
>Ga0137373_10007204_pt1 | contig 11835 bp, 10 predicted proteins | sample SagtaG_5_FD_104912 | JGI IMG/M metagenome (GOLD analysis project Ga0137373, IMG submission 104912) | Vadose zone soil microbial communities from Sagehorn Ranch, Mendocino, California, USA - Sage1_R_80_16 metaG | ecosystem: Environmental > Terrestrial > Soil > Vadose zone | place: USA...
CGCGCTCGCGCCGCCACGGAGCGTCACGAGAGCCACGGCGGCCGCGCCGCCCAGGCCGAGCAGCACCGCGAGGGCGACCGACGGGCGAGGGCGCCGGGAGGCGATCGCGACCGCCGGAGGCACGGTTCGCACCGTGGGAAGAGCGTCGAGGGAGGGCATCGGCGGCGTCAAGGAGGGCGCCACGGCCGGCTGTTTCGGGCTCGCCGGCTCGGCAACCGGGATCTCCCCCGCGAGAAACGCCGAGAGCGCGTCCCGCATCTGACCGGCCGTCGCGAAGCGCCGGTCCGGCTCGCGCTCGAGCGAGCGCATGACGAGCTTTTCCAACCGAGGATCCGCCTCCCTCCAGACGGCGGACATCGGCTGGGGCGGCATTGTCAGCCTTTTCGTGGCCATCCGGAACGGATCCTCGTCGAAGAACGGAAACGCGCCGGTCAACATCCGGTAGAGCGTGACGCCGAGGGCGAAGAGGTCCGCGCGACCGTCCACGAGGGCACCGGTGAGCTGCTCGGGAGCGATGTACGCCGGCGAGCCCAGCACGGTCCCCGTCTGAGTGCGGACGAGGCTCGTCTCCGACTTGGCGATTCCGAAATCCATCAGGTACGGCCGGCGCTCGTCGTCGAGGATGACGTTCTCCGGTTTGACGTCGCGGTGGACGACGCCCCGCCGGTGGCTGTAGTCGAGGGCGTCCAGAACGGCCACGGCGATTCGAACCCCGACCTCGCACGGAAAAGTCCGCGTCTTCTTGAGCTCTGCATGGAGAGTGGGCCCCCCGACGAACTGCATCGTGAACCAGAAAAGCTCATCGGCCTGGCCGTAGTCGAAGATCTTGACGATGTTGGGATGGTCCAGCGAGGCGGCCACGCGCGCCTCCTGCTCGAAGCGACGTGCGAAGTCGGCCTCGTCGGTGTGGCTGGCGTGGAGGACCTTCAAGGCTTCGATCCGGCCGAGCTTGCGGTTGACGACCTGGTAGACGGAGGCGAATCCGCCTTCGCCGAGGAACTGGACGAGCTCGAATCGGGAGGAGAGCAGATCGGCCACGCGCCGCTCGCGCGAAGGGTCTCGCATCACTGCGACACCGCTGCCGCTTCCGCGGCGATCCGCCCCACACGGCTCACGACTCCCGCGAGGGCCTCGCGAACGAGATGTTCTGTTCGGTGAGCCACTGCATGGCCCGTTCGAGCGCCTGGCGCTCCTTGAAGTGGAAGAAGCGCGCCTCTTCTTTCGGGTAGCGCATGAGCGTTTCGCGATAGAGCGAGACGGAGCCCGGCCCGTCCAGCGCCGCACGCAGCTCCCGTCGGCAGGCTTCGTCCTCGCACCGCGGCAGGAAGGCTTCGAGGTCCCCGACACTGCGCTCGCCACGGTCCCGCGGCAGAGCCACAAAGCGCGCGTCGGCGGACATCGCGCCATGACGCTCACGGTCTCGTTCGAGCACCTGCTCGACGTCGCCCGTTTCGCGATCGAAGAAGTGGGTGATCTGTTGCGATCGGCTCTCGAACGCCACGATCAAGCCCTCCCAATCGATCTGAAACGCCATGGGGCCTCCGGAAGAAACCGGTATGATACGCGGTTGCCATGAGTGTGAAAAAGATCGCGACCTTTGACGACTGGATCGACGCGTTTCGAGGCTGGCAGAAGGACATCGACTTGAAGCTCCCGAAGTACGCCGATTACCCTTTTGAAGCGAAATATGGCGATCTGAAGTCGAGCGAGATCGAGTTTGGCGACTTCCAGGGCCAGAAGAAGTGGGACCGGGTCACGCAGATCCCGCAGCAGCAGATCCGCGACGCCCTCTTGAACCTCATCGTCTACCAGGGCGACACGGAATTCGCCTCCGTCGAGCAACAGCGTCACCTGCTGGAAACGTCCCCCTCGGAGTACGACACGGACAGCGTCTGCCGCATCATGACGGAGGAGATGCGCCACGGCTGGCAGATGTGCCACGTCCTGGTCAGCCACTTCGGCGAAACCGGCAGGATCGAGGCGCGCAAACTCCTCGAGCGGCGCTCCTGGCAGAACAACCGCCTGCTCGGCTCCTTCAACGTGGACGTGGACAACTGGGTCGACTTCTTCACCTACACCGAGTTCGTGGACCGCGACGGGAAGTTTCAGCTCAACATGCTCTCGACATCGGGCTTTGCGCCGCTCGCGCGCTCGATGGGGCCGATGCTGCGCGAGGAAGGCTTCCACATGGGGACCGGCCACATGGGGCTCCAGCGCATCGCTCGGGGCGGGCGCGTGTCGGCGGCTCTCCTGCAGAAGTACGTCAACAAGTGGGTTTCCACGGCCTACGACCTCTTCGGTAAGGACGCGTCTTCCTCCGCCGAGTGGTTCTACGTCTGGGGCCTGAAGGGCCGCTACGACGAGGCACGCCAGACGGGCGAACCCGACAAGGAGCACTTGAACGAGTTCTCCCGCGAGCTGTATCGCCAGGAGGTCGTCAAGCTGCTCGACCAGGTTTCGAAGCAGTACCCCGCCGGCACGCCGCCGCTCACCACGCCCGATCTCCGATTTCACCGCGCGATCGGCGAGCAAGCCGGACAGACCTGGTCCGTAAGAGGCGAGAGGCTCTCGCCGCAAGACTACGAAAAGCATCTCGCCGAGGTGCTGCCGAACGAGGAGGAAAAGAAGTTCGTCGCGGACCTGATGCGTGAGCCGGACTGGATGGCGCCGCGGGACCAGGTCACGGCCGCCGGAGCACTGGCCTCCTGAGGAAGAGCGCGATCGCAGCGGCGCTGCTGTCCTGGTACAGAGCGGAAAAGAGAGATCTCCCCTGGCGCGGAACCCGGGATCCCTATCGGATCTGGGTCTCCGAGGTCATGCTGCAGCAGACGACGGTGGCGGTCGTGCGCGGTCGCTACGAGCGTTTCCTTCGCCGCTTTCCCACGTTGCCGGCCCTCGCCCGCGCGACCGAAGAACAAGTGCTCGCGGCCTGGGCAGGACTGGGTTACTACAGTCGCGCGCGCAATCTGTGGCGCGCGGCCCGGGCGATCACAAACGAGCACGGCGGTCGGCTGCCGCGGGACCGGCAAGCTCTGCGCCGGCTGCCGGGCTTTGGCGAGTACACGGCCGCGGCCGTTGCGGCGATCGCCTACGGAACCCCGGCTCCGGCCGCGGATGCCAACGTCACCCGGGTTCTCTCCCGCCTGTTCACGATATCTGGCGTCGCGGGTTCGCGCGCCCACCGCGAGAAGGTCCTCAGGCGGGCCGCGGAGCTCTTGCCTCGCGATCATCCGGGTGACTTCACGGCCGCGCTGATGGACCTGGGCCAGCTCGTCTGCACGCCGCGCCGACCGGCGTGCCCCCGCTGCCCGCTCGAGGACGCGTGTGCGGCGCGCAAGAGCGGCCGGCCCGAACGCTATCCGGCCCGTTCCGCGAAGCCCCAGCCTTTGCGCGTGGCCGTCGCCGCCGTCGACGCCCGTCGCGGCGGGCGCGCTCTCTTGATTCGCTGCGAGGGGACGCTGCTTTCGAAGATGTGGGCGTATCCGTTTGCCGAGGGGCGCACACCCGCCGAAGCTCGCCGGCGCCTGGCCGCAATGCTTCCCGCTCTCGGTCTCCGCTTCAACGGCGCAGCCCCCACGGGGCACGCGACGCACACCATGGTCCATCGCCGCCTCGCCATCGCCGTCTATGCCGCCACGCCGAAGCCAAGATCCAAAACCCGAAACCCGAAATCGATGGCCCGCTGGCTTCGCCCGCAAGACTTCGAGAGGGCTGCGGTCCCGACGCTGACGCGTAAGATCGCGGCCGCGGTGGGCTTTTTGCGCGAGAGGGCGTATTCTCTGGTTCCGTCGTGATCACCCGCCCGCTTCTGGCGCTCCTTCTCGGCCTGCTCGTCTCGACGCCTGCGCCGTCTCCGACCGTCATGAGATTGAAAGACGGCCGCGTGATGCGGTTGAAGGAACCTCCCCGCATCGCGGGAGGCCGCATCGTCTTCACGACGGCCGAGGGCCGGACCTACTCGCTTGCCGAGAGCGACGTCCTTTCGATCGGAGCCGAGGCGACGCCCACGCCCATGCCGCGCGTCGTCAATCCCCTCGACTCGCACAACCTCGGTGACATTGCGCGGCAGGAGCGACAGAAGACCGGCAGGAAGGCCGAGGTCGCCGTGCGCGCCACTCCCACACCCAAGCCGGCGCGCGCTCCGCGGCCCCCGAAGCGAACGCCGACGCGCCGGCCGACAGCCTAAAGAGGCTCGCAGAATCGAGTAACGCTGGGTTGACATCACTCTGCCGGTCGCCCCGGCGTCGGGCCGCCTCCCTCGGCGGCACGCTCGGGCCCTGCCTCAACAGTGCGACCAGGCCCTCGCTGGTCGCTCGGTCGCAGCCTTAGAGTGGCAAGAGCTCTTCCACACCCTGCGCCCTCGCCGCGTGGTCCCGCGGGGAGTGCCGCAGGGCCGGGGCGACTCGACGAGCCCCTTACTCCATTTCGCGAGCTCTTGAGCAGCCTAGCGCCGGTTGTCCAGAATCTCCCGGACGCGCTCGATGAGGCGGTCGGGAGTGAAGGGCTTCTGCAGCAATTCCGTCTCGGCGCGCAGCACGCCGCGCTTGGCAATCTCCAGTTCCGCATAGCCCGATATGAAGAGCACTTTCATCCGCGGCCGTTCGGCCAGGAGCTGATCGGCAAGTTGAGGGCCGCTTGTGCGAGGCATGACCACGTCCGTCACCAGCAAGTCGATCACGCCGGCATGCTGGCGTGAGAGCTTCAACGCCTCATCCGCGTCGGCGCCGGCCAAGACCGTGTAGCCGCCGCCTTCCAGGACTCGCCGCGCGAGCCCCCGAACCGCCTCTTCGTCTTCCACCAGGAGCAAGGTCTCCGATCCGGTTCGCAAGGTGGCCGCCGGCGCGGAAGCGGCCTCCGAGACCGCGTCGTCCACTCGCGGCAGGTAGACTTCGAACCGCGCTCCCCGGTCGAGCTCGCTCTCGACCCAGATGTCTCCACCGCTCTGCTTGACGATCCCGTAGACCGTTGCAAGGCCCAGGCCGGTCCCCTTGCCGCGCTCTTTGGTCGTGTAGAAAGGCTCGAAGATGTGCCGCTGCGTCTCCGGATCCATCCCGGTGCCCGTATCGCTGACCGCCAGCAGGACGTATCGGCCCGGAGAAGAATTCGTGAGTGCGCTCGAGTACGGCTTGTAGTCGTCGATGTTTTTCGTTTCGATCGACAGCTGGCCGCCGCCGGGCATCGCGTCCCGCGCGTTGACGGCGAGGTTCACCAGGATCTGCTCGATCTGGCCCGGGTCGGCGCGGACGCGACTCGGATCCGGATCCAGCGTCGTGACGAGATCGATGTTCTCGCCGATCAGCCGGCGAAGCATCTTGGAAAGGTCCTCCACGACGTCGTTTAAGACCAAAACGCGCGGCTCGACGATCTGTTTGCGGCTAAACGCCAGCAGCTGCCGCGTCAACGCCGCGGCTCGCTCGCCCGCCTTTCCAATCTCCTGGATTTCGGAGCGAATGGGGCTGTCCTCCTCAAGCTCGCCCAAGACCAGGTCGGAGTAGCCGAGGATCGTCGTGAGCAGGTTGTTGAAGTCGTGGGCGATGCCTCCGGCCAACCGGCCGACGGCTTCCATCTTTTGCGACTGGACGAGCTGTTCTTCGAGGCTCCGGCGTTCCGAGATGTCCCGCGCGATTCCCACTGTCCCGGACGGGCGGCCGCCGCCTCCCCGGATCGGCGTCTTGATCGTTTCGAAGAGGACGCGCCGGCCGTCCGCCTGAATGAACTCGTTGGCCACTTTCAGGCTCCGGCCCGTGGCGAGAACGCTGCCGTCCTCCTCCTGAAACTTCTCCGCGATGTCCGCCGGCAGCAAGTCGGCATCCGTCTTTCCGAGGATCTCCTCGCGCCGCCGGCCGAGGAACTGGGCATAGGCTTCGTTGATCGCCGTGAACCGGCCGTGCTCGTCCTTCATCCATGCCGCGTCCGGAATGTTGTTCAAGAGCGCTTCCAGCCGGTTGAGCGAGAGGCGCAGCGCTTGCTCCGCCCACTTGCGCTGCACGTCGTGCGCCACCCCGAACACGATCCGAACGCCCCCTTCGACGACGCGCAGAACGTTCTCGTACTGGAATACGCGCTGCTCGCCGGCACGGGAGAGGACGCGCAAGAATCCCTCGGCGTGGCCGTCCCGGACGATCCTCTCGAGGTACTCCGAGAACTCGTGCTTCGTCTCCGCCGCGAGAAACTCGGAAAGGACCCGCCCCACGATTTCCTCTCGGGCATAGCCCATCTGCCTCGTCATCGCGGGGTTGACGCTTACGATGCGGCCCTGGAGGTCGTGAGTGCAGATCAGGTCCTCGCTGATCTCGATCAGCTCGGCGAGCCGGCGCTCGCTCTCATGCAGCGCGGCCTCGGCCCGCTTTCGCCGGGCGACCTCGCGATCGAGCCTGCTGCCTTCGTTCTTCTTCAAGCTCTCCTGTCCAAATGCGGGCGCCGGTCCGGCTTCGCACCGGACCGGCCGCCGGGCCCTATACGGGGATGGGAGCGATCGGCACAGCTTCCTCCTTTGGCGGCCCGGTTGTTCGGGCGGCCTCAGAAGTGGGTGTGGAGCGCTCCCTACCGACTTCCTATCCATGAAGCGGTGGAAAGAGGAAGATTTTGGACATCCTGTGGAAAACTTTCTTTCGAAGCAGAGGACTCCGGCCTGACGCAACGGACGGATCCAACGGACCACGCCGCGCGCGTCGGAAGGCTTGAAGTCGGTTGTTCTCGAGACGGGCGATCTCGGCGCGTCAGACCTTACGCAGAGAGCCCCCGCGAGGACGGGGGCAGGATGGTCTCCGCGTGCTGCCGGAGCTCCGCAATGTTCCTGAAATCCGGATCCAGCCCGGACAGAGCTTCCTCGACCCGGCGAACGACTGCAGAATCAAGGGATCGCTCGCCGCTCAGATGACTCAGGAACGCCGACAGCGATTCCCGAGCCTTCGCCAAGTCACCTGCCCGGGCCCAACTCTCGATCTCGAAGAGCCAGGCTCCCAGGGCATTGGCCCTCAGACCGCAATTGATGTAGAGAAGTCGGGCCCGCAAGACGGAACGGGCCGCTTCCCGGTAGCGCTCCGCGGCGAAAAGGACCTCGGCCAATCCATGGCGAATGAAGGCCAGGAAGGAGCGATGTTCGCTGCGGGAAAGATGTCTTAAGGCCCGGGCGTACTCTCGTCGAGCATCGTCCAAGCGTCCGAGATTCACGAGGCAGACGGCAATGTTGTTCACGATCCCGACGTAGTTGCTCCAGAGCTCTCTGTTCTCGAAGACCTCGAGCGCCGCGTAACAGCACTCCAGCGCTTCGTCCGCGCGGCCCAGGCGAAGCAACGCCATGCCCTGGGAGCCACGCGCCTTGGCGCAGGCTTCGTCCAGACCGTAGACTTCGAAAGTCGCGGCGGCGCGCCGCGCGAGCTCGAGAGCCTCTTCTCCTCGTCCGATGAAGAAACGGCGTTGGGCCTCGAGAAGCTCAACGAATGCGAGGCTCGTCTCGTCGTCGGCGCGGCCGAAGGAGGAATACGCCAGCTGAAAATGCGTCTGCGCCATCTCGTACTCGCCCATCCAGGTGCAGGCCTGCCCCGCGAGCTGATGAGCGTGGCCCAGCAGCGTGAGCTTCGGGACCATCCTCTCCGCCCCCCGGTCCCGCTCGGCAGCTTCGCTCCCGTCCCGGCGCCACCTTTCTAAGACCTCCTCGCCGAAGCGCCGCATCTGGACCGGGTTCTCGGCGATACGCTGGCCGGCTTCCTGAAGCGCGTAGAGGAGGGCATACCGATCTGCGGGCTCGCTGAACGAAAGGCTTCCGAGCAGGGCGTGCATCTCCCTCGAACCGACGACGGCCTCGAGAACCCGCGCCTTCTTCTCCGCCCCCTGACGCGAGGCCGTGACGGCGGCTTCGATGAGCTGACTCGATCCCCTTTCTCTCTTGCGCCACGCGTCGTTCTCCGGACGCTTGCAAAAGGGGTCTTCCTTGGGAAGGGCAGACGCGTGCTTTTCGGCAAAGTTGTCCCGATCTCTGGCTAGGATCTGGAGCTCGGCGTCGAGCTGATGCACCTGGTCGAGTCGTTCCGAGCAAGCAGAACACATCTCCAGGTGGCGTCCGGCCTCGCCGCGCTCGGCCTCATCGAGCTCGTCCGCGATGTATCGCAGCAGGGTGAATTCGTCGAGGTGAGACTTCAACTCAAGCACGCTCGGAGCCTCCTCAAGCAGCGGTTGATCGTCTTCGAAACTCCAAATTCCGTCACCGCGAGCGGTTCCGCCGCTTCGCGCAGGCTTTGCCCCTCGATGTAGAAGGCGCAGAGCAACCGCCGGCAAGCCGAGGATATGCCCGCGAGGGCCTGCCGAAGAGCCAGATGGCGCTCGACGTTTTCGGAGCCGTCGGAGCGGGGCAACGCCTCACCCGATTCCGACGCCTCGGAAAAAACCTCCCGACGTCTCGAGCGAGTCACGACGTGTCTCGCACAGGTGTCCCGGAACAGAGTGAAGACGAAACCCTCCGGGCTACGGACGTGAGCCCGCTTTCGAAGGACTTCCAGCAGTGTGTCCTGCAGCAGATCTTCCCCATCCGCCCGTCCGATTCCGAAGCGCGAGGAGGCGTAACGAAGCAGCTTGTCGCGCTGGGAAGGATCGAGGATCACGGCCTCGGCAAACTGCCAGGTCGCTGGCGGCGTCTCCGCCCCCATCAACGTACACTTCTCACGCGATCCGGTCTCTCTTGCTCGCCGCTCATTCTAGTTGAGAGGAATGACCCTGGGCACGCCGATCATCCAGGCGGCTCTTTCGCCGCCTTACCCCGGTCGAGCAGTCGATAGAGGCTGGCTCGGCTGATCCCGAGGGCCCGGGCGGCTCGCACCCGGTTCCCCCCGCAGCGCTCCAGGGCTTGCTCGATCGCAGCGGCGTCGATCTCCCGTGGGGCCGTCACCGAGCGGGGGCCGGCCGGAGAGGCGGCGGCTTCGATCCTCTGCCGGAGGAACGGAAAATCCTCGGGGAGAAGCTGCCTGCCTTCCGAGAGGATGACGGCCTGCTCGATGGCGTAACGCAGCTCGCGAACGTTGCCCGGGAAGGGGTAGGGCCGCAGCCGCTCGAGCGTCTCGGGCGCAAAGGTACGAGACCTTCCCAATCGGCGGACCGACTCGGCGAGAAAGTGTCGCGCGAGCGGCTCGATGTCGTCGGGCCGCTCGCGCAGAGGAGGCACGATCAGGGTGACGACGGAAAGCCGGTAGAACAGGTCCTCCCGGAACCCGCCCGCGGCGGTGGCCTCTTTCAAGTTCCGATTCGTGGCCGCCAGAATCCTCACGTCCACCGAGATGGCCTTGTTTTCGCCGACGCGGCGCACGGCGCCCTCTTCGAGCACGCGCAGCAGCTTGGCCTGCGCCGTGATCGACATCGAGCCGATCTCGTCGAGGAAGAGGGTGCCGCCGTTGGCCTCTTCAAAAAGGCCGCGTTTGAGCTCCGTGGCGCCCGAGAACGCCCCGCGAGCATGCCCGAAGAGCTCGCTTTCGAGCAGCGTCTCCGGCAGCGTCGCGCAGTTGACGGTGAGGTAGGGACGATCGGCGCGGGGGCCGCTCGATTGGATCAGGCGCGCGATCACGTCCTTGCCGGTCCCCGTCTCTCCGAGGATGAGGACGGTCGACGACGTCTCGGCCGCTCGGCGTGCTCGGGCGAGAAACGCCTGCAGCACGCGGCTCTCCCCGATGGGCGGCGCCATGCCGTGGCGCCGGCGGACCTCGCCGGACAGTGCCGCCACCTCGCGTCTCAAGCGGCGCGACTCCAGCGCTTGCGCGACGCGATACAGCAGTTCCTTGCCGTCGACGGGCTTGGCCAGGTAATCGAACGCTCCGAGCCGCATCGCCTCGACGGCGTTGCGCACCGACGCGTAGCCCGTCACGAACAGCACTTCGGGCGGATCCGGCTCCGCCCGGCACGCCCGGAGGACGTCGAGGCCGGTGGCCCCATCCATCTGGAAGTCGGTCACGACGACGTCGAAGCTGCCGGCACTCCCCGCCCCGAGAAAGCTATCCCCGCTCTCGAAAACCTCGGGGCGGTAGCCCGCCGACTCGAGAACCCGCAGGAGCACCGCACGCACTCCTGGGTCGTCGTCCACAAGCGCGATACGGGCCATGATATTCGATTCTAAATGGAGCCGTGTCCGGGATGCTAACTTAAGGCAGAATCGTACCGCCCCATGACCAGTCCGCACGACACCGCAGAACCCGCGGGCGCCGCCGAAGGCTTGGCGGGACGGGTCTTCGTCGTCGACGACGACGCGGGGATCCGAAAGTTGCTGCGCAAGCTCCTCGCGCCGGCGGGTTACGAGGTGGAGGAATTCGCCTCCGGCTCGCCGGCTCTCGAGAGGATCCGCGCCGATCCGCCCGATCTCGTCCTGCTCGACCTCCAGTTGCCGGATCTCTCCGGACACCAGGTTCTCGAAGGGATCCGCATGGACCCCGCCACACGCCTCTTGCCCGTGGTCATGCTGACCGGGCATGCGACCCGCGAGGAGAAGATCCACGCCACAAAAGAGGGCGTCTCGGACTTCCTCGCCAAGCCCTTCTCGGCCGAAGAGCTCCTGCCGCGAGTCCGGTCGCTCGTCCTGATGAAGCAGTTCGCCGACGAGCACGAGCACGCGGAACGCGTGATCCTGACGCTCGCCCGCACCATCGACGCCCGAGACTCCTACACCGCAGGCCACAGCGGGCGGGTCGCGGAGTACGCCGACCGGATCGCCGACCGCATGGGGCTCGATCCGATCGCTCGCCTGGAGATGCGCCGCGGCGCGCTCTTCCACGACCTGGGAAAAATCGTGATTCCCGACCAGATCCTGAGCAAGCCCGGACGGCTCACAGACGACGAGCGCCGCGTCGTCGAGCAGCACCCCGTCGTGGGCTACGAGCTGCTCTCTCCCATGCGGACGATGCGCAAGACTCTGCCCGTCGTGCACCACCACCACGAGAAGCTGGACGGCTCCGGCTACCCCGATGGGATCTCTGGCTCGGCGATCTCGACGAGCGTCCGGATCGTGACCGTTGCCGACGTCTTCGATGCCCTGACCACCGATCGCGCTCACCGGGGGGCGCTGAAGCTCGAAACCGCCTACGAGATCCTCGAGGACGGAGTCGGCAAGGGCTGGTGGGACCGCGATGTGGTCGACGAGCTGCGCGGAAGCGTGGAAAAAGTCGGTCTGGTGGGATCGGGCGCCGACCGCGAGTGACCGCACGCAAGGAGGACGCCGAGCTGGCGCGCCTGATGGGGCGCATCCTGGCTCGCGTCTCCCACGACCTCAACAACATTGCCACCATTTGGGGCGGTCACCTCTCCCTCGTCCGGGAGGGGTCCGAAGATCCAGAAGAAGCCTGGGCGGCGTTCGACGAAGCGCTGGCGCACTTGCTGCGCCTCTCCGAGAGCTTGAACGGCCTGGGTCTGGTGGGCAGCGAAGCGGTGACGGCCGTGGACATCCATGACCTTGTGCGGGAGGTCGCCGCCAGTGGGCACGGCAGCACGCCTCCGGAGCTCGACCTCGATTCGAGAGGTGCCGTGGTGACTGGCCGGCGCACCGAGCTCGCGCGGGCGATCGAAGCTCTCCTCGCCAACGCCCGAGAAGCCAGCCCGCCCGGCTCTCCCATCCGAGTGCGAACACGCCTGCAGGCAGGGGAAGGCCGCGTCGCGGTGGAGGTCGAAGATGCCGGCCCGGGCTTCGCTGCCGAAGTCCGACAGCGCAACTTCGACCCGCTCGTATCGACTCGAGGCCAGCGCGGCCGCGGGACGGGTGTTGCGCTCGCCCGGCTGGTGGCTTTGCTGCACGGCGGCAGTCTCCGCCTCGAAGATCGCCCCGGAGGGGGCGCGCGGGTCGAGCTCTCTCTGCCGGCGGGCTAG
>Ga0137373_10007212_pt1 | contig 11827 bp, 12 predicted proteins | sample SagtaG_5_FD_104912 | JGI IMG/M metagenome (GOLD analysis project Ga0137373, IMG submission 104912) | Vadose zone soil microbial communities from Sagehorn Ranch, Mendocino, California, USA - Sage1_R_80_16 metaG | ecosystem: Environmental > Terrestrial > Soil > Vadose zone | place: USA...
ACGATCGCCGCGACCACGCGTCCCTTGTACGCCCACAGATACGGCAGCAGCGTGCCGATCGTGCGCCAGTCGCCGCCCTTCGCGGGACCGGGGAGCGGCAGCGACGAACCTCGGGAATGGCGCATCGTCAAATTTTAGCAGGCGCGACGCCACTCGCCCCGGACGGGGCGACACCGTCAGTTTCGTCGTTCCCGCGACCGCGGGAACCCGGTGTCGTTGCCTTTCTCTCGCGCAATCAAAGACACTGGGCCCCCGCGCGCGCGGGTGACGAACCAGAATCTCGATCTACGTATCCTCCATGGGCAGCGCCGCAGGCGTTCGCCGGTGCGAATCGGCGCCCCCGCGCCACCATTCGTTGCCGCCGTAGCCCAAAAGACCCATCGACACCCGGACGATGCCGTAGGCGATCCAGACGAGCGCCTTGTATGCGCGCGGCCTTCCGGCCCAATGCTGGGGGCCGAGAGGTTGCGCCCCGTCCTCGATCATCCGGGCGAGCTCGCTGCGGAGCTCGTCGGAAAAGTAGGGATCGCGAACGACGACATTCGCCTCGCGCGCCATCAGCAGGCTGTACGGGTCGATGTTCGACGATCCGACCGTTGCCCAGAGGTCGTCGACCACGGCGACTTTCGCGTGCAGGAACGACGCGTGGTATTCCTGGATCTCGACGCCGGCCGCGAGCAGCTGGCCGTACAGCGCGCGCGACGCGTAGTGCAGCAGCACGTACTCGACGCGCGCCTGCAGGAGGAGCGTCACGCGAACGCCCCGCTTGGCGGCGGCGATCAGTGCGCGGCGGAAGCGAATCCCGGGAAAGAAGTACGAGTTGGCGATGATGATCTCGCGCTTGGCCGTGCGGATCGCCGCGAGATAAGCCCGTTCGATGTCGCGGCGATGGCGCACGTTGTCGCGAATGACGAACTTGGCGGTCTGCGCGCCGGCACGCTGGCCGCGGCGCAGCGACGGAAACAGCGGCACCTCGCTCATCTGGTATTGGACGAGCTCGTTCAGCGCCCAGACGCGTTGCATGGTCGCGACGATCGGCGCGAGCAATGGCCCTTCGACCGCGACCGCGAAGTCGACGCGCGGCGGCTTGTGCCCCGGCGTGTTGGTGTCGTCGATGACGTTGATGCCGCCTACGAACGCGATGCGCCCGTCGACGTGGGCGAGCTTGCGGTGCAGCCGCCGCAGACGGTGCGAGCGGAACTGCCACGGCGCCACCTCCGGCCGGTACTTCAGCAACGAGACGCCGGCGTGCGCGAGATCGTTTTCGAGCGATCGCGTCAGGTAGTGCCGCGCGCCCCAGCCATCCACCATCACGCGGACCTTTACGCCGCGCTGCGCGGCACGGATCAGCGCCGCGGCTATGATGCGACCGGCGTCGTCGTCGGCGTAGATATAGCTCTCGAGCCAGACCTCCCGCTCGGCATGGTCGATCGCGCCTGCGAGCGCCGGGAAGAATTCGCCGCCGCTCCGGAGCAGCGTCACGCGGTTTCCCGGCACGTACCAGTTCATCGCGCGCGCTTGGCGCTGTCGAACGTCGCGGCGAGCGCGGCGTGGTCGGACATCCGTCCCGCCCGGAAAGCGTAGTGGACCCGGGCATCGAGCACGGAAAGGCCGCGCGCATAGATCCGATCGAGCCGGAACATCGGCAACACCGACGGAAACGTGCGCGCCGGCCGACCGCGCACCGATTCGAAGACTTCGGTGACGCCCAGTTCCTCGACGAGCGCGCGGTTGCCCTTGCGCCGCCAGTCGTTGAAATCGCCGGCGATCAGCAGTGGCGCATCCTTGGGCACGGTCGCGCGAATCCGTTCGCAAAGCGCGCGGATCTGCCACTGCCGGCCGCGCTCGAACAGGCCCAGGTGGACATTGATGCAGTGGAGCGAGGGCCCGCGCGCCGAGAGCTTGATCTCGCAGTGAAGCATCCCGCGGCTTTCGAAGGGATGCGCCGAAATGTCGAGGTTCTCCTGGCCGATGATCGCGAAGCGCGACAGCACCGCGTTGCCGTGATGACCGTGCCGGTAGATCGCGGTCTTGCCGTAGGCGACCTCGTGCCAGACCGTGTCGGCGATGAACTCGTGCTGCGGCTTCGCCGGCCAGTCGTAATGTCGCGCCGCGTGGCGCTCGTGGACGCCGACGACTTCCTGCAGGAAAAGGATGTCGGCGTCGAGTCCGGCGAGCCGATCGCGCAGCTCGTGGATCACCATTCGCCGGTTGAGCTGGGAAAACCCCTTGTGGATATTGTAGGTCGCGACGGTGAAGCGCATGGCGGGCCGGTGCGAAGAACAGGCAAGGGATTCTAACCGGTCGCTACGCTCGCGCGGCCAGCCTCCCGCGACGCCTCGGTGTAAGGCGCACCGAATCCGTGCGACCAACAGGAAACGAATGCGCATCGGACCGGCGGCCTCGCGGAAAGCCGCTGTCCGATGCGCGCCTGCAACCTATCGGGCCCTGCCGCGCGCTGCACGCCCATGCATGGAATCGGTCGCTTGGGCACTCTTCTCGACTGCAAGGACGCGACCCGCCTCATCTCGCGAGAGCTGGATGGCCCGTTGCCGCTCGGCCGCCGCGTGCGGCTTCGGCTGCATCTTCTGTGGTGCGATGCGTGCCGCCGGTTCGAACGACAGGCGGCTTACCTGCGCGTTGCGATGCGGCGCTATCGGGAATGACGTTCGCGAGGCCGCCGCAGGCTCGCCGGCAAGACTGGCGGGCGAAGCCCCTTGCTTGTCGTCGGCCATTGGTCGATCATCGCGCCTCGGCTGGCTCGTCGGAAACCCGGCTGATGTCCCGCAAGACCGTGTAATTTTCGGACGCGCTCGCCGACCATAGCAACAGACGGGGCACCCGCCCGTCTCTTTTATTTGCCCCTTAGGAGACTCTGCCATGAAGCATCAAGCCACGATCCAGGCCGCCCTCGCCGGAATCCTCGCCCTCGGCCTCGCCGCCTCCGCGACCGGACAACCTGTGCCTCAGCCGAAGGACAGCGAGAAGTGCTACGGCATCGCCAAGGCCGGCCAGAACGACTGCGGCACCGGCAAGCACGCGTGCGCCGGCCAGGGCGCCAAGGTCGACAAGGATGCCAACGAGTGGAAGTACGTTGCCAAGGGCTCGTGCGAAAAAGTCGGCGGCACGACAGCGCCGAAGGCCTGACGCAACGCTATTCGATTTCGCCCCGCCGGACCGCGATGGTCCGGTAGGGGCGTTTGCCATGCCGATTCCGCATTCGATCGGCGCTCACGCCGGCGTCGGCCTGCGCGCGCCGCACGTGCGGCAGGTGCTTGCCGAGCGTCCGCACATCGCGTGGCTCGAAGTCCACAGCGAAAACTATTACGCCGGCGGCGGCACTGCGCTCGCGGCGCTCGATCGCATCCGCGTCGACTACCCGCTTTCGCTGCACGGCGTCGGGATGTCGCTGGGATCGACCGACCCGATCGACGCGACGCATCTCGGGAAGCTCAGGCGCCTCATCGATCGCTGCGAGCCTCAACTCGTCTCCGAGCACCTCTGCTGGAGCGGTGCAGGTGGCCGACACCTGAACGACCTGCTGCCCCTGCCCTACACCGAGGAAGCGCTCGCGCACGTCTGCCGCCGCATCGCTCAAGTGCAGGATTTCCTCGGCCGCGAGCTGGCGGTCGAAAACGTGTCGTCGTATCTCGCCTTCGCGGACGCGACAATTCCCGAATGGGAGTTCGTCGCCGCGGTGGCGCGACGCACCGGCTGCAAGCTTCTGGTCGACGTCAACAACATCTACGTCAACGCGACGAACCACGGCTTCGATGCGGACACGTATCTCGCGGCGATGCCGGTGGAGGCGATCGCCGAAATCCATCTCGCGGGCTTCGAGGACATCGGATCGTGCCTCATCGATACGCATGGCGCTCCGGTCGCGCCGGACGTCTGGTCGCTTTACGCGCGGGCGATCGATCGCTACGGACCCCGCCCGACGCTGATCGAATGGGATGTCGATATTCCACCGCTCGACACGCTGCTCGCCGAAGCGGCAAAAGCACAGTCGGTGCTGGATGCGCGCGATGCCATCGCTGCGTGAGCTGCAGCAGGAGTTCGTGGCCGCGGTCCTGGAGGACGGCGCCGCAACGACGCTTGCGATTACGCCGGCGCGAGATGCTCCCGAGCGCGTCGCGATCTACCGCCGCGCGGTCTTCGCCAATTACCGCAATGCGCTCGGTGCGACCTTTCCCGTCGTCGCGCGCCTCACCGGCACGCCGTTTTTCAACGCCGCCGTCGACGCGTTCGTCCGCGCTCATCCCTCGACGAGCGGCGATCTCAATATCTATGGCGATGGCTTGGCGACTTTTCTCGCCGATTACGCGCCGGCGACCGAGCTGCCCTATCTGCCGGACGTCGCGCGCCTGGAGTGGGCGATCGACGAGGCGAGCCGCGCGCTTGACGCGCCGCGTGCGCCGGAATCGGTCCTGGCGGCGCTCGGCGCCGTCGTCGCCGACCGGCTGCCGGCAATGCGCGTGATCCTCGAGCCTTCGTGCCGTCTGGTGGCCTCGCGTTATCCGATCCTGCGCATCTGGCAGGTCAACCAGCCGGACCACGAGGACGATGACCGCGTGAGCCTCGACCAAGGCGGACAAGCGCTCCTCATCCGGCGCGATGAGCAAGGCATCGCGCTCGAGTCGCTCGGCGATGGCGAATTCGCGTGGCTCTCGGCGCTTGCCACTGGCGCGGCCCTTGGAATTGCGATCGACGCTGCGCTGGAGGCCGATGCCGCGTTCGATCTCGGCACGGCACTCTCCACGCACATCGCGGCGGGGACGATCGCGTCGATCATCGCTTGATGTCAGGTTTGCGCGTCCGGCATCGACCAGTCGGCACCGTCAAACTCGTCAGGAGCTTTAAGGATCATGGATGGAATCGGCTCGTCACCGTCTCTCGTGCAGCGTGTGGTCCGGCTGTACGCCGGTGCTGCGCGGCTCGTCGACATGCTGCAGCCGATCTTCGCGCTGGCAGTGCGCCTTTATTTGGCGCGTGTCTTCTTCATGTCGGGGATGATCAAGGTTTCGAACTGGACGGGAACGCTCGCCCTGTTCGAGAACGAATATCACGTTCCGGTGCTGCCGCCGCATGTCGCGGCGTACCTCGGCACCGCGGCCGAGCTAGGGCTCCCCATTCTGTTGGCGCTGGGGCTTGGCACGCGTGCCGCGGCGATTGCGCTGTTCGTGTTCAACATCGTCGCCGCGACGTCCTATCCGGACCTGAGCCCCGCGGGCATCAAGGATCACATCCTGTGGGGCGCGCTGATGCTGGTGATCCTTTTCTACGGCCCGGGCAAGATCGCGCTCGACGAATGGATCAAGCGGCGGTACGCGTAAGCACGCGGGTCCGCAGCCGATCATTTCGTCTTCTGATACGTTCCCAGCAACGTTGCCTGTGCGAGGACGTGCCCTTGCATCGCTTGCTCGACCGACGCCTTCGTCGCCGGACTCAACGCAGCAAGTGAAGTGTCGAGCGCATAGAGCTTGAAAAAGTAGCGATGCCGGCCAATCGGCGGGCAGGGGCCACCGTAGCTCGTGCGGCCGAAATCGTTCCTGGCCTCGCGCGTTCCTGACGGCAGCGCCCCGGATTTGACCGCTTCGGCGAGTCCCGTCGCCGTCGGCGGAATGTCGTAGAGCACCCAGTGGACCCATGTCATCTTCGGCGCCGCGGGATCCGGTGCATCCGGGTCGTCGACGATGAGTGCGAGGCTCTTCGTGCCTGCCGGCAGGCCGGTCCACGCAAGTGGCGGCGATATGTCGTTGCCTTCGCACGTGTAGAGCGCCGGAATGGTGCCGTTCGCGGCGAACGCTGTCGATGTGATCGCAAGGCTCATGGCTTTCGTCTCCTCTCCAGTCGCGTAGCGGCCGGTCGCCGCGAGCCCGGCGATCGACAACGCGCCATCGCTTTCCGGGAACGCCGCACCTGTCGCCCCGTTTCCGGTGATAATAGCGCCCGCCGCCTCGCGCGGCACGCCTGAAGCGCCGGTGACGAAGTCCACTCCCGCGCGAGCGGCCTCCCCATGATCGAACCCTCCCCGACGGCTCTGCCGGCAGAAGACGAACGGCGGATCCGGCGATTCGCCCGCATCGAGTCGCCGGGGCAGGCGGGACCGCTGCGAATCGAAACCGGCATCGGCCGCGATTTCCCATCCTGAATCCTTGATGGCCCGGCACGCAAACGACGACGAAGCGCCGCACGTCCCCGCATCGAGGCGCGCGCGTCTCGCGACGCTCACGTTGGCGGCCCTCGGCGTCGTTTACGGCGACATCGGAACCAGTCCGCTCTACGCGCTGAAGGAGGTGTTCAGCGGAGCGCACCATCCGGTGCCGATCGATGCGGAGAACGTCCTCGGCATCCTGTCGCTCGTCTTCTGGGCGCTGATGATCGTGGTCTCGATCAAGTACCTCGTGTTCATCATGCGCGCCGACAACAAGGGCGAGGGCGGCATCATGGCACTGCTGGCGCTCGTGCTGCGCGAGGAAAAGGACAAGCGGCGTGCGCGAGTGCTGACGCTGATGGGGCTGTTCGGCGCGGCGCTTTTCTATGGTGACGGCACGATCACGCCAGCGATCTCGGTGCTCTCGGCGATCGAGGGCCTCGAAGTTGCTACACCGGCATTCAAGCCCTACGTCATCCCGCTCACGCTGATCGTCATCGTCCTCCTCTTCGTTGTCCAGAAGCGTGGCACCGGCAGCGTCGGCGCGCTGTTCGGGCCGATCATGGCCGTCTGGTTCACGGTCCTCGCGGTGCTTGGCGCGATGGGAATCGCGCGTGCGCCGCAGGTGCTGGTGGCGCTCGATCCGACACACGCGCTCCGCTTCCTGGCGACACACGGCTCGCTCGGGTTCCTGTCGCTGGGTGCGGTAGTGCTCGCCGTCACCGGCGCGGAAGCGCTGTACGCGGACATGGGGCATTTCGGAAGGACGCCGGTGCGGCTCGCGTGGTCGACGCTCGTGCTGCCGGCGCTTGCGCTCAATTATTTCGGGCAAGGTGCCCTGCTCATCACCAACCCGGCAACCAGCACCAATCCGTTCTATCTGCTGGCGCCGGACTGGGCGCTGTACCCACTCGTCGGCCTCGCGACCGTTGCGACGATCATCGCGTCGCAGGCGGTGATCTCCGGCGCGTTCTCGATCACGCAACAGGCAATGCAGTTGGGCTTTGCGCCGCGAATGGACGTCCAGCATACGTCCAGCTACGAGATGGGGCAGATCTACCTGCCCGGCATCAATCGGGCGCTCTTTCTCGGGGTCGTCGCGCTGGTGTTGGGGTTCGGGTCGTCGACGAATCTTGCCGCGGCCTATGGTATCGCGGTGACGGGCACGATGGCGACGACGACGGTGCTCGCGTTCGTCATCGCCCGCACGTTGTGGCGATGGAGCCTCCCTGTGAGCCTCGCCGTGTTCGGGGCGTTCCTGTTCGTCGATGTTGGCTTCTTTGCCGCCAATATCGTCAAGATCGTCGACGGCGGCTGGTTCCCGCTCGCCTTCGGCCTCGGCGTCTTCATCCTGATGTCGACATGGAAGCGCGGCCGCGGGCTCCTTCATTCGCGGATGGAGGCGGACTCGATTCCGCTGCCGGAGTTCGTGCGCGCAGCGGAAGTCGACTGCGCGACAGTCCCCGGGACCGCGATCTTCATGACGGCGAACCCAGACGCGGTTCCGCACGCGCTGTTGCACAGCCTCAAGCACTACAAAAGCCTGCACGAACGCGTAATCCTGCTCACGGCGTGCACGCTCGACGTGCCCCACGTTCCACACTCGCAGCGGGCGGCCGTCGAATCGATCAATACGCAGTTCCACACAGTGAAGATGTTCTTCGGGTTTATGGACGACCCGGACCTTCCCGAGGCGCTCGAGTGGTGCGCGGAGCAGGGACTGCGGATCGACATGATGGACACGTCGTTCTTCGTCGGCCGCGAAACGCTGATCCCGAAGCTCGACTCGGAAATGGCCTACTGGCGCGAGAAGCTGTTCGTGATGATGTACCGGAATGCGAGCAGCGTTGTTGCGTATTTCCGGGTGCCGCCCAATCGCGTGGTCGAGTTGGGCTCACAGATCGTCCTCTGACCGCGTTCGGACACGCGCCTCGACCTACGACGACCGTTTCGATTCCGCGACTCGCTGCGCGCGGATCGCGGCCAGATCCCCGAACGCCACTTCGACAAAAAACGCGCCGTCATCGCCGCCGGTCACCCGATATTCGAGCAGCGTCGCCGTTTTTGCGTTCGGGCGGTCACCCGATTCCGGCGCGTCGATGATGAGCCGGGCAGTGCACGTGAGCCGGCCCGTTTCCCGGTCCCACTCGATCAACCTCGCATCTTCGGCGGTCACCCGTGTCGCCTTCTTGAACGCCGCCTTCTTGTCCGCATCGTATGAGTACGCAACGGTATCGAACGCGACGCGGAGAAACTGGTCACGCACGATCGAGGACAACGTGCGCTTGACCGGATCCGCGCCGCACTCGATTTGCTGCTCGGCGCAGGCGACGAGGCTCGCGCACGCGAGGTAAACGCAGATCCGGTGAGCGCAATGCATGGAATCTCCTCCCGCGGGGAGACGGGGCCGGTGCGGCGCGGCCGGGGATCGTGTCACGCTTTCCAGCCGTGGAAAAGGATAGCCGAAAACGAAGCCGAACGTCGAATCGGGGTGCCGATCCTGCGCCGGCTAGATTTCGATGCGAGTCCCCAGTTCCACGACCCGATTCGTCGGAATGTTGAAGAAGTCCGTGACGCTTCGGGCGTTGCGGGCCATCGCCGCGAAGATCCGATCGCGCCATGTGGCCATTCCCTCGCGGTCGACCGCCGGGACGATCTTCTCCCGCGAGAGAAAATACGAAACCTCCATCGGCTCGAGCTGCAATCCGAACGGCCCGCAAAGCTCCAGCGCGAGCGGGACGTCCGGCTCATCCATGAACCCGTAGCGCACGATGACCCGCCAGCAATTGTGCTCCAGCGGTTCACAGGTAACCCGTTCCCCAGCGGGGAGCCACGGCGTGTCCTGGAAATCGACGTTGAGGAACACGTTCTGCTCGTGCAGCACCTTGTAATGCTTGAGGCTGTGCAGCAGCGCGTGCGGCGTCGCGTCGGGTGTCGACGTGAGGAAGACCGCCGTTCCGGGAACGGGTTGTGGAGGCGAGGCAAAGAGCGACTTGAGGAACGATCCGAGCGGGTAGGCGGAATCACGGAGCTGCTCCTGGAGCATTTCCCGTCCGCGGCGCCACGTGATCATGATGGTAAAGACGATGGCGCCCAGCAACAGCGGAAACCACCCGCCCTCGAGGACCTTGTGCATCGCGGCAGCGAAGAGCGTCGCATCGACCAACCCGAAAAGACCGGTCGCGAGGACCGCAAGCCACAGCGGGTAGTGCCAGCCAAAACGAATGACGAAGAACGTCAGGAACGTCGTGACCAGCATCGTGCCCATGACCGCGACGCCGTACGCGGAGGCCAGCCGCGTCGACGAACCAAACCCGATGACCGCTACGATGACCGCGGCGAGCAGGATCCAGTTCACGGCCGGGACATAGATTTGTCCCATGGTCTTCGCCGACGTGTGGTGAATCGTCATCCGCGGCAGGTAACCGAGCTGGATCGCCTGCTGCGTCATCGAGTACGCGCCGGAAATCGTCGCCTGCGACGCGATGACCGTTGCCGCTGTCGCCAACGTCACCATCGGATAGAGCGCCCACGCCGGAAACGCAAGGTAGAACGGGTTTTCGATCGCCTCGGGGTCGGCGATCAGCAGCGCGCCTTGTCCGAAGTAGTTCAGCACCAGCGCGGGCCCCGCAACGGTAAACCAGGCGATGCGGATCGCGCGCTTGCCGAAATGCCCCATGTCGGCGTAGAGCGATTCGGCGCCGGTGATGGCAAGGAGCACCGAACCCAGCACCAGGAACGACGCAGAGCCGTGGCCGGTGACGAATTGCCACGCATAGCCCGGATAGAGTGCCTCGAGAACGGACGGCGTCCGGGCGATGTTCCAGATGCCTACGACGCCAAGCGCGACGAACCACAGTGCGCATACCGGACCGAATACCAGGCCGACGAGTCCGGTGCCGTGCTTCTGGATCAGGAACAACGCGACGAGAACGCCCGCGGCAATCGGCACGACGTACGGCTTGAATGCGACTGTCCCGACCTCCAGACCCTCGATCGCCGAAAGCACCGAAATGGCAGGGGTCAGCACGGCGTCGCCATAGAACAGCGAAGCCCCGAATACGCCGATGACCATGAGCGAGGCAGTAAGCCGCGGGCGATCGCGTACGGCCGCGGTGGCGAGCGCCATCAGCGCCATGATGCCGCCCTCGCCTTTGTTGCTGGCGCGCATCACGAGCGTCACATACTTGAGCGATACGACGATCATCAGCGTCCAGAAGATCGTCGATACGCCGCCGAGGATGTTCGCATGCGTCAAAGCGATCCCGTATTGGGGATTGAACGTCTCCTTGACCGCGTAGAGCGGGCTCGTTCCGATATCCCCGTAGACGACGCCGAGCGCGAGCAGCGCGAGTGCTGCTGTCGCCTGCTTAGGGGCGGCCTTTCCAGCGCCGGCCAGAATTGCGGCAGGCCCGTCGGTGATGGTAGTAGTCATGGTGCGTAGCGTAGCCGAGCTGGGTCGCTCATGTCTGCCGCACTCGAATTTTTTACGGGATTTTTACGCGCGCGATGCGCTAAAGTGACCGCATGACGGTGCCGAAACAGTGGATCGGCTATTCCTGGGCAGTGGGCGCAACGGCCATATCCACGCTCGCCGGACTGGCGATGAGCCCGCGCTTCGATGTTGTCAACGTCGCGATGGTGTATTTGCTCGCCGTCGTGCTCATCGCGTTTCGATTCAGCCGTGGTCCGGCGATCGTGACGTCGGTTCTTTCCGTCGCCGCGTTCGACTTCATGTTCGTTCCGCCGCAGGGCGCATTTTCGGTCGACGATCTCCAATATCTGTTCACCTTCGGGATCATGCTGGCGGTCGGGCTGGTCATTTCTGGCTTGAGGGCGAGCGTGCGCCGACAGGAAAAAGCGCGGGCCGACCTCGCGCTGGAAGCCGAGACCGAGCGCATCAGGAGCACGCTACTCGCCTCGATCTCGCACGATCTGCGCACCCCGCTTGCCGTCATGTCCGGCGCTTCGTCGACCCTTGCCGAGCGCGGCGAGCGGATGGATTCCGCCGAGCGTCGCGCGCTCGCGCAGAGCATCTTCGAGCGAGCCCGCGAAATGTCCGAGCACGTTGCCAAGCTGCTGCAGATGACGCGGCTCGAAAGCGGCGCCATCAAGGTCAAGCGCGACTGGGCAACGCTCTCCGAGATCGCCGGCTCGGTGTTGCGCCGCCTCAGCGAGCGAATGGCCGAGCATCGTCTCATCGTCGAATTACCGGAGGATCTGCCACTCATTTTCGTCGATGCGCCGCTCATCGAACAGGCGCTCGGCAACCTGCTGGAGAACGCTGCCAAGCATACGCCCGCCGGAACCGTTGTCCGACTTCGCGCGCAGCGGCGTGGATCCGAGCTCGTCGTTTCGGTCGAGGATTACAGAGACGGGCTGCGCGACGCCGACGTCGAGCGGGTATTCGCGAAATTCCATCGCGGCACGACCGAGGCCGCGGGGGGCGGCATCGGGCTCGGCCTGTCGATCTGCCGCGCCATCGTGCGCCTGCATCAGGGTCGGGCCTGGGCCGAGCGGATCGCGGGTGGCGGCACCGCTTTCCGATTTTCGCTTCCGCTCGAAGAAGCGCCGCCGATGCCCGTCGAAGCCGGCCCGGAATAAATGACCGATCCGCGCCCCACCGTCCTGGTCATCGAGGATGAGCCGGAGATCCGGCGCTTCCTGCGC
>Ga0137373_10007217_pt1 | contig 11821 bp, 14 predicted proteins | sample SagtaG_5_FD_104912 | JGI IMG/M metagenome (GOLD analysis project Ga0137373, IMG submission 104912) | Vadose zone soil microbial communities from Sagehorn Ranch, Mendocino, California, USA - Sage1_R_80_16 metaG | ecosystem: Environmental > Terrestrial > Soil > Vadose zone | place: USA...
AACGCCCCCGGAGATTTCTTCTGAAGCTGACCGAGGGAACGTCGATCCGGATGAGTAACGAGCATCGGCCGCTCGCGAAGCGGGTCATGACCCCAGACCGAACCTCCACCTGGGTCGCCACTGGTCGTCGCGATCCTGGGCGATGAGCAGCACATTCGTCACCCGCTGGCGATTGGAGGCCGGGGGCGGCGAGGGAGCAGTGAGACGCGCCACCACAGGGTCGTCGCCCTCCGCGATCGTGACGTGTGGCACGTACTCGAACTCCCCGGCGTACGGCGGGTACTCGGGGAAGACGTCCACGAGAGAGCGCACGATGGCCTGGAACGGCTCCATTGGCTCGACCGCCAGGTAGTAGCTGTTGGGCCATCGCCGGACCCCCGACAGTCGGAACGTGAACGGCCGGTGCGCGGCCAGAGCGCGAGCCAGGAGCCGGCGGACCGCCGCGCTCAGCACGTCGGCCGGCAGGAACGGGTAGATGAGCGTGATATGGGCAGGGACGCCGAGCGCAGCGTTCGGGACATGCGCGACCCGGAAGCGCTCGAGATCGGTGGGCAGCCGGACCTTGATCGCGATCGCAGACTCCCGGTAGGGAACACCTTCGCCGACCATCACGCCAGTGTGGTCCCCGGCGATACACTGCGCTCAGGTATCTGCGAGGAGATGATCACGTGCCAAAGCAGTACACCCGCCTGACGACCCCTCTCGTCCGCGACGGCGATCGCCGGACCGGCTCGCTCCGGCCGGCAACCTGGGACGAGGCGCTGGAGCGGACGGTCGCCGGCCTGCGAGCCGCCGGAGCGGCGCATGGCCCGCAGACGTTCGGCATCTTCAGCTGCAGCAAGGCGACCAACGAGGTCAACTTCGCGGCGCAGAAGTTCAGCCGGGTCGTCCTGGGCAGCAACAACATCGACAGCTGCAACAGAACCTGACACGCCCCATCGGTCGCCGGTCTGGCGACCATCTTCGGTGCCGGAGGCGGCACCAGCTCCTACCGTGAGGCGGAGGAGACGGACCTCATCGTGCTGTGGGGCAGCAACGCCCGCGAGACGCACCCGATCTTCTTCCATCACCTCCTCCGCGGCGTCAACCGCGGGGCAAAGCTGTACGCGGTCGATCCGAGGCGAACCTCCTCGGCCCAATGGGCGGACGTCTGGCTGGGGCTCGACGTCGGCTCGGATATCGCCCTGGCCAACGCGATCGCCCGGGAGACCATCGCCGCCGGCCTGGAGAACAGGGAGTTCATTCGTCGGGCGACCGTCGGCTTCGAGGACTACCGGGCCAAGGTCGAGTCGTACACCCTCGACTACGCCGAGCGCGAGACGGGCGTCCCGGCCGAGCTGATCCGCGAGCTGGCCCACGCCTACGCGAAGGCCGACCGGGCAATGATCTGCTGGACGCTGGGCATCACCGAGCATCACAACGCGGTCGACAACGTCCTCGCGCTCATCGACCTGGCGCTGCTGACCGGACACGTCGGGAAATATGGCAGCGGCCTGAATCCGCTCCGTGGCCAGAACAACGTCCAGGGTGGCGGCGACATGGGCGCCCTGCCCGACCGGCTGACCGGCTTCCAGCACGTCGAGAACGACGAGCTGCGCGGCAAGTTCGAACGAGCCTGGGGCGTCACGATCCCGCCCACCCGCGGCTGGCACCTGTCGGCCATGTTCGATGCGATGGATCGTGGCGACCTGACCGCGGTCTATGTCATTGGCGAGAACCCCGTCCAGTCGGAGGCGGACCAGCACCGCGCGATCAGGCTGATGGAAGGGCTCGACTTCCTCGTCGTCCAGGATATGTTCCTGACGCGGACCGCCGAGCTGGCCGACGTCGTCCTGCCGGCCGCGGCGGCGTGGGCGGAGGCGGAGGGCACCGTCACGAACTCGGAGCGGCGGGTCCAGCGCTGCCGAAAGGCGCTCGAGCCGCCGGGTGAGGCCCGCGACGACCTGGCGATCATCTTCGAGCTGGCCCGCCGGATGGGCCACGACTGGGGCGAGCCGGCGGCGGAGCGGGTGTGGGACGAGGTCCGCTCGCTGTCGCCGATGCATGCCGGCATGAGCTATCGCCGGCTCGAGGAGCTGGGCGGGATCCAGTGGCCGTGCTACGACGAGAGCCACCCGGGCGAGCTGTTCCTGCACAGCCGGCTCTGGGAAGACCCAGTGCCGGGCAACCCGGCGCCGTTCGCGCCGGTTGACCACGATCCGCCGGTCGATCGTCTGACGGAGGACTACCCGATCCGGCTGACCACCGGCCGCCGCCTCGACTCATACAACACAGGCGTCCAGAGCGCCGGCTACACGTCGCCACTCCGGCGCGGCGAGTCCCTCGACGTCTCGCCGGAGGACGTCGAGTCCCTGGGCCTGACGTCCGGAGAGCGCGTTCGGGTGGTGTCGCGTCGCGGGCAGGTGGAAGTCCCGGTCAGAGTCGACGAAACGCTTCGGGCGGGCTTGACGTTCATGACGCTCCATTGCCAGGACGACGTCGCAACCAACCTCCTCGCCATCGATGCGACAGACCCCAAGTCCGGCACGGCCGAGTTCAAGGCCACCGCGATCCGCATCGAGAAGCTGCCCACACGGGAGCCGAGCCTGGCCTGAACGTCGCGGAGGGTATTCGAGCCGTGGCGCGGCTGATCACGACCCTCGGTCCGAGGCGTGCCGACGAGCTCGGCATCGTTCTGCCGCACGAGCACGTATTCGTCGACCTGCGGACGTCCGACGAGCCGGGATATGCGGAGGCGGATCCGGCCGACGTGATCGAGGTCATGGCGCCCGAGATCGAGCGCGCGAGGCAAGTCGGGGTGACCGCCATCGTGGAGGCCAGCACGGTTGGCGTCGGCAGGCGGGCTGACATCCTCAGGACGGTGTCCGAGGCGACGCAATTCCCGCTCGTCGTGCCGACCGGAATCTATCGCGAGCCGTGGGTTCCGGCGTGGGCCCATCGGGCTTCCGAGGACGAGCTTTGCGATTGGATGCTCGGTGAGCTCACCGAGCAGATCGAGTCGACCGGCGTGCAGGCCGGCTGGATCAAGCTGAGCGCCGGGGACGACGGCATGACCGCGACCGAGACGAAGATCCTGCGGGCCGCGGCGCGGGCAGCCAGCGCGACGAACAGCGCCATCGGCAGCCACACCGTGAGCGGCCGGGTCGTGCGCGACCAGCTGAACGTCATCGAGGCTGCCGGCCATACCCCGGATCGGTTCATCTGGATCCACACCCAGGCCGAGCCGGATTTCGACATCCACGTTGACATCGCCCGACGCGGCGCCTGGATCGAGTACGACGCGATCGGCAGCGACGAATTCGACGATGCGTACTTCGTTCAGGCGGTCCAACGCGTCCTGGATGCCGGCCTGGGCGGCCGGCTGCTCCTGAGCCAGGACCGTGGCTGGTACGATCCGGCCCGGCCGCACCGCGGCACTCCCAGGCCGTACACGGATCTCAGCGAACGGTTCCTGCCAACGCTCCGGGCCGCCGAGCTGGACGACGCGTCGATCACCCAGCTGACCCGGACCAACCCGTTCGCCGCCTTCGCCCGATAGCGAGAGCGGTGGCTGCGGCGAGGATTGCAGCCGCCAGCCCGGCGACGACCCACAGCGCCGTGGCGTCGCCGCTCTCGGGCGCAACGGTGACGGCGATCGTATCGGGATAGCCGGGCGGGACCTCCGGTGAGCCCCAGCCCGTCCGATCCGGGAATGCGACGAGATTCCACTCGCCGGCAGAAGGGGCGATGACGGTGGCTCGGAATTCGTCGGGTGCCTCGAACCGCAGTGGGATCGCGATGTCGGCGGAGCTACCGGTCGCCGGCCGCAGGACGAGCAGCCCGTCGAGCGACGCCGCCGAGGTGAAACGCGCCGCTACCGTGTGCCCGGCGTCTTCCCACGTCCGCACGACAACGACCATCAGTTGGCCGGCCACCGGCTGCGATGGAACGATCGCGATCGTGAAGAATGGCCTCATCTTGGCCGCTACCGGGGCGGCCATGTACACGGTGAGGATCGCCGCTACTGCGATCGCACTCTGGGTGCATCGGGCCAGGCTCCACATGGCAGTCTCTCGCTTCGCCCCCTCTACATCGGATCGCGTGGAGAGGTTCCGTGGCGGATCCGGCGCGGCGTCGCAGCCCGAGGATGGCTAGCGCCGGCCTCAGGCACACTGCGCGCATGGACCGATTCGACAAGTTCACGGATCGCGCTCGCACGGTCTTGACGCTCGCGCAGGACGAGGCCCAGCGCTTCAACCACCACTACATCGGCACGGAGCACATCCTCCTCGGTCTCCTTCGGGTGGACGATGGGGTTGCCTGCCGGGTGCTCCGGGTCAGGGGCGTCGAGCTGGACAAGGCCCGGACGGCCGTTGAGTTCATCATCGCGAGAGGCGATCTGCCGATCGTCGGCGAGGTTGGCCTGACGCCTCGCGCCAAGCGAGTCATCGAGCTGGCCATCGAGGAGGCTCGCGGGCTCGAGCACGACTACATCGGGACCGAGCACCTGCTGCTCGGGCTCGTCCGCGAGGGTGAGGGCATCGCGGCCGGCGTCCTCGAGTCCCTGGGGGTCGAGCTCGACAGCGTCCGCCACGATGTCGTCCGGGCCCTGACGACGGCGTCCGCGGTGGGGCCCGCGGGCAAGACCTACCGCGTGTTGGATCCTGTGACCGGTCCCCTGCCGGTGGAGGAGGCGCGGCGTACGCTCGAGCTCTCGCAGGCGTATTGGCGCGTCGCGGCGGACCCACTGCGACGGGTCGTCGGGCTCGGCCAGGTCGTGACCGAGGCCGGCGTCACGGTCGAGCTCATCGCCCTCGAGATCCGCGATGCTGGTGCCATCCTCTACTGGAGGGCTCGTCCCGATCTCGAGCGCCCGCTCGGCGAGCCACAACTTGCGGTTCGCGACGATGCCGGAACGGACTACGTCGTCCGGTCGATCGGCGGCACCGGCAACGAGCGCGAGACCAAGGGTGAGATCCTCATCACACCCGCGCCACCCGGCAAGGCAACACTGCGGCTCGAGGTGACGGGCTTCAAGGAGCGCCGGTTTCCCTGGCAGGCCGCCGAGTGGCCGGGCTCCTGGCATTTCGAGATCGCCCTCCGCTGAGCGCGGCTCGGGCGACGGCGGAGGCAGCGTGGCGGAAGGAGGAGGCGGAATGACGATCCCCGCTCGCATCAGCATCGTCACGCTGGGCGTGGCCGACCTCAAACGGTCGGAGGCGTTCTACGCATCGCTGGGGTGGGAGCGGTGCCCGTCGTCGAGCGATGAGATCTGCTGGTTCAGGACGGCCGACTCGTATCTCGGGCTCTTTCCTTACGGCCTGCTGGCGGAGGACGCTCGGGTCGCGCCCGGCACGCCAGGCGCGTTCGGTGGGATCACGCTGGCGATCTGCCTCGAGAGCGAGGAGGCAGTGACGGCTGCCCTGGCCGAGGCCGCCGGCAAGGGTGCGCGGATTCTCAAGCCCGCCGAGAGGACCGATTGGGGCGGGTTCTCGGGCTACTTCGCCGACCTCGACGGACACCCCTGGGAGGTCGCCTTCAATCCCTCTTTTCCGATCGGTCCGGACGGGCGGATCACGATCCCGTAGTTGCAAGGCAGCTGTTATGGGCGCTGCTCCTCCCGACCTCGCACTGCACCCTGGGCTCGCAGTCTCCTGACCGAACGAAGGGAGAACGCGCCGCCGTGATCGAACGCGCCCCGTGATCGTTCGCGTCCCGTGATCGTTCGCGTCCTACGCGGGCACGTTTCGGCCAGGAACGCCACGCTCCTCTGGGCTGCCCTGGCTGAGCGGATGTCCGGGATCGAGCCCCCGAGGGGCCAGATCGGCGCGGTCTTCGGCCGCCAGATCCACGGTGACGGGAGCGAGTCGTTCGTGTACGTCACCACGTGGCAGGACATGCAGGCCGTCTACGAGTGGGTGGGCGGCCGCGATCTCGTCTCCACCGCCCGCCTCATGCACGATCTCGAAGGCCTGATGGACGACTTCGAGGTGCAGCACTTCCTCGGCAGCAACATGGCGACGGCATGGGCGCTCGACGCCGCGGAGGCAGTCAATGTCGACCTGGGGGCGATCGCCACGCCCGGTCCGGAGCCTTCGGCCGGAAGCCACATCCAATGAGCCGTCCGGCTCTCGAGCTGGTCCTCTATCTCGTCGACGAGGCGTTTCGCGGCAAGGGCCTCGCGGCATCGAACGAGTCCCAGGCGCTTTTGACGAACCTGGCCACGGTCCGGGAGGCGGACTGGCGCGCGGTCCTGCCCGGGGCCGACCGGACCATCGAGAAGATCGTGCTCCACGTCGGGGCGTGCAAGGTGATGTACGACGACTACGCATTCGGCCCGGGGACGCTGTTCTGGACCGACAGCAAGGTCGAGCCGTGGCCCGCCGGCAAGGCGCCGATGGTCGAGACGATCGAGTGGCTCGAGGAAGTTCACGAGCGGCTCGTCGAGCACGTCGCCGCGCTATCGGACGCGGACCTCACCGTCCCGCGGCTGACGAACTGGGGCGAGCAGCGCGAGACCCGTTGGATCGTATCGGTCATGCTCCAGCACGACCTCTACCACGCCGGCGAGATCAACCACATCCGGAGCCTGCTATCGGGCGACGATCGCTGGCTGTTCGAGCGCGAAACGAGCGAATCGGTCCCGACCAGCTGACCGGCCAGGCCTCCGATGTCAGTCCTCGGCCACCGACGCGAGGACCGTGAAGATCTCGTCGCCAGGCTGGGCCGGCTCACGCGTGAAGTTCGAGCACCACTCCACTTCGTCGAAGCCCGCCTCGTCGAGCAGCTCGCTCACCTGCTCGGGGCTGTAGCCGCGGGTGGCCTGCGGCCGCCGATATCGCTCGCTGCGCACGACCGATCCGTCACGAAGCTGCTCGTACAGGTCGTCGGTGGACTCCAGCCGGGTGTCCGGGTCGTAGACCGCGCTCGCCGTTCGCCGGATCGTCGACCCGTCCTCCAGTTGCGCCTCGCGGACCCAGTGTTCCTGGTGCGGAGCGTCCATCGAGATGAACGGCATTGCCAGTGCACCGCCGGGCTCCAGGTGGCGGCGCAGCCCGGCGAGCGCGGCAACGGCGTCGGCTGGCTCGACCACGAGCTGGAACGAGCTCGACGGAACGATGATCGTAGCGTAGCGCCGCGGCAGGTCCAGATCTTCCATCGGCTGCTGGTAGAGGCTCGGCGCCAGGCCGTCCCGCGCTGCCTTGCGGCGGCAGATCGCCAGCATGTCGACCGAGTTGTCGACCCCGTCGATGTCGATCCCGAGATGCAGATAGTCGAGCAGGAGCCGGCCGGTCCCGCATCCGACATCCAGGACCGGCTCGCCGCGCTCCCTGATCACGTCGAGGTAGAAGGCGCGGTCTTCCCAGGCCGAGGTATCGCCGCGGAGCGCATCCCACGACTCGGCCATGAGTCCAACGTATTCGACCTCGCCAGCCATCCGGGCAGCATACGCCCGGAGTCCGCCGATTCCGCGGCCGTCGTGGCGTGCGGATCCGCGGCTACACTGAGCCCGAGATGGATCTCCACGTCGTGGCACCGCTGGCCAGTCCGGCCGAGCGAGCCGCCGCCGACTCGGTCCTCGACCCGGCGATCGGTCCACCGGTCTCCGCCTTTCGGGGCGGCGTGCGCAGCGAAGCGACCGGTCATTCGGCACGCGGCGGCCACGAGGCCCGATCCCGGCGCGACCTCCTCCTTCCGGCCCTGCACGCCGTCCAGGCCCGCATGGGCTGGATCAGCCAACCCGCCCTGTCGTACGTGTGCCGCCGCCTGACCGTGCCGCCGGCCGAGGCATACGGCGTGGCCACGTTCTACGCCCTGTTCGCGACGAGCGTGCGCCCCCCGGTGGTTGCCCACGTCTGCGACGACATCGCCTGCCGGCTGTCCGGTGCCGAGGACACATGCGGCGCCCTGGAGCGAACGCTCGGCCCGGCCGGCGAGCCGGCACTCGACGGCCGCGCGACATGGCTGCGCAGCCCGTGCCTGGGCCTCTGCGAGCGAGCTCCTGCCGCGATGTTCACGGTCGCCGGGGATGGGCCGGAGACGTTCGTCGCGGCACCGGTGGATGCGGCCGGGATCTCCCGACGGCTGGAGGCCGAGTCCCAGACAGAGTTGGGCCCTGGTGGCGCCGAGACCCGCGTCCTCGGAACGCTTCCCCAGGCAGGCCAGGGCGGGCTCCGATTGCTCGCGCGGGTCGGACGGGCGGACCCGACGAACCTGGACGACTACCGTGGGCATGGCGGCTACCGGAGCCTGGCCAGGGCCCTGTCCGTCGGCCCCCAGGCGGTCATCGAGGAGATCACCGTGTCCGGACTCCTCGGCCGGGGTGGCGCCGCGTTCCCGACCGGTCGCAAGTGGGCCGCCGTCGCGGAACAGCCGGCCCAGCCGCACTACGTCGTCTGCAACGCCGACGAGTCGGAGCCGGGCACGTTCAAGGACCGGATCCTGCTCGAGGAGGATCCATTCTCGATCGTCGAGGCGATGACGATCGCCGGCTTCGCGGTGGGGGCCCAGCAGGGCTACCTGTACCTGCGGGGCGAGTATCCGCTCGCCGCCGACCGCGTTGCCAACGCGATCGACCGCGCGCGAGAGGCCGGTCTGCTCGGGGCGGGCATTCTCGGCTCGGAGCTCGCGTTCGACATCGAGCTCCGCCGCGGAGCCGGCGCGTATATCGCGGGCGAGGAGACGGCGCTGTTCAACTCGATCGAGGGCAAGCGGGCCGAGCCCCGCAACAAGCCGCCGTTCCCGGTCGCGGTCGGGCTGTTCGGCAAGCCCACGCTCGTCAACAACGTCGAGACGCTCGCCAACGTCAACCTGATCATGGCCGATGAGGGCGAGGGCCGGCGGTTCGCCGACGTCGGGACGGAGGGCTCGACCGGGACGAAGCTCTTCTGCCTGAGCGGCCACGTCGGCCGGCCGGGGCTGTACGAGGTCCCGTTCGGGACGACGTTGCGCGAGCTGCTGGCGATCGGCGGCGGCGTCCCGAGCGCCGATGGTCAGCCAATGGACGAGGCGATCCGGGCGGTCCTCCTGGGCGGCGCGGCCGGCGTCTTCGTCGGGCCGGATGCGCTCGACACGCCGTTGACGTTCGAGGGGACGCGGGCCATCGGGGCGACGCTCGGCTCGGGGGTCGTCATGGTCTTCGACCAGTCAGCGGACATGATCGGCACGATGCGCCGGATCGCCGCGTTCTTCCGCGACGAGTCGTGCGGGCAGTGTGTGCCCTGCCGGGTTGGCACCGTCCGCCAGGAGGAGCTTCTTGCCCGACTCGCAGCCGAGCGGCCGCTGAAGGGGCCCGGTCACGAGGTGGAGCTGCTGCGCGAGATCGGCCAGGCGATGCGCGACGCCTCGATCTGCGGGCTCGGCCAGACCGCCTCGTCGGCGATCGAGAGCGCGCTGCGGGAGATCGTGGTGGCGCCGTGAGCACCGAACGGATCATCTACGAGCCGCCCGCCCGGCCAAGCCGGCCGCCGGCCGCTCCGCCGGTTCCGGAGCAGCAGCCGGTCGAGCTGACGATCGATGGCAAGACGGTGACGGTGCCGGCCGGCACGACCATCCTCGGCGCGTGCCGGGCTCAGGGCATCGACACCCCGACCCTGTGCTACCTGGAGAACCTCACGCCGGTCAACGTCTGCCGGGTCTGCGTCGTGGAGGTGACCGGCTCGCGCGTGCTCGTGCCCGCGTGCTCGCGCCCGGTCGAGGCCGGCATGGAGGTTCTCACCGACAGCGACCGCGTGCGCCATTCGCGGAAAATGGTGCTCGAGTTCCTAGCGTCGTCGGTCGACGTGTCGCTGGCCGGGCCGGCCGCGCCCGACGGCACGGTCGCGGCGTACGTGGAGCGCTACGGCGCGGATCCCGGGCGATACGGCGAGGCGGCCGCGCCCGCCGAGGCCGGCGAGCGCGATGTGCGCGAGACCGGCCACCACCACGCTCCCGCCGGTGACGCAGAGGCCGCCACGGTCGGCCAGCCGGTGAAGGTCGACAACGAGCTCTACGTCCGCGACTACGCACGCTGCATCCTCTGCTACAAGTGCGTCGAGGCCTGCGGCGCGGACGCCCAGAACACGTTCGCGATCGCGGTCGCCGGGCGCGGCTTCGACGCCCGCATCTCCACCGAATGGAACGTCGGCCTGCCCGACTCGGCCTGCGTCTACTGCGGCAACTGCATCGGCGCCTGCCCGACGGGCGCGCTCATGTTCAAGTCCGAGCACGACATGCGGGCGGCGGGCACCTGGGATGAGTCGAGCCAGATCGTCACGGACACGATCTGCCCCTACTGCGGCGTCGGCTGCACCCTGTCGCTGCACGTCCAGGACAATGAGATCGTCAAGGTCACGTCACCGCTCGACCACGAGATCACCAGCGGCCACCTGTGCATCAAGGGCCGCTTCGGCACGCAGTTCATCGGGAATCGCGGGGACCGGTGACCGTCAGATCCCCGAGATCCGCTCCGCGTGCGTGTAGACGTTGAAGCCGTCGCCGCGGAGGAATCCGACCAGGGTCATGCCCAGGCGCCGGCCGGCCTCGACGGCGAGGTCGGACGGCGCCGACACCGCGCAGAGAATCGGAATCCCGGCCACGGCCGCCTTCTGGACGATCTCGAACGAGATGCGCCCGGACACGAGCAGGACCCGCTCGTGGAGCGGCAGCCGGCCGGCGAGCAGCTCGGCTCCCACCAGCTTGTCCAGGGCGTTGTGTCGGCCCACGTCCTCGCGCAGGGTCACGAGCCTGCCGTCGGGATCGAAGAGCCCGGCCGCGTGCAGCCCGCCGGTGGCCTGAAAGACCGCCTGTGCCTCGCGCAGCGTGGCCGGCAGGGAGAGGATCACGTCGCGGGCCACGACCGGGCGGGCCGCGGGGAGCGGGTCGCAGCGGACCGCCACCTCGTCGAGCGACGCCTTGCCGCAGATCCCACACGAGGCCGTGGCCACGAAGTGCCGCTCGGGGACGACCGACGCGTCGAACGGTTGCGCAAGCCGGACGGTCACCTCGTCGTCGGGCTGGCTCGTCGCCGCCGGGTCGCCGAAGTCGACGCCGAGGACGTCGCGCCCGCCGGCGATGAGGCCCTCCGTCCGAAGGAATCCGATCGCCAGCTCCGCCTCGCCGCCCGGCGTTCGCATGGTGACCGCCACGTCGACGGGCGCCTGGCCCGGGCCTGCCGCCCGGATCGCCATCGGTTCCTCCCCCACCAGGCGATCGGGCCGGCGCTCCACGCTGGCGCCGCGCACGGCGATCACCTCGCTCGAGCTGACGTGGCGAGCGGGCAGGGCCGCGGCGGGCAGAGGGTCAACTGGCGTGGCCACGGTCGCAGTCTATGCTCACCGGACCGTGACCGAGCCGATCCTCACAGCTGCCGAGCTGCAGTTCCTGTCCGCCGCGCGCCGAGCCATCCTGGCCACGATCGATGAGGGCGGCCGGCCGAGGCTCGTGCCGTGCTGCTTCTCGGTCCTGGAGCGGGCGGACGCGACGAGCCCGCTCGTCGTGCACACGCCCATCGACGACAAGCCGAAGCGCTCGGAGGACCCGCACGCGCTGGCCCGCGTTCGCGACATCCGCCGGCGACCGGAGGTCGCGCTCCTCGTCGATCGCTGGTCGGAAGACTGGGGCCGGCTTGGCTGGCTCCGGCTTCGCGGCCGGGGCGAGCTTCTGGAGCCGGACGATCCGGCCGTCGGCGAGGAGCGCGTACGGGCGATCGGCGCCCTGCGGGCGAAATACGCGCAATATGCCGACCACGCCCTCGGGGAGCGGCCCCTGATCCGCATCTCGATCGCTTCAGCCACCAGCTGGGGAGACCTGCGCGCCTGATCGGGCGTAGGCCGCAGACGGACGGTCAGTGGCTGTGAACGGC